>Ga0247763_1000233_pt1 | contig 30943 bp, 20 predicted proteins | sample UWRJL141409B4_FD_179926 | JGI IMG/M metagenome (GOLD analysis project Ga0247763, IMG submission 179926) | Plant litter microbial communities from Arlington Agricultural Research Station in Wisconsin, United States - UWRJ-L141-409B-4 | ecosystem: Environmental > Terrestrial > Plant litter >... | reverse complement strand
AGGCCGGTGCGGCCTTCTTGATCGTCAAGCCCTTCACGCCCGAGGACTTCAAGGAAGCCCTCACACCGCTCGTCGGCTAAACGTTTGACAGCCTATCTCGCTCCGGCTCGAGTCGAGGCGTCGAAACCAACGTGAATCTCGCTGAATGGCTCGAGCGGGCGGCCGTCGCCGCTCGGAAGATCGCGACGGAGGCGCTCGGCGCCAGCGCGTCGAGCTGGTCTGGCTCGTCACCCGAGCCGCTGCCCGATGACCTGTACGGCATCTACATCCCGCTGATGATGGACGGGGTAGCGCTGCAGCTCGGCGTGCTGGCAAAGCGCGATGTCTGCGGCGCGCTCGCGAGCGCTCTCCTCGGCGGTGATCCGGTCGATAGCGACGAGGACGTCTTCGACGCCGTGGGCGAGATCACGAACCTCATCGCCGGCGACTTCAAGGTCCTGCTCGCCGATCATCTCAACGTCCGCGTGGGCGTGCCCATCGCCATGAAGGGCCGCGTCTTCACTCTCGGCAGCAGCCAGTCGATCCACGGCGTGCTGATGCTGGACGGGCGGGCCGTCTGGCTGGTGATCACGGGCACCAAGACGCGCTGACCGACACCGACGCTTGCACGGCTCCGGGCGTGAGCGACGCTTACGCCTCGCCGCGCCCGAGCTCGGCGACCAGGCGCGTTCCCAGCTCGACCAGCTCCGGGAGCTGCTCGCCCCAGCCGAAATGACGCGCCGCCAGCATGGCCTGTTCGCCGCCATCTTGTGCGATGGATCCGGCGCCCGCCTCGCTCGCGATCCAGCTCGACAGGCAGATCAGCGCCGCCATCGGCGAGACGTGAGTGCGAAGAGCAAACTGATGATGGTGAGCAAAGACCCAGCGCAGCCCCTCGGGCATGTTCCAGAGCGAGCTCAAGATCTCACCGGCCTGCTCGTGCACGGCGTAAATCGGAGTCGCGAGGGTCGCGAAGTCGAAGGGCTTTCCGTCGGAGGCGCGCAGCTCTGGCGCGACCAGCAGGCAGGCGGCGATACCGATGTCGTGCAGCAGACCGCACAGGTAGACGCGATCGCCGGGCTGCCCGATGCGCTCCGAGAGCTTGCGAGCGACGTGCGCCGTCGCCGTGCTGTGGCGGCGAAGGGACTGCATCGGCCCCTGAAACGCCTTGCTCGAGAAGACCGACGCTTGCATGGCGGCCTCGGCGAAGACCAGCGCGATGGCGCGAGTGCCGAGCCGCAGCACGGCGTCTTCGATGGTGCGGATCCGGGCACCCGCGGAGTACACGGGCGACTGCGCCGTTCGAATCACTCGTGCAACGATCAGCGGCTCGCTCTCGAGCAACGCGATGACCTTCGACATGGCGACGTCGGGGTCGCGCGCCAGGCTGAGTAACTGCAGCGCGGCGCCGGGCAGCAGCGGCGGTTGATAGTCATCCGCAGCGAACGTGTCCAACATCTGATCGATCAACGCCTGCTGCCACGCGGGTCGAGGCTCCTGCTCCACTCCGCTCAGCACACTAGTCGCCTCCGCGCCCATGCCGCTTGTACGGGCTCAGCCGCAGGCATATTTAGGCCCGCGGCCGCGCGTGCTTCAATCGGAGCGCGTGACGCTGGCGATCGGCCCGAAACGGTCCAACGGCAAGCCCGGGTGCGGCACGTCACCGGCTCGCCCTGCGCGTGAACCGGCGGGAGCCGTGGAGTCGAACGATGAGGAGCCGAACGATGAGGAGTCAGGCGCAGCCCCACCGGCGAACCCCGCGGCCCCCAGTGCCGTCGCCTCGAGCGCGCCGATCAGCCGCGGCAACTCGGCGAGGGCGATGCGCGCCGCCATGCTCAACGCACGGCGGCTGACGGGTGCCTCCACCAACACGCCCACGATACCCGCCCCGCTGCGGTACACCAGCAGTTGGTAGCGGCTGAAGCTGAAGTCACACTGTTCGACGTCGACACCGCACAGCTCTGCGCTGCGCACGATGCTCGCGAGACGAGAGGCGGTACGCCGCAGCTCGTCTTCGCCAAACTCGGGCGGCATCAAGTATACGAGCAGCTCACCGCTGGGATCGGCAACGAAGCTACCGACGACCCAATCGACGTCCTGAATCAACTGCAGAACATCGAGGCCTCTCGTCATTTGAGGCCTACCCTGCTCAACAGTGACGCCATGCGCTCGGTGGGTCCGAGCGCAGCCGCGATGTCATTCACCTCGGAGCGCGCCACGAGCAGGCTGACGCCATGACCGCTCAGGTGCACATTGGCTCGGCCCTGGCGCCCGAAATCGGCAGCGATCAGGTTGGCCAGGCCGTGAATGAATGCAGCGGCCTCTGCGAGCTGCTCGGCGTTGGCGCCGCGGGCGGCGAGCAACTCACCGCGCGTCGCGATGCGCACCATCGTCGTCGGCTGCTCGCCACTCGGCGCTCGGATCGGGGTGCGCGGCATCGCGACGACGCCGACGCCCTCTCGCGACGAGGCCCCGGTGCTGCGAGCGACCACCACCGAGCGCGACCTCGCTCGCTCGGCCCGCGTCAGCGGGAGATCGGCGGGCGGGAGCGGCGCGGAAATCGACGCCTGCTGACGCGGAGGCTCGGGCAACCGGGGCGCGCGGACGCTACGCTCGGTCGCCCGCGCAGGGCTGGCCGCCGGCGCCGCGCTGCCGACGCTCGGCGCGCGAGTCTTGGCCAGCGTCGGGCCGAGTGCCTCACGAGGGGGCAGCGCCTGCGCGCGCGGAGGCGTATCCTCCTCGTCCAGTGTGTCGTGCACGTCGTGTGAAAGAGCGTCGTGTGAAAGAGCGTCGTGTGAAGGCGCTCCCGGCATCCGCGGCATGATGCCGCTGACCGCGCGCCGCGAAGGCGGACTACTGAGCGCCTCCGGGTGAACGGGCGCGATCAGCTCACCCCCGGCTCGATCGGCGCTGGAGCTCGCTTGGAACGGGTCGGGCAGCGGCGGAGGTTCGATCGGAAGATCGACCTTTCGCACCACTCGCGAAGCGTCTTTCCCAGTCATGGACAGCAGCAGATCGGGACCGAGGTGGAGGCTGGGCTGGCTGGGCCAGCTGGCAGCGGGCTCGAGCAGTACCGAACCGGCACGCAACATCTCGACGACGGCGCGTAGCCCGCAGTCTTCACCGAACTCGGCGTGAATCACCCGCCCGCGCTCGAAGAAGACATGCCCGCTCAGGCCGCGACCCACGACACGAAACCCCTGCCGCCCGTCGAGGCGCGAGCATCGGCGCACCAGCTCGGCGACGTCGCGCGGGACGGGCCCGACCTGGCCATCGAGGACGGTTAGAGCGGTGACGTGCGCGTCTCCGAAGGCAGTTTTCGTCATGTCCATCGTGCTCCGAGCTCTCGGCGGTGCAATGTCATCGGCCCATGCGGCGAACCCGTGCTCTCGGAGGGCCCCGGCGACGCCGCGAACGTTTCGAACGCGCGACGACACCGAGGTGGCTCTCCGTCACCTCGCAGGCTCCGATGTAGGATGCCCTCCCCAGCTTGGATACGAGCACCCGAGATCAGACCAGGGAGGTGAGCCAGGGTCGTCGCTCGCTGGGGCAAAATCCCAGCGAGCCTTTCACAGATGTAACAGTGACGCCAGACTCGAGCAAGCAGAGCGAACGACGAAAGTCGGTTTGGCACGTTCTGAACGTAAACGTTCAGCTGCTGCATCGACGCTTTGCTCTCCGAGCGCATGCCGTTCGCGGCGCCCATGCCGTCGGCGTAGCTCGTGTTTCCCGGAATCGCGACCTTCCAGCAGCCACGTCCTCTCGAGAGACACATTTCTGACGACGTGCCGCGGGTTGTCGGGCGAATCGTGCCGATCGAGGAGCCGGTGTTTCTCGATGAGCCCGTCGCCGCCCTTGGCCCCCAGTCGGCGAATGGTCCATGTGCCGCCACGCTCTCGCCTGTCGGGCCACTCGCGGGCACATCGTCACATGCCGGGAGCGCTCGGGATGACTGCCGATGACATGTTTCGATCCTCGACCTAGCGCGTCGCGCGACCGCTCGTGGCCGCTGCCTCATCCGAGACGATCTCCCTGCTCGAGCCTGCTGCGGTGCTCGAGTTCGCTGCGGCGGTGGAGCCCGGAGCTCCACCGGTGTCGCACCGCACGAGCTCCGACGAAGGGCGTCATCTGGAATCGCTTCCACACCGGGCTGCATGCCACCCAAGGCCGCGATTGTAAAGGCGTGCCGCTCCGTCGCGACGGGCAGCCGCCGACGGCGTGCGGCAGCGCGCCGGCTGGGCACTGATATTGTCGTGAAACGAGAGGCGCGCACTCCGTCAGATGCCCCATGCAGCGGGGTCGTTCGTCGATCACGAAAAAAAGCGGATCATCGTTCTTCACGTGGCTGCTCCCACGGATGTGGACCGGAGGCGCCTCGGTGGGCTTCGACGTCGGGCCCTCAGCGTGCCACCGACACCGCAGACGCAGCGCAAATTTCCGCGCAAGGCTGTACGCCATGGCGCAGCTCGAAAAATCACACGCTGCGCTCACTCCGGCTGCTGCCAATTCTGAAACCCCTGCCTTTCTTCGAGCAGAGCGGCGCGCTGCCGTGCTCGTTGACTCTGCGCCGGGATCGCCACATTGTGATCGAGTCGGCGACGAGCAGCGTGTTCGAGTACCGCCGACACGACGCTGTCTAGCGTCGAGAAGCCCTCACTGGGCTGCACGGTCCCCCCCTCACCGGCAAGCGATATGGCGTTGCGCGTCTGCAATGTTTCGTCCCGAACCCAGATGGCGTGGTGGGTCGCGCCAGCGGCGCTGGCCTGCCTGCAAGCGGGGTGCAGCGTGATGGTCGATGCGAACCGGTCTCAGTGCAACAGCGACCTGGATTGCATGACGGGGCCCTCGGCGCTCGCAGCGGGCACCTGCGTCGAGGGCTTGTGCGAGGCACGCACGGAGTGGGGCTGCGCGCCGGTGCTCGGAGCGACCACGCTGACCGCCGCCGAGAGCATGGAAGTCGTGCTGCCGGTCATCGATCTGTCACCGCGAGCTCCGGGCGCCGCCGCGCAGGCCAGCTTGTGTCGCAAGTATGACGTCAGCTGCGACGCGCCCACCATGACGATGACGATGGATGCGTCCGATGAGCTCCTGCTGCGCGTCGAGCCGGGCTTCGATGGTTACCTGAGCGTCCGGGGCGACGACCTGGTGCCGACGCTCTACTTCTTGAGCCCGCCGCTCGCTCCAGGAGAGCGACTGCCAGCGCTGACGTTGCTTAGCCCTGGGCTGCTCGAGGCGCTCGCGCTCGAAATGCAGGTCCCCCTGCTGCCGGATCGGGGTCTCGGTCTCTTCACCATTCAGGACTGCTCGGGCCAGGTCTCTGCGGGGTTGGCCTTCGAGGCGCTGCCCACGGACGCCAACACTGTTCCGTTCTACGATGTCGACGGTCTGCCGACCGCATCGGCTTCGTCGACGGGCCGCACCGGCTCTGGCGGCTTCATGAACGCGCCGGTGGGGCCGTTGTCCGTCACGGCGCGCCTCGAGAGCGGGGCGCTGCCCGTGGCCGGCGGCAGCGTGCTGATCCGGCCGGGCTTCGTCAGCCACGGGCGCTTGCTGCCGGCCGGCGTCCCCAACCCCTCCCCCGACATACCCTAGCTCCTGCCCATCCGGGCAGGCTGCTGCCCGTGTCCGCTCACGATTCGATGACTCACCGAAGATTCAACGGAGTTCGCGCGTCGCGCCATGTGATCCTGCGGCAGCTCGGTCATGGCAACCTGACGCGCGTCTTCCTCGCTGCGCCCCGTTCAACCCCGACGGGCGAGCCGGTGGTGATCAAGCTGATGCATCAGGAGCTGGCGAAGGATGATGACCTCCGCGCCCTGTTTCTGGATCAGGCCGCGACCACCCTGACGTTGCGCCATCCGAACCTGGTGCGCACGCTCGACGTGATCGCCGATGGCGATGCCTGCGGCCTGACCATGGAATTTCTGCGGGGCCAGACGCTCGCGCGCGTGCTCGAGCGCGTCGGACGTCAGCGCTTCCCCGTCGATCTACACCTGCACATCCTGAGCAAGGTGCTCGATGCGCTCGCCTACGCCCACGCCTACGCGGGCGGCGGCCACCCCGCTCCGGGCTTCATGCACGGCGACGTGTGCCCGAACAATGTGTTCATCACTCATGACGGGCGGATCAAGCTGCTCGGCACCGGTTTCGGCGACTCCATGCAGGCGCTGGAGACACGGCTCGGTCGCCCCCTGCGGGACGTGAGGTACGCCGCCCCCGAGGTGCTCCTCGGCTATCCGTCGGGGCCGCGCTCCGACCTGTTCGGAGTCGGCGTAATGGTCTGGGAGGCCGTCACGCGCCAGGCGCGTGTCAGCTCCGACGACGCGAATGCCGTCATCCGTCGGCGCACCCGGGGCGAGGAGCCTGACCTGGAGAGCACTTGGGCCGACGCCCCCGAGCCCATGATCGAGCTCTGCTCCCGAGCGCTCGCCGTGAGCCCACGCGAGCGTCACGCGACGGCCCGAGCGCTCGCGGCTCAGCTCGCGGCATATCTCGGGCGTGCGGCAGAGTCGAGCGACGCCGTGCTCGCGCGTCTACCGGAGCTGATGGAGGCCTCGTTTGGTCCCGAGCGCGAGCAGATGCAGCTGTTCCTCGGCGCGCGCCTCGACCGAGTAGACGCCGATGCATCCAACGCCAACGTCGGCCCCGGCGATGGCGAAGACGAGCTCACGCCCCAGGAAGAGGACTGGACGGCGGCCACGAGCACGCGCGCGCCGCTCGCCGATCGAGACGCGCTCGAGCCAGGCCCGAACGATGGCGTGCGCACCGGGCTGAGGCGCGCACGGCCCGAGCCCGTGGCCCCGCGCGCCACGACCGGTGTGCACGAGAGAGGGCGGCCCTCGGCAGGGCCGTTGCCAGCGCCAGCCCCCTCTCCAGCGGCGGGGACCCGCGCGCCGGTGCCAGCGCCGGAGTGGGCCTCGCGAGCTTCGCGCAGGCTCGAGCCCGTGAGCGGGCCGGCCCCCGCCGATCCCATCGCGCGGTTCGAGCCGCTCTTTCCCATGGCGCCAGAGCCCCCGAGGAGCGAGGCGACCACCTCCGGCCATCGCGCGTATTCCGCGAGCCTCGACAGCGCGCCTCGCTCTCGGCGCGGCAAGTTTCGCGTGAGCGCTGACGTCTTGGGCGCTGCGGCGCTGCTCGCCGGATCGCTCGTCGCGACGTATTCGATCTACCGCCATGCGCAGCGCAACGACAAGCCCGAGTCGCAGACGCTCGCCATGCAGGCGGATGGCCGCGACGCGCCTCGGGCTTCAGCGCGTCCCGCGCCGGCTTCTCCTCTGCCGCCGGTGGAGGTGGCACCGACCGCCTCGCCCGCGGCGACCCGCGTGACGGGCGTCGCAGCCAGCGGCCCGTCTGCGCTCGAGAGCGCGCCGACGGTTGCGCTCCCAACCAGCGCGCGCCCCGCCTCGACGAACGCTCCAGACGGCGGCGCCGCCTCTTCCGAGATACCAGCGGCCACCTCGGCGTTCTTCGACGGGCAGGTCGCGCCGAGTGAGCGTCGAGCGCCTCCTCAGCTGCGGGCGGAGGAGCTCCCTGCCGTCGATCCCGAGCTGCGCTCGCTCCAGGAGGCGATCGTGACAGCCGCCAAGGCGCAGCGACCATCTCAGAAGCACCGGCGGGAAAAAAAGGCAGAGTCTCGGCTCCAACCGGCGCCGATGCTGCCGCGACCGATCGACGATACCGATCCCTACGCCGAGCCGAGCCCGCCATGAAGCGCCCGGCCAAGCTCGTCCTGTTCCTCTCACTGCTCCCCGGCATCCCATCCGTGACCGGCATTGCATCCGCGGCGGAGCCGGAGGCATCCGCGGAGCCGGAGGTATCCGCGGAGCCGGAACCCGTGTCCGCCCCGGCGTCGGAGGCGGCAGCGAGCGACGTCGCTCCGGCGAAGGTCGAGCTGGCGCGCACCCATTTCCAGCGCGGCGTGAGCCTCTACCGATCGGGCGCGTACGATGCGGCTTTCGCAGAGTTCACGCGGGCCTACGAGGTCGCTCCGAACCACCGCATTCTGTACAATCTCGCGCAGGTTCAAGCGCAGCGTCACGACTATGTCGAGGCCCTGTCGTTCTTCCAGCGCTACCTCGACGAGGGCGCAGCCGATGTCCCCCCCGAACGCGCCGAGGAGGTACGCGCCGAGATCGCCGAGCTCGAGCAGCGCGTCTCCCGGCTGCGAGTGGAGACCAACGTCGACGACGCGCATCTGTTCATCAACGGGCAATCGTCGGGCGATCTGCCGCGCGACCAGCCGCTGTTGCTGAACGCCGGCATCCACCGCCTGCGCGTCGAGAAGGTCGGCTACGTGAGCGCGTCGCGGGTGGTCACGCTTGCCGGCGGAGAAGAGTCCGACGTAAACCTGGAGCTGATTGCAGAGCTCGACATCGACGACCTGACCCCGCGCCTTCCGCCACCGCCCCCCGCTCCGGCGCCGCCCGCACCGCGGATCGATCGCACGGCGCTGTGGACCAGCCTGGTCGCGACCGGCGCGCTCACGGGGGCGACGGTCACCTTCGGGCTGCTGACCCGGCGGGCCAACGCGACGCTAGACGACCAGCTGTCACGCTTTCCGGCGCCCCGCGCCTCCGTCGAGGCCGGGCGCACACGCGTGCGCACGTTTGCGCTGCTGACGGATGGCTTCGGCGCCGCGGCGGCGGCCGCGCTCGGGCTCTCGACGTATTTCTTCCTCTCGACAGACTCGCCGTCGGACGAGACCCCGGGAAAGAACGGCCTGCGTGCGCAGATCGGCCCGCGCGGGTCGAGTGTCGTGTGGCTTGGCGCGTTTTGATGGCAACCGCCCCGAGGTCACCCACGGACCCGAGCGGCCCGACCTTGGCGTCAGACGTCGAAGGCTAGGTTCAACGGCAGGTCCCGCACGCGCTTCCCGGTGAGCGCGAACACCGCGTTCGCGATGGCAGGGGCTACCGGGGGCACTCCGGGCTCCCCCGCACCGCCCGATAGCTCGTCGCTGGGTTCGATGTGGACGTGGATTGCCCGTGGCGCGTCCCCGATGCGCACGAGGCGGTAGTCACGAAAATTGCTCTGCACCGTCGCGCCCTCGCGCATGGTGATGGCGCCGTGGAACGCCAGGCTCATCCCGAAGATCACCGAGCCCTCCATTTGCGCCCGAACGCGGTCGGGGTTGAGGATCTTGCCAGCATCGATCGCCACCCATGCCTCATCCACGGCGAGCTTTCCGTTCGGCGCCTGCGCGACGCTCGCCACGACGGCGACGTAGCTGTGGAAGCTGCGGTGCGCCGCCAGCCCGAGCGAACGGCCCTTCTTCTCGCGCTGGCTCCAGCCCGAGATCTCCGTCACCCGCTCCACGACGCCGCGCAAACGGCCGACGTCGACGGGGTACTCGGTGAGCGAGCCTCCGTAGTTGCGCAGCTCCTTCACCCCGAGCTCGTCGGGGGTAGCGATGCGACGCGCCGGGCCGAACACCTCGAGCATCACGGCGCGTGGGTCGGCCCCGCGCGCGTGGGCGATCTCGTCAATGAAGCAGTTGGACGCAAACGAGTGAAAGATGTTGTAGACGGAACGCAGCCAGCCGATGCGCACGTGGGCCGGCGCTTCGCAGGCCTCGGAGAGCACGTTCGGTACATCGAGGGCGAGGTCGAGCACACCCTGCTGAAAGTCGCCCGCGGTGGGGCGCGGCGCGGACCCGAACAGTGATCCGATGGGCGGAAAAGCGCTGCGGTGATGCCAGGCGACCAGCTTGCCATCAGCGCCGAGGCCAGCGACCAGCCGTTGCTGACTCACGGTGTGGTAGTAGTCGTGGCGGACGTCGTCTTCGCGCGTCCACTGGACGCGCACTGGCGCGTTGACCTCGCGCGACAGGAGCACCGCTTCCGAGACGAAATCAGCCTTCGACTTGCGTCCGAAGCCCCCGCCCAGAAAGGTGACGTGCACGGTGACGTCCTTCTCGTCCATGCCGAGCGCTCGGGCGGCCTCGCGCCGAGCGGCCTGAGGGTTTTGCGTCGCCGCCCAGACTTCGCAGCGCCCGCCGGCGACGTGGGCCAGCGCAACCGGCGGCTCCATCGGGGCGTGGGGCAAATGGGGCAAGTAATACTCTGCCTCGACCGTGCGCGCGGCGGTCGCCAGCGCGGCCGGCGCATCACCCAGCTGTCGCAGCGCCGTTCCCGGAGCGCGCGCCGAGGCCTTCAGCGTATCGCGATACTTCTCGGAGTCATAGCTCGCGTTCTCACCGTGCTCCCAGCGCACCGCGAGGGCGGCACGCCCCTTCAACGCCGCCCAGGTGTCGTCCGCGATCACCGCGACGCCACCCCAGGACTGGAACACGTAGGGCTTCTTTGGCTCCGGCAGCTGCACCACGTGCCGCACGCCGCGAACGGCGAGCGCCGCCTCGCGATCAAAGCCGAGCACGCGCCCGCCCACCACGGGTGGGCGCGCGATCACCGCGACCAGCATGCCGGGAACGCGCACGTCGGCGCCAAACGGCGCCGCGCCGGTGACGAACGCCTTCGCGTCGAGGTGCGGCAGTTCCTTTCCTACGTGCTCGAGCTCGACGTCGGGTCGGAGCCGCACCGTTTCGGGCTTCGGAATCGGCTCTCGCTGGGCGAGCGCGACGAGCTCGCCGAAGCCCATGCTACGGCCGCTCGCCGCGTGCTCGACACGGTGATGCCGGGCGACGAGGCTCTCGGGTTTGACGCCCCAGCGCTTGGCGGCGGCGTTGACGAGCATGCTCCGCGCAGTCGCTGCGATGCGACGAGTCGAATCGTAATGGCCCCGAATGCTGCTGGAGCCATCGGTGTTTTGATCTCCGTAGACGGCATCACCGTCAGCCTGGCTGATCTTGACGCGCGCCATGTCGGCGCCGAGCTCGTCTGCCAGGAGCACGGGCAGCGAGCTGCGAACCCCCTGCCCCATCTCCGAGCGATGGCACACCAGCGTCACCTCGCCGTCGGGCGCGATGTGAACGAAGACGTTGGGGCTGAAGCTCGGTGAGCCCGGAGCTGCGGCAAAGGCGTCGCCCGCTTCCAGACTGAGCCCCCCGGCGAGCCCTCCCGCGGCGACCCCTAACCCGGCGAGGAACGGGCGGCGACCCAGGCGAATTTCGTTCAACGCAGCAATCCTCCCGTTCATAACCCCGCCGCTCGCTTCACCGCGGCACGGATCCGCGTGTAAGTGCCGCAGCGGCATAGATTTCCGGCCAGGGATTGCTCGATCTGCTCGTCGGTCGGCTGAGGGCGTTGGCGTAGCAGCGCGGCTGCCGTCATGATCTGCCCGGCCTGGCAGTAACCGCATTGCGGCACGCCGAGCTCGACCCAGGCACGCTGCAGCGGATGCGAACCGTCTTCCGATAGGCCCTCGATAGTGGTGATCGAGCGGCCCTGCGCGCGCCGAACCGGCGTGCAACACGAGCGGATCACGTGGTCATCCAGGTGCACGCTGCAGGCGCCACACAGCGCCTGACCGCAGCCGTATTTGGTGCCAGTCAGCCCGAGCACGTCTCGCAACACCCAGAGGATCGGCATCTCGGGGTCGACTTCGACCTCGCGCGCGACGCCGTTCACTCGAAACTGCAGAGTCGTCCATCCGGTTTCAGTCATCGCTCGCTGCCGTTCTCGGCGGACACGCACCGCCGTTGTCTGCCCAGCTGCTCAAGATCGCAGCGAACTCTTGCTGCGAGCCCGGCGCCGCCTGTCGATCGGCCCCCGGCGCCCAGCCCCAGGTGACGAACGCATCGTGACCGACGTGGTCAACCACCTCGGCCAGTGTACGCCCGCCGTTACGGCCTCGATCTTTCAGCTGCTCACACAGCGCGTCGGGAGTGCGGCCCACCCATGCCATCGCCTGAGGTGGCAAGCGCCAGTCGGGCGCGCCCGGCACGCGCGACAGCTCCAGGTTCCGATCCTGATGGCAGCCCGCGCATTCCATGCCGACCACTCCCCGGTCATCCACGCCCCGTACCACCGGGGGCTCGTGCAGCGCGAAGGTCATCCCCTGAGCTGGCGAATCTCCCTCGACGTGGCAGTTGACGCAGCGCGGATGCAGCAGCACGCGCGATGCCTCGGTGAATAACGCCGCCGCGCGGTCAGGCCCTTCCGAAAGCCCGGCGAAGGCCCCGAGCGGCCGCAGCTCGCCAGCCTCGACCGCGGGCAGAGCAGCGCTCGCCGCCGCCGGATCGCGCGCCTCGCCAGACCCGGCAGGGCGACTGCAGCCCGACAACAGCAGGCAAATGCCAAGCAATGAGCCACCGAAGCGGCCGACCATCGAGAGCACGGCGCGAGTGTCGTCTGCTGGCCGCCGAAGGACAAGCTCGTAGTGCATCGGCCCGCTGCGATCGGGCGCCGGGGCGAGCGAGCAGGATCAGGCGGGCGCTGGCCCGGCTCCGCGGCGCTCGAGGCCTCCGTGCATCGAGTCCTTCGCTGTCGCGCGGTGCTCCGTCGACCGGGGGGGTTGGCTCGAATCGCGACGCTGCTCCGGCGCCACGGGACCTGACGACCGGGGCGGATACCCCACAGCCCCGCACGATCGCTCGGGCCACACAGGCACGCACGCCGCCGACGCGCGCAGCACACTCGTTCGAACGCGGCTCGTCGCGCTCGACGCTCGCTCCATCGCGCAGCGGACGGCTGCTCGTGCAACATCGATGCATCAGAACGCGCGCTCATCGAACCTTCATCGCGTGGACAACGCCGCGTAGACCATGAGCTCGAGCACAAGCGAGATGAGAGCTAGACGCTGTCATCATACTCGTGCGCTACGTCGTGCCGATCCGAAGCGAAAGCGTTTCAGCGTCGCATGGCGCGCGAACAATCGACGCACTGGTTAAAAAAAGTACTGGAACAGAGACGCGATTCACCAATGCTTGTCGATCGCAGCCGCGAGGCTTTGAGGGGTGCGTCGGCACGCGACGCAGATCACGCGGGCGCTCATCAGGAGCAGCGCTCGAAGGGCGAACTAGCGCCCTGTCGAGGGCTCGAGGCCTTTCGGCGCTTTAGGAGGGAGAACGACCTATGACTAAGCATATGACGCGATATCAAACGACCGACGAGACCACGCCGACCACCCGCTGGTCTGCTCACTTCGCTTGGACTCTGGCGACGCTCATCATGCCGGCGCTCGTGGCCTGCTCCGCGCCGAACGAAAGCGGCCTCTATCGAGGCCCCGTGGAGGAAGAAGAGGAACCGCTCACTGCCGTGGCGATGACCGGCGTCGCCACCTTCGAGCAGAAGAGCCAGGTACCAGCATGCTCGTTCTATGCGCTGGGCGAGGTGTACTACGTCAAGAAGACGAAGGAGCTGATCTACTGCGACGGCAAGAAGCTGCGCCCGATCGACATCGACGACCCCTCCGGGCACTGGATCACCCAGCTCGGCAAGCCCAAGAAGAAGGACTGCCCGGACGGCGGCGTGCTCATCCAGGTCGGTATCGACAAGAATGAGAACGGCGTGCTCAAGGGCAAGGAAATCCTCGACCAGGCGGTGGTGTGCAACGGCGAGGACGGCAAAGACGGCACGTCATGCACGGTGTCGGCCGACGCCGACGCCGGCACGCACACCATCACGTGCACCGATGGCACCAGCACGATCATCTTCGATGGATCCGATGGTGCGACGGGCGCTACCGGTGCGACGGGTGACACCGGCGCCACCGGCGCGACGGGTGACACGGGAGTCACGGGCGCTACCGGCGACACCGGTGCGACGGGCGACACCGGTGCGACGGGCGCTACCGGTGACACCGGTGCGACGGGCGCTACCGGCGACACCGGTGCGACGGGCGCTACCGGCGACACCGGTGCGACCGGTGACACGGGAGCCACGGGTGATACCGGCGCCACGGGCGCGACGGGTGACACGGGAGCCACAGGCGCAACCGGCGACACGGGCCCCACCGGGCCCACCGGTGACACGGGAGCCACAGGCGCAACCGGCGACACGGGCCCCACCGGGCCCACCGGCGACGTCGGCCCCACCGGACCTACGGGCGCGACCGGCGCCACGGGCGCGACCGGCGAGCCCTGCACCGTGAACGGGCCCGACGAAGGCAACAAGGTCACGATCACGTGCGGCGACACGGTGGCGATCGTCTCGTTCGACATCGAGATCGAGACGGAGCAACTGCCCTTCCTCAACGCCGTCTGCGGCCTGGGCGGCACCGTGCTCGAGGTCGGCATCGACGACGACGGCGACGGCGATATCGACATCCCGGGAGACGAGGCCACCATCTGCCCCCTGTGAGCCGGGGTCGCTGAGCGAGCGCTCGCCATCCGACGCCCGCTCGAGCACGACGCAGGTCGCGGCTCGGGCGGGCGACTCTTCTCGGCGCCGACCTTTCTGATCGAGAGCGCCGTCGGGGTGCTGCTCGCCTCGCTCGAAGGTCGAGTACCGAAGCACCTGAAAAATACACCCTCCCTTCCACGGACGGTCGGGATGACGTTCATCATCCCGGCCTGGAACGGCGCCTCGACGTTCGTCGAGGGCCTGTTTGGTCCGTATCTTCGCGAAGGCAGACGCCACTCGGGCCGAGCGGTACTACACCGCCGTCTCCGCAGGTTTCATCGCCGGGAATCGCTGATCGCCGTCCTGGTCGCGGGGCGCGTGCTTCAGGCTGGCTGAAACGAACGCTCGCGACCGGACGGCGCCTTGACGACGCCCCGCGGCTATGGCCATGAACCCAGCATGAACGTCTCGACCTTCCGTCGCCGCAATGGCTGGATCGGCGCGTGTGGAGCGCTCTTCATGGCGTGCGTGCCGAGCGCGGGCCCTGGTCCTCAACGCGCCAAGCCCGAGAACGTACAGCCGGAACCTGCCGTCGAAGCCGAGTTGCGCGCGGCACCGCCTGGCCCGGCCGCGGGCACTGCTCCGGCCACGGGCAGCGCCGCGGCCACGCCCGCCGCAACGGCAACGGCGACGGCAACAACGACGCCGAGCCCACCCCCGAGCGACGAGTCGATGGCGTGCGTCGACCCTCCTGATCCCGAACTCGACCGTGAGTCGCCCTGGAGCCGTGACGTCGGCGAGCGCCTCGACCAGGTGATGCCCGCGCTCCGCCGCTGCACGCTCGATCTGGATCCGGAAGACGAAGCGTCGATCACGCTGCGTCTCGTGTACGCGAAAGACGGCACGCCGCTCTCGCAGCACGTCGTCACCAGCACCTCCAACGCCTGCGCAGCGAGCGAGTGCTTGAAGCAGGAACTCGCGACCGTGCGAAGCCCCCGCCTGTACATCGAGAAGGCGTCGATCGATCTGACGCTCGCGCTCGCACGCAACGCCGTGCCCGTGCGCGTTCAACGGGCGGTCGATCCGCTCACGCCCGATGATGCATCGGTGAGCGACGACGGGTGTGTGGATGCGGAGATCGCGCGACTTTCACAAGCCACCGTCCGCCAGGTCGTGAGCACCAGCTACGACGAGCTTCAGAACTGCTACGGCCAGGCGCTGGTTCGCAATCACTCGGCGGCGGGCAAGGTGACCTTCGAGTTCGTGATCGGGCAGAACGGCGGCGTCTCCGAGGCCTGGGCGCGAGGAACGACGCTGTATGACTGCGAGGCGATCGAGTGCATGCTCACACAGTTTCGTACGTTGAGCTTCCCCGAGCCCGTGGGTCGCAGCGTGCGCGTCATCTACCCGATCGCGTACGTGCTCGAGCAAGAGCCGATGACGTTGCGCTGAGCAAAAGGCACACGGCTCCGGCCGACGACCGGGGCGTTCGGCGCCAGGAGATCGAGCCTTGCTGCCGCGCGGGCGCCCGATGGTTCGTGAGCGCTTTTGTCACACCTCGCAAAGGCGTGACTGTCGCGAGGAATTGGCCATGTGGCGCGCATTGACGAACCTGGCATCCGGATTGCTTGGAAATCCGGCATGGCTAGATTGGGCATGGCGAACCGCGAGGCCCGGAAGTGGTTCTGGATGGGAATAGGCGTCGTCGGTGGGGCGGCGCTGGCGCGCTGGCAACTCGCCCGTTGGTTCACGCCGCAGCCGAACTACGAGGTCGAGCAGCGCATCGGCGAGCTCGAAATTCGGGTGTACGACGCGCGCTGGGTCGCGGAGACGACGGTCTCCGACGCCTCGTGGGATCAAGCGCTGAGCCTGGGGTTCAGGCGGCTCGCCCGCTACATCTTCGGCGAGAACCGCCCATCACCGTTTCAGTCCGACGCCCTCTTCGGGCCGGGCGGAGTCACACGCTCGCAGCAACAGGGACCCAGCGACGAGCGCCACGACGCTGGCTATCACATCCCCATGCCCGTCCCGCTCGCGCGAGCGGCGCCTCGCCATGAGGCGCTCGCGATGACCTCGCCGGTCAACGTCAGCACCCAGGGTGACCGGCGCTACACGATCGCCTTCAACCTCCCAGAGGGGCGCTCGCTAGCTTCCTTGCCCGCGCCGAACGACGAGCGCGTGCGACTCGAGAGGCGCCCGCGGCGCCGCGTGGCCGTCATGCGCTTCGGAGGCTCATGTACGGGGCCACGCGTGGCATCGAAGTTCTCCGAACTCCTCGCGCGTGTGCGCAGGGCGGGCCTCGGGTATCGGGGCGGGCCGGAGTTCGCGGGTTACGACCCGCCGTCTACCTTGCCGTTCCTGCGCCGCAACGAGATCTGGCTCGAGCTCGAGCCGAACTGAACGCGCCCAGGCGGCGGCGACGGCACATCCGCCGTCGCCCGGTGCCGCGAGACCCCGCTGGTCGCGACCATCGACCTGGGAGCAGCACTTCAGCTGAGGCACCTTCGGCTGAGGCACCTCGGCCGAAAGCCCCTCGGCTGAGCTCCCCGGTCAGATTGTGTTCACTGGAATGCGATGTTGCCTGGAGTATCGCAGGTCGCCCCAGGGGATCGACCAGGTGCCGCCACGGTGATACGCAAACTCCGGGAACGTGGGCGTGGTGATGCTGTAACCCGCGTCCAGCACGCGTTCGCTGATGCCGATCTCGCCACGCCGGATCACGTCGACCTTGTCCTTGGTGCTCGCTTCGAAGAGCCGCGGACCGATAGCGTGCTCGAGCACCTTCATGTTGGTGTACAGGAAGTACGACTGTACGTGCGGAGCAAACGGGCCGTCTCCATCGCTCGTGTCGTGCGAGTTCATGCCGATGCCGCACAATCCGACGTTGGGGTGGCGCTGGAACTGATCGCGGTATTTCAGGAGCCAACCGTCTTCGTGCGGCCCCGAGACAGACGAATTCATGAACAGCACGTCACCGGTGTGCCCCTGGCCACGCAACAACTGGTAGCCGAAGTCGTACGCCCCAAAATCCTGCCCCTGGTTGCCGCGGAAATGCACCGCTTCGACGAACGGGTACTTCCGGGGCAGACCCGCGTAAGCCCGCATCCGACGCGCCACGCGCAGCTCGCGCTCGCGCTGCAGCAACCGTTCGAACTTTGCGCGTAGCCCTGACGGCCACTGCGGGCTCGACTGCGTCTCGCTGTTCTGTGCCTGCTCTATACGGCCCGGATGTTTCGCGCCGGTTGCAGCCGCCATCTCCTCCGCGCCGTTGATCACCACGACCACGTCGATGGGAACGCCGGGATCATGGCGGCGCAGACGATCGAGCATGCGCCCGAGCCCGCACCGCACGGTGTGTTTGTCCACGACCTTGTTGCGGTAAAGCGGGTATGCCGCCCACTCGACCAGCACCACCTTGACGGGCGCCTCCGCCGCTCGCGCTGCTGCATCGAGCCCCCCAACCCACTGGCGTTGTCTGTCGATTGCTGTAGTCCCCATCACGAGAGCAAGTTAGCAAGGCTCATGCCGCGGCCGCTGTTGACGCAAGTCAGCGCATGCGGCGCGAAAATCGGCGCAACGACGCTGAACGAGTAACAACGCTCGAACTCTGGTGTTATTCGCGACCTGGGGCGCCGAAGCGAATTCGTGGCGCCGCGCCCCGAAGCGTCTCGGGTCAGAACACGATTCGTTGCGCAGCGAGGGCTTGCTGCTGCGGGCGGCTCGGCGCCAGCGCCGGGTCGCTCGTCACTCCGCGGCCGAAGCCGCCGAACGCAGCTCGATCGAGACCTGTTTGCCTCGGCCTCGCAGATAGACATTTCTGCCCGCCTCGATCTCGCCGCTCAGGATCATGTCCGCGAGCGGGCCCTCCACGAGGCGCGAGATCGTCCGCTGCATCGGCCGCGCGCCGAGCTTGAGGTCCATGCCACCGGCAGCGAGCAGCGCGTCGACCGCGCTGGCATCGAATTCCACGCCGACGCCGCGGGACGCCTGCAATCGCTCTCCCAGCCGCCGCAACATGCGACGTGCGATCTCGCAGACCTCGCCGCGCTCGAGCGGAGAGAATACCAGGACGTCGTCGATGCGATTGAAGAACTCGGGCGCGAGTGTCGCTCGCGCACGGGCGACCAGGCGCGACGGGTAGCTCTGGGTCCCGCTCGGCTCGCCGCGCTGGAAGCCGAGGCTGCTCGACGCTCCCACGTCGGCCGCACCGAGGTTCGAGGTCATCACGATCAACGTGTGGGAGAAATCGACCGTGCGACCGCGACCATCGGTCATCCTCCCCTCGTCGAACACGGCGAGGAAGCTCTGCAGGACATCGTCGTGCGCCTTCTCCAGCTCGTCGAGCAGGACCACTTGATAAGGGCGCCGGCGCACCGCTTCCGTGAGCTGACCACCAGCCTCGTGTCCCACGTAGCCCGGCGGCGCACCGAGCAGCCGCGCCACCGAGTGCGGCTCGCCGTATTCTGACAGGTCGATGCGTGTCAGCGCCTGCTCCGAGAAGAACAGCGCCTCGGCCAGGGCCTTTGCGGTCTCCGTTTTGCCCACGCCAGTCGGCCCGAGCAGCAAGAAGGTGCCGATCGGTCGCTTGCCGCCGAGCCCCGCGGCGTTGCGCCGTACACAGCGAGCGATGGCCGTGAGGCACTCGGCGTGACCGACCACGCGCGAGCCGAGGGCGGTCTCCAGCGACAGTAGCCGCTCTCCGTCGCTCGCGAGCAGGCGCTCGGTGGGCACGCTCGAGATCTCGGAGACCACCTCCGCCACGTGCTCGGGGAGCACCTCCGCCTGATTGCGGCGGCGGGCTCGCGCCAGGCTCAGGTCGATCACGGAGATGGCCTTGTCCGGCAAGACCTTGCCCGTCACGTATTGTGTAGACCAGGCGATCGCCAGCGCCAGGACGTCGGAGCCAAAGCGTACGGCGTGGTGTGCCTCGAACTTTGGCGCCAGCGACTCGAGCATGAGGTAGGCGTCCTCGCGGCTCGGCTCCTCGACGTCGACGACCGAGAAACGCCGCGCGAGCGCGGGGTCAGACTCGATGGCGCGCGCATATTCTTCGCGGGTGGTGGCACCGATGCAGCGCAGCTCGCCACGCGAGACGGCGAGCTTGAACTCGGAGGCGAGCTCATCGCCCCCGTCACCCAGGAACAGCTGGTGGATGTCATCGAAGAAGAGCACGATGCGCCCGCCACCGAGCTCGACCTCCCGCCGCAGCGCTTGCATGCGCTGGGCCAGGCCGCCACGAACGCCCGTGCCGTTGACGAGGGCCGCGGCCGCGAGCTCCACGATCAGCCAAGGCTCGCCGTCGCCCTGTTGCCCCGCGAGGCGCTGGGCGACGCCCTGGGCGATGCGCGTCTTGCCCACGCCGGAGGGCCCGACGAGGCAGGGGTTGTTACCGAAGCGCTTGCACAGCACATCGAGTACGCGTTCGATCTCCACGTCGCGACACACGCAGCGGTCGAGCTGTCCGCGAGCGGCGGCCAGCGTGAGGTTGTCGCCGAAGCGGGAGAGCAAGGGATACTGCTTGCGAGGCAGGCCGAAGCGGCGCTCGAGCTCGTCGTCGCTGCGGCCCGGGCTCTTGCTGCTGGCTCGCCGGGGCTCGGGCTTCGCCTCCGCCGGTCTTGCCGCGTCGCTCGGCGGCGTCGGCGCATCCGAAGGCGCGTCGACCTGGGGCGGCACGTCGGGCCGGCGGCGGCTGCGCCGCAGATCTTCCGGGGACACGAGCTGTGCCGCTCGGCGGCGCACCAGAGCGCTCCGTGGCGGGCGCGAGTGGGAAGGCCGCCCGACGCTCGCCTCCGCGGCGACAGTCCGCGGCTTGCCCTCCGCGGGGCTCTCGATCGGCTTGCGCCCGAGCGCGCCGAGGGCCTGGTTCATGGCCGAGAGGCGCAAGCGACGTTTGTCGACGCCGCATTGATCGAGCGCTCGATACGCCGCCGTGCGGCGGTCGCCCAGCAGCGAAATCAACAGGTGCACCGCCAGCGGCGCGGGCGCGCGCATTCGATCGGCCACCTCGCGCGCGCCCTTCGCGGCCACCCGCAGCGGGTCGTGCTCGTCATCGGTCGCGGCGCGGGCCGCACGCAGCAGATCCTCGGGGCCGAGCCGCCGATCGCGCAACAAGACCCCCGCCCCATCCTCCAGCGCGGCGATCGCCGCGAGCAGGTGGGCGCTGGTGACACGCTCCTTGCGCCCGCGCGCCAGGTCCACGGCCTGCCGTTCGAGAAGCGCCAACTCGGAATCGGTTTTCGTCGCAACCATGGGTCGCCCGACGGTGCATCACGGAGCGGCTGGGGCCAACTTTTGAGCGGCGGCTTCTCCCGAATACACCCGAACGCCCCGCCGGTAGTCGTGCAGCTGCAGCCCGAAGCCCCCGGTCGCGAGCAGTCCGTCCGCGACCGACAGCGCGATCTCCGGCTGGAGGCGAGCGGCGAGGCCGGCATCGACGGGCGCCCCGACCTCGGGCTCGAGGCGCACGACACGAGGCGGCTCGCGACCTTCGACGTAGACGTCGACGACGGCTCGAACCCCCTCTGCTCCGAAGCTCTCGATCCGAAGTACCGCGACCGTCCCCTCCTCCGCCGCCAGCGCCACCGGATGCGCCCCGAGCTCGAAGCGCCTCAGCACCTCGGCCTGGTCGCGCGCATGCAGTAGATATAGATGACGCTCCGTCGCCGCCCAGACCCGATCGAGGCGCCGATCGCGCCCGAGCGCCCAGACGCGACCGCCGAGCTCGGCGTGGGGCAAGCGCTCGCGCCGGCCCTCGACGTCGATGCGACGCACTCCCTCGATCGTGGTGTACACGAAGCTACCATCGCCGAGCCCGAGCAGCGCTCGGCGATCGAACTCGAAGAGCTCGGTCCAATCCAGGATGGGCAGCAACGCGACGCGGGGCGGTGCACCCAGGTCGAAGCGGGGCAGCTCGGCGATGCCGGCATAATAAAGCCAGAACTGCTCGCTCTCGAGCCGGCTGGGGATGATCGTCGTCGGACCGATGCGCGGCGCGCGCGGCAGCGGTTCGGGGCGGCGATCCAGCGCCGACAGTCGCAGCAGGTGATCGTCGGCCGCGACCAGGAACCCGCCGCCCGTGAGCCCGACGACGTTGCGCGCGCCGGGCGCTCTGAAACGGGTCGCCAGCGTGAGGTCGGCGAGCGACAGCACCCACAGCTCGCCGGCCTGAAGCCAGGCGAGCCTTCCGCGCGAGAACGCGATGCGCTGGTTCGGAGCATCGGGCGGCGACAGGTCGCGCAACGGGTCGGGCTCGGGCACTCGCTCCGAAAACGCCGCGCGTGGCGCCGGAGCAGCCGGCGTGGCGGGCGCTGGGCGCGAGTCGCTCGCGCGCTCGGCCGGAGCGGGTGCGACTCGGCCGCGACAGCCGGCAGCCAGGATCGCGCCGACGATGGCGATCGCTTGCCGGCGGCGCGTCACTGAACGACAGAAGCCCAAGCTCGAGAAGCATATCGCCTCTCGGGGGATGTGGGTCGTCATTGTGTGATGGCTGGCGCCGCGCTGCACCGGCGGAGCGTCGTGGCGTTTCGTGGCGTTCGGGGCAGACCGCCGAACGAGGGCCGCCTCCCGTTGGTCCGATCGCGCCTTGGGCCGCGCACATCCTCGCAGGTGCGCGGAACACCCACGAAGCGATGACTCGCAGGCTGCGCCTGAGGGAGCTTTGATCGCGCGAACGACTCATTGCAAGATAACTCGCTATGCTTAGAAGCAGGGTCAACGTCGCGCTGAGTCTCATCCTCGCGGCGGGTTGCGATGGCGGCGGGTCCGGCGGGGGCGGAAGCGGCGCCGGCGACGACGGCTCGGGCGGCACACAGCACAGCGCGGGGGCCGCGGGCCAAGGCACAGGGCCCATTTTCAGCGGTGGCGGCGGCGACCTCGGCGTCGGCGGCGACAACGGCAACGCGGAGCGCAACATCGTCTCGCTGCGCGTCGAGCCCGAAGACGCAGTCCTCGACGCGCGCGTCGGGACGGCGGTCGAGCAGATATTCACCGCGTACGCGGTGTTTGCCGATGCCCCCGACGAGGAAGTGGACATCACCCGGCAGGCGGTCTTCTACGTGCCGGACAACTACCTCGTGGCGAGCTTCCCTGCTGACGGGTCGAACACGCTCGTCACGCGTGTTCCGGCGAGCGACGCGGAGCCAGCGCAGCGCGGAGGCGCGCTCACCGTACGCGCGCAGGCCGCGAGCGCCGACGGAACGATCGCCACCGCCACCACGTCGCTCTTGGTGCGGGTGGGCGGCGAGCGCCTGCCCGCTGATCCGCATGGCCCGTTCGCGACGCCCTCCTTGCCCGACGACCCGCCCAGCGCGTTCACGGGCAGCCCGGAGCCCACGCGCTCGCCCGAGCTCATCTACCCGAACGACGGCGTGCTGCTGCCGCCCAACCTGGGGCGTCTCGAGGTGCACTTCACGCGGGGCGCCGCGCAGAACAGCTTGTTCGAGGTGCGCTTCTCGAGCACGTCGACCGATCTGGTCTACTACACGCGCTGCTACGCAGCGGCCAACGACTTCGAGCCGGGCTCATGCGCCTTCTTTCTCGACGGCAGCGAGCTCGAGCTGCTCGCCGGCTCAAACCAGGGCACCGGCCCTGTCACGCTGTCGGTTAGGGGCAGCGACGAGGCCGGCACGTTCGGGCAGAGCGCGAGCTTCTCGATCGAGTTCGCCGAGAAGCGCATCGACGGCGCCGTGTATTACTGGACCGCGTCGAGCCCGCCGAGCATCATGCGCTTCGACTTTGGCAGCGTATCGTCCGAGCCGCAAAGGTTCGTTCGAGCCAGCGACGTGGAGGACAATGGGGCGACGTGCGTGGGCTGCCACGCTCTCTCGCGCCAGGGCAACAAGGTGGTCTTCGGCCTCGGTGGGCCGCCCTCGGCCCGCCTGGTCTACGTGGACGACATGAGCAGGCCGATGACGGACAGCACCTTCTTCACCTATGCGGGGCCGACGGGCGACCCCAACGCGATGCTCAACGGCTCATTCAATCCGGACGGTAGCCAGTTCGTCGCCGTCGAGCCCGTGCCCACCGATGCCAGCGCCGACGCGCGCCTCTTCTTCCACGATGGCGTCAGCGGCCAGCGCGTCGAAGAGCTGACGTTGACCTTGCCGGTCGTGCCCAACAACCCCGACTGGTCGCCGAACGGCGACAAGATCGCCTTCACCGCGCTCGGCAGCGCCCAGCGCTGGCGCATCGAGTTCCTCGGCGGCGGCGTGAGCTACATCCAGCGCCAGGACGGCGCCTGGGACGCCGAACACCCAGTGAGCGTGGTGCCAGCGGCCACCGGCAAGAACCGTTTCAACCCCACCTTCCTCCCCGACGGAGAGCTCCTCTTATACAGTGAGGTCGAGGATTCGACTTACACGGCAGCCGACGCCAACGCTTGCAGCGCCAGCGCCACGACGGGCGCGGGGCGCCTGTGCAACGGATACTCCGATCCGGGCGCGAAGACGTGGGCGGTGCTGGCCCAGCCGGGGGCGACGCCGGTGTACCTGGCGAATGCGGCAGCGCCCGGCGTGGCCGACGAGCGTCAGGCATCGCCGCCGCAGTCCAGCGTGGCCAAGACGGATCTGATGGACACGTTCGCGAAGCCGTCGCCGTTCCAGATCAGCCACCGGGGCACCCGCCTGAGCTGGTTCACCGTGGGCTCGCAGCGGCGTGCGGGCCTGCGCAGCAAGTCCCTGAACGGGAGCATCGTGGGGGAGGAGTCTTCGCAGGCGCTGCTCTGGATGTTCGCGCTCGACACCGAACGGGTAAGGGCCGGAGTAGACGGCAGTTATCCCGGGTTCTTCCTGCCCTTCCAGGATCTGAAGACATCCAACCACATGGCGCAGTGGACGGAGCGCATCGTCAGCGACGATCCGCCGCCCCCACCCCCCACGCCACCGCCGCCCGCTCCGCCGCCGCTCCCGATCCTGCGCTGAGGTAGGCTCGGCGCGCGCCGACGCACACCTCTTCCGCCGTCCATCGGGGAGATGAAAGCTCGCGCCTGCAGACTGTCGCGCCTCGAAGGCGGGGCGCCGAAGCGCGCAGCGCTCATGGCGAGTGCGATGTCCAATGTCCGATGTGCGAACGCCGCGAGGCGTGATGACACGGGTCACCGAACACCGCCCGTGTTGCATGCGTGAAGCCATCTCAATTGCTTGCGTGAAGCCATCTCCGGTTACGAGTGGGTAAGACACGCCGCGAATACCCGTGTCGGTGGTTAATGCGTCCCGGGTGGGTTGATGCAGAAATCGCAAATGATATTTTGGATTCTGCCGGTCACGTCTCAAAGCCCGTGGTCTCTCTCAGCGAAGGTGTCTCTGTGCGCTCCAGTGCGTTCCGATTTGCAGTCGTCTGTCTCGCGGTCGTGGCGTCTGCCTGCTCCGGCGACGGTTCTGGCGGTAATGGTGGCAACAACTCCGGAGGCTCCGGCGACGGCCTCGGCGGTGCCGACACGGTCGGCGGCGGCGGCAACGGCCCGAACGGCGGCACGGGCGGCGACATCCTCGGGGGCGACGGCGGTAGCTCCAATGGCAACTGCGAGCCGACGAGCTGCGAGGCCCTGGGCAAGACGTGCGGCGTCGTCGCAGACGGCTGCGGCGAGCTCCTGAACTGTGGCGCCTGCGGCGACGGCCAGGTCTGCGGTCTGACGGAGATCAACGTCTGCGCTGGCATCGAAGACATCTGCGTCAAGCTGAGCCAGGAAGCGGCGTGCGCCGGCAAGCAGTGCGGCGTCGAGGGTGACGGCTGCGGCGGCACCATCGACTGCGGCAGCTGTCCCGGCGGGCAAACCTGCGGCCTTCTGGCGGCCTATCAGTGTGCTGCGACCCCGGGCGGCTCGACGACGGACTGCGCTGCGCGCATCCCGAGCTGCGCTTCCGTCGGCGCCACCTGCGGCAAGATCGGCAACGGCTGCGGCGGACTCATCGACTGCGACGCGGAGAGCGGCGGGTGCCTGACGGGCTATCTGTGCGGCAACGATCCGGCGCACCCCCAGACCTGCGCTCCTTACGACGCCTGTGAGCCGCTCGGCGCGGCGCTGGCCTGTACCGGCACGTGCGGCCAGGTCGGGGACGGCTGCGGCGGAACCATCGACTGTGAGGTCGAGGGCCTTGGCTGCACGGGCGAAGACACCTGCGGCGGCGGCGGCGTACCGTTCGAGTGTGGCCAGGACGGCGACTACAGCTGCGATCCGATGGAAGACGCCGAGGCCTGCGCGGGCAAAGAGTGCGGCTACGTGGGCGACGGCTGCGGCACCGCCGTGGACTGTAGCTTCGGTTCGGGCTGCGGCGCCAACAGCCAGTGCAAGAACGGCCAGTGCGAAGCCATCATCCCGGGCTGTACTCTGATCGCCGAGGCCACGGCCTGCAGCGGCAAGGAATGCGGCCTGGCCGGCGACGGGTGCGGCGGCTCGTACAGCTGCGGCTCGAACGACGGCGGCTGCCCGAGCGGCGAGGAATGCGGCGTGAGCAGCGCCTACCAGTGCGATGTTCCGCCTCGAGACCCGAACGACCCGGCATGCGTGGGGCTCACGCGCGGGGAAGCCTGCGCCGGCAAGGAGTGCGGCGTCGCATACAACGGCTGCGGCACCGCTCCCGGGGACACTTACCAATGCGGCTCGCTCCCCAACGGCGCCTGCCCGACGAACGAGTTCTGCGGGGCGCGATCCGCTTATCAGTGCGACCCGCTGCCCACGCCGCCCGTGTGCAACCCCAACGGCGCCACCTGCGCCAGCCTGGGCTGGGCGTGCGGCACCGCGGTCGGCAACTGCGGGCAACCGATCAACTGCGCCGCCGAGGGTCGCACCTGCAATGCGACGCAGACCTGCGTCGGCGGCGTCACCGGGCCGACGAAATGCGAGAGCCCTTTCGCCAACCCAGAGGAAGAGTGCCCCCTCTGCAACTCCGTGCCGACGACCTGCAACACGACGAAGCTGACGGGTCGTGTGATCGCCTCGGGCCAGGCGGATGGCAACACGCTGAACCAGGTTCGTGTTCCGAACGCCTTCGTGTACATCCTGCGCACGAACGACACGACGGACCTGCCGGCGATTGGCACGGGCTTGCCGAGCAGCAACGGCCTCTCCTGCGATCGCTGCGAAGATCAAGATCTCGGCCCCGTGCTGGCCGGCGACGTGACGGACGCGAACGGCAACTGGGAGCTCGAGGGCAACGTCCCGGTCGGGCAGGAGTTCCTGCTCGTCACGAAGGTGGGTAAGTTCCGCCGGGCTCAGCGCATGACGCTGCCGGCGGGCGCCGCGTGCAACACCACGCCGCTGGCGACTGGGATGTCGACCGCGGGCGGAGAGACCGCCGGGCAAGGCAGCGAATACCAGGACAACCCCACGAGACTGCCACGTCGGATGAACGACGGCCTTGCCGTGAACATCCCGAAGATGGCGATCACGACCGGCAAGATCGATGCCATGGAATGCGTGTTCTACAAGATGGGCCTCGCCCAGACGGTTTTCGGCAACTTCAACGCCACGCCGCCGGCGGCGCAGCGCATCGATCTGTACCGCGGCGCTTCATCGGCCAGCCCGGAGGGCGCGTCCATCGACGTCAACACGCCGCACGATGCGGCGCTCTATAACGATCTGAGCCGGCTCGAGAAGTACGACATGGTCGTCTCGGACTGCGAGGGTACGAGCTGGGATGGTAGCGGAGGCTCGTTCGCTCAGCGCGGCGACGGAAGCGACGCCAGCCAGGGCGGCAACGTGCGCCAGTATGTCAACCGCGGCGGCCGCATGTTCCTCAGCCACCTGAGCTTCAGCTGGCTGCATCAGAACGGCACCACGACATACAACACCAACACTGCGCTGGCGACCGGGCTTGGACAATCGTCGACGTGGAACACCTCGCTGAGTACCGACAACACCGGCACGGGCCGGGTGTCGCTGGTCGGGGGACGGAGCAACGTCAGCCCGCGCATAGAGACCTTCGCGGACTGGATGGTCAACGAGGGCGTCACCAGCGCGGCCACCACTCCGCTCAGCTACACCTTCAGCATCAACCAACCGCGCAGCCAGAATCTCACCATTGTCGCGGGCACCGAGGAGTTCGTGCACCGCACGGATGGCAATCAGCGCATCCAGCAGTTCTCCTTTAACACTCCGTTTGGCGCCCCCGACAGCGCCGCGTGCGGCCGCGTCGCCTACAGCGGCTTCCACGTGGTGGCGGGCTCCGGCGACAGCCCGTACCAGACCTCGATCTTCCCGCAGCACTGCACGGGCGACCTCAGCGCGCAGGAGAAGATCCTCCTGTTCATGCTCTTCGACCTCGGCACCTGCGTCGGCGAGGAGCCCGAGCCGCCCGAGTGCACGCCGGTCGAGTGTGGCACCGGCCAGTGCGGCGTCGTACCCAACGGCTGCGGCGGCACGCAAAACTGCGGCGGCTGCGCAGCGGGCCAGGTCTGCGACGATAACCTCTGCCGCGTCGAGTGCGTGAAGACCACGTGCGCGGCCCAGGGCATCGCGTGCTCGACCATCGCCGACGGCTGCGGCGGCACCCTCGAGTGCGACTGCAACATCTGCACGCCGGACCAGCAAGCCGACGTGTGCACCGTCGGTGTGTGCGGCTACCAGCCCGATGGTTGCTCCAACGTCATCTACTGCGGCGACTGCCCGAACAGCTGCGTGCCGGAGACTGATTGTCCGGCGGGTGTTTGCGGCACTATCGGCAACGGCTGCGACGGCACGATCACCTGCGACCCTTGCCCCACCGGCGAGATCTGCGGCGCGGCCGGCGCGAACGAATGCGGTCCGCCGGTTTGCCGCCCGCTCGAGTGCTACGAGCTCATCGATCGGTTCGGCATCGAGTGCGGCGTGGTCGGCGACGGCTGCGGCCAGACGAAGAACTGCGGCACTTGTCCGCCCGGGCAGATCTGCACCGTGGTCAATGGTCAGCCCAACCGCTGCGCAGGCTGCGTGCCGAAGACGCGGGAGCAGGCATGCGCAGGCCTCGAGTGCGGCGCAGTCGGCGACGGCTGCGGCGGAACGATCGACTGCGGCACGTGCCCGACCGGCGAGTATTGCGGCTCTGTCAGCCCGAACAGGTGCGACCCGGGCCCTCAGTGCACGCCTCAGGCATGCCCGAGCGGCGCCGAGTGCGGCGTGGTAGGCAACGGCTGCGGCGGCACCGTGGATTGCGGAACGTGCCCGGCGGGTCAGCTCTGCGGCGTCTACGAGCCGTACAAGTGTGGCGGCTGCACCCCGCAGACCTGCCAGAGCGCCGGCGCTCAGTGCGGCAAGATCGGCGATGGGTGCGGCAACGAGCTCGACTGCGGCCAGTGCGCGCCGAGCTTCATCTGCGGCCTGGGCCGTGCGAACCAGTGCGGCCAGCTGCGCTGAGACGAGTGACCTGAGCAAACGCGCGGGGTCCAGCCGTAGGGCGGGCCCCGCGCTCGTGTTTTGTAGCTGCGCTGCTCTTGGAGCGACATGCTCACGGCATGTTCGGCTCAGAGAAAAAAGACGAAGCGATGGCTCTCTTCAGCCGCCGCCCGGCACCGCGTCGACCTGATTGGCGCCCGGGCAGTCCGCCATCCTCGTGTCTCGGTTGGTGTCGCCCATGTTGAGCCACCAAACGGCGCGCGCCGCGCGGGCTTCGTCGACAGGCAACCCGCCTCTTGGCAGATCCAGGTTGTCGACGTACGTCATGATCAGCGTCAAGCTGTGGCACTGCCTCGAAAAGGCGCGCACGTTCACCGTCATGTTGAGAAGGCGCTCCTCCTCGTAGTTGCCGGCCGGAACGAGCGCGTTCGTCTCCGCTATTTTCTCTTCGATTCCGGGCACGAGATCGAGATAGACGCGCGCCTCGAGATCCACGTTCACGTCTTCGGAGCGAAACGGGACGCTGATCTCGAAGAATGCTCCCGGTCCCTCGTAGATCGAGCCCAGGGGTGGCACGGCCTGCCCCGCGATGATGAAGGGCGGTATCTGCCCGCGCGGCGCGAAGGTCGGCGGATCGGCGAGGCAACCCACGAGGCCCGTTGCCGCGACCCAAAACGGGACCGCGCGCGCGAGCGTAGACGGGAAACGCCTGCCCATCACGGCGCCCTCCGCGTGCCCGAGCCGCTGCGCCGCAGATCCGAGCGCCAGCGCAGGTGCGCGTACACCGGATCGGTCGCCAGGCGCACCAGATCGCTGGCGGCCTTCGACTTCTCGCACAGCCGCTCGAGCCCGTCGGCGCCGGCGAGCAAGTCGGCCGCGATCCCCTCCTCGGAGGCGACGCGCCCGAGCGCCTCGGCCAGGTCGCCCGACACGAATAACCCAGCGCGGCGTGCCGCACGGCGGGCGGAAGCGACCGCGACGTCACGCGTCAGCTTGCCCTCCTTGCACCACTCGGTCATGCGGCGCTGCGTACGAGGCGGCAGGCTCTCCCAGAGCAGCGCCGACAGGCGCGCCGTGGAAGGCAAGCTGCTGCGCGACGCCTCGGGCGGACCAAACGCGACGCTGATCGCGCGAAAGAGATCATCGATCTGCTCGTAGGTCGCCGCGTTGACGATCGCATACGCCGGTAAGGTGCCCGCCAGGGCTGCGCCGAGATCGTAGGCGAGCTGCGCCGGCTCGGGCGGCGGCTCGCCGCGCACGAGCACCGACGGCTCGCCGAGCATCACCACGTTCACGCGGTAGTCACCGCTCCGCACCCGGAGCAGCGGGGTCTCCGCCAGCCCGAACAGCCGCGCCGCCGCCGCCCAGATGCGTCCGACCGGCTCGGGCCCGTCGCTGCCCACCCGCTCGGGAGGCTCGAGGCCGCGGATGTGCTCCCAGTTGAGAACGCGCTGCGTGCTGTGCCAGATGACCTCCAGCGCCTCGGGGTAGTGCCCGTCGGGCTCGCTGAAGAGAAGGCGCCGCAGGATCTCGATGTTCTCGTGCTGTCGCTCGAGCGGCGGGGGCGCGTGCACCGTCTCGGCGCTCGAGCAATCGAGCACGTGCGCGACCGCCAGCGCGTGCGCGACGTCACCGCTGGCCGTCGCTGCGCGCTCCAGGAGCTCGAGCGTGCGGCGCGAGCCCGGCTCCACGCGCGACAGCGCCAGGCTCGCCCCCGCGAGGTCGTCCACGCGCTCGGGATCGCCCGCGAGATCGACGCACAATGCGTAGCCGTGCTCGGCGTTGCCGCTGCACAGCGCCTGGAAGCGCTCGCGCTCGCGCTCGTTGCGCGGCTCGAACACGGCGCGCGGCGCGGGTTCGTCGACGTGACGCGGCTCACGGCCGCCGGAGCGGAGCCGCGGCGAGCTCTCGGGCAACGCAGCGGGCTCGGCGACGGTCGACTCGACGCCCGGCGGGGCAGACACACGCCCGGCGAGCGCGCCCGCGACCGCCACGTGACCGGCGGCCTCGCCCAGGCGGCGCGCGGGATCGGGGACCCCGAGCCCCATCTGCGTGCGGCGCGCTGGACGCGTCTGTACCTCGGGGACTTCGACGCGCGGCTTCGTCGACATGAACTCGGGAGGCCGGCGCGGGGGACCGATCCCGGGCGTGCTCCTCGGTGGCACGCTCGGCGGCGTCGTATCGGGCAGCTCCTCGCGCAAGCGAGCGACCTCATCGCCGAGCTCCGGATCGACCTCGGCTTGCTTCGCGTAGCGGAGCACCAGCCCGAACAGCTCCGCGCGCAAGGCCGCTCGCGCTGCGCCGAGGGCCAGCTGGCTCGGCTTGCGCAAACCCCGCAAATCCCCGCCGCGGAGGGCGACGTCAAAGTGCTCGAGCGCCGCGCGGGGGGTTTCACCGCGCGCCAGGCGTTCCGCGATGCCCGCCGAGATGAGCGGCGTGGCGCCCAGACGCTCGCGCAGCGCCAGCAGGCGCTCGAGCC
>Ga0247763_1000232_pt1 | contig 30978 bp, 19 predicted proteins | sample UWRJL141409B4_FD_179926 | JGI IMG/M metagenome (GOLD analysis project Ga0247763, IMG submission 179926) | Plant litter microbial communities from Arlington Agricultural Research Station in Wisconsin, United States - UWRJ-L141-409B-4 | ecosystem: Environmental > Terrestrial > Plant litter >... | reverse complement strand
GATCGGATCAAGAACAGAAGCAGGCTCATGTCGATGCGTCAGGAAGCGAACGAAGCACGATTGGAGGCATGGCGGCGGCCGACCGGGGTGAGCAGGCGAGCCCCCCTCACTCGAGCCAGGGATCGCGCAGCGGGCGGACGGCGCTCGCGTTCGGCGACTCGAGCGCGGCGATCTGCTCGTCGAGCGCGGCGACCAGCGCGCCCGGGGGCGAATGGTCGCGCGCCGAGCGATAGGCCGCCACGGCGGCGGGATAGTCGTCGCGCTCGAGCCTCAAATTGCCGAGCGCAAACGCGGCGTGATAGTCCTCGGGATAGATCTCCATCACCTCGCGCAGCAAGCGCTCGGCGCGGGCCGGGTCCGGCGAGTGGTGCGAGAGGGCCTCCCAGATGCCCGTCCAGCGCCGCTGCGCGCGCAGCCAGGGCAGCCGGTACTCGCCCTCGAACACCAGCAGGTTGCCGAAGCGCGCGCTCGGCGCCGTCTCGCGGAACACCGTGAGATCGTAGGTGCGGCGCGGAGTGATCTCGCGCGCGTTGACGAACACCGTGCCCGACAGCACGTCGCTGTCGCCCGTGTCGTCTTCCAGCGAGTGAAAGTCGATGCCGCGCGCGTGCGCCTCCTCGTGCGAGATGCCGTAGTAGTCGTAGGCGCGCTTGCCCGTGCCGCGCACGTGCGCGTCGTAATACCAGGCGAGCTCGCGGCGGCGCTGGCTGTTGTCGAGCCCGTCGTCGGTGAACGAGCGCCAGCCCTCGTCCGGGCCGCCCACGAGCTCGTTGTAGTACTCCCAGGGCCGCACGACCGGCAGCGCGCTCCGCGCGAACGCCGCCACCAGCCCCGCCGCAGCAAACGCCGGCCAGCGCGGGCGCGCCCGCCACGCGAGCGCCACCGCGAGGCCGCCCGCGAACGCGACCACCGGCAGCATCGGCACCGCGTGGCGGATGCCGGCGTAGCCCGAGTTGCCGCGCATCAACGTCACGAGAAACACTGCGCCCCAGCCGAGCAGCGCGAGGCCGGGCCAGCGCCACGCCTCGGGCACGCGGCGCCGAGCGAACAGCACGACGCCCGCGAGGGCGAGCGCGCTGAGGCCGAGCGGTAGCTTCGCCGCCAGCACCGCCGGGAAGAAGAACCAGGGCGTGTCTTCCTCGTAACGCGTGCCAAACACGTAGAGCACCTCCTGGCGGCCCTCCACGCCGGCGCGCAGGATGTCGGCGAGCCCCCACAGATACGCGCGAGGGAGCACGTGCGTCTGCACGGCCAGCTCGAGCACGGCGCGGTGGCGGGGCGAGCGCAGGTCGGCGATCTTGTCGCCCATCGAGCGGTTGAACGCCTCGGGATCGCCGGGGCTGCTGCCCGCGACGGCCACCGGCAACGCGCGCAGCTCGTCGGGTGAGGCCTCTGCGAAGCGGAAGGAGTAGAAGCCCCAGAGCGTGAGGTAGGCGCCGAACAGCACCGCCGCCGCGAGCCCTGCGCGCCGCGCCTTCAGCGCAGCGCCGCCGCTGCTGAACACGACCCCAACGCCCGCCAAACCGAGCACGAACAGGCCCGCGACCACCCCCGAGTGCTTGGCCGCCAGCGTGAGGCCGAGCGCGAGCGACGCCAGCGCCAGATCGAGCGGCTTCCAGGAGCGGAACCCCTGCGCAGCCAGGAGCGCCGCGGTCGCCGCGAGCAGCGCGACCGGCAAGTCTGTCAGCGCGACGGGCAGGTGGGCGGCCAGCGTGGGGTCGAGCAGCAAGAGCCCGATCACGGCCAGCGTCGGCCCCGGGCCGAAGCTGCGCCGCAGCGCGAACGCGAGCGCGAGCAGCAATAGGCCGTTCAAGCCGAACATGGCCAGCCGCACGTGGTGTTGCACGCGCTCGACGTCATTTTTCAGATAGGCAGCGTCATCCGTGAAGTCGCGCTCGTCGGCCTTGTCGGCGAGCGGCCGAAACGGCGGCAACTGGAACACGGATTCGGGCAGCATCTGCCCCACCCAGAGCTTCACCAGCGGCGGGTGCTCCGGGTTGAGCCGGTAGTCACCACGCCGTGCGTACGATGCCCCCGCCACCACGTGCCAGGCCTCGTCGACCGTGAAGCCGTCGAGGCGCGTCGACACCCAGGCGCGCGTGAAGCCCAGCAGCAGAAAGACGACGAGAATCGGCCAAAACGCTGCCCTGGAGCTCACCCAGCGCGCGAGGCGTGGCGGCGCAGCCGCTGTCTCGGCAGCTGTCGCTGGACCTCCTGCTGATGTCGTTGCACTGGTGGAAACCATCACGGACCCTCGTTCGGGCGCGGACGCTATCACGTGGTAATTGATACTCGATATCAATTTGTTGGCAAAAGGATCCGGGCTCGGGAGACAGTCCCCGTGCCCTCGAGACCCGGAGCCGGTCGCCTGGAAGCGCGCACGGGGGCCACACCGCCAATAGTAATTAGTCTCATTTGCGTCTTGTCTCCCGCGGCGCTCGTCACCAGGATGCGCGGGAGCTTGCCGAGGGAACTTTGGACTCGCCGTTGCAAATCGACACTTCGCGAGATGGCGCCGGGCCCCTGCGGGTGCTGCCCCTCGCGCCACTGCCTCTCGGGTCGCTGCCGGAATTTCCCGACGCCGTCCCGCACCGGGCGCACGCCTGCACTCCGCGCGAGCTGTACGGGGCCATCTTCCTGGAGCTCGAGGATCACGTCCATTTCCTCGAGCCCGCGTTCGAGTTCGTGCGACACGCGCTCGATCGCGCCGCGACGCCGTCCAGCAGCGCCGGCGTGCCGCGCGTGCTCTACGACAGGCTCGCGGCTGGCACGGCCGAGAACGCTGCCTCGGAGGGCCTCGCCGGCGACGACGCCGCTCGAGAGCTCGCCGACACGCTGATCCGCTGGGCGCGCACCAACCTTCCGGCGGTGCCCGCGCTCGCACGGGGCTCGGTGCTGCCCGTGCTGGCCGCCCACGAGTTCGCGCCGGCGGGCCTCGCCGACGGGGCGTGGCTGCGCGGATCCGTACTCGCCAACCGTGTCGAGACGCCGCTCGGCATGACGGCTCTGCGACAGCTGATGCTGCGCTTCGGCGACCCGGCCACGCGCGAGCCTTATTCACTGCGCTATGCCTCGCTCTTGCAGAGCCTCGGCATCTCGCCCGATTCCGTGCAGCGGGGCGTGGTCGATGGCGAAGCCTGCGCCGACGTCTCGTTCGAGCACGCGCTGCTCGGCGTCGGCCTGGGCCTGTTCGCCTCGACGTTTGGCCCCGAGATCGCGGGCTTCAACCTGTGGATGACCGCCGTCGGGCCGTGCCCGCTGCTCGAGCGGTGGCACGGGCCGTTGCGCGAGCGCGGCGCCTGTGTGCGCTATTTTGATCTCTTCGAGCGCGAGGCTCTCGCGACTCTCGCGCGGCGCGCGGTGGGCGAGGTGGCCGCCGAGGTCGATGCCCCGCCGAATGCGCTCTGGCGCGTCGCCCGCGGCTTCGTCGCAGCGCAGCACTCCTATCTGCGCTGGCAACGCGCGGTGCTCGCCGCAGAGACGCGCGTCGGGGAGAGCGCGGGGTCGAGCGGCGCGTCGCGCACGGACCCGCCCCCCGAGAGCGTCGAGTCGAGCACAGCCTCCGCCGAGCCCTTCGCGCTCGCGGGCCACTACACCGCGCCGCACGACCTCGGCGCGCTCGAGGCCTTCGCCTACGCGCGCTACGGCCAGCTATCGAACCAGGAGCTCTACTTCTGTTTCGCCAACTCCGACCTGTTCCCCACCTCGGCCCTGTTCGCCAAGGCCTACGTGCACACCGTGCTGCACAAGCTCGAGCACGTCTTCGCCAACGACCCTCGCCTCGACTCGCAGCATCCCCCGCCCTACTCCGAGGCGCTCATCGCACGGCTCGTCGCCGCGCAGCACGACAAGAACGTCCAGAGCCGCAAGCCGAGGGACATCCCCGCCGCGGAGCTCGAGCTCGGCGGCGACGGCAAGCCCGAGGTGGTGCAGGTGTTCGACGGCTCCTGGCTGCAAGGCTTCGCCGACGTGGGCCGCGCCGGCTTCGAGGAGTACGGCTGGCTCTTCCGCATCTACGCCTCGGAGCACGGCGACGGCGACCTCGCCTGGAACCACTGCCAGATCTTCCGCAAGGCCTTCGCCGACGCCGGCGTCGCCATGGAGCTGCCGAAGACCGACCGGCGCCTCTACGACGTGTTCGAGATCGGCGCCGCCGCCGTGGTCACGCTCGCGGTGGCGCTCAACACGCGCGTGTTCATGCCCGAGGTGCTGGGCATCAACCTCGGCATCGAGGCCACGGGCGTGGGCGGCATGTACCTCGACCAGTGGAAGGGCGCCGTGCACCAGAGCTCGCCCTGGCGCGCGCTCGCCTGGCGCCTGCACAACAGCATCGACAACTACGCCGACGGGCACACCAAGTGGTCGCTCGCCGCCGTGCAGTCGTTCATGCAGCGCGTGAAGGCGGCCAGCCCCGACAGCGTCGAGCGCCAGTGGCAGCGCGTGTGGCGCCTCTGGCGCTGCCAGGACATCCTCACCCACGGCAGCCCCACCGAGCGCGGCGCGCTCGCCGAGCACCTCGGCCTGCGCAACCTGGCGCCCACGGGCTGACGGAGGGCACGCGCGCGTGGACCAGAAGCCCAAACCCAACACCTTCGACGCCATCGTCGTCGGCACCGGCATCAGCGGCGGCTGGGCGGCGAAGGAGCTGTGCGAGCGCGGCCTCGACACGCTCGTGCTCGAGCGCGGCCGCGACGTGCGACACGTCGTCGACTACACCACGGCGCACCAGGCGCCCTGGGAGCTGCCTCATGGCGACCGGCTCACGGCCGCCGAGCGCAAGCGCAAGCACATCCAGATCCGCTCCGAGATCGTCGAGCCGTCGAACCAGCACTGGTTCGTCAACGACGACGAGCACCCCTACATCGAAGAGAAGCCCTTCGACTGGATCCGCGGCTACCACGTGGGCGGCCGCTCGCTCACCTGGGGCCGCCACTGCTACCGATGGAGCGACCTCGATTTCGAGGCCAACGCGCGCGAGGGCGTCGGCGTCGACTGGCCCATCCGCTACCGCGATCTCGCGCCCTGGTACGATCACGTCGAGGCCTTCATCGGCGTCGCGGGCCAGGCCGAGGGCCTCTCTCAGCTGCCTGACGGCAAGTTCCTGCCGCCGATGCCGCTCAACTGCCTGGAGGCGCACGTCAGAGAGCGCATGCGCGAGCGCTTCTCCGATCGGCGCATGACCATCGGGCGCGCCGCCCACCTCACCCAGGCCCACCTCGGCCGCGGCCAGTGCATGTACCGCAACCTGTGCATGCGCGGCTGCCCCTTCGGCGCCTACTTCTCCAGCAACGCCGCCACGCTGCCGGCCGCCGTCGTGACCAAGAAGATGACGCTGCGGCCCCACTCCGTGGTCACCGAGGTGCTCTACGACGACCGCGCCGGCAAGGCCGTGGGCGTGCGCGTGGTCGACGCCGAGACGAAGAAGACGGAAGATTTCTTCGCGCGCGTGATCTTCCTCAATGCCTCCACGCTCGGCACCAGCTTCATCTTGCTCAACTCCGTGTCGCGCCGCTTTCCGAACGGCCTCGGCAACGACAGCGGCGAGCTCGGCCACAACCTGATGGACCACCAGTTCATGACGGGCGCCTTCGGCAACTTCGGAGGCTTCGCCGACCGCTACTACTCGGGCCGTCGCCCCACGAGCGCCTACATTCCGCGCTTCCGCAACGTGAAGTCGAAGACGTCGCGCTACCTGCGCGGCTTCGGTTACCAGGCGGGCGCGAGCCGCGAAGACTGGACGCGCGCCATCGCGGAGGTCAGCGTCGGCGCTGCCTTGAAGCAAGCGCTCGCCGAGCCCGGGCCCTGGCGCATGGGCATGACGGCGTTCGGCGAGTGCCTGCCCCACCATGACAACCGCGTGAAGCTCGACCGCGAGCGCCCTGATCCCTTCGGCCTGCCCCAGCTCTCGATCGCCGCCGAGCACCGCGAGAACGAGCGCGCCATGCGCGGCGACATGCGCGACTCGGCCGCAGAGATCTTGGAAGCGGCGGGCTTCACCAACGTGGAGACGTTCGACCTGCCGAGCCCGCTCGGCAGCTGCATCCACGAGATGGGCACCGCGCGCATGGGGCGTGACCCGAAGACCTCGGTGCTCAACGCCAACAATCAGGTGCACGGCGCGCCCAACGTGTTCGTCACCGACGGCGCCTGCATGACGTCATCGGCCTGCCAGAACCCGTCGCTCACCTACATGGCGCTCACCGCGCGAGCCGCCGCGTTCGCCGTGTCCGAGCTCGACAAGGGGCACCTGTGAGCCGCGAGCAGACCGCCACGGGCGCCGCGCCCTCGAAGGAGACACCCTCGAAGGAGACGCCCTCGAAGGACACCCCATCGATGACGTCGAGCATGAGCCGGCGCGACGCGCTGGGCGCCTCCGCGGGGCTCGTGGTGGGCGCCGCGCTCGAAGCCACGCTGGCGGGGTGCCGCGCCGATGCGCCCTCGGCGAACGCGAGCGAGCCGGCAGCGACCGCGGCAGCGCCCACCCCCCGAGCCCCCGCCGAGCCCGGGAAGTTCACGCTCGAGCAGCGCGCGCTCGTCGATGAGCTCACCGAGTATCTGATCCCCGAGACGAGCTCGCCCGGCGCGCGGCGCGCCGAGGTGGCCGCCTACATCGAGGGTGTCGTGTTCGCGGTGCTCGACGAGGAGGATCGCCAGGCATTCTGCGCGGGGCTCGACGCGATCGACGCCAGCGCACGGCAGAAGCACGGACGGGCGTTCTGGAGCTGCGGGGCGGAGGCGAGGAGCAAGCTCGTGCGAGCGTTCTTTGCTGCCGACGCGAAGGGCGCGCCGAGCGGCGGCGGGCACGCTGGCTCGCCCGGGGCCGCCGCCGTGGCCGCCACGAACGAGCTGGAGCGCGCCTTCCGCGAGCGCCTGCGCGAGCTGACCATCACCGGCTTCTGCAAGAGCCGCCTCGGTGCGACGCGCGTGCTGCAGTACGATCCAATCCCCGGCGCCTACGACGGCTGCCGATCGCTCGAGTCCGTGGGGCGCGCGTGGGCAACGAGTTGAAGGAGCCGCGCTTGCATCGAGACGTAGCGCATCGAGACGTAGCGCATCGAGCGTCGCGTCGGGTCTTCGGGCTCGCGCTCGCGTTCGGACTCGCGTGCAACACCCCGCGCGTCGCCGAGATGGCGTCGCAGCCCTCGCTCGGGGTCGCATCGGCGGGCGGCGGCGGCCCCAGCGCGGGCCTCGCCGCCGCTCTCGGCGAGGAAGCCGCGACCCTCGGCGCCGTCGCGATCGGACAGCGCGGCGCCATCAGCAGCGCCGAGGCCAACGCCAGCGCCGTCGGTCGCGCCGTGCTCGCGCGCGGAGGCAACGCCGTCGACGCCGCCGTCGCGGTCGCGTTCGTGCTCGGAGTGACCCAGCCCTCCGCTGGCAACATCGGCGGCGGCGGCTTCATGATCGTCCGCGAGGCCGCTGGCCAAGCGATCGCCATCGACTACCGCGAGGTCGCCCCGCTCGCCGCGACCCGGGACATGTTCGTCGGCGCCACCGGCGAGGTGACCAGCGACGCGCGTTATGGCCCGCTCGCCGCGGGAGTTCCGGGCACGGTCGCGGGCCTTGGCTTCGCCCACCGCCGCTGGGGCAAGCTGCCGTGGGCCGAGCTCGTGGCGCCCGCGATCGCGCTCGCGCGCGAAGGGCACCGCCTCGATCGCGCCCACGCGGAGGAGCTCGCGTGGGGCCTCGGCACGCTGCGCGAGTATCAGCAGCGGCTCTCAGCCCCCGGCGCGCCCGCGGCGACGCACGCCGCTCTCGCGCGCGCGGTCGCACAGACCGGCGACCTCTGGTCGGGCGAAGACGGCGCGCCCCTGCCGGAAGGCGCCCTGTGGCGACAGCCCGAGCTTGCTGACACCCTCTCCACCATCGCCGACGGCGGGCCCGGCGCCTTCTACGGCGGAGCGCTGGCCGAGCGCCTCACCCGTCAGATGCAGGCCATGGGCGGGCTCTGGACGCTCGAAGACTTCGCCGCCTATCGCGTCGTCGAGCGCGCCCCGATCGAGTTCGACTACCACGGCCACCACATCATCACGATGCCGCCCCCTTCGGGCGGAGGCGTGGTGCTGCGGCAGATCCTCGCCGCGTCGGAGAAGCTCGAGCTCGCGGCCCTCGACTGGGACAGCGCCGAGCACGCCCACCTGTTCGTCGAGATCGCCCGCCGCGCCTACGCCGACCGCAACCAGCTCGTCACCGACCCCGATTTTGCGGACGTGCCGCTCGCCCGCCTGCTCGACACCGCGCACGTGCACGCGCGCATGGCCGACATCGATCGCCAGCACGCCACGCCCTCGAGCCGCGTCGCGGGTGGCACGCCGATCGCCGAGTCGAAGCACACCACCCACTTCTCCGTCGTCGATTCCAGCGGCATGGCCGTCGCCAACACGTTCACGCTCAACGAGAGCTTCGGCGCCCGCGTCCAGGTGCCCGGCACCGGCGTGACCCTCAACAACGAGATGGACGACTTCACCGCCAAGGTCGGCTCCCCCAACCTCTTCGGGCTCGTGCAGGGCGCGCAGAACGCCATCCAGCCCGGCAAGCGCATGCTCAGCAGCATGTCGCCCACCCTCGTGCTCCAGGGCGACCGCCTGCGCGCCGTGCTCGGCTCTCCCGGCGGCCCCACCATCACCACCACCGTGGCCCAGGTGCTGCTCCAGCTCGTCGACCACGGCCGCTCGCTGGAGCAGGCGATCGCCGCCCCCCGCGTGCACCACCAGTGGCTCCCCGACGAGATCGCCCACGAGCAGCGCCTGCCCGGAGCGACGGTCGATGCCCTGCGGGCGATGGGCCACACGCTCGTCAGCGAACCCGGCATCGGCCACGCCAACTGCATCGCCGTCGATCCCGAGACGGGTCTGCTCCACGCCGTCGCCGACGTCACCCGCGGAGGAGGCGCGGCCGCGGCCTATTGAATTGGCTCAGCCTTCGGGCCCCACAGTCGCGACCCACGTTGGGTCGCGCTCTCACCACCCACGTTGGGTCGCGCTCTCACCACCCACGTCCCGTCTCCCATCAACGCCGCTGGGTAGCCCCATGACGAACGCCTTCGCTTCCTCCCCCGTCCCCGAGTTCCCCGATTCGGTCGCGCACCGCTCGTCTGCCTGCTCGCCACGCGAGCTGTTCTGCGCGCTGCATGTCGACCCGGAAGACAGCGTCCATTTTCTCGAGCCCGCCTTCCGCTTCGTCGACCACGCGCTCGATCAGGCAGAGCGCTGGGGCCTGGGCGATGCCAGGTCGACCGCCAGGCGAGCGCCCAGCGAGGCCCTGAATGATGCGCCCTCGTCCGTCGATACGCTGCTCGCCTCCGGCGCGCTCTCGCCTCTGCGCGAGCTGCCGTTGCATGATGCATCCGCGCTCGCCGACGCGCTCATCGACTGGGCGCACGCCAGCCTGCCGCCCGCACCCGAGCAACCCTTCGCCACCAGCTGGCCCGCCCGCGTCTGCCGCGAGTTCGCCCCCGTCGGCCTCGCCGATGGGGCCTGGCTGCGCGGCACCGTGCTCGCCAACCGCGTCGAGACCCCGCTCGGCATGGCCTCGCTGCGGCAGCTCATGCTCCGCTTCGGCGACCCGTCCTCGCGTGAGCCCTACTCGCTGCGCTACGCCGCCCTGCTGCGCAGCCTCGGAACTCCCCCCGAGTCGATCACGCGCTGGGACTTCGACGACTCTGCGCCCTGCACCGAGCTCTCGTTCGAGCACGCGCTGCTCGGCCTCGCCCTCGGCTTCTTCGCCTCCTCCTTTGGGCCCGAGATCGTCGGCTTCAACCTCTGGATGGTCGCCGTCGGCCCCTGCCCCCTGCTCGAGTCGCTGCTGCCGCGCCTGCGCGAGCGACAGGCGTGCTTGCGCTACTTCGACCAGCTCGATCGCTCGAGCTTGCTCGGCGCCGCCCGCCGCGCCTTCACCGATCTCGAAGCCGACTTCCCGGCCCTGCTCGACGCCGGCGCCACCGCGGAGACCCGAGCCGAGCAGCGCCTCGCTCTGCGCCGCCGCATCGCCCACGGCTTCTTCGCCGCCCATCGCTCCTACCTGCGCTGGCACCTCGCCATGCTCGGTCGCAACGTCCCCCTCTCTCCTCGCGACTTCGTCCTCGAGGCCATCCAGCGCAAGGCTCGCTTCGCCGCCGAGCACCACCGCGACGTCCGCCTCGCCAAGCTCGACGTCCAGGCTCTCTTCCTTCAGGGCCGCGACGGCCACGAGCGCCTCCTCGATCGCATGGCGAGCTCGCCCCTCATCAACCCCGGCTCTCCCGAGACCAGCCGCTTCCTCACTCACACCCTCTCCATCGACGGGCCCATGTTCGACTCCTTCACCGCCGCAGAGAAGGTCGACCTCGCCGAGTGGATCGCCGCGCTGCCGAAGAAGGGCCAACCCAAGCACCCCTCACCCCTCACCCCTCGCCCCTCGCCCGTACCGCTCGAAGGCCTCTACGCGGCCCCCCACGACCTCGACTCCCTGCGCGCCTTCTCCTTCGCTCGCTACAGCCCGCTCTCCCACAACGACCTCTACTTCTGCCTCGCCAACTCCGATCTGCACCCGAGCATCGGGCTGTTCGCGCGCGCGTTCGTGGAGAACGTGCTCTCGAAGCTCGCCCACGTCTTCGACAACGATCCGCGCCTCGACGCAAAGGCGCCTCCGCCCTACTCGGAGCGGTTGGCGGCTCAGATAGTGGCGCGGCAACACGACCGGAACGTCGAGTCGCGCAAGGCGCCGCAGCCCGAGCCAGGCGCGCCGGTTCAAGACATCCAGTCGATCTTCGACGGCTGCTGGCTCCAGGGCTTCGCCGATGTCAGCCGCGCGGGGTTCGAGGAGTACGGCTGGCTCTTCCGCATCTACGCCTCCGAGCACGGCGACGGCGACCTCACCTGGAACCATAGCCTCATCTTCCGCAAGGCGTTCTCGGAGCTGGGGAGCGACGTGCTTCTACCGAAGACGGACCCGCGGCTGTATCAGGTGTTCGAGATCGGCTACGGGTCGCTGACGACGCTCGCGATCGCGCTGAACACGCGGCGCTTCATGCCCGAGATCCTGGGAGTCAACCTGGGCATCGAGGCCACGGGGGTCGGCGGCGCGTACATCGAGAACTGGAAGCGCGCGGAGGGCACCGGGGCAGAGTGGAAGGCGCTGGCCGCGCGCCTGCACAACAGCATCGACAACTACGCCGACGGGCACACCAAGTGGTCGCTCGCCGCCGTGCAGGCGTTCATGCAGCGCGCCAAGGACGGTGCCGTGAGCCGCGCCGAGCTGGACGCGCTCTGGCACCGAATCTGGCGGCTGTGGCGCTGTCAGGACATCCTGACGCTCGGCACCGAGGCGGAGCGCGGGGTGCTGATGGAGCACTTCGGGTTGAAGAGCCTGGCGCCCACTTGAACGGACGGTGCGGCCTCAGAACGGCCCGGGCACCGTGCGATCTGACTTGGCCTTGGCGGCGCGGCGGCGTTCGGCGCGGCGTTCGCTGTTCTTGCGACGGCGGCGCTGGCGCCCGAGATCGTTGCCGAAGGGGAGCGTGCGGGTGAGGCTCGCGAGCTCGAACTTGGGCTGCAACACCTTGCGCTCCACGGCGGCCGGCTCCATCGCCGCGGGCTCTCGCGGCTCGCCCGAGGGAAGCGCCGGGTGCGCGCCTGTGAGCATCGCGCCGATCTCCCGGGCGGCGGCGTCCGCAGCGGCCGACTGGATCGCGGTGACCTGCTCGATCATGGCTTGCTGACGAGCCACCACACGCCGCACCTCGATGGGCTGCGTGGCCACGCGCTGGATCGCTCCGCGCTGCACGAGGGCGCGCTGCGTGATCGAGTGCGCGCTCTGCGAGGAGGGATGATGCACCTCGCGGCTCGCGATCCACACCCGCGTGAGCAGGCGGCGGATGAGGCGGATCGCCGGGTAGCGGCTCGCGTCTTCACTGCCGAAGGCGCTCGAGCCATCGCCGGCAGCGCCCAGTCGCCGCGCCGGCAGGATGACGAGTGTATCAGCCGGGATCGGCTTCTTGGAGAAGGAGACGTCGACGGCTTGCTTGCACGTGCGGAAGACGAAGCGGGGCGGCGTGAGGCTGCCGGCCACGACCATCTCGGCCGAGAGGGACTCGCTGATGGACGGGTCTTCGGCGAACTGGCGCATGCGCTCGAGGCACTTGACGATGTAGGGCAGGAGCACGGTGGGTGCGTAAGCGATGTGGAGGTCGGGCGGGACGGAGGCGGAGACCAGCGTCTTGGCGTCGTTCAGGCGACCACCGAAGATGCAGGCCAGCGCCGTCAACGGGCCGCGGCGGTGCCAGCCGCCGATGAGGCGCGCCGCGTCGCGCACGCTCGCCGAGGGCTCGTAGCGCGGCGTGAAGCGCCTCGCCACCCAGCGCTGCACGATGACCTCGATGTCCTCGCGCGGATCACCACCGGCGACGTAGGTCGCCATCTTGTAGATCTCACCCGAGTGGATCGGCAGCGCGTCGGCGCCGAAGTCGTTATCTGACGCCTGACCGCCGCTCTCGAGCGCGGGGAGCTCGCCGTCGGAGAAGCCCATGTCCTTGGCGAACCGCGACGCCAGAACACGGTGTAACAGGCCACCCTCCGAAGAGATGATGGCGCTCACGTGCTCATGCCGCTCGAGCTCGCGCTGCTGACGAACGTTCTCGACCACGAAGGCGTTGATGAGTCCGAAGATCCGGATAAATGGCATGACTATGGCTACTCCGAGGCTGGTCTGCTAACGGTTAATGAAAGTTGAGGTACCGACGCACGGGCTCGATAGGCTCAGCCTGCTTGCCGTGCCTCTCGTTCACCCTCGCGACTGGTTGCTTCGCTTCGGGGCATGTGGACGTCGACTCGAGGAGTCGGGCTCAATCGCCGAGCCCAGCGCCACATCCCGCATACTGATAGACGGCGCGTTCGCCACGCGGTCGCAAGAATTCCACATCGCGTGCTCGCATGCTCAACTCAGCTAACGAGCTCACGCGTGAAGATGTGTTGATGCGCTTAACGCGCGTTGTGCGATCGGCGAGATGCGCTGATGCAACTCGCCCAACTCGCCCGACCGGCGACGTCGAACTGACGCTGACTTAACTCGACGCCTGCGCGGGCACCGTCGCGCACGTCAACGTGCAGATCGACGTGCAATGTCGAGCTGCGTGCTGCGATAGACGGCGAGATCGCCGAGGGTCGACGTGGCGCTGAGCCAGGGCCGCGGCGGCAGAGGTAGATCGACGCTGCAAACGCGGATGGGTCGGGTCTGCGCGATGAGCTCGAGGTCATCGAGCACACCCTCGAGTCGCTCGCCACCGAACGGACAGTACAGAAAGAAGATCGATCCGACGGTGATGTAGCCCGCGAGCCGCGTCGCGTCTCCCTCGACCGGCGCGAAGCGCAACCCCCTGAGGCGCGTCGCGAGCGCGCGCGAGGCGCGCACCAGCCCCGGCTGGATTTCGATGCCGATCGTCGAAGCGCCTGTTAACAAATGCACGAGCGCGGCCGCCCTGCCCACACCCGACCCGAGGTCGACGAACACGTCGGTGGCGTGGACCCTCGCCTGCTCGACCATGCGCAGGATGGCGTCGACGGGGCACGGCAGGTAGGGCACGCAGCCTCGAGGCAGGCCGGGGTCGTCGGCGGGGACGGCGTCGAGATCGAAGACCCGGTCGAGCCAGGCGTCGCGCTCGCGCGGCGGGACGCCAGTCAGCGCGGCGCGGAAAACAGCCGGAGTCGCCCGTGTGCTCGCGATCAGCGATCGCATCGCATCGGCGCTGCGGCGGTACGCTCTCTCCACGACCCGAGCATTACAGGCCCGCCCGCGGAGATCGAGCCCCGTTGCATGAGTCCGACAACTGGCCCGCACGATCTCGGACGCACCCTGGCAGGCAGCGCTCGCCGGTCCCGTCGAAGGCCTGCGAGCGCTCGGACGCGCGCCTCAGCCGCCCGTCTTCCAGAACTGAGTGATCGAAAGCCCGAGCTGCCTGAGCAGATGTGCGAGAAGCGGCAAGCTGAGCCCGATCACGTTGCTGGGGCTGCCGGAGATGCCGTCGACGAACGGCGCGCTGAAGCCCTCGAGGGTAAAGGCGCCCGCGCTCGCGAGCGGCTCGGCAGTGGCGATGTAGGCGTCGATCTCGGCGGGGGTCGGGCGCCCGAAGCGGACGTCGGTGCGGGCGACGCCGGCAGCGTGTGCGACGACGGCTCCCTGTCGCACGCGCAGCAACGTATGCCCCGTGGAGAGGGTCGACGTGCGCCCGACAATCAGCTTCCAGTGATCGCGTGCCGCGCTCGCCGTCGCCGGCTTACCCAGCACCCGCTCGTCGATGCCGAGCACGCTGTCACACCCGAGCACCACCCCGTCCACGAGCCGGGCCGCGACGGCGCGGGCCTTGGCGTCGGCGAGCGTGCTGACGAGCGCCTCCGGCGTCGCGGCGTCGTAGCGGGACTCGTCGACACCGCTTCCTTCCATGACGTGGTCGATGCCGGCCTGAGTGAGCAGCATCGAGCGCGCGCGGCTCGTGGAGGCGAGCACGAGCTGTAGGTGTCCGGGGGAGGTCGTTGTCGGGGGAACACTCATGGAGGCTCGACGATACTCGATCCGCGTCGTTCGGCGTCGCAGCGATGCGGGCGCGGGGTTAGGAAGCGTTCATTCGCCATCGCGCTCCGACGAGCGGGTTAAGGAACTCGAAGGAGGCCCGCCGCGCGAGGGAGAAGCCATTCGACCGCCGCGGATTCGTTCAGGGAGCTCGCCCGGTCGCCGGTTGGTCAATCCTTGCGACATTTTGCGCGCTCGAAGTCATTCCTCTCGGGGGAATGAAGGATGCCTACCGCTCGCCGGCTCTTCCGCGTCAGCTCATCGGTCTCGTTGCTGTGCCTGGGGTGCACGTTCGCGCCCCGGGTAGACTGGGGCGACTGCAACATCGTCTGCGACGGCAGCATGGGCTGCCCTGCCGGGATGGTGTGCCGTAACCAGCCTGGCGGCAGGGCATTTTGCAGCGCTCCGGACTCTCCCGGCATGTGTGCGCTCGTTCCGCCCGAGCCAGACCCCGGTTCGTCGGACCCCGATGGGTCCGTGTCGATCACGCCGGGACCCGATCCGTCGCAAGGACCGCCCGACGGTGGGCCACCCGCACCGCCCGACGCGCAGGCGGTCGACTCTTGCGGGCGCTCCGGGGGGCTGGTGATCGAACCTTGTACGCTCCCGCCTCCCTGTGCCGGGCTGCCCTATGAGCTCCCGCTCCGTCTCGCCGGCGGAGGCGAAGGGCGCACCTGGCAGCTCGCGGCGAGCAGCGGCGACCAGCTCGATATCGATCCAGACACGGGGCTCCTGTCCGGCGTGGTGACGGAGGCGTTCACGCTCGAAGTGAGCGTCAGCGACAGGATCTCGGAGGGCCGCGCCCAATACCGGGTCGACCCGCGCTCGAGCTGCTGGTTCGCCTATGCGAGCACGGAAAATGGAAGCCGCCGAGTCCACCTGGTGGATCCGCTCCTGCTCGACTCGGCGCCGCGCCACGACCTGCCGCGAGACATGCCCGCGGGCGCGAACGTGGAAGACTTTCGCTTCTCGCCGGATGGTCGCTGGCTGGCCGTGCGCGTGGATGACGGGGGCACCCGCAGCGTGGAGCTCTTCACGGCGCCGAGCTGGGAGAGCGCCGGTGTGCTCGACGCGGCGGGCTCGGTGGCAGACTACGCTTGGTCGCCGAACGGACAGGTCCTCGCGGTGGCTGCTGGGCCCGCCGACGCCCGTACACTCGGAGGGGTCCGGGTGCTGCGCGAGCCGGAGCTCGGCAATGCGAGCGTGGTCGCGCTGACGCCGGTGGCGACTCCCGCCGATCCGCCGCTCGTCTGGGTGGGTGACGGCAGCGTCGCGTTTCACGCGCAGGATGCCAGCGACCCGTTCACTCACTACCTGTACTCCGGGTTGCTCGCCGACGCGGGTGCTCAGTTCACCTCGGTCGCGGCGTACACTGACTTCCCGTACGAGATCGGAGACGGCGTCACGCTCACGCTCGTGCCCGGTACGACGACCTTCGTGGTCGTAGCAAACGACGGAACCAACCGCACACTGTCGTCGTTCGCCGCCACCGCGGAGGGTGGCCCGGCGCGGGTCTCTTGGTTCCCCGACGACACCGTGGTCTCGCAATCGGGAGAGCTCCTCGCTCGCTCTCGGGATGGCGCGCTCGAGGTCTTCAGCGCGCGCGAATACACGCTCATGGAACCTGTGCCCGTCGCCACGGCACCCGGGTGCGATCGGGTGCTGGCATGGTCGGCCGACGACGCGCAGCTGGCGTGCGCCGCCGCCGGAAGCTCGCGCGGCACGCTGCGCGTCTTCACTCTCGCAGACGGACGACTGACAGGGGCCCTCGTGGAGGGCGACTACGATTTCCCAGTGGACCTTCAATTCCGACGTCGCGCCTTCGCGCCGGGCAGGCGCTGGTTCACGTTCGGCACCGCTTACGGTCTACACAGCGTCAGCCTGGGCTCGGAGCCTCTACAGCAGCGAGGAGCCGGCACCCGTGTTGACTCCGTCACCTCTGCCACCGAAATCGCACTCTCCCCAGACGGAGAGCAGGTCGTCGTGCATACGGGGCGGTGGCTGACGCTGCTACCGTTGTCTGATCTCGACTTCGCGCAGAACGTGACGGAGGACGAGCTAGACGATGCGGAGCCCTGCGTCGAGAATGACGCATGGGCGAGCAACAGTGCATGCAACACGACGCGAACTCGCTCTTCGCAAACCGTCTGGTCACCAGACTCACGAGTGTTCGCATTCCGCACGAAAGAGAACGAGCTGCTCCTTCATCAGACAGGCAACGACGCAACTGCACGCTCGCTTTCGATCGCGTGCGACGGCACATGCATCACTTCGTCTGACTTTCAACCATTCAGTTTTGAATAGGGGGATCAGACAATGCAGCACTCAACACACATCGACAACAAGCCTACAGGGAAAAAACGACTGCAGTTCACGGGGCCGACGCCGAACGGCACCTTGCGACACATCTCCGTGGTCAAAGGTGACAGCCTCGTCGGCGATCATGCGACGGGGAACTGCGACGACACCGACGCCAGCATCACGGTGAGCGCCACTCGGTTCGACAACCTGAGCGGGCGCACGCCGCCCTTCACCATTCTCATCGAAGCAGACTCGGAGGGAGTGGTGAGCGCATGCACCGTAGCCACGGCCACGGGTATCGCCGCCTGAGCCAAACCGATGTGCCTGGCGACCACCAGCGAAGCGACCAGTCACCCGTTAAGGAGTGTTCTTCTCGCCCCGTCGGTTGCCAGGCACGTCGATGTTTGAAAGGCAGGTCGCCGTGTTAGCTTGCAACGCGAGCAGCAGCTCGTAGATTTGGGTGTGGAGCGCACCGCACGCCAGGGGAGGTAAAAGGTCGAGTGGCCGTTGACGTCGCAGACGACACCTTGCCCGCAACCGGCGGGGAGGCGCCTCCCCGCGCGGGAATCGAGGTGCCCCCGTGCCTCTCGGAGAACACCGTGCAGGCGTTCCTCCTGGGCGAGGCCGGCCACGCCCAGCGTGAGCGCGTCGACACGCACGTCGATCAATGCTCGCTGTGTGCGCAGCTCGTCGCGACTGCCGCACGCGACGGGGCGCCGTCCGCGCCGGGGTCTGCCTCGCCGCCGTGGCCCACGGCGTTCACCAAGGGCAGCGTGCTCGCGGGGCGCTTCAGCATCATACGCTTCGTCGCGCGCGGAGGCATGGGCGAGGTGTACGAGGCGTTCGACGAGAAGATCTCGGGGCGCGTCGCGCTGAAGACGATGCTCTGCACGCTCGGTGACAGCGACGTCGCCGTCCAGCAGCTGTGCGAAGAGGTCAAGCTCGCGCGCCGCATCGCGCACCGCAACGTCTGCCGCATCCACGACCTGCACGAGCACCGCGACGCTCAGAGCGGCGCGCCGCTGCTGTTTCTGGCGATGGAGTTCGTCGACGGCAAGACGCTGAAAGACTGCGTTCGCAACAACCCGCTGCCAGCCGCCGAAGCGGGCGACCTCGCCGTGCAGCTGCTGCGCGGGCTCGGCGCGGCGCACGAGGCGGGCGTGCTGCACCTCGACTTCAAGAGCCAGAACGTCATGCTGCGCGACTCGGGCCGCTCGCGGCAGGCGTTGATCATGGACTTCAGCCTCTCGCGCGCGTTCGACACGGAGGCGCGCATGCACGCGAGCGAGCGGCAGCTCGTCGGCACTCCGGGCTACATTTCCCCCGAGCAGCTCGAGTGCCGCACCGCGCTCGGCCCCGCCAGCGACATCTACTCCTTTGGCATCGTGTTTTACGAGATGTTGACCGGGCGCCTCCCCTTCATCGGGCAGAGCCCGAGCGCCGTGCTCATCCAGCAGCTCACGGTGAACGCTCGGCGGCCGAGCGAGGTGGTCGCAGGCCTCCCCCCCGTCTTCGACCGCTTCGTGCTGAAGTGCCTCGCCCGCGACGCGAGCCTTCGCTTCGCCGACACCACGAGCGCGCTCGAATCCCTGGAGGCGTGCCTGGCGCGGCTCGGCACCGGGGCAGCGCCGACGATTCGCGCGCGAACCGCGCGGCTCGCGGTCGTCGCGGGCGTCGCCATCTCCGCGGCGGTTCTGCTCGCGATCGCCGACGCGAAGCACCCCGCGCCGCCGGAGCCGGACATCCACTCGACGGCCCCCAGCCTGCAACCGAAGCCGGCCGAGCCCCCCTCGACGCAGGCCGAGCCCCCCTCGACGCCAGCGGGCGACCCTGCATCTCGTCGTGAGCCCAGCGCGGAGCCAGCGCGCCCCCCTCCGGTCGCGTCGCCCGCCCCGGTCAGCTCCAGTCTACCCGCCTCGACGTCGAAGCAGAAGAAGGCCCCCCAGCGCCCTCCGCGCCTGGTACCTTCCAAGGCGGTGCAGCGGCCCGAACGACAGCCAGCGCTGCTCGGCACAGACGGCACCCCTTCGGCTCGGCCCGATCCGCCGAGGTGGACGCCCGCGAACGCGCCGAGCCGGCTGTACTGATCGTTCAGAAGCGCCGACGGTACGCCAGCCCGGCTTGCCCGGAGCTCGCGACCTCGAGCGCGCTATCGTCAGTCAGCTCGAGCACGAGCAGCGTGGCGCCGGCGCCGGCGAGCACCGCCGATGCAACCCCAAACCCGACCGACAGAGCCTGGTACCGGCGGCCGTTGGCATAGAGCGCGGTGATCTCATCCCGGCTCACTGGCATGTGGGCGTCCAGTCTCAGCGCCAACCCGCGCACGTCTTCCTCGGCGTTCTGCACCCGGATGCCAGCGACAGCGGATGCGATCCCGGCGGCGGCGGCCCCTCCGAGCAAAAACACGCCGAGCGTGCGCCGCCATGCAACGCTCGCCTCGCCTGCCGATCCATCGCCCACGCCGGAAGCGAGCACCGATGCGCCCCCCGTCGAGACGGCCCTCAGCGCAGGGATGACCGGGATCTCGTCGCCCGCCACGGCAGGCCTGTCCGCAGGGCTGGAAGGCGCCGGCGGCTCGCCGCGCTCGGCGTGACCGCAGGTCGCATACAGCTCGACCAGGGCGTGACGCGCCTCCTCCACCGGCGTGTCCGCCTGCATCGTGGCGCGCAGAAAAGCCTCGAAATGATCGCGCGCCTGCTCGCAATGGCCCAGCTTGTCGTGCACGGCGCCGAGGTTGAACTCGTGCAACTCGTAGGGACTCAGGGCGTTGGCCTGCTCGAGGAGCACCAGCGCATCGGCGTACCGACCTTCGCCATAGGCCGAGTTCGCGCGCTCGCGGAGCTGCAGGCTCTGAGCCTCCGGGCCCGCAGGCGCGCTCGGGGGCGACGCCGAGCCCGGCGCCACTGCGCCGTCTTCCACTGCGCCGTCTTCCACTGCGCCGTCTTCCACTGCGCCGTCTTCCACTGCGCCGTCTTCCGCTGCGCCGTCTTCCGCTGCGGCGCTCGCATCGAAGACTGAAGAGCTAACAACGGCCGCGAGCGAACCCACGACCCGCCGCCACCGCCACCCCATGTAGACCGCCCCCCGTCGGGAACCCTAGCAGACTCACCGGATGGCTGCCAGGCACCCCCCCGGCTGGGCCGCAGCCGCGCAAGGCGTCTCGAGAAAGGGCCGTCCCGAGAAAGGTGGGGTCTCGATAAACGGGCCCGCGCTCAGGGCGCGCCGAGCGGGATCGTCGCGTATCCGGCCTGACCCTGCGCGCAGTAGGCCGTGTCGTCGCGGAGCGCGAGCGCTTCGCAGCCCCCGGCGCCGAGCTCGTGCACCTCGAGCCGGGGCTCGTCGCCGCTGAAGTCAGCGACGAGCAGCTGGGCTCCGGCGACCCACAGCGCGCGGTGGCCGCGGGCGGCGAACTGCGTCCAGAGCTTGGGCGAGAGGTTGGAGGAGGCGGCGACGTCGAAGGAAGGCAAGCGCTCGAGGCGCCCGTCGCGCCAGGCGACGCGCTGGAGGGTGATGTCGCGAGCAGCAAAGGGCCCCTCCGCGACGATGGGGAGCGCGGCGGGCTGTGTCACGTAATAGACGGTGCCTGCCGAGACGGCGAAGCGCACGGCCTCGCGCTCGTCCGTGTCCAGCACGACGCGGCCCACGCGCGTCGCACGATCGCCGTCGACGACGAGCCCGGCGAGGGCCCGACGCTGCACCCCACACACCCAGGGCTCCGCACCGCGCGCGCGCCGGGCGGTGTCGCAATCGGGGGCCGCCTCTGCCTCGTCGAGCCGTAGCGCCTCGAGCGAAATGAGCTCGCCCGTGGCTGCGTCGAAGCCGAGCAAGCTGCCCGGGATCTCGATCGGCGCGAGCGCGACGGGCGTGCTCGGTTCGGAGAGATCGAAGCGATCGAGATAGAATCGAAAAGGGCCGCCGCCGGAGCGCTCGGCGTGTGACCCCGCGAGGATGGAGCCCGAGATGATCGCGGGTCCCAGCTTCGACGAATCGCCCTGAAAGCCCCCGGCCGTGTCGCGCGTCACGCCGCGGATGTCGCGGAAGAAGCCGCCGGCGGCGAGCGCGGGCTCGATGTCGAGGCGAGCCGCGAGCGTCGGAGCCGCTGGATCACCGAGGTCGATGATGTCATAGGCGCGGCTCGCCACGGCTCCTCGATCGTCTCCGCTGCCGGCGACCCATGCCGAATCCCCGAGGTCGGCCCGCCACGGGAGGTCGGCCGAGAACGGATCGCGGATGCGCGTTGGATCGCTGACAGAGGCGGACCCCTCCGCGCCGGCGCCCCGCGCGATGAGCAGGGCGCGCTCGCTCCGCAGCGACCCGAGGTAGACCTCACCTTCGGCGAGGGGCTCGAGCTCCAGCGCGCGCGACGGGGTCGGCGTGACGGAAGGCGAGCTCGCGGCCACCACGTGCAAGGTGCCCAGCGCCGGGGAGCTGTCAGCGGGACGATGGCTCCGGAGCGCATACAGGTTGCCATCGCGCTCCAGCGCCGGCGATGACCAGCGGCGCCGCTCGTCACAGCCGAAGCGCGCCAGGCCGGCCGCCGCCGAGACGTCGAGCGGCAGCTCGGACCCGGGCGAGGCCAGCTCGAGCGTGGGCGCGTTGCTCGCGAAATCGAGCCCGAACAGCGCCACGCCAGCGCCGAGAGGCTGCAGCTCGTCGACCCAGCGCGTGAGCTCGACGCGAGCGATGGGCGCCGCCGAGGCGCTCGGGCGATAGCGGCTGAGCGCGACGTTGCTCGCGAGCCACCACTCGTCACCTACCGTCTCGACGCTGGCGCCGGCATCGATCCCGTCGAACGCGAAGGCGGGCGCTAGCGTATCCGAGGCGAGATCGTAGCCCACGAGGCGCAGCAGCGAACGCCCGCAGGTCGCGCCGCTCGGGTCGATCGCACCGGGGAACGCTTCGTAGTATCGGAAGAGCGCGCGCCCGCCGCTCAGCACGGGCGAGCCTTCGCGCTGCGAGTCGAACGACCCGAGCGTCGCGCGGTCGAGCACTCGAGGAGCGGCCAGGTCTTCCACGTCGACCAAGACGAGCGCCTGCGGGCCATGCGCGAACTCGTCTGCGGGCGGCGCGTCGGCGGCCAGCGTGGACCGGCCAGCGGCGAGGACACGGCCGCCCTCGATCGCGAGCTCAGCCTCGGCGAGGCCGACGTCGAGCAGCGAGGCGAGCGCCGGCGCGCCCGCGACGGAGAGATCGAGCGCGGCGAGCCGACGCGATGCCTCCAGCATCGTGACGGCCCGCTCTCCATCGAACGTGATCCGCCCGAACGGCTCGTCGCCGGGTAGCGCGACCGTTCCGCGGCCGAGCGATACCGGAGAGCCCGTCTCGAGCGCAAATGTCTCCACGTCGAGCTCGGAGCGCTCGTACGTCAGGATCAAGCGGTCGCCCGTGGCGTGCGCCTGCCGCACTGGCGCAGCGAGCGTGATGGGTGCAGAGAGCGTGGGCTCCGGACCCGACAGATCGGCCACGCGTAGCACGCTCTTGGTGGCGAGCTCCGTCAGCGCCAGATCGATCAGTCGATCGTCCAGAAAGAATGCGTCTCGAGAGAGCGGCGTCTGGCGCGGGGCGCCGAGCTCGCGCGGGCTATTGCGATCGAACGCGAACCACGTGTGATCGAGGCGCGGCACCGCCTCGCACTGGGCGCAACGCACGACGTCGCGGCTCAACACGTGCAGCACACCGCCTACCTGGCGCGCCGCAGACACGGTGCCACGGATACGTTGCTCGCCGAGCCGGAGCGGGTTTGCGGGATCGGCGACGTCGACCAGCACGACGCGGCTCGTCTGCTGCGCGATGCAATCGCCCAGCACGCAGCCGGGCTTCTGGAGATCGACCACGATCACCGCCGCCACGCCGTCGGACAGGATGAGCCCGACGGGCAAGCCATCGAGCGGCAGGCTCGCGTCGACCCGAGGCGCGTCGGGGCCCGTCACGCGCGCGCTGACGAGCCCGCGAAATCGCGACAGCGAGAGCAGGTGCTCGCCGACCACGCCCGTCAATGGCCCGGCATCGAAGCCTTCCTCTTCGAGGAAGTTGGGCATCCACAGCTGCAGCGGGTATTCCTCGCCGGCGCGCTGTCGCGGGAACGAGTCGAAGCTCGTTGCTCCGTCGCCAGCGAGCGGGCGAGCCGCATCGACCCAGCCCTCCCACTCGACGTCGTCACCGAGCCGCGAGAAGCCGAGCTCACCCTCGGAGCCAGAGCCGCACGCCAGCGAGACCGCCACGAGCGCCCCCGTCCAGGCTCGATGCATCCAGAATGAACCCGTTCCGCTGCCTCGCATGCTGGCAGCTTACCGGGTGTGGCGCGCCACGCCAGCGGTCGACTCGACGGGGCAACCCGACCCTGTCGCGAGGCGGTTTTTTCCGGTGAAACACGGCGTCGCGAGCGCCCCGCGACCGACGTGTATCGATTCACTCGAGATAGCGCACGGCGCAGGTTCCAGCGTCGCAGTAAGCTTCGGCGGGCTCGGGCGGGATGCCGCAGTCGGGCTCGCCGCAGGCGCTGGCGACGGCCGGGCCGCAATAGACGCGGTCGACTTCGTCGCGGACGCTGGCGGCGAGCGCGTCGGCCGCGCCGAGGGCGACGCTCTCGAAGGGCCGCCCGCAGTCGCCGAGGCAACGCACGCCCACGTTCAGCAGCGTGCAATCGGCGTCGACGGAGCAGACCTTGTCGGCTGCTGCACGCAGCGACTCGCGGCGCGCTTCGGCGGCGCCGAGGAGTTCGTCGCAGGTGAGCGTACTGGGATCGACGCCCACGCAGCGGCCCTCCTGGCACTCCGCGATTCGGTCTGCCCCCTGCTCGTCACACACGATGCGCGGCCGATCGCACGCCTGGAGCGCGGCGCAGACCGCCGCCGTCTGCCGCTCGGCCCGCGCGCGTGCGTCGGCCAGTCCCCCTCGCGCGATGACGGCCTCGACGCAGGGAGAGGCGAAGCAGGACGACTCATCACTCACGTACACCGAAACGCAATCGCTGTTGTCCGTGCACGCCGCGTTCACGCTCTCGAACGCCGCAACCAGCGTCTGCGCTCGCGTCGCCTCGAGCGCTTCACACGAGAGACTGCTCAAGTCGGTGCGCGCCCCGATCGTGCCGAACGAGATACGCTGGCTCGTCTGCTGTCCGTCGCTCGTCACCGTCAGCTCGAGCTCCGCGCTCGGCTCGGCAGCGAGCACCACGTCGAGCGAGCCGTCGGCGGCAGCGGTCGTCTCGACGCTCGCTCCCGTGGTGAGGTTCGTCACGCGCACCGCGGCGCCCGGCGGTGCGATCGCGCCGGCCGTGCCGACGACGCGAAGCCCACCCTCCACGACCTCGAGATAGAGCTTCATCTGCTCGAGAACCGGCGGATTGCCGGTCTCGGTGCCGAGCTGCACGTCGCCCCCGCAGTGCGAGAGCAGCGGAGCCGTGCCGAGGAGCAGACAGGGGACGAGCGCACGGAGGAGATGGCGAGACTTCATCATGATCGTCGGCTTCGGGTGGGATGGGCGGCGCGAGGCGCGACGGCCTCGCTCAGCGGGAAGAGCTGGAAGTTGAGCTGAACCACCTGGCTCGGCTCCGCCTCGCGCTCCGAGAGCTCGAGCAGTTCACGGCGCAGCGCCTGGATGCGGCCCTTGAGCGTGGAGAGACCTTCGGGACCGAGGCACAGCGTGAGCGACGAGATGTCGCGCTCGGCGGCGGGCACGCTGGTCATGGCGAGGGTGGCTCGCCGCATCATCTCGGCGTGATAGCTCGTGATGTGAAGCCCCTTCGTCTCGGGGCCGGTGGAGACCACGCGCGCCTTCTGCGCGAGCTTGCCCGAGGCGTCGCGCTCGAGCAGGCCGAGCTCGAGCAAGGTCTCGAGCGCCTGCTGCGCCTCGCTCTCCTTGATGGCTGGGCGCAGGGCGGCGGCTATCCATGCCGGGTCGTCACGGAAGGCGGGGCTCAGCACCAGCTCGCGGATGGCGGGCAGGTACCACGTGGAGTGATACGCGGCCTCCGCGAGCTCGAGCTTCTGCGCGCGGCGGTAGCGCCGGAACCCGGAGAGCTCGCGGTAGCGCGCCTGGCGCTCTTCGTTGTTGGTGGCCTGGTTGAACGCGACGAGAGCGACGAAGTAGCTCGCCCCGTCCTTGTTGAGCCCGCACGTCTCCCCGAAGCGTCGCGCCATCGCGGGCGTGAGGTTGCGCCGCCCCTGGATCACGAGCTGCAGATAGTTGGGCGCCCCGAGGCCCGCCGCGCGCGCAAACGACCGATACGAGAACCCACCCGGCTTCTTCGCCTGGTAGTAGGCGGCGAGGAAGGTCCGATAGTCGTGATAGCGAAACACGTCGATCGGACAGCGCAGCCGCTTCGGAGCACCCTCGGTCACCCCCTGGATGTCGCACGGCAACAAACCCCGAGCCACCCGCCTAAGTCACAAAGTGTATTCCAGAGAATACGATAAATGCACAATTAGTTAACGTTTTTGCATATTTACTGAACTGGCGCGCCACATCAGGAGCTCACGAGTCTTCGCACTGAGTGCGATGTGCGGGCGAGAACGGTGCACCGATTCGACCCCCTCCTGAACGCGCGCAGGCGCTGCGCCGAGCACGTGATTTGGAGGGGGCATGCGCGTCTGCGCGCATGGGGGGTGGCAACTGCTCCTTCCTCTCTCTCTCCTTCCACGAGCACCTCGATTTGGTGGGGGCATGCGCGTCTGCGCGCATGGGGGGTGGCAACTGCTCCTTCCTCTCTTCTCTCCCTCCACGAGCACCTCGATTTGGTGGGGGCATGCGCGTCTGCGCGCATGGGGGGTGGCAACTGCTCCTTCCTCTCTTCTCGCCAGCGCTCGCGAAGATGGAATTATATCTGCTCGCGTTGGGTCCACATCGAGATTCGAGCACCCGCAACGGCGTGAGTCTGTCGGCTGTTCCCGAGTGCAACGACCAGACCCGCAGGGCTCCGTTCGCCGCTCGCATCGGCTTGAATGCGCGCTGACTCGTCGTGTCGGGATGTCATCCCGGCGGGACGTTTTGCTCCGCGCGCGCGGGATTTCGCTGGACGGGTCTGAGCGGCTCGAACGCCCGAGACCCACAACCCCTTCGAAAATGGGCCGAGCAGGATGCGAGATGGCCCTCTCGGCGGCGGGATGGCGCGTGCGACGGCGTCGCTCCCGTTCTCCCGGATGCGGAAGCCTGCTGGGGGCAGCCAGAGGCTGTCGAGATCGTCGTGATAGCGTCGATGCATGGGGACACGGAACGGCGCGGCGGCGCTCTCGGCGAATGACGCGTGCGACTGGAAACAGGCGCACGCCGTGCTGTCTCGGCTGGCGCGAGCGAGCGGCGCTCGACGCCGAGGAGGGGCGCTGGCTGCTGCGGGCGCTGCGCTCGGCGGCGCACGTTCACCTCGGCTTCGGCAGCTTCCTCGAGTACACCGAGCGGCTCTTCGGATACAAGCCGCGCACCACGCAGGAGAAGCTGCGCGTCGCCGAGTCGCTCGAGACGCTGCCCCGCCTGGCACGCGCGCTCGAGACGGGCGCCCTGAGCTGGTGCGCCGTGCGAGAGCTCACGCGGGTGGCAGTGGCCGATACCGAGACCGCCTGGCTCGACGCCGCGCGCGGCAAGACCCTGCGCGAGCTCGAGACGCTGGTGGCGAGCAAAGCCCCGGAGACGAGCCCGATGCGTCTCCGTCCGAACTGCCGCGCTCGCGCGTGCTGCGCTTCGAGGTGGCGGCCGACACCTTCGCGACATTTCGAGAGGCGATGCAAGGACTGAGGCGCCAAGCGGGAGGTCGCCTGGATGACGACGCCGTCTTGCTCGCGATGGCCCGGCATGTGCTCGGTGGGCCTCGCGAGGAGGGGCGGAGCAGTTACCAGATATCGCTCACGGTCTGCGGGACATGCGGCAGCGGCGCGCAGACGGCGGCAGGCGAGCTCGTGCCCGTCGACGCCGCGGTCGTCGACATGGCGGAGTGCGATGGCCAGCACCTCGGCGAGCTCTTGCCCTCGGTGATTGCGCCCCGAGCGGCGAACGAGAACGCGAGCCTCGACGCTGCCCTGACCGCTAACGCCGGCGGACGAACGCCCGACGCCCCTGCCGAGTCGAATGGCCACGAGAGCAGCGCGACCTGCCAGACCTCAGACCACGCCCACGTGGACGCGGAGAGCCGTCGAGAGAGCGACGCAGCCGTCGCGCCCGACGCGACCCCGCGGCGAGCCGCCAGCGCCGAGGTCCGTCCGATCCGCGCCCGACAGAGCGTCACGCCGGCGCTGCGGCGAGCCGTGCTCGCGCGCGATCGACACCGCTGCACGGTGCCGGGCTGCACCCACGCCACGTTCGTGGACGTGCACCACGTGCAGCAACGCGCAGAAGGCGGTCGCCATGAAGCGTCGAACCTCCTGGTCTTGTGCTCTGCGCACCATCGAGCCACCCATCGCGGCGAGCTGGTCATCGAGCTCGAGCGCGACGGCTCTCTCCGCTTCCGGCATGCCGATGGCGCTGCCTACGGCGACCCGCTCTTTCCTCAGCGCATCGACGCACACGCCAAGGTCTTCTCCGCCCTGCGCCACCTCGGCTTCCGCGAGTCCGAGGTCAAGACCGCACTCTCCGAGCTGCGCGCCGACGCCGAGCTCGGCGATGCCAGCGTCGAACACCTGCTCCGCGAAGCGCTCTGCAGAATCAGACCGACAGCCCGGTGAAGGCAAGCGGAGCTCGCGACGGATCCGGTCAATTCTCGCGAGCGCCGAAGCCTCTCCAACTCGACGAGCGCCTCGATTGGGTTCGGGGGCGCACGCTTCGCGCCTGGGGGGAGGCAACTGTTCCTTCCTTTCCTCTATTCTCCTCTCTTCTTCGATTCTCGGTCGGCATGTCGTGCATGAACGCCACCATCATCAGGCGTGATGCCTCTCGAACAGAAATGGGATGCACGCCGTGCGATGCTTCTCATTTTCGCGCGCTGTCGATGCGCGCACACTGCGATGCGCCTTCTGCAACGCTGGCGCGCAGCGGCAATGCAGAGAGGCGATAAACTTCAGCGCAACACGGGGCTGCGCGGTTCGCTTTATCACGCGCGGTTGCTGCCGCATCGCGTGCACGCGCAACGAGCCATCTCCGCGGGTGGCGAACGATCGTGGTTGCGACATGCGTGATGTTGCTTCGCGACGCACGCGCTGACATGAGCACGACGCGCGTTGCTTGACGGAATGAGTTCATCCCATTACCCATCGAACGGCGTTCCCTGCTGGAACGCGCTCGATGCTGCGCCTTCGCAGTAGCATTCACAGCCTCACAGACGTGGCCTCACCAAAGTGCCACTGCGGGGAGTGGCGTCGAGCGGATGCTCGAGCGGCAGCTTTGCGAGCAATTCTGCAAAGCAACGTGCAAGCGATCTGCCGCTCGCTGGAGACGTGTCGACTGCTCGCTGGGTCGACCGATCACGCGAGGCGCTGATGGAAGTGGTCTATTCGTGCTGCCGAGACGTGCACACGGAACGCGCGGCATTTCTGCCGCTTCGAAGAGCGAGGGTGTGCACGAGCCTGTCGGCTGTTGCGGGTTGGCTCTTGCTCGCGAGCGTGGCGCGCGCGCAGGCGCCCGCGACCGCACCGGCGCCTCTCGAAGCTGCTCCTCCGGGAGCAACTCCTCTCGAACCTGCCCCCGCAGAACTAGCGGCAGTGGGCGACCTCGATGCGCTCGTCGACGCAGGCGACAATGCGGACGAGGATGCGGGTGATAGCGGCTCGCTCGACGAGGTGGTCGTCACGGTCGATCGCCGCAAGAAAGATCTGCAAAAGTACTCGGGCACCGCTTCGGCGTTCAACGAGCAGCGGCTGTCGCAGGTGGGCATCACGGGTGTGGCGGGCCTGGCCAGCGTGGTGCCGGGCCTGCAGATCGGCGTGCAAGAGGGCAACACGGAGGTCTATATCCGCGGGCTCGGCAGCGATAACAACACCGAGCACGGCAACATGGGTGTGGCCATCCACCTGGACGGCGTCTACCTGCCGCGTCCGCGCGGGGTGGGCGCGATGTTCTATGACATCGAGCGGGTCGAGGTGAACAGCGGGCCTCAGGGCACGCTGCGCGGGCGAAACGCCCAGGGTGGGTCGATCAACATCGTGACCAACAAGCCGAAGTTTGGCGAGTTTGGCGCCAACGCGGAGGCGCAATTTGGCACGTTCGCGTCGCGGCGTTATACGGGCATGGTCAACATTCCGATCGGCGATCGGTTGGCGCTGCGCGTCGCGGGGCTCTCGACCGTGCACGATGCCTACTGGGACAATGGCGGGCCCATCTACGACCTCGACGCGGCCGAGGCCGAAGATTCGTATGCGCTGCGCGGCCAGGTGTCGTGGCGGCCGATCGACGCGCTGACGATCACGGCCGGTTACGACTTCGTCGCCGAGCGAGGCACGGGCTCGCTGGGCGCGAACCACAACGACCCGCTGACGCAGCAGAACGAAAACGGCACGCCGAACGACGTGACCGACGACTTCCCGCAGACGATCCCGCCCGACGCCATCGACAATCCGCGGAGCGTCTACCAGTTCGGCGCCCAGCCGAGCATGGACCTGAAGCACCAGGGCGGCCGGCTCGACGTGACGTACGATCTGGGCCCGGTGATCATCGAGGCGCAGGCGAGCTACCGCGACCTGGTGTTCAAACAGGTGAACGGCGCGAGCGCGGGCGTTATCTACCCGGGTTTCGACTTCGATCAACGCGCGCGAGACGGCATCGACTACTTCGGCACCGCCTACTGGGACACGCGATCGCAGTCGACGGTGACGGAGCTGCGCTTCAACGCGCCCGACACGGCCCGCCTGCGCTGGACGGGCGGCGGCTTCTTCATCTACGAGACGCAGCAGGTGGTGCTCTACACCACGTCGGATCCGGTAGGGGGCTACGGCGGCGCGGAGTTCAACATGCCCGACGTGTATGAGCACTCGATCGCCGCCTTCGCCGACGCGACGTTCGACGTGGCGAGCGACTTCCGCGTGCTCGGCGGCGCTCGGCTCACCAACGAGGCGAAGGGCCGCCGGAATGGCCTCGCCATGCAGCGCGGCGGCATTAACGGCAACAACAGCCGGTTCGCCACCGAGGGCTTCCGCCCCGCCTATCGCGATCGGCCGACCTACGAGCTACCGCCCAACTCTGACGCGGAAGATCGCGTGAACCTGTTCCTCGACGGCGTCGGCAGCTTCGGCGCGCGCGACACGTTCCCGCAGGAAATCTGCAACGACCCGCCCGCCGCGACCGCCGGTGCAGAGCAGGCGCCGCGCGTGGCGATCGACCCGACGACGGGCACGCTGCGCTGCACCGCGGGCGTCGACGACGCGCTGGTGGCGGGCAACGGCTTCAACATCAGCGCCATTCAGCAGAACTCGGAGGTGGGCAACACCTTCTTCGACTACCGCGTGGGCGCCGAGTACGACCTGGCCGAAAAGAGCATGCTCTACCTGACGCTGAGCACGGCCCACAAGGCCGCCGGCTACAACGACACGCTGGTGCGCGCCGACGGCTCGCAGACCAACGAGTACTACGGCCCGGAGTCGGTGACGGCCTTCGAGCTCGGCTCCAAGAACGAGCTGTTTGACCGGCGCCTGCGCCTCAACGCCTCGGCGTTCCTCTACCTGTATCGCGACCAGGTGTTTCAGCAGGCGGTGGTGCTGGCCGAAGAGAACGTCGACGCGGGCGTCGCCGCCGAGGTGGTGTCGCTGCGCCAGAACGCAGCCAACCCCAACATCTACGGGCTCGACCTGGATGTGGTGTACGCCCTGCCGTTCGGCTTCGAGGTGGGGCTGCACGCGCTCTTCCTCGACGCGCGCTACAGCGAGCGCACGCTGGTGAACGACGGCCGCATCGATTTCGGTATCGGCACTTACGAGGTCGACATCGACGGCAACTGGCTGCCGCGCGCGTCGCCGTACACGTTGAACTATTCACTGTCGCAGCTCATCTTCACGACGGCGGGCTCGTTCAACTGGATGATGCAGGGCCAGACCGTGGGCAAGCACTACATGACGGTGTTCAATGGCGACGGCAACTACCTGCCCGAAGCCAACGGCAACGAGCCCGCGCCCGGCATGAACGCGGCCTTCGACGACCTGCAGATCGACGCCTCGCGCTTGACCGACGTGGTGCCCGCCTACACGCGCTTCGACGCCGGCCTGGGGTGGACGAACCCGGACGGGCGCG
>Ga0247763_1000231_pt1 | contig 31026 bp, 34 predicted proteins | sample UWRJL141409B4_FD_179926 | JGI IMG/M metagenome (GOLD analysis project Ga0247763, IMG submission 179926) | Plant litter microbial communities from Arlington Agricultural Research Station in Wisconsin, United States - UWRJ-L141-409B-4 | ecosystem: Environmental > Terrestrial > Plant litter >... | reverse complement strand
GTTGTGAAGGCTGGCTGACTAATATGAAGGGTGAAAGCCACCGTCGAGAATAAAGGCCACACCATTGAAGAGTGGAATGGAAAGGTCCGCCGCCAGAGAGAGAGAGAGAGGGAGAGAGGGAGAGAGGGAGAGAGGGAGAGAGAGAGAGAGAGAGATACCGCCCGTCGAAAGAAAGGAGACCGACCGAACCGAGGAAATGGTGAGAGAAAAAGAAAAAAAAAGAAATCGAAAGGAAAATCAAGGAAAGTAACCACAGCTACAGCCAGGTTGATGAGAACCGGGACCATGAAAACGGAAACAAGACCACACGCCAGCCTTCCCCAATATCAAATCATCATTTCCAGCTAGAACCGAACCCTGAGATATCAAAGCGAGACGTAAAGGTCGTTTTGACGTCCTTGGTCTTAGTTTTGGTCTCGGGCGTAGGCCACGTCGTGCTGGGATTGACGGTTGCAGTGATGGACCAGGTCTCCGGATCTTGTTCTTTTTTGTCGTCGTTGCTGTTGCCATTCTCAAGCTTGGCCCAGCCAACGTGCTTGGGACCCGTGGGACCGCTGCTCTTGGGGGTTTGGCGACTCTCAAAACTCCCTAGGCTCTTGGGTGAGGTGGGGCCGATCCAGGTGCCAACTGTTTTACTGGTTTTGGAGGTCTTCCCGGACCCCTTGGGGGAGATGGAATTACTATTGGTCTTGGGAGAAGCGGGATCGATCCAAGCGCCCCTGTCTTTTGGAGAAGTGCTGACGGTAGTAGTGTGATCCTTAGTCTTGGACGGAGAGGGATCAATCCAGGATTCGTTTCCAGAAGCAGCGACGTTGAGATCAGCCCGTGAGCGGGTGCGGACCCAGCTGGTACAGCGGCTGCGGATGGTAGAAACAAGGCTGGGGTGTTCGTTTGGGATGCTGCCACTGATTGGCGAAGATGGTGCCGTGGTGGGCTTGGTTACGTCGGACCAGATCTTGGTGTGTTGAGAGGCGTTGCCCATGGTGGAGGGTTTCGATGAGACTTGGCTGGGAGGACCCCAGGATCCCCACGCGCCGGGGACAGATACGGTCGGGTCGATCCATGTTTTTTTGTCATTTTCGGTGGGTGAGTTCGGAACCTCAGGATCAGGATCTGAAAAAAGGTCAGCACCATTGAAGGGAGTTGAGTGTCGGTCCTCATTATCATACCACCAGGATGGGTCAACAGAAGTCGGCTCACCTTGAGACGGTCCCCATTCAGCTGCGTCCGTACTCTTGCCGTTGTTGTCACCTGTGTCCTGCTCAAATCCAAATGTCGTGCCATTATTCTCGTCGTTGTTATTACTTGTGTCTGGTCCCCATCGACTTGTAGCGTCATTATTGTCGTCGTTGCCAACATTTCCATTGGCAGCCCATTCAGCCGAGGGTTCATCATCCTTCTTGCTGTTACTATCGCCTCCATCGGCAGTCCATTCATTCGAGGGGATGTCTCCGCTTTGAGATCCCTCCTTGGCCTTATCGCCACTCTTCTCTCCGCTATCAACGCCAATCGTACTGCCCGAAAGTGACGAGCTGCCAGGGTGAGCCTCATCGTATTCTTTAGACTTGCTTGCCCAATTTTGGTTATTCACCTTTTGTTTGCCCTTGCCCTCCTTCTTTGCGAGAGCTATACGGCGCTCCTCCTCTCGCTCCCAGGCCTCCTCGCCATAGGTGCGGATGACAAAGTCTCTGAATCGTGCCTTATTGACGAGGTCTTCGTACTCGGTGGTTGCGGTAGATCTGCCGCTCCTGAGGCGAGCGGCTTCACGCTCGAGGATATAAGGTAGATCATAAGAATTGCTGGGTAAAGAGTGAAGGTGGAACTGAAATTCAAGGGGGACCTGGGGGGTCACCGGGACTGGAGTTGGCTTTTGAGCTTCAACCATCTCAGTGGACTCAGGCTTCTCGGGCTTCTTCTTCTCTGCCACCTTTTCATTGCCCTTCTTTTTCCCCGCTCCCTGGTCAGCAGTCTCTGCCTTCGCCTCAGCCTTGGCGGGACGGAAATCTTTGGGGAAATAGGCACGAGTCGCGGGATCGAAGACCCACAAGTGGCCTTCAGGGAGCTCGGGCAAGTGAGCCGGAATGGAGACAGGGAGCTGAGGTTGCGCAGATGCCTCAGCTGGCTTGTCGGCCTTCTTCTGGGCAGCGTCGGCCTTTTTCTTTTCTTCATTGCTGTCAGCCTTCTTGCTTCCCTGGCCATCGTTCTTATTTTCTTGGTCACTCTTCTTAGCCTTCTGCTTCTGTCCCTGGTTCTGCTTGCCGTCTTCTTGCTTGTCTTGATTCTCCTTATCCTTGGGCTGGCCCGACTTGGCGTCTTTTTGCGCCGGCTGCTTGTCGGAGACGCCGTCATGACGTTTTGCGCCTCGGGGCTCGAGGTCATATTCGGCGAGGATGAAGCGACCCATGCCGCAGTTGGCGCAATCGCACTCGGGGTGAGTCGACATTCTCATAGCCTTGGCCATTCTCTCGCTTCTTCTTGTATGCCTGGAGCTGGTAACGCTCGCCACAGATGCTTCTTTCTGGGTCTCAGCTGCGGGTGCGGCGGTCGGAACGAGAGCTGGCGCCGGGGTAGGAGCAGGAGTAGCAGCAGTGATGGGGACCACAGCTGCAGCCGGTGCAGTGATTGGAACGATAGCTGGGGCCACCGCCGGAGCAGCGGGGGGAAGAGCAGCAGCCGCTGACTGAAAATAGCTTGAAGATGCCTCAGGAGCGGCGGCAATAGGGACAAGCGGAGGAGCAGAAGCGACTCGGTCGCCGCTAGCTCTCCCTCCATTGCGCCGAGCTTTGCTGCCATGGCGCGGGTAACGAATTACGGCGTAATCCATCTCGTTAGTATCATCCGTCAGAACGCGCGCCTCAATTTCGTCAGATGAGATTTGGGCGACTTGGCGCGGGCGGTTGTTGTGGTTCTTCTTGGGCGGCGGGTTGTAGCCCGCGAACCATTGAATGACCCTCAAGGTGTCGGGCGCCATCGTGATGGTTAATCCTTGTGATTAACAAAGGGGTTAGATGCTCGCGCAGCTTTGTAGTTGTTGCCACCAGGATTGTTGGGGTTTAGATGTAGATTGAGAATCGTTGGAATGGTGTGAGTGAAGGCAAGAGAGTGATCGAAGGCGATTCGGTCGAAAGTTTGTGGGGGAGGTTGAAAGGTGGAAGAGGTGGAAGAAGGAGGAGTAGGAGGGAAAAAGGTGCTTCCGATCTGGCCGCCAGCAAAAGAGTTGAGGCGAGTTCGGTCAAAGTGAATTGCCAGGTGAAAGGCGCAAGCCGAGTGATGTATTTGGTGAGCAGCGTTGAGCTGCGACCCTTGTTATCTGGTCTTGGGGGTGAAGGTGGTGAAAGTGACCAGAATGCCGACCAAACTCACTGCTGCCGAGAGAGAAAAAAGGCTCTTGCAGAAGGCCCCTCAAAGGCGGCTACATGGAAAGGATAATCGTGAACTGAATTTTTGGAGGAAGAGTGCAAGGTTGCTTTGTGTGATCGAACATATCTGGTTGTTGTTGTTGTTGCTGTTGTGCCGACAGCCACTACCAGCCCAAAGGCTTTGCCAGCAATGCTTTGCCTCAGAGGTCTGCCCTTAAAGCTTTGCCCTATCCTTCTTGACATCCTCTTCCCACGCCTTGTTTATCCCTTCGTTTCTCCAAAACTCCCACAAAGCCAATGCGACCGCCGCTGGAGGACACGCCCACAGAACCCAAGCCCACCACCTGGGACTGGCCTTCTCCAACGTGTCCATCGCCCTCCTCACCTCCTCGGCGAGTTCCTCCCGTCCCCCATCGTTCCAAACCACCACCCCCCTCCCCTCGCCCCTCGCCTCCGCCCGTCTCGCCTTTTCCCGCACATCACCCTGACTCTTGACCCGATTCTCCGCATCCTCCTTACTCAAATGCTCATCCCTGGCCATTAACCTCTTCATCTGCACCTCGGGATCCCTTACCGCGACGACCAAAACGGACCCACAAAACCGATCCAACCGACTCTCAAATAGTAACGGCACATCCAACACTACCGCTGTTGCCCCGGAGAAATACGCTCTCACCACCCGCCAAAACATCTCCCTCCTCACTGCCGGGTGCACAATCCCATTCAACATCCCCCTATCCCTCTTCCTGTCCTCAGTTGTCCCAAAAACCCTCCTTCCCAACGCGGGACGGTTCAACGGCCGACCTTTCCCGTCTGGGCCCGACTCGGGCATTCCAGGACCAGAGGGGACGAGCAAGTCCGGCGTGGAAGGGCCGAAATACTCCACGATGGCACGGTACCCTGGGGTGCCGGGTTCGACTACCTTGCGGGCGACAATGTCGGCATCGACGATGGGGAGGTGGTAAGGAGAGGAGGAGAGGAGGGAGGAGACGGTGGATTTGCCCGTGGCAATAGAGCCGGTTAGACCAATTATGAGCATTTTTTTTGGTTTTCTCTTTTTTCTTTTTTTTAATGGTGTTGGATGTTCAAGAGGCTTTGGATGAGGTGAGGTGAGGTGAGGAGGACCTGGCTGGCACGGCTGTTTAGTTTTGTTTTGTTTGTCTTTATGTTCGCACTGGATTTGATTTGATGGACCGGATAGGATCAAATGTAGTCGTTCAGATTTTTTTTTAAAAAAAAAATCAAAATCCATAGACCAAAATCATGAATTGAAATGAATTGTGTGGTCTTCAGTGATGATGAAAGCTGTCTTTCCTGACGTCGTTGTCCTGCGCGGGACTACCCGTCCCGACCCGGCTAACAGAATGACGCCATCTCCGGTCGGGGGGATGTTAGCGTATTGGGGTTGAGTTGGCATGTGACAAAGACGTGGGGTCCTGGCGCTGAATGGCTGGCGGCTTTTTCTGGAACGTCGGCCCAGAAACGGTCGCTGCATTCAGCCGCAAGTCAATATTTGCCTTTGGGTTACACGTGCATACCTTTGAAGAAACTCGAACAAGGAGTGAATAAGCGTCACCAGATGCATGGCTGTTGATTTACACAACTTGGTGAATAGGGTATATTTGAAGTTCACGGGACTAGAAAACTCGACCGATAATTCTTTACATCCGGGCTGCTGAACCATTTCTGTTCGCATCTCACGTTCCGTCGACAAGTCTGTCTCGACATCGCTGCAGAAGTGGGCACAAGAACCTCGCAGACAAACGCCAGCTTTCTATATCACAGCTATCTATACTACATACGATGTGGGTAGAAAACCATTTCTTGTTCTTATGTATACTGCCTAGAAAGCAGCGGCAAGAGCAACTACCATTCCCCAAGAAACCATTTACCGTAAACGAAAATCCTTCATCAAAATGCATCCACTGTGAGAAAGCTTACTCGCTGCTCCTAGGCTGCTGCACACCGAGCAGTCCCAAATGACAGTCGCAAGAGAATCGCTAATGAACGCAGAGAGGATCGCGAACGGGAAACAAGCGCTACCTCCCAAACAGCTGAACCGAGCCGAACCGAAGACGCCACCTGTTAGAACTGCCCGGTTAGTGAGTTCTCAAGACCGAGAGATCCTAGGATACCAAACCGGAATAAAGTCAACAAGTGCTGTCTCGGAACTACTCCTCGGAGCGCTTGACAGCATAGAGGGAGCCGTTCCCTGGATGGACATGCCAGGTGCAGCCCATCAAGTCGATCTCGCGGCGGCTGAGGCAAAGGAACTGGTTGTTGGGCATACGGCACCAGTATAGGCGGTTGGGGTCAGTATCGGCAGGCCAGATATTCTGTGGCTGTCCAACATTATTGGCACGAGCAATCTCAATTTGGAGAGCATCTGTCTCGCTTCGCTTGAGGCCAGGGACAACAATCTGAGGGCTAGTACCTGAGACGGCCTGGGGAGTGGCAACCCATTGAGCCGCCACGTACTGGGCTGGCTGAGCCTGCGCTGGAGCAGCTTGAGGCACCTGGAATACCACCGAGGCGGCCGGGGCCGAGGCCTGCTGGATGGGGGCTTGCTGGATCACGATCGGAGCAGCTCCAGCCTGTTGAATGGGGATCATGGAAGGCTGGGTCGCCGGCTGGTGGACGATGACCGGGATTGCTCCGGCCTGCTGAACGGGAACCGGGGCGCCATTGACCTATACACAAGTTAGCCATCGAATCAAGTGCAGCTGAAGACAAAGCTGAGCGGCAAAAATCCGGGATTGAACGCATCGTCCTTGCGCAGACATCTGGCATCTGGTCTACTAACCGGAGCGACTATGCTGCCATTTGTGAATTGAGGAGCCTGGGGTGCAACCATTTGGGGAGCGACCTGGTGAACGGCCAAGTGCGGAGCCCAGACCTGGCCCGCGGGCTGAGCCGGGACTGCCGTAGCGCTGGGGGGAATTGGCGCATAGCAGACAGAAGCGCCGGCCTGGGGAGTCGGGGCATATTGAATAGGCGGGATGGCCTGGGGAGGTCGAGCAGCCTGGACAGGCGGAGCTGGGGCAATCGGGACAATCGGACCAGGCTGGACCTGCTGGGCTGGAGCAATGGGAACAATCGGAGAAGACTGGGCAGGCTGAGCCAGCTGGTCGTGGTTCGGAATGTAGTACCAGTTCGGCGCGTTGAAGGTGGAATTCGTAGGCTGAGCCATGCTGATGACGGCGGAAGCGATGTTTGACAGCAGCTGAATTGAATTGGCGTCGAAGGTTGGGTGAGCGTGGTAGAATTGCTGCCCAACCGGCTGCTGAATTACTGGTACTTGGGTTTGCGGGTAGGAGAATTGGCAAGGAAGCGCCTGGTGAGATTGATGGCGCGTGAATTCGTGAGGAGAGAAGACCGGGGGGAGTGGGGTTTGGACAGTGTTGCTAGAATTGTCCCGCGAAGGCGTGCCAGCAGGCGTCCGATTGGAGAGTGCCAAAGATTGCAGTCGGGGACCGGGACTGGGAGAGCTGTTGGGGGTGAACGTGGAAGATGCATTGGCCTGATGAGTGCCTGTCATTTTTGCTGCGCGGGTAGTTGTCGTGCCAGCTGGTCCTGCCACCCACTGTTTTCTGGCAGAATCTTGTCGAGAGGGGAATTGGAATTCACTGGCAGGCTCGAGGGTAGAAATGGGAGTTTTTGGTGGCACCTTTGCCCGAGACCCATGATACATTGGACGAGATGGAGTGCAGCAGCCCAACCAAGCAAACAACAGCAGCAAAAAAGTGCAAACGGAAAACCTGTTCTTCGTACCTTCGTGTGGAGGACCCAGTATCCGCCCTCGACGCTCCAAAGGTACTCGAGCGGAACAGATTCCACCGTCGTCACCACACTGACACGTCTCGAGCAGCGCGTCTTGCGAGTGGTGCGGTGTGTACGCACGCGGCGAGTCATCAGGGTCGGCTCGAGCTCATAGTCGTTCTGCGAGAATGGGAAACACATCTTGCATGAGGGGGCTCGCAAAGAGGTTAGAAGAGTAAGTCGAGAGCTGGTCAAGGCCAGAACTTGTAAATCGAGGAGGTGAAAAAAGCCAGCGCGGTTGCTCTTTTCTTGGTGTGCGAGGGGAGATGGGGGCTTCCTTTGGTGCAGAAATAGTTTGAACACTCGGGCACACGGCAGCACATTCATCTCATCTCTGCCATTTGCCCTTTCGAGAAAGAAATTGCTGTTGTTTGCTCTCGCCGTTTGCCGAGTCAAACCGCCATCCCTATAACCTGCTGCTCCCTGGCACCATCCTGAGTTCAACAGTGTGCCATAAACGCCAGATTCCAAGCTCTGCTCAGGAAATGGGCAATTAAGTTCGGTCGGCCCCGAAGACGCAGAATGGAATTGGCATGTTGCAGCCCAGACGCAAACAAACCGGCGGAACCCGCCTTCCCGATCAAGACCCATGATGCAGCTGAGCCCGCCGTGTCGATACCGAAACAAAGCCAGCTCAATGTCCTGCGACTCGTGAAGTTGCCATCCAGTCTATGAATAAAGACCAGCCGCTCAGGGGACAGAATTGAATGGAAAAGAGAGAAACAACGAACCCAAAGTACCGGAAACCAATGTCCGCCCAACAGATATCCCATCATACAGGCAGGCCACTGCGACCCAAACCCGGAAGAAATTCCTAGAAAAAGAAAGAAAAAGAAACAAAAGACTAAAGAGAGGACTCGTCGTGCCCCAGCCCAACCCTCAAGAATGCCGTCGAGATTGCCGTAGAATACCGATCGTCCGCTTTCCGAGGCCCTATACCTCAAAACTGATGCTCTGCACTTTGGGCTGCTTGTCCACTACAAAACAGCTATACCGAGAGCATCCTTTTGCTCAACAAGACTGTGATGTTCTAATCCACCGCTAGGGACTACCACCTGGTATCGTCGATAGGCACGCCGTGCCTAGGTGCTTTGCTGAGCCTAGCCCGCCCGGGAAACAAGGTTGCCTTTTGAGGAATGCTGCGTCACTTGAAAGAGCTTGAAATGCCAACTCACTAGACACCAATCGGTAAAAAATGGGACGGCCGCAAGTGATGACTGGCAATCGACGATTGATGACTGGTGACGGAAAGTCTCTCAAGCGGGCCAAGCTCAACAAGACGACCGACGGTGACCTTGACGAGTAGTAGTTTTCCCTAGCCACTGTACACCCGACCCCCACGGAAATTGACATGTCGACTTGTGGTCAAGTTTTCTGGTCGCTGCGAACACGGGGAAGACCTCAAGACTTTGCTGGAGACTCAGTCTCCTCGACTGGTAGTCTTGTGGGAGGCGGGCGGACTGGTGGCAATTGTCAGATCACTGAAGGGGGGAGCTAACGTCTGAGGCTAGATGGTAGCGGGACTAAGGCCTGGGTCGGGACCAAGGGCTGGGTCGGGGTAGTGGCGGCGGGAGTGGTGGTGGCGGGGGGTCGGCCGCCGAGCTTCAGAGCTCCGCGGCTTTCAAGCTCGCCCAGGTCCGTGCCTGGGCCCCAGACGTTGGCCTCGTCATACTTGGCAACGGCGGCCGGCATCTCAAATGTGCCGAGGTTGCCGACTGTTGCGATGCTCTCGCTGGTCGGCGCCCCGGACTGCGCTTGGAATCCCAGTTCCATGAGCCGGTATTCGGCACAGAGGCGGATCTAGGCATCGGAGTATTGGAATTAGCTTTGACCCAGGATGAGAAATGGAAGGACAGGACGGTGCTGGGGTCTCATGGGCGTAACTTTGACGCCTCTTTTGAGATCCCAAAGGCCTCAACAAATCGACTCGGGCGTCCTCAAAACGCTTCAATGCACAATATGCGAAGAACAAAAGACGTCCCATACCTTCTGATGGAGGTTTCTCTGGTCGTTGGTATCCTCAAGAATCATATTGATGCCGTTCTCGGTAATCCTTTGGTCGAGGAGGGCCTCGACTTGGCGGAGCACGTCCGCGTTGGCCGGCAGTGTCCCCTAATACGCCATCAGCTCAACGCGACGGCGAATCGCCCCTGGAACCCCAGTCAGGCAGTCGTCAAATGGGATAAAGATCATGCCGCCGGGGATGTCCGGATTCGGAAACTGACAACCGCGCCGTGAAGAGTCCGGCCCTCCCAGGAAGAACTGGTTTACCAACGAGCTGTCGTCACCGACCACCAGCTCCGCTTTGGAAGACCAGACGCGGATCTTCTGAACGATACTGAACAAGGTCAGCACAGGAAGCATGAAAGTCGAGGGCAAAGGAAAGGGTGACAAATCAGGTTACATATATCCTCCAAAGGGAACAAGGTGTTGGATAGGACAAGGAAAACTTACTACTCCTCAGCAATCTGGGCCGGAGTGGCCTTTGGCTTCGCAGCCGGGGTCTGCTGCCCTGTGGATGCCATTGCCGCACGCGGTCTAGTGGCGCCGGCGATGGAGACAAGGGGGACAGGAAGATGGGAAAAGAAACAGGGAGAAAACGCCGCACTTGCTGTCACCGGCAATGGTGGCTGTGGTGCTGGTGGTGATCTTTGTGTTGGTTTGGTGACGGCGGCGTTGAAGAGGGCCTAAGAATTGCGAGCCCTCTTGATGGAAATAGTTTGTACTCCCCGCGGGTCCATTGGTGTCATTGACGACTAAGCGGGTTGAGGCCCGTGGGTGTGAGTGGCATAGTGATGCTCTGGAGGTGAGGTGAGGTGAAAGCCCGGCGCCGGTCGGCATTTAGGTGAAAAAAGCTCGGCGCCGTTCGGGCCACTATGGGGGAGGTGAGAATCCAGGGGGAAGTTGAACAGACAATGAATAATTACCACTTCGCTGGATGAAAAAGGTTCAATATATTATACACAGGGAATGAAGTTGGGGCAGTCATCTCTTACATGTCCCGGAATCAAGATTGCCAACGCCAAGGTCGGAGACAGACGCCTCCACATGCCTGTGCCCTCAACCGGGAGCCCTCTATGACCAAAGCCGCTATTATACATACGTACACAATTTCCATATGAGGAGAGATACCTGCGCTATGCAACCCGTCCCCAGGACCTTCGTACACGCCTACCCAGTCCAAAATGCCTAGGCAGCTCTAAAAGGCGCAACCACTCACTTCCAGTCGATTAAAGTGTCGTTCTATTATGAGAGGAAGACCATCTAACGTTGCTTGTTTGCCAATCATTCGCTATGCTTGCGTCAACTCAGGGAGTCGTGTGCGGGTGGGGCTCGGGGATAGGAAAAAATGTCCGCCGGGTGATCTGGGGCAAATCAGCAAGGATGATAGTACGCAGAGTGTCTAGGCTAAAACTCACCGCCCAGAGGCCCGCTACTGACGCCACAATACCTCCCGAAATCATCATGGGCCGCAGTCCCCTGGTGCTTTTGAAGAGCATACCACTGAGACCACCGGCCACGATGGTGTTGGCTGCGTCATGCTTGCCCCTCAGGTAGCCAATGTATGAGTTGATGCAGTTGTAGCAGATTGCAACCACACCGGCCGAATTGCCCAGGAAAGGTCCTCTGCGCGTGACAGCGTTGAGCACCGAGTTCAACCGCAGCTTGGGCGGCTGACCATTCGATCTCCTCAGTCCCTCCTGCAGGCCCCAAGCACCACCGAGTGAAAGACCCGTCAAGTATGTGACGCCCGTTCCGTAGCAGAGATCGTCGGTAAAACCCCGCGAGGGCAGTACTGATTGGGAGCCGGGGAGGTCCGAGAGGGTGGAGTCCTCTAGTGAAATGTAGTCGAGTGTTTCCTTATTCAGGCCGGCGAGAGGGTGTAGTTGTGTCGGGTCGGCATATGAGGAAGCACCGAGGAAGGCATCTACGCCTTGGGCGGATGCGGGATCGAAAGGGGTGGGCTGCGAAGGAGTGATGCTCGTTGGCGCGATGGGCGTGCTGGATTGATGAGACTGCGATGAGGACTTGCGTCCCATCAGAGCATCGAAGATGGTCATTTTCGAAGAAAGGAGGAAAATTATGAGGAGAGAATTCAGAATAGGGGCACACAACAGAATGTGGCGTTGACGGTAGGCTATTGGCGTTGATGGGTCGGCGCAATGGGGAGGAATGCAGCTCCGAAGCTGGATTCCAGGTCTCACGACGTCCGATAACGTCAAAAAAAATTTACGCCGTCGTGTGTTGGTCCGTGCACAAGCTATTGTAGCGCAGCGGCATCATCCGCAAGGCCAAGCCAAACAACCCCAAGCACTGTAAAAAGACTTTGAAGTAAATTATAACCATGATGTATGTGAAAAGTTGAATACTTGTTTTCTAGCCGTGTGTGCACCTTCGAAGAGCTATGGCATCTCGTCCGGCCGTGGGTCTGGGAAGCAGTTGACGCTAATCCGAATTCAGCCAGCGGTGAGCAAAGGTGAACCCAAGCTGCCCAAAATTTCGCCAGTTCATCGCGTACATGCCCTGTTGAGTCAACCCCCAAGATCTATCTAGTAGCAGTGTGGACGTGTCTTCATGCTGTCTGTGAGGGCCAAACTTGTGCAGCGCGCTGATCAGAACTCTCTGGATTTGGGCCAGACGATTCACCACATTTCTGAGTTCACAATCCCTACTTCACACTTTCGGCGACATGGAGCCAATCCATGAACACTCAGGGTCTGCCTCAAACCCCAGTGCAATGCTGTCAAAAATGACACAGGGTGATTGGGGAAATGCAAATACCATCACCCAGTGGTTGCTGAAGCACGAACAAGAATCACGCCCGAGGCAAGTCCAAGGAAATTCCCCAGCGACCCAAGGGATAACTAACACGCAGTCATAGCGTTGCCCAGGCTATATTTGACAAACTGCTCACAGATGCCTCGCAGTCCCGCCAATATCACGCCAGCGGCCAAGCCTGCGTCAAGCTGTGCAGCTTTGTCCAGCAGTGTGCCAACTCAAGTGACGAGGCACTCAAGCGGTGGTCGTCCTCGGAAGCTCTGTCCCTGAAGTTGTTCTACTTCTACCTCGAGTGGTACGAGCATGACCCTCACCGAGCCCTGAGGATGGTCCTGGATATTCTCGTGAACTCGTTGTCTCACAACCCCTGCCAAGAGGCCAGCTTCGCCATCAAGGAACACTTGATCGAAACGCTGGTACTCATTATCACACGGAAATATCCCAAATTGATGATCAAGTCGGGGCTCCAGTGCCTCGATTATCTTTTCGGCAAGAAGACTATTCTGGTTGAGGACTTGGTATGCAAATACAAACAACTGTCACCACCGTTCAGCGACGCATCGGCTCCATTAATCTGGAGGACCTTGACGATGCACCTGTTCTCCTGGATGGACCTTTCGTATATCAGCCCCCTGACCGGGAAATCCATCATCCATATCTTCCGTGGATTATGCCAGGTCCCTGACAATACTACTCCGGAGGTTGCCGGGTTCCCTGTCGAAATGTGGCTGGGTTGGATCCAAGACGCTCTCGTTCGCAGCCCTGGCATCTTGGAGGACGTAAAAAACTACGTCTTGGTCCCCGTATTCAAAACAGACAAACCCACTGCCTTGATATTACTGCAGAACTATAACCGCGCAGACTCTCTGGCGTATCCAGAACATCAATCTACAGACGTGGAATTTATGCTTCAACTTGCAACCCTGGATCTCGGTAAAAGATTTGGTCTCGTTGAGGAACCCAGTAAGTTGTTATCCCCAAACAACGCCATGTTTTAACCGGCCAAAAGGCAGCGACGCTCGTGTCCATTCATCGTCGACAAATGTTGTACTCCGCGAAACCATCTTGAACAGCTTACTTTCTCATCCTTCCCCGTCTGTTCGTTCTAGTGCCTTCTCTCTTCTCGTTTCCTCGCAGGCAACAACAAAGCCTTTCTCGCAAACTGCATTTGATTTGCTTCGGCTCCACCTGGCCGCACTGCATACAGACTACGATGCCAAATTTCGCAACGAGATCCTCGGTTTGAGCAAGAGTCTCGTTAGGAGAGTCAAGAACATCATTACGGTGGCCCAGAGGAGTATTGCGGCGTCAGATACCCGGGATACCCTGACAAAGGTCGGGGATCCTACCCGTCCAGTACCCAAAAGGAAGCCTGGCCCCGAGGCTACCCAGAATTATGAAGAAGGAGCCATCGAAATTCTGACCCGGCATCATGAGTTCATGAAGTGGTATCTGAACTTTTTGAAATGGGAGCTTCTACCCACCGCGTCCTACCAACGTCATATCACGGCTCTCAAAGCGGTCCTGCTAACTCTCAGGATTGGAAAATATGCCGGGGCTCCTGACGAGCTCGATATGGGAGTAGTTCAAGTCCTTTCGTCGGATTCTTCTTGGGTTCGGCTGCTTCTGGACCTCCTGATGGACCCATTCGACGATGTCCGAGATAGCGCCCTAGCGATCTTGGCTCTCATTCCGAAGGATACGGTGGATGCGCCCCTGAGATCTGGCCAGAGTCCCATCAACCTTCTCGGAGCACTTCGGGAGTTCTGCACTAAAGCTAAGGCATTGGCGGATAGGACTGGCCGGGCTGACCATGGGGACGGTGCAGCCCGTTCTAGCGGTTTGTTGTGTCGCTGGCTGGGCGGCCAAGCACTACGAATCAGCCTTGTTTCGGAGATACTCTCGGGGTTGGAAGTCAAGATATCAAGCGCAGAGGCTGACCTGGGACATGCAGCGATTCGAAACCCTGTCCATGGGGACTTTGCCGCAATTAGGTACGTCTCCATTAGGGAGTTGTGTCGGGTGGGCGAGCAGCATAATCAACCTGTCGCCGATTGGAATCTCAACTGACTAATTGACTACAGTTATGTTTGGCAGGTACTGGTTACTGAAACGTACCCCGAGGAGGAACTCAAAAAGATGCACGAGATATACAGTCGCGTCTTCAAGTGCTTCAAACGCATCTGGGTTGCGGTCAAGCATGTTCTCTGCGATGACTCCCCAGAAGGTCACCTGCCCGAAGAGATGGAGGAGATTGAAGGTCTGGATACGAAAGATTTGCTGAGTTACAGTTTCCGTGCCGTTCACGAATCCAGGTATGTTTCCCACTACACCAACAACTTTTACGAGACTCACAATGCCTAGCAATCTCATGAGACTCATGATCGGATCACTTCGACTTGAGCCTGCTCCCGGCGTGCCTTTTCCGCCACTTGACATTTTCAGGGAGACAGGATCGCTCACATTTGAGCAGCTCGCCTCGCTTCGGCATCGTGGAGCTTTCTCAACCGTGTCTCTCACATTCACGTCCTGCTGCCAATTAACACAAAGACTGAAGAACGTCTATCCATGTGTATCTGGTTCTGACAGCTTGCTCCGCGAATGGTACCGGGTAGGCACGCAAGATCCTGCTCGGGTTTATTTCGCTGACTGGTACAGGGCGCTCTTGCTTGCATTGACACTCAAGCGTCGACAACACGCCGATCGGCTGGTATCCCGTCTCTGATCGCCGCGATACTGTCGGCGAATGCTGAGTCGCCTTCATTCGGCGAGGTTTTTGCCAAACTAAAAGCGATCGCCGAGAAGCCAGCCCGATTAATCGAGACGGATGGGTCGAATCTCCCCCAGGTGCACGCGCTCAACTGCCTGCGAGGCGTATTCAGAAATTCCCTTCTGAGCAAGAAAGCAGAAAACTACCTGGCAGTGAACTTACAACTTGCCTCAAACAGCCTAAAGTCCGAGATGTCAGTAGAGCCATCCTTTGCGATATACGTATACTTACTCGCAAGTTAGATGGGCAATACGTAACTGCGGATTGCTTCTCCTCAGAAGCCTGATCGATTGCCTCCTGGGGACCGGCGAGAGCAAGTCCACTATCGAATCCGGCTGGGACGGGCACTCAGTTAGGATATCCTACAACAAGTACCCTACGCTGCCCGGCGTCATACTGAATCTCCTGCAATCCGGAGTTGAAGCTGTCGATGAAGTGTCTTCCTCCGCGGCAGAGGCGGTGTTCCCGGCTTTGGACATCATCCGACGCGCAGGACCGCCGGACGAACACCGTCAAGAGCTTCGGGTTTGTATCGAAGGATATCTGAGCAGCAGGAAATGGCATGTCAGAGAGATGGCTGCGCGAACGCTATGCTCATTTCTGCTGCAGACTGATTGGGTGTCCGAGGTATCCCGACTGGTGGGCCATTGTGGGCAAGATTCGAACCGGCTTCACGGCATTCTCGTGACGGCGAAATTTACTATTGAACGGAAACTTGGCCTGGGAGCTGGGACCGAACTAAGTAGGTTTTTTGACCCATGCATGGTGTATGGTTGCTAATGAGGGATGCATAGACTCTGCGCCGCTACAATCACTGCTGAAAGAAGCTGCTGAGAAAGTTGCACTTTGTGCCTCGTGTCCCGAACTACAAGCCTCTTTTCTTGAGATCTTCAACCTGCTCGCTGCCGCGGAGCCTTCCGGACAACGGGATCGGCCTAACCAGCCATTTGCCACCCTTCTGGCTGATAGTTTTGCTGCAGCTGATCCCGGGCGATACTCTGCTTTGTTCGACATGCAGAGTGCTCTGGGACGTGTCTGCTGTCAATCTATTGTTGGTGACGAAAATGGCCTGCGGTCGACTTTGCTAGATGTTATGGAAAAAGATGTGAATACGGCCCATCGGATACTTGAAGCCCTCCCTGGCATCTGGAAGTCAAGACAAGGAAGTGGTAACATGTCTGGGCTTTCCACGCTCTACGCCGACATCTGTATCAGAGCATCTGCTCCCGAAACACGAGCCCAGTCATTGCTAAACTTAGCATCTCTGATGGATGACAGCCTGAGACGGAACGAGGCTGAAGGGCTTCTGACCATGGAAACCCTGACCAGGGTCTGGGCAAGTCTCCAGGAGGGAGATATCAACCCTACCTTGTCATGCGCCATCATACGGGCTAGCGGGGCGATCATGGCAGCATTTGTATCCCACAACGGCAGCGATGCTGCAGGATATGGCGAGAAGCTCCGAGCTTGGGGTACTCTGATCGCCAACTCCCTTGATATTAACAATGTAAGTCGCTCTGTGATCTCCTCTTGGCATCCGTTTACTTCAGCGATTTGACAATGGAACTTGCAGACCTTTGATACCAGACACGTCGCAGCCGCGGCACTGGAATGCTTTTTCCTCGGCTGCCGGAAACACTACTGGAACGCCGCCTACCTCCCTGTCTTCTCCGCACTCTATGACGCCCTGGTTGACGATGACGACGAGGTGCGCGAGGTCGCAGCTAGCGCAGCCGCCGGTGTTATCGGCGCCCGCTTAGTTCCCCCCACGGCTGTTGACCTGCTGACTGAGTGGCTGTTGGAGAACTTTCGAGACCAGAGCGAGTTCCGGCAGCAAATGGTCTACAGAATGACAGGTCAAACCGCCCAACTGTATGCGAAGAAGGGTGTCCAACTAGTCCCCGCTGCGGAGTTGCTTTACAAGGCCATGGACTTTGACGATTCGTTGTTTGCAGCCGAGGAGCAGAACCTGTTCATCGACGAGATCAAGGAGACGCTGCGATGGCGGGAAATTTTTGAGGGCTTCGAACAGAATGAGACACAGGCGGACCCGGCGTTTGCAGCGCTGGTCAAGTGGGCCGAGGCAGGGCTGACGTGTCTGATGCAGCTTACTGAGAAGGAGGATGGCCCACTGGGCTGGATATCGGACCAGCACGTCTTTGCGGTGTGCGCCAGGATTATTCTATGTGCAGCGGGGGTATCTAAGAAGAATATGTCTGGCGAGATTGCCGAGATGCTCGCATTGTTGAAGGAGGCCAGGAACAACATGCATGGCTCCTTGTTGGAGATGGCACCTTGACAGAAAGGTCGGTATTCGTACAGACAAACTTGGAATAGGAAAAACAAAAAATCAGGTCCGTCCATCCGCCCATCCAATCTCCATTCATCATGCCTTTCTGGACAGAGACGGAGGCACCATTACGTCCTTCACTTGCACCACCAACCCTAACCCGGACCCTGGAACTCGGATCAGAAGCAAACGGTTGTGGCTTAAACTCCCAGCGGAAACCCACCACTCACAACCCATGCAGTGGACCCGCCACGTCAACGGCTGCCTCCGAAAACAGCCCCCCCCCCGCAAGCCACAAGCTCCCAGCATTCTTGGCCCGAAGGTGGATCACCACAAGGGACAAGCCGACATTGGTTTTGGGATTACGGCCGAGCTCACAGCAACTTTGCCAGAGCATCCAGGGCTTCTCGCTTCCATGTAGAGCAAAGCATGATCCATCAGTGCCATCCCTCGATAGGTCGACAAGCGTGAGGAAGTGGGTTGGAAGTTAGAGAATGTCTGTGCAACCGTCTAAAAACTACCTACCATCTGTCTATCCAGCGGCCCGTGAGGCGTTTTTTTCAGCTCTTCAGCTTCTCCGCAACTGCGTTCCATTGCAGTCTACGGTTGGAAAACCACTGGGAGTGACTTACGATCGGGCCCTGCCCTTTGGGATTACCGCTGGTGTTACTTCGCGGGGATGATTCGGTCATGTGTGATAAGTCTCGGTAGGGAGGTAATCGGGTATGGGCCTGGCCAACTGCCGCTCGGGACGAGGCTTGCTCTGGGCTGAGAGAGCTGGCATGCCACCATCCCGCTCTTCCGCCGAGCAGAGCAGCACTTGAAACCTGTCCCGTTGCTAGCCTCCACCAGGGATGAAAAAACGACCGAATGGGCCCGCTCATCACCAGCCGACATCAAGTCCCCAGCCCAATCGTAGTCAACAGAGAAGAGGCCGCTCGACAAAAGTCAAACCTGCAAACCCTTGTGATATCGTCCCATAAGTGCTATTGCTGGTCTATGGAGCATTAACGGATCCCCGACAATCATCATCTCCACGCTGCATGCCCTTTCCAGCTGAAAAGAGGGAAAAATCAAGGCAGTCAGTCAGGATGAAATGGGTGTGTCATGCGATCAGGAGTTTCAGAGGGGACGCGTCGGCCGGGGGCGAATTTGTGAAAAGACGCGTCGAGAGGTGCTCGTTGCTCTAAGCTTGCATATGGAGGGGGGAGCTCATGAAGGCAGCTTGGAGAGGTCGCCGCAAATGGATGCCTGCAGTCCTAGTTCTGCATCTGCAATTGGCTTCATGGCCCGACACTGCCCGTGGGTTGAGAAAAAGGTCCAAGTGACTTTGCCCGTCACGAGATCGACAGCCTGCCCCGCCGCCGCTGATGCATCCGCAAGTTTTGAGAGGTGCTCCTCCCGCTTCGGAAAGGGTCGGTTTTCGCCTCACCTGGAAAGTCCTGCAGCGGGCTGTCGGGCTGTCGGGCAAGAGTGCAAAAATAGCCAAGCCACATTTACCCCGCGGAGCAAGTGCCTGTCTGGGACCGCCAAGTCCAACCTTCGAAGGTGGCGTTTGGCAGCTGGATCAGCGCTCCAGCCACCTCCGCTCACTCAAGCATGATCGTTCGGCTGTAGGTCGGTCAGGTCACTCGTCCATCGCTCCTGCATGACCCATCCCGTCACCACTCGATCAAAGGACAGATGACCGCTAGACCGACTCCTGCCGAACCGATCTATTCGCCGATTTTGAGAGAGAGCGAATATACCGCCCGGTTTTTTTTTCGACCCGCGGACGGGTGGAATACGGCTGCAACACGAACAAGCGAAGGAAAAACCCACTCAAATTGGCGCCGGTCCATCCATCTTTCTGAGTCATCGTATCGGCGATAGCAGAGGTCGCAGAGACGCACACACGCCTCATCCACTCCCTTTCGGAGCGATGTCGGGGCGACGCAATATCCATCGCATCCCGCGTTCACAGTTTTCTTTGGGGCAACATCATTTCATGGAAACATGAGACCAGATAACAAGCTCTGGGTACCATCGGGTTTCTCGCATAGGATTGGCCCGCTAACCCGACCACTTCAGATTGCCAAACAATCTCCAAACAAGCTGCTGCTGCCAGGCACAGCCCGTCGACCTTGGGACTTGCCATGGCGGCCTGCAAGCCAGAGAGACGCGATGGCTGTCGAACGAGACGCGTCCGTAGTCCACACCCCACCTCCTTCCCCGGATGCAACCCCAAGACCTGAAGGGAAAGTCTTTTGCAATAAGCCTTCTCTTTATCACTCGGTCTGCAGTTGCCCTCTCATCTTCCACTGACATCGAGACTTTCCGTTTTGGGCTTGAGCCACAGGGCCTTTTTGCGTTCCCGCCCATGGTCGCTGCGGCCAAATGTTGGTCGACCACCCATTTGTCGACATCAGGATTTTTTGGCCAATCACATCCCGTTATTGCTCTTTTACCAAAATGGTCGTTCAGGGGTGGTTAGCCACAGCAGCCAATGAGGCTCAATAGCAGGGGTCTGACTTTAACACACCTTTCTCCTCTCCGCTCACCTTCCCGCCCTACTGCGAAGCCTGGGATCGTGTCTGTCTCCGTCCTTCTGACACGAGCCCATCTACGGCCTGGCGTTGGCTGTTGGGCTTCCCTGTCTCCATGCGCTCCCCTCTTCTCTGTTGGGACAATGCCCAGCACGTCTAACGTCGTCCGGCTTTCCTCTCCCGTCAGGCCACCCGGTGGGATCTTGGTTTCCCTTGGTTCCCTTGTCCGCCTGCACCCCCTCATCTTTCCAGGCCCCTGAACCTAGCATTACCCTCGGCCTGGTCAGGACATAATAGATCGTCTTATTCGTCCTGACAAACAAGAGAGAGACAGCCTCTTCCCCACGACTAGGCCCTGTTAGGAGCGTGTCCCGGGGCCAGACCCATGCAGGAGATCACTTTCGGACGTTGGACCGTTTGCCGGGTCCAAAACCATGGCGTCGCAAGGTCGAAGCGAGGCTCGAAGAAAAGAAGGGGTGTGTATGTGGGCGCAGATGGAGACAAGCCTCTGGTCCCCAGCCACTGAGAAGGGCGAGGTGGGTGAGGGTAACTCGGAAGCGCGCTTGTTTGTTTCAAGTGAGCTTCTTGAGGGGCATCGTTTCCTGCATCTTCCTCTTAGACGCAGGCCAGAGAGAAAGTTTTCACGCAAATCTCACCACACCTGCAGCTTCAGCTTATTCTTCCTCTGATGGGTCTCGACCTGCGAGTTGTTTACGGTAGGACTTGATGCCCTGCTTGCTAATTTGAGATCACCATACCAGACCCCGTCCGCTCATATGTTGGACATGTTTCAGCTCGACCCGAGGGAGATTGTCACTGGCAGAACCAGGGTTTTGGCGTAATCTTGGGCCTAGAATGACGGCTTTTGGCGTGGTCTTGTCAAAGGGAAGCAATCTTGCCCATGACGAATGACACCTGCAGTCGACAACGGCTGGGCTTACACTCCATCTCCCGACCCGAGCCTTCTCCGGCTGGTCTCATCCAGGGCAACGTGAAGGGCATATTCTGCGCGAGACCATGCCAAACTTGCGTAAAGTTGCGCGCGCACAAATTGACACACCTACACGCCCTCCGTATGAAAAAGTATTCGTTGGGAAGCAATACGCAGTATCTCATTTATCTTGCATTCGCTGAGGGGCATGAGGCCATCCAGTCCATCCCTCCGGATATGTAGGAGAGCTTCCGCGGCGGACGCCGCGGGACTTTCTCGAAGGTGACGTTTTGGGTCGCGTACAGGATGTTACTGCGAGAGATACCTACGCACACATTGCTGCAACAATAGCCGAGTCCCGGTCGACTCGGCAGACAGCCGTCCCACCTCCCACCACTTACCACCCACTGCCAAGAATACAAGGTCAAGTATGGCTGTTAATCTAGTGTGCAGATGACAAGACAGCTCTATCTGTTCATGTTTACGTTTACTACATTCTGTAAAAATATGATTAGCTGGTTAGCTACTAGATTCGATCCCCTTTCTTACGAATAGAGGTGGTCGCATCCCGCGGGGCCTTCGCCGGCAGGACCTGACGAGGTTTGAACGAGTCGGGGATCAAAGAGAAGTGTCCCCGTTGCTGTCCTACAGAATATTATCATTTCTCACAAATTCATTCAAATGCGAGCAAATTTCATCCCTCCGTAGTCGGCTTTGAAGTTTGGACTTCTCATTCAATGGAGCATGGATGGCAAGAAGATGGATGGGGCGTGTGAATAAGTGATGGGCTTTGAGCGTAGACTCCGACTCCGGACCACGGAATGGAAAGGCGGTGGGTGATGAAATGAACGTTTCTGCAGGAAAAGAGGTAGGCATTTTTGTAATATCCGAAATATTGAGTTTTAGATGTTGTTGAGGAGTGTTGTATGGGAGAGAAGCCGTGATTTTGCGCCTTGGGCTTTACTGTTTTGACAACCTATGCTCTTCTCCGAGATGAGAGTAGAGCTAAGAAGATGAGACAGTCTGGGACCCTGGCTACCTAAGGAAATGGGTGTCCATAGGGCTGGGTTGGCGCATTTACATCCACCCTTGGATATTCGTCGGTAAAGGAAAGGTGGTGTCGGTAGTCAGTTGTTGTCTCGCGCTGGCCGATGTGTAGGGGGGCTTGGGGGGTAATCAGGTCCTCTAGCTGCTGGAGGGAAGAGCAGAGGGGTATGAGGGGCCATGCCAGGGCGAAAAACAGGCAGGTGCCCGTGCAGCGTTGTGGTTAGGATGTCGTTACTGTGGGTACATAGATAGCGACGCAATTCGTCCAAGACACGGCTTGTGGCGCTGTCCTGCACCGGCCACCTTCTGCAGCTTTTCAGCTCTGGTCGCATGCGACGAGCCCGGCCACTCTTCTTCATTCGCCTCTTTCGCCCGTCGGATTTTTTCTGTCATTGAGCATTGTGCATATGCAGGCCGCAGCACAGCCCGGCAACAGGTACAGCTACCTTTCGGTCCTCTTGGTTCTTGTCTGCTCCCTCCCAAGAAGCCAAGCCGTCCTTGCTCATCGTCGCCTCCGAGAATTTTCGGCTTGCTTTTGATTCGTTTTCTCGACGGACGCGGATCCTTTTGTGAGCTTGCGTAGTACCCCTCAACAATCTCACACATCAGCGCATCACACCCCCATAGTCACTTTTGGTCTTTCTGATCCTGACTGTCCCCTTCCGCTTGTCGGCGGGCGGCTTTCTACTTCCATGTCACTCTTCACATGATGATGTACACTATTCACACCCCCCATGTTCTTCTCCACCATCCCCGTCCCCCATCCGTGTGCCCGTGTGGCTGCCACCACAGACAAGGAATAGAGAACAGAAAAGGAAGCATGGAAAAAGTCTGGAGCACCGAGGTTCCAAGTCCCGGCCGAGGACCTTCAGCAAGGCTCGTCCCCCGCTTTTTCTTGTGCTGGCCTCTGTCCTCGAGCTGCAAAGATGCAGGCTACGAAATTTCTCTAGTCTAGAATAATGTGAGGGAGAGCGATGGCGACATTGGGCGAGACTGGCATCCACACGGGCCTGGGTCAAGTGGTCGACGGGTCCTTGGTGCCCTTTCTCGTTTTCCCAGCCGAGCGCCCGCCGCAGCTGCAGCTATGGATGCTTGCTGCAGCTTGCAGGCGGGTCCCATCTATGCTACCTCTCGGTATCGGCCTCTCCATCCATCGCAAGTCTGGCTGCAGGTCGAGGGCCCCTGTCGGTCTGCTCACCCCCCTCACCACCCTCACCCCCTCCATGGTCGGAGCGGTGGCCGGCACGGCTATAACACCCCACAACCCTCGCACCAGTCTTTACGAGATGCTCACCCTCCCTCTTCTTCCTCACGAGCTCTCGTCCACCGTTCTCTTCTCTTATTTGCGGTTGCTGGCGTGCACGCTAATTCCCTTGTCTTGGGACCGCCCGGCTCCGTCACCTTCCTCGCCTTGTTTCTTATTACTATTCGTTTCCCATCCTCCCCCCTCCATACCCTCCCCTCCCGAGACCGATCCACCACGGTTCCCTGTTCCCGGGTTAAGACTGTTGTTCTTTACGTTGTGCGCCCTCGCCCAGACATAATGCCTGTTCAACTATTACCCGCCTCGGCCGCTGCCTTTGCGCCGCGGGCCTCGTCTGTCAATGTCGTGCTAGGCTCCAAGATAGAGCCGTGGTTGACACAAACTCTCAAGCGCATCAACCGCGTCAAGCGCCCCCTCAACAGTGTGCCTCAACACCAAAGATGTCTGACCGAGACTTTGTCGTCGCCCAACGCCATCTGGACCCTGGCCTCGCTGATGCTGACCAAGGCACCCGAATCAGAGCTCAGAAAAGACTCGAACCCGCTGGTTGAGGCCATTTTCAACTACCAGGTCATCCCTCTCGAGGCCTATATCGTCCACGTCGATATGGTGCTGCGCAACGAGGTCGCCTACAAGTTGACGCCCGATACCATCGAAGCACTGACCGAGTACCACAAGGACATCCACTGCGTCAACGCCAAGGCCAACACCTATGACTGGTCCGAGAAGGAGCAACAGTGCAAGAAGCTACACGAGGATTTCGTCCAGGCCATCAACAAGTTCGTCTTCAGGACACACGTCTCAGCACTCGAGGGCCTTGAGGAGGACGGAGCGGGAGAGCTTCTCAGCGGGAAGAGCGAAGAGGTCAAGAACAACGTGCTCGCCCTGATCAAGCCTCTCCTTCCCCCACCGCCGAGGATTGTCGATGTTGTCCACCGCCAAGCGCCTCTGCTTCCCAGCTCGCCCGCCGGTCCAAACATGTGGACGCAGCCACCGACACCAACATCGCTGCCCGCCCCGGTAGAATCGTGGAGAGTGTTGCCGTCAAGCCCCAGCGTGACGTCGACCGACTCGGCGACTTCGTCCATCTGGGCCAACATGAGCATGGCTGAGATACAAATTCCCTCGCCGCCACCAGCCTTCAGCCAGCCCTACTCGACCGCTAGTCTATATTACTCGCCCGTCGTCACCTCACCCATTCCACACTTGCCACTGCCCAGCATGCTCGCACCACAATGCGGCGTCAGCGTCGGCTACAATTCATTCGGGTGGGATCGGTACCAGGAATACACGACGACAATGTGACAACCAACAACGGTCACTGCGTTAGACTATCCCGTCGTCTCGACGACCAGATGAAGCGCATCCAGAAATGTGCAATGGTCAGATAATCAACCGATCCCCAAACCGACGGGGCTGGCATTCGGGTTGCAGCGGTAAAACGATTCCATCCAGAGGCATCCTTGGCGTTTTCCCTTTTTGCATTGGGCACGGAGCGACTCTTGATATATTCCGCATACCCCCTTTCTTCGGCGTATATAATCTTTCGAGTTTTCTTTTGTCAGTCTGATTTAGCGAGTTCTGTTTTTTTAAGGGGGGTTTGGATATCACCGCTGCGTACCGCGAGCTCGGTCACACGCTTCATCGTTTGGACCTCCATCTCGGCTGGGACCTGGGGCGGACAAGTTGATTTGCATTTTTACCAAGTCTGGAGGACGGAGATTTTCCTTTTTCTATCAAGAGGAGACGCAGCAATGCACCCCGCTCGGCAGAGACCGAGACAGATTTCGGTTCTTGTTTTTCATCCCTGTTTTCTCCCCCCTTATACTCCTTGGGAATACCGATACGGAGGCTGGATTTTTCGGAAAGATACCCCCTTACGCAATTTTTTTCTCCGTTGGACAGCCACACCACACTCGCTTCGGAAAGTCTTGGATACTCTCCCCTTTGACCTTGAGTGTATTTTTTTTTTCTTGTCTCATGGATGATGTTCTTACGGCCTTAATGACGGATGCACCCCCGGGTTACCATGTTCTTCTTACGCAACGGCTCGCCATCTCTCGACTAGAAGTCGGTCAACGCAAGACTGGTCGGAAAGTGAAAAGGAAAGAATCACGGGATGTTCGCTCAACTAAGAGATGAGATGTGTTAGGGACTGGTCCCAGCATATTTTTCATCTATGTTTTTGGCCGATTTACATACATCTAGCCCCGGCGCTTATCTGAGATACCGCGCACCGGGGCAGACACTGGTTTGTCGACAAGACCAAGGGGATCTGCGTCGTTTCCTGTTGCCAGGGATGATACAGAGGGACTCGAAGCGGGGTGGACGTTGTTACAGCATGAAAAAAGCAACCCAGCTGGATGGAACGGACGGGGTGGCGATGGAGGAGAACTCAGTCTGCTGGGCAGAATATACCGATTATCACCTCTCATCCATCACTCCTGACATCACTCTATCCTCCGCGACATCCTGGACACGCCAACTGGCGCCTAAGCCAAGCCAAGTCAATCTCCCTCGCTGATGAAAGGAGAGAAGCTCGGGTTCGGACGAGATTACCGTTGCGGCGTTATTCCCGCTTATCCCACTCCGCAAGCCGGCAGGTGGTAGGGGAATCGGGGTTTCCGCAGTTCGGGTCAAGGTTTCCGGACCCCGATCAAGGCTTCCAGCCTATCGGCGGGGTGGAGCGTGGGCGAGCGATCGAGGAGACTCAAAACAGGAGAAATGGAAACGGCAAAACCCGTGGTTCATCTCACCGCATGTCCCACTTTGTCCTCGTCCCACCAACTATGGTAAGCATGGTAATAATTCCATGCGGGAGTGAGCGAGGCAAAGGTGGCAAAGCCCTATCAGTCCGCCAGCTTCACTCCGAGAGCAGAGCTGTGTGGTTTGATATGTCATGGCATGAGATGCTGGAAAAAAAATTCACAGAAGGAAAGAACGTGGATGGATGGTTTTACCCCCCTGTGCCCACTCCTCTGGATTTGATCTCACCCTGGAAGGTGGGATGGAGGGGAGTGGTGGGGAAAGAAGAAGAATGCTTGTCGTTCGTCTCTCTGCTCGGTACCTATCTGTCTTTTGTTTTTTGTTGTTGTCTTAGGCGGGTTAAGTTATATAGTATTTAATTGAAGTGCAAAAAAACGATATTTGGGGTTTTGTCGCTGATATGGCGTGATATGTTACCACCAGTTCACGAAGCTATGTATGGATACGGTTCTCCGATCTGAAGCGGCGAGTTCTTCATGCACGCCAAGACGCGTATCGTACCGGTGTGTTAGTGGCGGCCGTGTTATGGTGATTTGCCAGCCTGTGCTCCGTCTATTAGGAGGTAGGTTAATCCACCTCTGTTATCGACGTTGTGTATGGGCTTCGTTTCAGTATGATGGAGGGCGTGGAGTGGCCCTCTGCTTGTCCCTCCTACCACATGTGTATTTCTAGAAGTGCGTCTGTTCGTGCCGCATGACAGCGGGTTCGATAATCCATGGAATCTAGCTAGCATGAGGATGGGATATCACACGGTTCAAGCCTCTTTCTCACATGCGCATAGCAGCGTCCTGTTGAAGATGGCGCTGAGGAGAGGTAAGCCAAGCCAAGGATCCGCTTCCTCAGCGAGCTTGGCGTGCTGGGGAGCTAGTTCTAGTGTACCTACACGTGTAGGCGACTCGGCAGTCGCGGGCAGTGTTCCCACAGTCCCATTCGGGTGGGGCGTGGACCCATCCTGGGCGGCAGGCTGTTCGCGCCCGGTCGATCATGACTGACCGGGGGAGCGGGGGCTCTCACCTTGTCGCGGGATGCAATCGATGCACTGACCACATTCCAACGGGGAAGGCCGACCCGATCCGACAGGATTGATGGTTATGTACACGTACACTACACTAGGTAGGAGGGTCTTGGTGCGAGCAGAAAAAGGATGTGAGAGTACTCCCCCCAAAGTCAAGGATAGCAAGGTCAGGACAGAGAGGCCCGCCGCAAGCCGGCGCAACCCCTTTCCCCGGAAATCTCAGTGGTGGAAGGGTTCCAGAACGATAACTTGTTCATACAACCTCGGCATTGGCTCGAATACGGTTTGAAACAAAACATGCATTATTCTCCCGTTAGCTGGGGCCGGGTACGTAGCTGGATTGGTGTGGTCTCACTGCCGCCTGCGATGATCCATTTTTCCCCCCCCCGGATCCCGTCGGCGGAAAACCACACTATTCTATTTTACGCAGTGTCTTCCCCACCTGCGACCAAGCCATGTCCAACAGTACTTTCAGCCTCAGGTGTGTGTGTGTGTGTGTGAGAGAGAGAGAGAGCAGATAGCATTCACCTTCGGTCTGCCTTTTACCGTTCTTCGCAAAGACGTCTCTAAAGGGATTCGTAAGGCTTTTTCGGCAGCTGCGGGGCCTGCGGCTGACCAACGCCCGCTTGCATGCATGTCTGCCTACCTCACACGGTAAAAACCCATCGAGATGAGGAAAAAAAAACGAGTCTCGGCGCCGGTAACCCCTTTCTGTACGATACTCCGAGCCATAGTGTTCCGCGGGCGGGCCATGTCAGATACATTGGATTTTATACGCAGTTTCGCAGGAAAGCGGAAGGGTTACTTACCCACTTTCGGGAAAGTAAAAAGGGTGTGCGTGTAACCATCTCGCACCCCATCTCTCCAACATGGAACCAAGACAGGGCTGACTGTGCCATCCACCCCCCGCCATTCCATGGCTCGCCCTTTCAAGGGGAAGGCATTGAACCCTCCCCCGGTTCTGCCATGTTAAGTTTCCAGCCCTACGGCTGGGGGGGTTCTTCTGAGGAAAGATGTTATCTCCCTTTCTGGACCTATAAGATGGCGACCTAAGTTGAATATCTATGGTTCCATCACACACCTCCCCATAGCCCGGGACAGAACAGGGCAGGACAGGGATAGACTCGACCCGAGGGAAATGCCGTGTCCTGTGCTCTGCGATGCTGTACTACCTTACCCCTTTGACTTGCTTGGCTCTAGGCCATATACCTCGTCCCCTGCGGCCAAACCTGAACCACCAGAAGCAACCCTCCAAACTGAACTCACCCGCGAAGGCCCCCCCCACACACACACACACTCTCTCTCTCTTACCTGTGCGAGGCTGATATTGAAGCACGGCAAACATCAGCCCCATCCAAGACAAGACAAGAACAAACCAAACTTTGTCCGCGTCGTACAACACGATAAAACGCCTCATTCTGCCGCCGCTGACTGGCTGAATCTTACCCATGTCGTGGTACATTTGACAAGAAGTACCGGGGATTCGTTTTATGTGGAAACCGAAAACATGAATTGATGTTATGCAAAGACGGTGTTTGGTTTCCCGATGGGGTCATATCTTTGGTTACATGTACTTGTTATTGTTAGCCAAGAATACTACCTATAGAATAGAATAGAATAGAATAGGCAAAGTATACCTACCTACCTACCTACCTGCCTTCCATCTTTATCTACCGTACCCAGCAGCAGCACGGGGCTGTTGGTTCATGTTTTTGTAAGGGGGTTTCCGCTCTACCGCTTTCAAACCCTGGCTGAGTTACCTACCTAGACAGATAGATTACCTACCTGGGTAGATAGGTACCCACGTCGGTAGGTAAGTAACTTGTCCATAACCCCTGAGCAAACGGCGCACTTGCCACTTGGATACCCGACCAGGAATCTCACTCCCTCCAGTTCTACCAACCCCTCCCCCCAGCCAACTCGCAGCCTTACCTGTTTGCCTGTTGCGTTGCGAGTTGAATCTCGTATAGACTGGGTCAGCCGCACTAACGGGCCGGGCTGGGCGATTCTGGGTCTGACTGCTTTCTCTCTTGTTTTTTTTGGTTAACTTATCGAATTTATTTTGAGACATTTCTCAAAATCGGTCTCGAACGGTGGTGTTCCAGCTCCGGTGTTGTGGGTCCTAGCGAAGTAGGTATCTTGGGCAGGTAGTCTTCAGCGTCATCTTGCCGAAACCATGTCTAGTGCTGGTGTGGGCATACCATTTGAGTCAAGAGCCAGCAATGCGGTTCGTATAGCACGGCGACTTGTCCTAGCCCGCCAACGTAAATCTATGTGTGGAGGAGCGGCTAGGCACCAAGGAGTTTCTCCTGGGAACAGATATACACGTGTCAACGGCTACATTGCTAGTACATCCGCCTAGCTTTCGAGACAATTCCATACCTCGATGCCCCGGTGTGCCTGAGACCCTTTCATACCACCGCCGCAGACAGCTAGTTACCCTCGAAATCATCCCCCATCTTGCCCCTGCCCCTTGCCCGACTTCAGTCCCCCAGGTGGCAACGCCTTCACCTCCTTCGGCTTGGTGATATCAAAGAACTCGGTTAAGCCCTTGACGACCACGTCAACATTCATATTGATCTGGGGCATCTTCTCATAGGACCCCTCCTTCATGATGGCTACAAGTGCGAGATACCGATCCACTTCACGAAGCATGATGGGCCGCTGCGCATCCGACAAGACCATGCCGCTCTCAGCCCACTCGCAGGCGACCTGGTCTTCGAGAGGCTGGCTCCAGGGTTCCTGCTCGAGACGGTCGCGCCACTGCTGGGAGCGGGGCCAGCTCCCATAAACCTCGGTGAAATCGATGACGACGTCAACGTAGTCGGAGCAAATTTCGTAACTCGCCATGTCTTCAGGGGTATTGTCAGTGGCGATGTATATCTTTGTGTTAACGTCAAAGAGATACGCTTTTTCGAACCGGCACGTCCGGCACAGGTTGGTGAGCATGGCTTCGAGTTGGCCAAGACGGGGGATAAGCTTCTGGATGACCTTGCTGAAGGCCTCAAAGATGCTGTGGTTGTATATGCTGGTGAGGTGGAAGTTGATGGGCGCGTTCTCGATGCCCTGGTCCGAGAGCTCGTCCTGGATGCGAATGGTAATGTCGCGTTGGATATCGAGCTTGTAGTCGTCGCTCAGGCCATCCACCTTGTGGATGAAGACCTCGATATTAATGTGCGGATAGCTACGCTGGATGTGGAGGACCGTGTTGTTGAGCCGCGCTACCGACTCGAGATAATCGTCCTGTGCATCAATAACCCATATCAAAGCGCCAATCTCACCGAACATGGCGTCAATGTCAAAGGTGGGATTCTCAAACACTTCGATCTGGCCGGGAAAATCCCAGACTTGGACATCCATAAAAGAACTGCGCCGTTAGTTACAGTCATTTATCCCAAATGATAAACCGCCTACCTCAAACTGTCCTTTTGGATGCGCGCCGTAGACTCAAGAAACAGCGTCTCGCTCGGGGGTAGCTTGTGAAACACCACGCTGGATATCGACGACTTGCCGCTTCTAGTCTCGACAAATGAGCTTAAAAACTATCTCTGCGAGCAGCAGAGACACTGAAACACACCTTCTTTGTCCCATCAGTGAAAGGCGGGGCGTACCCTTGGTCTGCTGTGTTGGCGCCATCTCGGGCACGTTGGCAACGTCCTTCTTCTGGAGTCGTTGGTTGTTCTGTTGGTAAACACGTTGGAGGTTTAGCACGGCTGGACTGATATTCCGGACGGAGCCTTGGCGTGGGGAAGGGGGAGGTCTGTTGGGTTCGGCAGCGGCGTCACTGGCGCCCCGCAAAAACGCAGAAGACATGATAGGATGGATGAGAGGGTTGCCCCGTAACGTCAAAAAAATTTGCGTGCGTGGTCGACCAAATAAGTCCTTTTTTGTATCAAGTGCAACACCGTCAGTGCCGAAAGCTTCAAGGCTGCCGCGGCGTCGCCATATGAGCAACGGCTCCGAGGCGCGAGGTTATTTCTCCACCGCGTTTGCAAGCCGGTATCCGGGCGCCTGGACTGAGAAACGGGAACCAGAGCGGATGACGACAGATGTCCGAGCGAGACACTTGAAGTGCTTAGTGCGCGTTGTGCCGTGAGAGCTCCATGGTGAGTCTGGAAGTCATACGGAGTAAAACGGACCACAATTCTCTACCACGACGCATCTCGCCACCAGATATCACCTTGTCGTCCTCTAGCCGGTCGATACGAGCGAATCGGCCAGCAGACAAACGGAAAATAAAAACAACGCAGAGGGGAGAATAAATTCGGAGGGTAAAAACAAAAAAGAAATACCTCCGGCGAGGAACCAAAAAAAAGCTCATCACAGAGCCCCAATCACCGTTGCACAAAGGTTAGTGGCTCAGCACCAGCGATGACTCAACCAAATCACCAGTGCCAAACCCCAATAACAGATTGTTGGGGGGGAGGGGGGGGACTGGAACTGAACTGACGATGGCGATGA
>Ga0247763_1000230_pt1 | contig 31049 bp, 28 predicted proteins | sample UWRJL141409B4_FD_179926 | JGI IMG/M metagenome (GOLD analysis project Ga0247763, IMG submission 179926) | Plant litter microbial communities from Arlington Agricultural Research Station in Wisconsin, United States - UWRJ-L141-409B-4 | ecosystem: Environmental > Terrestrial > Plant litter >... | reverse complement strand
TAGGGGGGTAAAAAAACACACAAAAAAGGTAAGGACAGGGGCTATAGAATAATAGCTTGGGAAAAGAAAAGAAAAAGTTGGGCAGAAAAGGAGTGGAAGAAGAAGAAAGAGAGCGACACTGACTGACTCTGCCAGTCAAAGTAGAACAGAAACAAAATCAGAGTATTGGCAGAATATATAACCTCAAAAGGGGCATGAGGGAGCCTCATCATGTGAGACCATCACCCGTCCCCTCCCCAACTCCCCCCCCCCGGGCAGCAGCCCATATCAGACGAACTGGTGGAGGAATTTTCATAGAATAGAACGGAATAGGGGGTAAAGACTGGGATCGGGAACAGGCACATGGATGGTATGGTGCCTATCTGGCAGTGCCGCTTGGCAGTTGCAGTTGCAGTGTGCAGGCAGTTGCAGTGTTCACACCTGGCCTGTCACTTGTCAGGGGGTTATCTTGTGTATGTAACCTTCCTTGAAGGTAGCTTTCCCCGCGTCTGGTGACTTTGCATCTGTCCCTGTGCCTCGCCAGGCTTCCCAGTTATTAGCTTTGCCTCAGTTCGTAGGTCTAAGGTAAGTAGGTATTTGAGAAGGAGCAAAAGCATTTGATGGCCTGGGATACCCAGGTAAGAATGGTATTTGCGCGTTCCTTGGGTGTTTTGCGCCGCTCTTCGGTGACGGTTTTGATGCATGTGGAAATGTTGATTAGATCCGTCGTGGTAAAGCGAGTTCTTTCATCTGTGCAAGTCAGTTTTGTTGAATTAGACCATCCCACTTTATTGTTCTCAACTGAGAGCCGGACTAGGTTCGTTGCAGTTCCCCGCACTTGTTAAAAAGACAAAAAGAACCCGAAACCGACGTTAAACCACGGAGACTTGCTGTAACAAGACACTTGTCATGACTACCTACTTACCTGGAAAAGCCGAGGCTCCTCCCTCCCGAAGGATGTAATCCGTGCCACGCTGCTTGACATTGTTACTTTTGAGACGCGGCTAATAATTAGACAATTTCCGGTCCCGCGTCGGTGGGCTTCCCGCGAGCTTGGGGGTGGTATCGAGGCAAATCCGGGTTGAGGTTGAAGTCTCTCTCGATTAAATTTGGCCGAAGTGCAACATGTAAAAGAGCAAAAGGGTGAGCCATCGAGGTAGTGACGTGAAGCACCTAGATCACACCGAGCTAGCAGATGCCGACAGCTCGAAATGACCCGGGCCGAATGACTTGAGAACTGGTGCGAAATACCACGTTTGAGCATCAGGTACCGACAAGGCGGGGTTGTGTCTCGGTGTTGGGGTTTCGATTGGGGGAATCTGAACGGGGGGGCGGCACATGGTCTTGTTGGCTGTTGTGGGGAAACTCGGAACCCCTGATGTGTGGCAAAGCCGTCGGTGCCATCACTTGACATAAGTGGGATTTAATCCCGGTTGTGCCGGCGATATTCCCATCAACTTCTCTACTGTAGAGTTCCGATCTTCAGTGGAAGGGGTAACTGCCGCAACATTAAAGATCTTTCATCGGGGGATCCTTCCAGATCCGTGCTTTCTCGGAACTTTCCTGCGTCTTTGTCCGATTCGAATACTTGACATTGGAGAACCCAGCCATCAATTTGGCGATGATATATTATGTTGTTTATTGGGCGAAAAAAGAACAAAGCGCAATAAAGGAGCGAGACACTTCCGTAAAAAAAAAAAAGGAAGAAAAAAACACAATAACATTACTAGCTTACCACTGCCTGTGTTAGTCCTAGTCCTTTGTTGTGGTAATCCACGTCGTTAGCTAGGCCTTTGTGACATAGTCGCTATCGAATCAGAGTCAAGAGGAGCAAGGGCGTGATGGTCGTCGCCTTAGGGATTGATTGCCCTTATTAAATGCCGGTCCTGCTTCTCTGTCAGTTTCTCCGGTTATTGTTGCTTGTTGGGTCCAAACTTGCCTCTCCATGTCGAAACGGAATGAGGTCTGGTCCTGATCGTTGGTCGTCACTTGGAAACTGCTCTTGTCCGCCTTGAAGAGCTGGGGCAGGTAAACCACTCTGACCGTTTTTTGGAAGGTATTGGCATAGACATAGACAAATACCCCGGTCATTGTAGACAGTCGGGGTATAGCGTTTGACATGCTCGATCGTGGGCTTCATTTCGGGCTGACGGTGTCATGGATCGAGGTCCGTAAAATCTAAGATCGGAAGTCAGGATTGGGCTCGATAGCTCGATGCACGCGTCTGTCGGGCCTCAAAATTCTGCAGTGAGTATTGACATGGCCAAGTTCATTCAGAAATTAAGAAATGGGTTGAGTATTTGGAAATGGAATCGAGAGAAATCGGCGAATTGGCAATTGACGTTACAGACATTGGATACACGCCGTGTGGCCTGTTGGGTTTGTGGAAGGAGCTATGGAAATAATCATGACGCAATCGCAACCTACACCTTTACCGCCCAACATTACCAGACCCTCAGGCCTGAAATCTGAGATGCAAAGAGTTAAGTGTGTGTGTGAGTGTTCAGCTTTAACTAGCGCCATCGCCTGATGTAGATCAATCCTTCCCATTCCGAACGAACCACTGCGCCGCAATTCTCTCATTGGCATATCGGTACTTTTTCTTGGTCCACGATGAGCAGCCAATCGATCTTCACAACGAGCTGTTTCAGCTTAGGCAGCCGCAATCCTACAGTCACTACAGGGCTCCAATCCCAGTTTCGGTGTAACATCAAACTCTAGCCATGATCCGTGTTGGATAAAATGGTACGACCACCCCGCGCCGGCCACTTCAATACAATGGCATCGACACGTCAAGATGGATCCTGTCTCGCCGTATGTTTCGCCCACACAACACCACGCGAACCATGCGAACCACACGAACGTCGAGACGACGAATGCATCCTACGGCCCTCTTCGCGGAACACATGCGCGAGGAATCGCACCGGCCAAGCAAGCGACAGATTCCTGGACCCACGTCGTCGAACATGAAACAACATGGCAACAATATGGAGCGGGGGGAAATGCGACAACTGTCTCTGCAAATGGGATCCCCGGCTGGCCACGAACCCCACAAATCCTCAAGCGGAATCCCTGGCTAACGACACTCTCTATCCTTGGAGACCTCATTCTGTTTTTTACCTGGATGGCCCTCGCGGCGTTTGCGATTGGTATTGCGAGGAGTTTTGGCCGGTCGCAGGCAGATTTGATGATTGGGGATGAATTGCTGTCGCAGGCCAAGATTATTGTAGGTTTGTTCTGAAAAAGGAAAAGGAAAACTTATTAACAATCCATAGACCCCCACGCTATTCCCCATTCTATTCGCCGCAACGGTCGGCCGGTTCAACAAACTCCTGGCTATGCAGCGCGTGGAGCGAGGAGAGCGTTTGGGAGTTCTCGACCAGTTACAAGGCAGCACTTCGTTTGCCGGAACCCTGATCACAGCCGCCACCACTCGCGGCGTGGGTTTTCTTACTGTCGGCCTCATTGTGATTTGGTGTCTATCGCCTCTTGGCGGCCAGGCGTCTCTCCGATCGTTTTATTATCATCCCAACATGACCGAGACCACCGCCGTCTTGACCTATCTGAGCGTCAACAACACCAACCTCATTCCCGATTTACCGGGCTTTGCTGACGCAAAGTCCCGAGCCAGCACTATTTTCACCACATCCATTACCAGTCCTAACCGAGTAAAAAGCTCTCCTATGGATCTCTGGGGAAATGTCAAGATACCCTCCATTGAAGCTCTTGCGAACTCGCCGACAAGGAAACCCAACCAGGACGGGTGGTATGAAATTGACACCGCCACTGGCGCAAACATTTCCGAATATTCCTCCCTAGTCGGGATTCCCATACGCAAGACGGCAGAAGCAGAAAACGGTTTCGCCCGCTTGAATCTAGAGACATCATACTGGACTTTGCAATGTTCACAACTAAACTCGGCCAAGGAGTTTCGGGATACTGCTCGATTACCACCGGAAATCGAACAGGCTATGAATAACCGCACAGGACCCTTGCCGCACAACTACACGTTGACGGGTTCGGGGTTACAAGTTTTTACCGATCGGAGTGCCTATCTGGATGTTAGGCCGTTCAATGCGTCTTTTGCAGACAGGCCTCGTCGGTTACTAGTTGTCTTGGAAGATCACTGGCGGCTATTCGCAAACTGTACGGTCCAAACCACATTTGTCGAAAGCGAAGTTCTGTGCGAGAAAACCGACTGCGCAGTCAAACGAGTCAGAGAATCTCTGCTACAAAACCACCCCTCGCGTAACCTCACAGGACTGGATCTCGAGCGACCGCTGCTGTCTGCGTACTTTCGAAACCTCCTCGAAGCCGTACAGGGACGGAATTCCCGACCGACTCTGCTTTCTTCGCATATCCTCAACGAACTGGGCGTTACCCCTTCCACACCGAATGATAATCGCAGCGATATCGCGCTCGCCAACCCGCGCGGGTTTTCAACGTTACTAGCCCAGAGTTTGAACACGTACTGGATGGCGGCCATTGGGCAGGATAACTTCATCACTAACCCTAGCGGGGCGAATTTCTCGGCGACGAACCGATCCCTCGTTTCCCAGGCTTTTGATATAAACTTCCAGAATGCCTCCAACGTAGTGACCTGGACGGGCTCCCCGATCTTTACGTATTCCCCCGCCTGGCTGTCAGTTTTGTTTCTCGCAGTGCTGATCCCCCTGTGTGCGAGCGTGGCGAATCTCGTGTTGTCGGTGTTTATACTCAAAGGGCCGCATTTGAGTATGAATTTCACTTCGCTAGTCAAGGATAATCCGTACGTTATGTCTACGCTGTCGGTACAAACGGGAGGTTCAGCCATGGGAGATTATGAAAGGAGTTATCTTTTGAGAAATCTCAGGGTAAGGTACGGTGATGTTGCACCGAGAGATCCAGTCGGGCATATTGCTATTGGGACTGTTTCAGCAGATAGAGGTGGTGGGGTGGCGGGGTTGGATCGGACGCGGACGAGATATTATGATTAGGTAGCCAACCAGTCCAGTCACCAGTCTTGAACTCCGAGTTTGTTAAATTAACGCAGTTCCAGGATCCTGTGATATATATACCATGATGACTTCTTTTTGAATCACCTGGGTAGCTTCCCGTGTCTCGAATCTCTTGCGCAGAATTTTGGCATTCTAGAGACTTAACTGTTGGGTTTTTTTTTTTTTTTTTTTTTTCCAAACCTACTCGGCACTTTTCTCCCGGTGCCGGTTGCCGGTGACGAGACGTTAAGCCGAGCTGAGATAGCGGGGACACACTGATCATGAATGGGTCCGATGAGCTCCGAGGTGTACCGGGGGCGGGTCCATTGCCTGACTTTCGTGGGTCAACAGTGGAACGCTTCCGCCCATTCCACTTGCGCTTCCACTCCCGCTTCTCCTAGAGCTAGGGCAAAAAGAGTTGAGGTGACATTGAGCATCGCATCACACATCACGGGGTGCAGCTAGCTAGCTGAAAGAACAACACGCCAAAGCACGCTGCACGATCCAAGCGCAGAGCCAACCCGAATTCCAGCCTGCATGGACAACAGAGAGCTCCGAGGTTGAGAGGTTGCGGAGTAGAGGGGGTAGTATTCGGATTGCATCACGTCATTCCTATTCCTTCCCAGTGCCAGTGCCCACGCACGTGCAGGATCCCAAAAGGTGGAAAGAAAAAACGCGGGATGTATTTTCTTGGCTAACCAATTACACCAACAAAAACCTCGCCTAGCCGACCTTAAGAGGGGATACCCCAACGTTTGCTGTAGTTGCAACAAGATCGGTCCTGATTGCGCGATCCCGGGGGGTAGTGGTGAAAGTTGGACTTGTTAACACTGTACTGACAAAACTCGGTGTGGTTTTGTTAGGGCTCGGTCGCGTGCATGTTCTTTAACGCAGCAGCGGGAATACATGGCCTACCGGCGCCGTGAACTATGGACCCCGTGATGTGGTGCATACCCTCTGCACACCTACCCTACCCTACCCTACAGGTCAAGCTTATTTGGACGTGGTTGGAGACTGGAGAGGTTGGGGGTCTTTTGCTTCGGATGACGAGCGATTGCTACCAAGACTATTAAGTGTCGATCAATCCGCCACACCACACCATTTTCTCTCCATGTTTTTTTTTTTGTCTCGGATCTTGTCTCGCTTTTTGTTTAAACCCGGGAGCACACTCGTCGACCTCTAGTTCTACCCCCCACCGGGTACTGTTCACCCAGAAATACCCCCGATACGGATACAGACACACACAGACACACAGACACACAGACACACCATGTCGTCGGGTCGCACCAGCGATCCCAAACGCGACCTTCTCGTCGACCACGACCACGACCGCGAAGGCGGCTCCTCTTCCGACGATGACTTCAAAGCCATTGATCCCCACAGCGGGGTCAAGCGGGGGCTCAAAACGCGTCATCTCTCCATGATGGCACTCGCGGGGATTATCGGTCCCGGTCTCCTAGTCGGATCCGGCGGCGCTCTCGCTAGAGGCGGTCCTGCCGCGCTGATAATCGGGTTTGGCCTAATCGGAATTATTGCCTTTTCCATCATGCAAAGCCTCGGGGAGCTTACCACTTTGTACCCGACCGGCGGCGCGTTTACCGGTCTGGGAGATCGGTTTGTCGATAAGGCGTTTGGAGTGGCGGTGGGGTGGAATTATTTCATCATTTGGTTCTGCGTGCTGGCGAATGAGTATAATGTCATTTCGAGTGTCATGGTGGATTGGAGTGACAAGGTGCCGCTGTATGGGTATTTTTTGATTTTTTGGGTCAGTACCTTCATATTCCAGGTATATATTGTGAGCGTTTGAACTGACATGCATAGTTTGCCTTTCTCGCATTCCAGCTCCTCGGGGTCGAAACCTTTGGCGAAGCAGAGTTTTGGCTGGCGTTGATCAAGCTTGTCGGTCTGATTGCCTATTTCATTTTCAGTATTGTGTAAGTTTAATTTCTACCGAAACACCACACCCTTATGTTAACTCTGCTAGGTATGCCTCTGGCGGCATCAAAGGAGCCCCCGCCATTGGATTCACCTACTGGCGGGACCCCGGTGCTTTTGCCGACGGGTTCCGGGGCGTTGCCCGAGTGTTTGTCTTTTGCAGCACTTTCTACGCCGGCGTCGAGTCTGTCGCTGTAGCCGCTACTGAGACCAAAAACCCCGGCGTGGCCGTGCCCCTCGCGATCCGCCAGGTCTTCATCCGTATCGTCGTCGTGTACATGGGCAGCGCCTTCTTCTTCGGTCTCACCTGTCCATCCAACGCGCCGAGCCTTATCGGCGGCAGCAGTCGCGCACTGCGCAGTCCCATGACGGTGGCGATCCAAAACGCCGGATGGGAAGCCGGCCGCCATCTCATCAACGCCTTCATCTTCATCACCGTCCTCAGCGCCGTCAACAGTTCCATCTACATTGCGTCGCGCACCATTTTGTACATGGCGCAAGATGGAAAAGCCCCGCGTTTTCTCGGCTACACGAACCGGCGCGGTGTGCCCGTGTACGCCATCATCTTCACCAACCTTTTCGGCGCGCTCAGCATGATGAACATTAGCACCACGGCGTCCGAAGCGTACGGCTATATTGTAAACCTCTCTGGGGTTTCAACTTTTATCGTCTGGGGAGCTATTTCTTTTATACACATCCGTTTCCGCTCTGCCTGGAAAGCGCAGGGACACTCGGAAGATGAATTGCCGTTCAAATCGCTCTGGTATCCATGGAATGCGTATTTCGGACTAGGTTCGAATGTCTTTTTGGCAGTTATACAAGGGTGGTCGACGCTCTCGCCGTTTGTAGCAGGGGATTTTGTCGACGCGTATATCTTGCTTCCGCTGTTTTTCCTCATCTTGTTTGGATACAAGGTTTGGTTCAAGACCAAATATTGGAATGTCCATGAGATTGATCTACAATCGGGGAGGAGAAAAGATTTGGACGAAGCGAGGTCAACAAGTAAAGATTTGGAGGGGCTGTCGTGGTGGCAGAGGCTATGGAAGAGTCTTTAAGGTGGGGGAGTTATGATAATGATACCATTGGGGAAGTGTTGGCGAGTACTAGAACAGAGACTGAGCGAGGGGTTACTATTCTGGGCTGCCTCAGCTATAGTTGCCACTGTCCAAAATGGCTGTAGAGTTGCAAGGACCTAGATTTATGTCCTCATATCACCACCACCACAACCTCCTTAAACACCTGACCGCACTTTCCTTCACTCATAACCGGCGACATCAACAAGACCCAGTTCTTGACCCCTCACCATTTTACGCCCCCGGGGCTAAGTACCTTTTCTACTAGCAGAATCCTAGTTCTCGACCCCGGGGCCTAGATTTGGTTCTGTCATTTGCGTTGTTTCTACCAACGGATATCACAATTTTTTTTTTATAAAAATGATTTATTACTGTAAAGTTTTAATAATCATTTCAAGTAAAGACGCGGCGATAATTACGGTCTATTTGTAAACTAGCAATAATAAAGGGTAGCCTAAATTCTTAAAAAGGGGCAAGTTAACCCAGATTTCGGTGGGACCGCGGTTAGAACTAAGAGACGACAGTGCCCTTAATCCTAAACGGTCCTGAATTTTAGCCTAGAATATATTAGTACATGCCCCTGGGATAGTATACAATACTCTAGCTCGGAATTTGGGATGGAACATAGTACCCCAGCACTCTCTCCAAGCCCGGCGCCGTTAACGTCTTGGGGGGCCTCCACAGAGAAGGCTCCGGGTCAAACTACTATCTCTCTCTCTCTCTCTCTATCTCTCTCTCCCTAGGATACCGTGACGACCACCTTCCAATGAAACCCTAGACGAGAACCACCGACCAATTTCGGAATCGCTCTAAATATATATTCTCTCCCCTGGTGGCTCGTGACGGTACATGTAGTATATCTAGGCTCTGGTGATGATGATGATGATGGGGACTCGGGGTTGTAGATATTCGGTGCCTTCAATTTGGCCCTGAGACTGGAGATGTTGCTGGGGCTCCGCAGCTCCTCATCAGTAAGCTCGGAAAGAGCAGGAATCGAATCTGGCCCGTGGGCTAGAACCAGGCGGAACGAGGGGTCCATGCCCTTGACGGGCGGAGCCGCGCCGCAGAGCAGCCAGCACTCCAGATCTTCGTCTTGGAAATGCATCTTGAACAAGACAAGGCAAGAAACCCGAGCTGAGGACTCTTGGTATAACCTGAGCCGCGAACGTTGCCACAGATATGGCGGATAGCATTGAATCGATCTTCGTCCGAGGCTCTCGGTTCCAGAAAGGTCGGGTTCAATCCAGAATGAAACTGATATGAATATCTTCAAACAACTCTTTTCTTATAGTAAGCTGGGTTAGCTCGAGAAACCGAAGATGCGACTGGTTGACCGCCTTGGCGTTGCTCTCCTTTGCGTACCCGATAGGGTGCTGTCGCAGGGGTAAAACGAGTACTTCGTCTGGGTCAGCTCCCCTGTAGCACCCCAGATGCAAAAATCGAATCGGGGAGGAGAAGGAGGAGGAGGAGGAGGAGGAGGAGTTTGCAGCCTCCTTTGATCCCGGGTCCCAATAGGCCAATGAAGTGGTCACCTGGATGCCGATATTACCAATGACGATGAGCGGTTCCGGAACAGCCTTGTCGTGCGTCCTCTCCACAGTAGAGCATTGGGAGAAGTGCTTCGGGGAGCTGGCGAACAGATCGCACCAGCCGAACCGCGGATCCTCCTCCACCACGCAAACAAGGACAGATCGCTGCTCCGTTGCAGAATTGCTTCTTGGCAGCCGGATGAAAATTTTGTCGCCCTCTCCGTAGAGGAGAGGCATGTTTACATCAAATATTCCCATGAGGCAATAAGTCAAGTCTTCGGGTCGCGTTGTCTTCCTGTCAGACGCCCAGGGACATGCGCCTAGCCACCGAGATGTGCTGCAGGTAACAGGGGTCCCATAGCACATTGCAGTCGACCCTCGTGATTCGATGAAGAAGGTGGACCAGGTTTTCACCATAAAAGTTCCACCCGCTATCAAAAAAATGGACGTCGTGTGGCGCAATGAGCTCCTGGAGGGTCCATCCGCGACCGAACCACCGGCACTTGAGAAGCGTCTCTTCTTCATCATCTTGAACCCCGCCGGCTGCTCCTGCTGCTGCTGCTGCTGCTGCTGCTTCTTCTGTTCCAGGCGCAAAGTCCTCGAGGAAGACGAAGCAGACTTTGGAGCTGGCATACCAATTGAACATGGAGTTTATGGCCTCGCTGAGCTCGGCGCTGCTGGTCTTGTCGATGCAGACTCTGTCACCCGTACCGAGTTCTCCGGAGCCATTTGGCCCACCGCAATTCACCGTTAGAACCGACAGTGTGTGAAACGGGGGTAAACGGAGGTCGCGCTCGCTTCCATAATTGGCGCCCGGTTTTAAAAGGAAGAGCTGTTGGATAGAGTGGCCTGGTATTTGTCAGAAAGAAGTAAGAAGGTCGGCCAGACATTGGGATTGATAATTATCGTCACTAGACTTGCCACCACGCTTGCTACTACGCTTAAGTATAATTATAAGGTTCACTGGCTTCGCCAGAGATATATATTGTTGAAGCTTGTAACCTGACAGGCCTAGGAAGTAGTACCTGTACAGGCACTACAGGGATGTAGGTCCTGCAGCAGTGGCAACGGAAGGATTGCGGTACGATAGCACAGGTGGTGCCAGAGGAAGTAAAAAGAAGAGGAGTACCGCCAGCAGTCAATTGCTCGAGGATTCTTTCAAGGCACAAGACAGAGGCTCACAGTAAACTAAGCACCAAGAACAGAGGATCTATTAGGTATAGCTTACTTGGGAGAGGAAAGGAGAGAAGCTGACTAAATATAAAGGAGCGAGAGGGAGGTCTTATCGCGTGGAACTTCTTTTCGAGAGCTTTTCACAGCTGTGGGGAAACCCCTGAAGGGCCTACAGGGCCCTGAAAATAGCTAACTACAGAAGGAAAGGTGTGAATAATACTAAAGTTCCAGAGGGTTTAGTAGGGGTTGCAACGTTTGCATGCCACAGATCTCTAAAATCCTCTTCGATATTTGTTGAGATATGGCCCCTAGCTACCCTGTAGCCCCGGGGTCTCAGGGGGCTTTTCCCCCTCTAATCAGAGGGAGAGTAACTGCCGTGGGTGGCATGACGTTGAGTGTGGTTGGATTAGAGTGAGTGGCCAGTAGTAGCAAAGCACGGATTAGACCCGTATGGCAGCAGGGCTGAGAAAGAGCAAGTTGTGATTATTTGAAAAAGGGGGAGGACCGGCTGGTTGGAAACAGCAAGATAGACGAGGAAGCTATAAAGAATACCTACCTAGCCTAGCAAGCATATGTCTCGGTGATCAACAGGATACTCCCGGCGCAAGACCTTAACGCTGGCTCAATGTTGTACTCGAGGATTTCTTCGAGTGGCTTGTCGAGAAGACGCCGTTCAAGGGCTGCTCGCCACCCAGCACCAAGGGAGTCATGTGAGTTGACAATTTGAGCCCTACATTTCAACGGAAGCTGTACACGGTCTAACGGCGGCCATGTCACGGCAGCGTACCGTGGCTACAATCGCTATAAGAGCACGGCGCACGGTGTACTATCTAAAATTTCGCACAATCTACGACGAGGTTAAGTGGGCCTTGGCTAATACGGCGAAACATGATTACGCAGAAACTTGCTACGAATCAGTCATTCATTACTTGTAGGATGCCGTCGAGCGAGTTTGTCGTGCGCCGCTGCGAAAGCTGAGCCACAAGGAGCGTTTCATCAGCTCAACTTGCCGAGTTTGCCGAGCAGGGCAAAGGCTGCACTGCACTCTTGGCTCTGTTGAAGCGGCGTTCCGCTTTCAAAATGTTGAGGGCGACGATGGGTCGGCCGACGAGGCCGCCGAGGACATCTGCGGCCTGTATCCCAGCGACAATCTCTACTCCAGCAAGATGCGTCAATTCCTTTGGTAGGATAGGGCGGCTTCAGCTCAGGATGGGGGTGGTGAGCTGAGTCACGGTGACTGGTGGTGAGCCGTGGTGTGGACAAGTGCTAAAGAGTTTGAGGTGGAAGAGTGTTGAATTTAAGCATGTTCGGAAGACAGTGGTGATGGTTGACAGTTTGTAAAGTGTGTCCGATTATACATGCTCTCTCAGCTTTGCACCCGTTTTTGCTTGTGCCTCTTTACATTGCCTTGTGATATTACCGCGGTTCTTCAGTAGTAATAATGGATCATGTCTTTTGCCGTGATCTAGCTGAGCTAGTTGCTGAGCTCTCTACAAAGTCATTGGCTAGCCGAGGGTTGCGGGCGGCTGCTCATATATAGATGGTGGGTGTGTACCCAGTCCCGCCCGAGTTTTCAGGAGCAGAGAGATCGGCGATTTGTGATGATACTGAGAGAGCTGAAAACTCACTCTCTCTTGGCCGTTGCACCTCAATGCATCTTGTCATTGAACCCAGTTCTAGGAGTCTTTGGGCTTTCTCGAACGCTCGAACGGGACTGGCCCATATCTTACCCGTTGCCACTACCTAGCTCGCCCCAGTGTACTTTGACGGTTTCTGTTTGTCGAAAATTTTCGATATTCGCTTAGCCACGAGGTTCTCATGGTACCGATCTAATTAGCAATACGTATGAGATATATCCCCGTGCCTTTGAACTAAATTCAACTATCCATGGATATCACACTCGGAGCGTTTCATACTATCCAGTCACTTTTCTAAGGCGACACTGACGCCGGTTTGCGTGGCATACAACCGGACCTGATGACGCTGCGCGGACAGACCAGGTACTGTGAAGGGACAGGCAGAGGGTTTGTGGAGAGCTTGGCACACCTTGATGGGGAGATGTCCTGTGACAAGGGCGTCTCGACACTCACAGCAAAAATCGACATGGAAGCAACCGTGCAACGATAACTCTCTTCGGAGCAGATGATTGTCTTGCCGCAACCGTCGCACATGTAGCTGCTGTACGGGGATCGACATAGGCCGCCAATGTCAGGATAACGAGTGCGCATAATATCGAGCACGCTGGCGCCACATGCATTGTTGATATCTTGTGTCTGACGATCAGAACTACGGGGCGTTCAGGGCATGCCTGGTGCCCTACAGGCACCGGAGAACGTCGCCTATTTTAACAATACCAGTTCTCAAATTATTGATCTCCTTCGACTTACTAAACAGCTTGACATCAAATTGTGAAAACTAAACCAACTGACGTATCAGAAACACTGCACTCCGGAATCTGTGGAATAAAAGGGTTTGCAACTGCTTGATTGAATTGTTTGTGTTAGTATTTGTACTTTCTGCTTAGCTGAACTGGCTGTGCCAGTTCAACTCCGATCAGCCACTTCCCACCACACTCCGACCGGTGGTGTTCTGGTCTCTGGCCAGAGCATGCTGGTAAATGGGTGGGATGAAGAAGCGAAAAGACTAGTTGCTGCAGAATGGGGACCTCGTAAGACAGCAGTGTGGCAAGGTGGTCGATCCATGCTGGAGCTGTGAAGGAAAGCCCCTGCATACTATTAGGCCTACAAACAAAGGAACTCGCAACACGAAACGCTGATCTTGTGTGACCTGAGTGAATCTCTTCTACTTGCTTCGTATCTCGGGATGACTTCAAATTCCAGTTTTCTGACAGGCTCACTCTCAAGCAATTGCTTCGATTAAAGGGAGGGTCACATTGTAAGGACCAGAATTGGTGCCAGCAATTAGGATGATGATGATGTAAAGCACGCAAGCCTGCCTGAGAAGAGTGCCTACGTACGAATACAGTTTAGCGTGAATGGGGGAGCCCCCGAAAGCTCCAGAACGATCACAGAAAACGCCCCATGTTCGCTATCGGCTACCTGCGAGGCGGTGTAGCTCTAAAAACGCCATGAGGCAACCCATCCATCCTGACCGCGCAGGCCCCAGATATTCTCCGGGTCTGAACTCCTATCGCCCAACACCATTATTTTCATTCTGTGTTTAACCTTCGTTTCACTCAAACAATAATGAAAGACCAACAGCGGGCATCCCGCGGCACCAAACGGCATAGGCTTGTCAATGCGCAATCGGTGCCCACTCAGACGGCCAAGCGCTGTCGGCTACTGTCAGAGAAAGCCAACAAGCTGTGCCATAATTGCAGGGCGCTGGATCTCCTGAAAGCCTTCACTGAAGCCGACGAGTTCTTCAATTCGAACTGGGACATCGTTCTGGGACTTCGACAACGCAATGAGCCCGAGTTTACTGGGATTCAAGTCGCCACGCTTTCAAATCTCATGCCGCCCGAAAGTGGCCACTGCCAGTTGTGCAAGTTCCTGTGGGGTGTCCGGATTCGCAGCAGCCCAGATGGCAAATTCGACTTGCGCGCTTTCCCCAGTTTTTGGGCCTTGCCATTCATCAAAATCAGCGGTAGTAGTTTCCGTACCCATCAGCGTCGGGCTCAGTCTAGTATCTTGGCTGTTGTTCCAGCGGGCATGAGCGACCAAGCCAAAATTCGTGCCGGGCTTCTCATGGGTTCGTCCGCCATCTTTCGGTCATCCTCTTCAGACGTCACCAGCAGCTGCATCAATGCGAGACAAATCCCTCCGTTGACTGATTTTGGCTTCCTCGGTGACTGGATAGACTTTTGCTCCAAGAATCACGGACCGATGTGCCCGAAACACAAGGGTGGGAAGGGGGCCGAGAAAATCAAAGGCTTTCGCCTGATTGATTGTAAGACGAGAGTTGTAGTCAAGGCCTCCGTTAGCCGCGCATTTGTCGCTCTCAGCTACGTTTGGGGTGTCCCAGGCACTCCTCTTGCCAACTCGCTCCCGTGGCCCAGGGTCGTCGAGGATGCCATTACCGTCACCGAAAGGCTGGGCCATCGCTACCTCTGGGTGGACCGGTACTGCATCGACCAGGACGATGCTCAAGAGAAGCACCAGCAGATCGCAAAGATGCACATCATCTACCATCAAGCCCAGTTCACGATTGTTGCGGCTGCTGGATGCGACGCGACATATGGTAAGTCAGACTTGGTTCAGTTGGAACAGGAGACTTTGGCTAATGATAGTTATGCAATAACAACTAGGCTTACCAGGCATAAGCCGCCCACGTCAAACCCTCCCAACTATCTCGTTATCTGGCCTGAACTTACTCACCGTTCCGCGGGACGCACACCAATCCATACGAACATCAGTTTGGTGGGGTCGCGGATGGACATACCAGGAGGGGGTACTGTCACGGCGGAGGCTCGTCGTCGCCGAAGATCAAATATATTATGAGTGCAGTGCGATGGTCGGTTACGAATGCTTCCAACTGCCTCCTGGATACCTCCACTCCAAGACGTTGCGGAACCAAGAGAGCTTCGTTCGCGGCGGTCTATTCAGCGGCATCGAAGCTGGCAGCAGCAGCACCAATTCGTTCAGGCAGGCCGCATCTATTGACGGAGACGTACGACGAGACAGGGCACTGGCCCATGTCAGAAACTACAGCCATAGGAAATTATCGTTCAATACGGACATCCTCAGCGCTATCCACGGCATTTTAGCCTCCCTTGAGGTCGACAACATACTGGGAGTCGTACTTCGATCTCCTCCTTCTCCAATGATCATGAGCACACTATCGGGCATAGTCCCACATTTAGTTCCATGCAGAGCAAGGAGGGACTTCACTGCCGGACTCGTCGGTTGGTGGCACGAAGAGTTCCCTGAGGCTCGCATTCCGGAGTTCCCTTCCTGGTCCTGGGCTGGCTGGCGAGGCAGTGTCAGAACACCCCATAGGTTGGCAATGTCCGACCGACTCCGATATATCTGTTTCGAGCCCAGCACCAGTCAATCCGAGCTGCTGGAACCTACTTTGGGACTGCTCGCTGACCTCCCGGGCGGTGGCTATGAAGAGCCCGGTTGCCCCAGAAAGTTGGCAATCCGTGGGCACCAACGACTAAACCTTGACCGGTGCCGCATAATGGTCTCGCGTTCCTCCGAAATGAGCGTTCAGTGGCGCCACCCACAGCCTCTACTAGGAGAGTTCCTCGACATGAGGTTGGAACTATCAATCAAGCTAGCACCATCTATCTGGATGGAGTGCGCACATGATGAGTCTTCAGGCCTCATAGAGGTGGATCCCGAAGTGGGTCTACAGTTGGTATTCATGGCGAAAGTGACAGAGCATCTCTTGTTCATGATCATTCGCCGTCTTCCAAACTCGGAGCACTACGAAAGAATCGGGGTGGGATTCCTCAAGCACAAGACCTACCGAGCGGCAGTTGCTGCTGGAGAGGCCAATCTTTTGTTGCAAGTTCCTGCTGAGATAGGGTGTTGGCATTACTTTGTCTATTAATACCTATCTAGTAACTGGAGCTAGAACTATTGGTAACACCAAATGCCTAAGGCAGATATGTTCAGCTGGTCTTGGCAGCGAGTCTTGGCGAACGATGTAGTAGCTCTCTCTCCAAACACTCAGGCTGCCATGGCTGCCTTCCCAAGGTCGGACTTGTTGAAGCTAGGAGCCTGATAAGGCCTAGGATACGGCCCTGCAGTAGCCTGTACAGGGTACTACTTCCTAGGCCTGTCAGACCACAAGCTTTAAACATCCTGTAATATAATAATTGAGACGAGTATAAATTCTTGATATTTAAAACAAAAATATAGTAGCAAATATCAGTAATGTCAATTACTGGGCTCTTGGATGTCCCAGGTGGCTTAATAAGATATTCGGGGAAGAGGAGAGGAGGGGGGCGGCCGAAAAACATATCCGTAGTCTGCGTGGGCGATCACGAGCCCCGCTTATTACCGTTTACCCGTTTGACAAGGTTCAGAGCATGTAAGCGACCTGCGTTTACGGCGGCAGGCGCACCCTCTTTTGTAGGGCTTGGTCGTTGGGTGAACATTCTTAGATACAACACGTGTCGACCCATGCGTAGAATAAACCGTGCTCGAGAGCCTTCTCGCAAGTGCTTGCAATCTTGGCAAACCGCTTCATCTTTCTTGGCCTTTTCTAGGTCCTGGATATCCTGAAAGCTAACTTCGTCTCTTCCCCCCAGGTATGTGAGAGGGTGGCATATGCGTTGACGGGTGGTGTGTGATGATACATGAGGTTAAACGAGTAGCAGTTGAGGAGAGCCACATGGCTTTGCGCGCGACTGGGAATGAAGGGATGGATCACACTGTTGAAAATGTTGTGGGTTTAGGTACTTAGGTTGATGTTCTCGTCTCGATGATCGGACTGGAGGTTGGGGGTTCGAGAGGGAGCGAGATGGAACGTTAGGTTCGAGAGGAGCGAGCGGGTTGGAACGTTTTGGGCTCCCCAAGCGGGGGTTCCTAGAACATAGCACCAAGCCGCTGGCCAATACGGGGCCGCCCCTTTCTCCCCTCTTTGCCTAGAGTTAGACAAATGGTCCAAATTTTGGGCGGGGGAATCGAATCCACAATCGTCGCAGCAAATGATTGGAGCAAACGTGTGTGCCAAAGGCCAGGCAACAAAAAAGTTGTCAGTGATTGGGCGATCTGATCAACAGCCATGGTCACGATTTGGTCGGGCGAGATTTCGGTGGCTCGACGGGATTCGATCATGATCAAATGGGAGATAATAAAAATCCGACGACCTGATGATTATAGACGACGACCGGCCTACGATGAATCCATGACTGACGGAAGGCTGACCAGCCTATGAGAGCAGTGCAAAGTGGACGACCTCGATATTGAGGTCGTAGTAGTAGTAGATTTGGTCGAGGGTATGCAGGACGACGGCGCCAAGACGGGGACGCATAGGCCTCGCAGGAGTGCGAGCCGGCCGTACACGTCGGCCTCGTGCTCCAGCTTGTAGACTAGTGTGTTTATTGTGTGCCCTTAGCGATAAAGGTATAACTGTAGTAAAGGAGAGTAACGCGGAACAGAACGCCGCATGCCCTAGTAATACCGGCCGGCGTAATCCCGTCGTCGAGCGTCTCGCCAAATTACTTGCGAAGGAGCCGGGAGCCATTAAGAGTAGCTCACAGGGTGGTAATATAGGATTATAGGGGCGGGGGTGGTGGTGGTGGTGGTAGTGGTAGTGGTAGTGGTAGTGGTGCTATTGTCGTCGTCACCGCCACCATATCGGTGGAGCCCTACGTTTGGGCAGGCTTGGTCGAGTTCATGACCTTTCACTAGGCCCAGTAGACACCGGACACCAGAGGCTCCAGCTTGCGCCAGAGCCCTCTGAGTTACACAGATCATATTATACATTTGCATTCCCGACCATTCACATTCTAGCCTCGAGCCCGTGAATCTCGGTGCTCTAGGCCCCCCCTGACCAGACTCTACGAGAGAATACGTTCTGTCATTTCAGAATCCACACTCTGGAGCGACTCCAGAGTCTTCGGGGGGACCTCGGGCATTCATACTCCCCTCCAGTCACGGCATTCCCTAGCGACTCTCTAGGAGTGGACGGTATCCGACACCTTCAGTGTGCGGAGAGTCTATTGAGAACCAAAAAAAAAAAATTTAAAAAAAAAAAACTCCTTAGAGAGAGATGCTGGCTACCACTAGACAAGCTGCACCTGTCTCTCCGTCGCAAGATCAAATCCCTTTTTCGCATGTCCTCCATACAGAATCCCTACACCAACTCTCTCGTACCCATTGACTACCTTCTGTTTCGGACAGCTTCGCAAGTACAACACATTCAACTCGTCTCTGTTTGGGGATGCGAAGTTTGGCCCTCGTCTGTATCCCCCTTCTTCCAAAGTGGATGCAGGCGTAGTAGATTGTGTTGAGATTAGGAGGGCAAAGAGTAGTGTTTGGGGTTTGGTGCTGCTGGGGCCCGCTGGGGCCCGCTGGGACTGGGGTTGGAGAAAGAATTGAACTGGAGGGTAAGGGTGAAGCCGAGAAGCTAACAAAGAGATTATCATCCTGAAAGTCGGGGATGCTGACAACTCGGTGTTTGCATGCTTCCGGGCGGTATACTGCCGCTAGGATCAGATGTAGCAATGGTAGCAGCCGCATCGCCAACAACGACTCTTGGGGCGGTCGATAGCTGGGAGCCCGGTGCCTGGAGGCCATGACGTTCACCGAAAACGGTAGCGTTAAGCCTGACTTTTGGCACTACGCTTCCACGGGTCCATTCTTGGAACCCTTCATGTACGCATCCCAATTCGCCCAGCACTCGGTAAACTTCAAGGACTCCCCACCTTCGCGAGGGCCATCTCACAGTAGCGTCGATGGAAGCCCAAGACCAGGTCGGGAAGCCGCCCAGACGCCTGTAACGCTCAGGAGATGCCTGAATCCAAAGCAACCCACGGTATATGTCGCCAGTCCACAAACCAGCAATGTAGGTAGACCATGCCGCCTGTTTCGTCAGGGATCCCAGTGCCGCGGCAAACTCGCCGGCCACACCTGCCAGGGCCGTGATACGGTCCTTTCCCGGCTCCGATAAGGTCAGGCTGCTGTAGTGCTCGACCACGGCTTCCCAGCTGGAATACACATCGAGGAGATTACCAAAGTTTAGGCGTAGCAAGGCCTTGATTGAGAGAAATCCTCGACAATCCGGACGAGGCGGAAACCAGCCGATATCCTCGCCATATTGGTTCTGCGCAGCGGTCTGGCCGCGACATTGGCATTGCACGTACACACCCGATGGGGCGAGGCAGATGATGCGCCGGCTGAGAGCCACTCCTGGAAGATCCAGTCGCGGGTAAGGAGTTGGCTATTGTTGATGTGGCTAGCCCACTTTCTCGCTAACAGAGACCGTCTAGTGCGGGGGGTAGACGTAGAAGTGCCCCCTCTGTACTCCCGTCTTGTCTCTGTAGGGAAGGCGGACAACCTTGTTAGGGGTTGGCGGCGAGTATCCGGCGAATAGCGCCGTATCTTCGAGCGGAAAGGTTGACATTAGGGTGAAGGTAGCGAGTTGGTAATATCGCCCCATCTTAACCGACTCTTGAGCCCAGTCTCCAGCGTTGTCCTGGATGATGCAGAGGCTGTCGATCCATATATAACGAATCCCGAACTGGGCGGCCACTCGAAAAGCATGAACGAACAAAGGAGAAAGCTGGTCAAATCTCCTTCCGGAAAGACGATCATTGTAGTTGGACTCGGTTGTTGACGACTGCCGCGTGTGGGATAAACAGATGTATCGCCCATAACTGTCTTGAGTCTCCTCCAGCCTCAGGTCGAGGCCGAATTCGTTAGGGTCGACAACATTGGCGGAAATGGGGGTTACCCGAACGCAGCGGTTTGGCAGTGGTGTTCGGGTTGGGTCGATAATATAACGCCCCGAGAGTGTTCGTGAGCAGCGTGGGTGGTCTTGGCGGTTGGTTTCACAGCTGAGCCACCAATCCTTGATCATCTGTATGCAGCTCAACGGGTGAGACTCCTCCACATATCGACCTTGTATATCCCCGGAAGTTGCCGCAGGGGGTACCTAAGCAATACCTGAAGTTAGACAAAACTGCCAAAATAGCAGAGTAACATAGGGTGCCAAACATGCCCTCGTCAGCAGCAACGTGCAGGATAAAGTCAGGGTCTCTCTCGGCCATAGGCGAAGACCTCAGTGTGGAACAAAGCGCGACCCAGAGCCAGCGGACCCTAAGAGGACTATCACGCTTAATAGTGCCGGTTTCTCCGCTGGGCGTCTCTCTGAGCGTCTCAAAGTAGATACGAACCCAGGAGGACCCTATCATCTTTTTACGGAAGCCCTCTCCCAGCGAGGCCACCAGCAGGCAGCAAAAGGTACAGCCATCTTCGGCCGACCTCAGCACGGCCTCGGATGGAATGTTCCTCCATGGGTATGGCGCCAGAGACAGAAACTGAATGTCAAAACGTCGACACGATGGACAAAGGCTCATGTTGCGAATGTGATGGTGCAAGAACAAAATAGTCCTCACTGATACGGCAGGGCATCCTTGAAATTTTGAACAACCAAGATTGCTGTTGTCATCGTCCAACTTGGTTGGTCAGCCTGTGCGCAGGTGCTGCCCCGCAGACCACACCGCCTGGCAGTACTGGTTAGGTAGGCGCCTCCTTCCTCGGCCCCGCGCACCAAGATAGATTCTTCCCTTCTTCATCTTGCAATTAACTACGTTTGACCACAGCTGCCGCAGCCTTGACTCGCTCAAGTTCATCAGCCGTGACAGTTGTTCAACAAGTTTTTTTTCTTTTTATTTTTTCTTTTCTTCTTGTTGGCCAGCTGAGGTGAGATGGTGATGGCTCATCGTTTTGATTGGGACTTTATTTTAGTTAAAAGGCGTAAAGTATAAATTATCTACGCATATCTAACAAGCCACATCTCTCCTATCAAGCTCCTTTAAAGATGTTGTCTACATATATTTGCTATCGCTAGTTCACCACCTAACCCCCCTCATCAGCTGTCTTAATATGCGAGAATTGCACCCCCGAGGACTTCTGGCCCTCTCAGCACCAAGCCAATTCATACGCCCCAAGTGGGCCAGACAGCGCGGAGATTCCTATAGCCATTTTCCTCCTTGGTTTGAAGCTGCCATACATCTTGGTGTTAGCCATACTACTCTGGTCTCGTATTCAAGAAGCAGCCACAAGTAGGCCAGGTCCAAGCAAAAGTGAGTCCGAGGCGACATACCTCTACACCTACGATGAGCTCGACCCCGGGTTCGACCAGTACGAGCCACGGCATCTTTTTCCTTCCGGCGAGTACGGCTGGTGGCAATATCAAGAACGTCGCCCTCCACCAGAACCCCGACACATCGCTCCCGTTGCTCATTCGGCTTGCATACGCGCTCCTGATGGTCTCGCTTGTTGATATGGTCTTGATCGTTTACGTCACCTTCAGCGGCTTTGGCTTCAACACCTCTCATCTTAATACCGGTGAATGGTACGGCATGGACGCCACCAACGAGATCAAAGCAGTCTGCGGAGAAGATTACAAATCCTACTGCTGGTCCTATCTTGCGCCATTCCACCAGCCGCCCAGCTCGGCCTATCCGCCGCTCTCGTCGCCGCCGGGACCGCCCTCGCCAGCGGCATTCGCGCTGACCCCATCATCATCACCGCTTACCTGGAACAGATACCGAGAGAGTAACCGAAGGTTACCTATGGGGACATACAACTATCTCTTGAGCACTATCTTGTCCATGCACGGATTAGTCTGGCTTATTCTATCCTCAGTGCCGTTGTGAGCCTCACAGTCCTGATATTAATAATAAGGAGATTGGTGCGTCTGAGGCGGCGACGTCGAGGTTCCATTGGCAGCGGTAGTAGTAGTAGTAAGGGTGCCATTCCGGTTTCGGCCGAGGAAGCCCAAGTGTCGGAGGAGGAGGCCGAAACCGAGTGGGAGAATACCGGTCCGCTAGCAAGGGGATATAAACGACAGCTGGGCGACGTAGAACGTGGTGTTGTTATTTGCTGAGACACGTACGGATGCGAAGGAATCGGGCCATTTCCTCACCATCACACACAACATATTCAATATCGAGGCTTTATATCTTAATTCCCAGGCATCGAGTTGGAGTTCCGTGGTGACGCGATGTACGTCGAGAGAATGGCACTGACTTGTCGTCGCTTAACTGCTAATTGAACCTGGAGATCACAAGCAGGATAAGAAACACCGATGGAGAGCCTACCTAGCGACCGGTACTCACATCTCGCTCAGGGCCCAAGTAACTATCAGGAAGGTAGCGACACCGCTGCCTCAACTGCATAGACCGAGAAATGGTTACGCATTCGCTAGTGTAGCCGTCTGTGTGGCGCGAGGGTTGTGGGCGAGGTACGAAAATGGAAATTTCATGTGCCTAGGTAGATTCCCTCAGAATCGAGGATAACAAGGCACATGAGAATGCAGCGCAAACTCAATTATCCCATGATAAAAAGACCTGTTTTTGCATGTCATCTTGCGCAAAGAGCCACACAAGCCTGCAAAACGACATGCCGCACTAAGACCATTTATACACACTCAACCTGTCCGGCCCACCGCACATCTGCGCCGTATCCCCACCGCAGGCCATTCGACAATCATTACCATCCACCTTTGTCGCGTTCCCACCCACTTCGTTTGCGCAGTAACATTCGGTACTATACTCGAGTCCAAACATTAAAAAGCCGGAATTCTTACAAAACTCGCCACAGCCCCCGACTGTCATGGCCGGACTCGCGACGGTGGCTCCGTTGAGAGTCCGGACGCCTCGGGACTATGTTCATTACAGTGTCAGCTACCATTACTAAAACAAGAAATTTTTGTTGTTCAAACTTTACTGCACTTTAAACTCTCGACCCGGGATACCGTGATAGATACCCGACATGGGAGAGAAAAGAGGGAAGATACGCACCTCAGGAAAACACCCCACCTCTTCATACCGCGACACCTGCGTGCCCGGAAATCCCGGATAAGGTCTCGGCGTCGTCGCCGGCGGGGCTGGGTCTTTCCCATAAAGCGATAGCCGATTCTGGCCACCGCATATCTCGGCGGAATTTCCAGGACACGGCAGGCTACATGTGCTGGAGAAGGGGTCCTTGAAAGATCCCTGGGACAGGCGACTTCCGCAGTAGCATTCGCCGCCGTATTGGAGGCCAAAGAGAGGGAAATTTCGTGGGGGTGTGGTGCAGTCTATATTATATTAGTCTAGCTTAGCTACCATCAAATGTTTCTCCTTCTCTCTTCTCCTACCCTACTATGGCATTGATAGGAGCGGAAAGAGGAGATTGAGGGCAAACTTACAAGACTCGCAAAAACTAACAGTCATCTTGGAAAAGTCCGCTGCCGTTGCCCCCGTTAGGGCGCGCACGCCAGTAGTCTCAACATAACACCCGTATAAAGTCGCGCCAAGGGGGGTAGTAGAACCGGAGCCTTGAGAAGGAGAGGAGGAGCTACGACAAGGAAACAGGGCGTGTTAATTAATGGCTTGGTAAAAAAAAGGACAGTAGGGAGGCAACATGCCTTGATTCGCGCTGTTTAAGAAGGGGCACGGTGACGCCGACAACGATGGCGACAATGACGACAATGGCGACAATGGCACCGATAATAATGTGCTTCCGTCGGATGCGCCGGAAGCGCTGGAAGCGAGGAGGGTGCTCAGTCACGGCCGACGGAGGGGTCACAGTGTCTTTGCGCAACTCGGCATCCACGTCTGGCTGAGGGACGGGGTAGTAAACCTCGAGATCCCCGCCGGAGACAAGCTCGGGATGAGTGGGTGCCGGTGAGACTTCCGGGGCCGTGGTCCACCGTGTCGGCGCTGCCGGTGACGGACCAATCGACTCTGGACTGAACTGCGACTCAGCATTGGCCCGCCGCGCTGCGTGGCTTAGGTCCCAATGGGACATTATAGGCCGTAAGAAGCAGCAAAAGGGGGTGAAAACAGACACATCAGTTTCTCTGTATCAGGAAAGAACGGGCACTCGTTCAATGAAAGATGATTTGCCTGTCGTGAGCAAGGGGAAAAAATGCCGACAACCCCGCCCCTGTTTAGAGAGACAGCCGCCCCCCCTGTACCCAGACGCGGGATGAAATGGTACGGTGTTGGGGGCACACTTCCAACGTGCGTGCCGCATCCAGGCCTGCTCGCGTTCCGCGCCAAGAGATTGAAGAGCTGCCGTCTTGCGTCAAGCTCATCAAACTCAAAATCCTACGACTCCTGCCTAGGTTAGAGCACGAGCTGACGATCCAGGACTACGTTGAGACTTACCATACAAATACTACACTAGGGAAAGAAGACGGGCAGGCAGTCTGCATGCTTTGGAGATTCCTTAACATCAAGGTCCAAAACTGGGCACTCAATGAATCGCGTCCAGTTCGAATAATCTCTTCCCTAGGCCATCCGGCGAAACGACACCAGCGATAGCATGGCCAGACTGGGCGCCAAAGACTGTCTGGCGCGAACAGCGCACCCTTGCTCAGGGCTCACGACAAGATCTGGTACCCCATGACATATTGCCGAATGGTCCGGACCAAGATCAGACATTGGTAAAAGCCGATACAAGTGGCCGTCGTCGTCGTCGTTCGGTAAGTTCAATCCAGTGACAGCGACATTCAGTCAAGATATCGCACGGGTGCGTCCTGTCTGCTTTAGTGAAGGCGAAACGACTGTGGGAGATGATACCAAAAACAATCAAGCGAAAGTGAAAAAGTTTGACGCCAAACCACATCGCTTCTGCCGCCGCTGTTAACAATTATTCTAGAGAGAGCCCTTCAGGAAGCCGCACAAATTGTTAACACTGACTGTCGCGACATTTGGTATATGTCCACTCACGGCGCTGAGGAACGCCCGGCCAGCGTGGTCATCGTCACAAATAACTTGAGTTTCAGCAACCTGATCTCATGCCCGCCACTTTCGTTATCTCAAGGTTTCAAAGACTCAAACACCGCCACGTCTCTGCCGTAAATCGTGAGCGAAACGACAGTGCCAAGTCACGGGTTATCAAAGCAAAACTGAGTTAACTTTAGCAAGAGGAGATCCTCAAGTTTGAATAAACTGCCACGGTAATATATCACCATATGAATTGTCCCAGCAAGATCAGAATTGAATTGACCCGATGGGATGCATTGGGCTCGTCATCGCTCATGTGTGCAGCGAGCGACGGTTCAACAGGTCCGTCATTGACGGAATTCAGAATTCGCGTAAAATCGGATGCGCCGAGACGCCGGTGACTGGTGATGCGGTTTACTGGTGAGAACGCGGTGTTGGATGCCGCCCTCTATCAACATGCATCGGCGCGCCCCCGGAGTAATCATGACGCACACGCAGGATTGGCTGGCTCTTGTCTGTTTTGCCGAGTGTTTTTGTTGCAAGTCAGCAAACGTGCGGGCAAACGTGCGGGCAAACCACTGCTTGCATTTCGTCCGACTCCGTTGCATTTCCGCTCGTGTCGGGTAGCCAATCAGCTGGCCTTGGTAGTGAGGCGCAGCCCTGGCTCTCAGGGGCACACACTCGAGAAACCAACAGTCGTCATGCCTGCCTTGAAGGATCACGGACAGGGGTGGATCGTATATACAGTACCAAGCATCCAGCCAGGCACGGATACGACCTTGGAGAAGAGTGAATTCCATCTGATCTTGTGTCAGCTTCCCACACATCGACCTGGAAGCCACCAGCGTCATGGGAAATGTCTTTCCCGCCAGAGCCAGTTCGCAGGCAAACTACCATGACGGTCGTGGAGCTCCAAGATGACGACGACGATAAATCGGCACGACAACATGAGTTCCGACCCGAACCGGCGGGGTGGATGGGGGTTGTCGTCGCGTGGTGGTGGGAGATTGGCTCCGCTGCTCTTGCTGTCCTCTCGATGATGATTATTCTCATTGTCCTCACTCGCGTCGACAACATGGCACTCGCTCAGTGGTTTCTCCCTATCCAGCCAAACTCGCTCATATCCATCTTCACCACCATTGGGAAGAGCGCCCTGATGGTACCCATCGCAAGCTGTCTTAGCCAGTTGGCATGGCAGCATTTCGCGCCGAAACCACAGTCGCTGGACCACCTGCGCGTGTTTGACGATGCCAGTCGTGGACCGTGGGGCGCTACAGAGCTTCTCTTCGTCATCGGCAAGCAGGCCTACCTGGCAAGACTGCTCGCCGTCGCCACTGTGCTCGCCTTGGCGATTGAACCCTTCGCGCAACAGATTCTCGAGTTCCCAACGCGGAACACAGAGCTTGCGTTGCCAGCAGTTGAGATTGGCTCCGCCACCGATTTCCAGTCCATGTCATTCAGCGCCGACGCAATTCGTGACGAAGATCTCGAGCAGCTCAAGCGCAAACTTGTTCTCGACAACGACGTCGCAAATGCCATACTCGGCGTCAAGTCCCAACCGTACTTCCTGTGCCCCCCTGCAGCAGGGAACTGTACCTTTCCCCAATTCACCACGCTCGGCGTTTGTGGAACTATCGAGAACCGCACCGAGTCAACGACACGTCGGTGTGAGCGGGGGCTTCTCGGTGACCTAACTTGCACCTATTCGTGGGATCAAACTTCCATGTCACTGACGTTCAACCGTCTCCGCAACCCTCGGGACACCAATTCGGGACGCCAACACGATGTCTTCTTCCTTCGCGTCGAGCGTGACGCTAATAAAACCGCCAAATCCAATGGACTCACCATGACGGCCATGCGTGCCCGCAGCCACGACGTCACCTCTGCTCTGCGTACCTACAATGTGCTCACCAATCAATATCCCCCAGTCGAGCTTCTACGGCTCAACTGGTTCTGGTGTGCGCAGACTTATTCCTGGGCCAACGCCACAGGGGCAGCCCTTGTCCCCGGCCCTTTCACCACTGAACGCTTGGATGTCAAGGGCTCCTCCAACGGGTGGGTAACATTCTCACCGTCATCCAACAGCAAACACGAATACCGTGTGCACGCAGAAACGGATGTGGCTGTGTGGGATTATGTCGGCAAGACCCTGTCGTCGCACGTTCTCATGGATACGGACAGCAGCAATGACGGAGCGGAGACGCATATCGGGACGGAAACCGGGCGTTGCCGATCGTATCTGGAGATGTTTCTGTACACGGCGGATTTGCGGAACGTGACAAGCAGTGTGGCGGATATGTTGTCGCACTATGTGCGAAGCGGAAAGAACGCGAACCGGAAGGGAGACAATGTCGCCGGCGTGTCAGTAAAGGGGTCGGCTTGGGTGGACGAGACGTATATCGAGGTGCGGTGGGGATGGCTATCTTTGCCGCTCGGAGAGACACTTTTGGCAGTGATTTTGCTGTTTGCGACAGTGGTGAGTGCGAGGAAATCGGGGGTGCCGGTTTTGGGATCTTCACCTCTGGGACTGCTATTCCATGGGTTGGATGGGGATCAAAGGGTTAGAGAAACGAAACCGAAGTCGAGGAGGCGCATGGCCAATGTGGCGAGGGGGATTGAGGTGCAGTTTACCGAGAGGGGACACGGAGGACTGGCATTCGTCGCAGCAGAAGGCAAAGGCCATGAGGAGGGATTGTCGGAGAAGTGTATTGTTCACGAGACGGCCATCAGCAAGGCCTGAAATAATTGCCGTATAATTCCAAATCGAGCAGGGGACTCTGAATCCTCTTTTCTTTGTCATTTCGAAGGAAACGGAGATCGGCTTGTTCGCAGCGAGTGTTTCTACGGATTGGTCGTCGCTGCCAAAACAAGCTTAGCTGCGAATGTGTCAAATACCCGGACCCACATATCAACATCGCGGCTTCCCTTTCCGTCCAAAAGACTTGGCTCACCACGACCCACAACGGCTCGGAGAATTTGAAGCAAGCTGCCACCTTTCCATTCCAGATCGACCAAATCCCGCAAGTCTTCCTGTCTCAAGATGCGTGTCTCCCACCCTAAATCTTGCCTAGCATGCGGACCCAGTCTGTGTTGTGCCTGCCCCTTGTTTGCGCCCCTTGGGTGACGGCGCATGCCTCTCCTTTCTCCCAAGTCCCGCTGAGTTTGGATCGACACGAAAAATGCTTCCCAGACGCCCCGTTTGGCGATGATGGTTGGTCCCATGCACCGGTGTGCACCGACGGCCGTGAATATTGCGTATACACCTCCTCGTCGTACAACCACCACCACGGCGTCAGTTTTATCGCTAGCCCCTCTGCGGAGGGCGAAATTCTCCAGCTTCTCCAAAAGAGCTCTCTCTTTGCTGAAAAAGCAAGAGAGCACCTTACCCCTGGCAGTGACTTGCCGTATGAGGTTAAGGAACAGCCAGGCAAGGGTCGCGGTGTTTTTGCCCGCCGTCTGGTTCGTAAAGGGGAGGAATTTCTTGTGGGATTTCCCGCCATGGTTATCGACCAGGATCTTGAACGTGGCTCTGGCCCATCAGTCTCATATACGGAGCGCATGAAGTTGTACCGGCGGGCGTACGAACAACTCCCTGAACGGAACAGGGTTTTGTCATTGGCGGCAAGCTCAGGCGGGGAAGTCTACGAGGATATCATCAAGACAAATGGCTTCGGGGCCGGAATTGGGGAACGGAGGTATTCCGGCGTGTTTCCCGAGATTGCTATGCTGAATCACGATTGTCGACCGAAGTAAGTCACTCGGTGCTGTTTGTGGCGCCATGCTGACGGGTCAGTGCCATTGCCCGCTTCTCCCGGGAATCCCTGTCCATTCAAGCAATCGCGGTGCGCGATGTTCAAGTTAGGGAGGAATTGACCATAAGTTGTAAGTTTACCTGTCCCCATCAATGCTCACGACTTTGAATGTCGCTGAGACGACTAGATATTCCTCCGGACCTCCCCACCAATGACAGGCAATCTCTCCTACTATCCCACTACATGTTCGAATGCAACTGCAAACTCTGCACTGCACCTGCGGACAAGAGAGAGAAGTCGGATAACCGACGATACAAGTTTGTCCAAATCCACACGATCCTTAAAGAAACAAAGAATTTAGGGACAGTGAGAGAAGCGGCTGCTGAGTTGCTTCGTCTGGTCAAGGAAGAGGGGCTGGAATTTAAACTGAAGGATTATCACAACGACCTCACCATGGCGTTCTACCGACTTGGTGACTTTGACTCGGCCATTGAGAATGCCAGAGCCGCCCTCAAATGGGCGGAGGACTTGAGTGGTGGAAAGGACGACGAGTTTCAAAGGGCTATCAAAGCTAACCTGGTGGTATTGGAGAAACTGCGGACGGTAAAGAAATAAATTCATTGTATTTGACCTTCCAAATCTGCTGACGACAGTGCCCCTGGATCTGAATCTGGCACTAACCATGATGAACTTCCAACTCCATTTTTTGCCGCAGGAGCTCCCCCACTTGTTGGGTTGTTGGAAGGATTCATTCTCTAAATCTGAATCTGGTACTGTCTATGATAAACCTGCAGCTTCATTTCCTGTTGTGGTAACTTCGCCCACGTGTTAGGCTGTTGGGAGGAGCAGTGGAATGGAATGAGAATGACACAATCACAATCCCACCACCGAGTATTTATACCACCAGACAGAGCAGCTAGAATTCTGAAACCATCAACAGCTTTTACCACCATCATTACCAGATCCTCACACCCCAAACAGTCAGCTAGGATTCTGGAACAATCAACACCGTCCGTCACCATCATCTTACAGACTCTCACAACCCCCACAATTACGTTGTAACAAACTCTGTCGTCAATCAAATCCAGTCCCTTGAGGCACAACTTGCCTGCACCCCGGCACCGGCCCACCGACCAAGCGTCCGCCATCAAAGATAACATGCAGTTCGAACACGCATCAGACTTACACCGACAAACTCACCAGTGTCGGTGTCACGGTCACCGCCACAGAGAACCCGGACCTATGGGCTAGGATGGGAAATAACATGAAGAGAGCATATGGCGACAGGACTCGATGGACTGGATGGATTGGCCCTAGTCAACTCCAAAAAAAAACCCACAACTCAATCCCTATACTCCCACGGACTTGACGAGTAAAGAAATCCAATATACGTTGGACGGCCCGATCCCCCTCGGAATGGACGGGTGAAGTTTCAATAAATGTATGGATAACGCTCGAGGAGAGGATACATATATTTCGTCGAACATGAACAGCGAGGGGGCGTACTCGGACGAACGGGCACCGGAAGGGAGAAGAGAAGGAGAGAAAGGAGACTTGATGCTGAAAAGATCTTTCGGGGGGATATAAACGATGATTTTTCCTCGGGAGGGCAGATGGCGACCATGCTTAGGATGACGACGACGACTAGGATGACAAGGACGAGCTGAATTACAAACAGCGCTACCAAGGATAGGATGGACACGTCTGATGGGGTCAGGAAACATGCTTGACTGGAAGCATAGGGAGATAGCGGGAGAGGATTTCTGGGGTCGGGCAATGACGATACATCCTTAGTGAGGGACAGGATGTCGACGATGCATAGGCTTTGTTTGTGGGAAGTCTGAAGGATTTGGAGGTTTTTGGTCGATTTCTGGGGCCATCCCCGAGGGTGGGTGGTTATGGTGGCTAATGGGACGGAATGGTATTTTGGTGGATGAAGAGGAAAGAGCGCACGGGGAGCGGTGGTTCAACGGGTATCAAGGACTTTACCTAATACCCAACTGGCTGGAGAGTCATTCATAAAGCGTCAAACAAAAATGTTTGCGCGTGCTACCTCCGGTATTCACTTATCTCCCCATGACCTGTGCGCCGGAAGGCCAGGATCTGGATCAAAACCCACATGCAGCATCCTGACACAACTTGGAAAGATAGACAATTTTACCACCTCGAAACTGCTTGTGCCCATTGACGCTTTGGTATTACACGCGTTTGCTTCAAAAACTCAACGTCTTGAATTTTCGTATCAGGGCCTCTGAAATGACTTTCAAGTCCTG
>Ga0247763_1000229_pt1 | contig 31083 bp, 21 predicted proteins | sample UWRJL141409B4_FD_179926 | JGI IMG/M metagenome (GOLD analysis project Ga0247763, IMG submission 179926) | Plant litter microbial communities from Arlington Agricultural Research Station in Wisconsin, United States - UWRJ-L141-409B-4 | ecosystem: Environmental > Terrestrial > Plant litter >... | reverse complement strand
GCGCCATCGTCATCACCGCCGCCGGCCGTGCCGTCGCGTTCAGAAGGGGTCGTCCGGGAACGGCGCGCGCGGCGGACGTCCTCGCTCGAAGGCGTCGAGCTCCAGTAGCCAGGCGCCGATGCCCGCCGCGCCCTGCATCCACCCCGTCTGCGCGACGACGAGTTGTGGCTTCAATCGGAACTCGGCGTGAGCCCAGCGCGTACCCTGGGCGTCGCGGGTGGCCTGGGCCAGGAGCTGCCGCGTCATCCGGCGCGCGAAGTCGAGGTAATGGAGGTTGCTGGTGGCTCGATAGAGCCGGAGGAAAAACGCCGCGACGCTCGCCGAGCCGCAACAGGCGCCGGCGTTGCCCCAGAAGCCCGGAGTCTTCTGCTCGGGTATGCCGCTCGCGAGCACGCCGCGCGCCGACCGCTCCGTCCAGGCGAGCCACTTCGGGTCGCGAGTGACTCGATGCAGCCGGTACCAGAGGCGCGCCGCACCCGGGGGGCCGTGGCAGAAGCCCAGATAGAAGAGGTTCTCGCCCTCACCCGGCGTGTGGTGGAAGAGCGTGCACCCCTCGCCGTCCGTGTTCGCGATGGATTTCAGGTACTCGGCTCCGGCCACCGCGGCTTCGAGGATCGCCCGATCCCGCGTGTCTTCGGCGAGCGCCGCCAGAAAGTACGCGACGCCAGCGGTGCCGTGCGCGAAGTTCGGGTAGCTCCGTCCGAAGCCGGGGGAGGGCTCCCAGCGGAGCCCTCGCCGCCCGACCGGCGTAGCCAGCTCGAGCAGGCGCGTGCCAGCGCCGAGCGCCAGCGCCGCGGCCTCCGCCGACCGGTGAGCGCGCGCCGCGTACAACAGGAACGAACCCGTGCCCGCCGTGCCGCTGAGGATATCCGCAAACGCGCCCCACTCGACGCCGCCCGCCGCCGGCCGGGCCAGCTCGACCAGGCGCCGCACGACGCGCAAGAGGCCTGCTCGGTGGCGGCGAGCCCGCGTGACGCGGAACACCTCTCCGAGAGCAAAGCCCACGCCGCCGAGGCCGGTGTAGAGCCCAGCGTCCCGCATCGTGTCGAGCGCCCCGAGGAGGTGGCTCGCTCCACGCTCCGCGTCTTCGAGGAGACCTTCGTCACCCGTGGCCCGGTAGGCCTCGAGCAAGAACAGCACGATGCCCGCAGCGCCCGAGTACAGGTTCAGCGAGACCTCCTCCGGACGCTCGGGGTCGGAGGGCCAAACGAGACCCGCGCGCGTTCGAATGGCAGACGCGCGAACCCAACGGGCGACGTCCAGCGCGATCTCGAGGAGCGCGGAGGTGGCGCTGGCGCTGCGGGCGGAGGCATCGGCGGCGAAGGGCACGGTGCGCGCGATCATCGGTCGCCCGTGGGGTGAGGTGCGGGGTGCGGCGTCGCTGCGTCACCCCGAGCGCTCGCGTCGGCGAGCCCGAGGGCCTCGGCGACGCTGCGCAGACCGTCGAGGCGGCGCTCGGCGGAGCTGCCAAAACAATCGATGAATACCTCGTCGGCGCCGTAGCTCGCTGCCAGCGCCTGGAGTTGCTCCGCGACGCGAGCGCCGTCGCCCACGAAGGAAGGGGCGACGATGGATTGCTCTCCCGAGTAATGCCGCCACTCGCCAAGCCCGCGCGCGTCGTCGTCCGCTACCGCTCCGTAGGCGGCGATGGCCAGGTATGGTTCGGTGCTCGACAGCCCCGGTCGGAAGGCGTCGCGATAGGCAGCGCCGATGGTAGCGCGGGCTGCGCCGCCGCGGGGGGCGAGGTGGTGGTGATAGGCGTAGCGGAGGCCGAGCGCGCCCGCCAGGGCCGCCGACGCCTGACTCGTCCCGCACAGCCAGAACTCGGGCGGGCGACGTCGCGAAAAAGCGGAGCAAGCGAGATTGGGATCGACGCAAGACAGCCGGACCAGCTCCTCGATGCGCGCCCGGTACGTCGCCTCGTCGGCCAACGCCTGGCCGCTGAGCGCCCGCGCCAGCGCGTCGCCCATGCCGGCGCCCGCCACGCCCACGTCGACTCGTCCCGGAAAAAAAGTCCTGAGCAGCGCGACGTCCGCGGCGACTCGCATCGGCTGGTGCATGCGGAGCAACACTCCGCCCATGCCGACGCGCAACCGTTCGGAGAGCCCCGCCGCGAGCGCGGCCGCCAGCGTGGGACTTCCGCTCTGCGTGGGGGTGTGGTGCTCCGAGACCCAGTAACGATGATAGCCCGCCTCTTCGGCGACCGCGACCACGTCGGGCATATGGAGCGGAGCCTGAATGTCGAGAATGGAGAGCTTCATCGACATGCCCTCAGCGCTTCGAACCCGCGAAATCCGCGGGCACGTAGTGGAAGAACACCACGCTGATCGCGTCGCCGACGAGCTCGTCGCGCCAGTGGGGCGTCTCCGTCCCGCTGTACAGGACGGCTTCGCCGAGCTGCAGGTTGACGTTCGCCGTCGTCTCGCCGAGGTCGAAAGAGAGCGGCCACTCGACGTCGTCGTCACCGTCGGCGTCGATACAGAAGGACACGTTCCAGCGGCACTGGGGGCGATCGCGATGCCGCGTGAGCACGGCGCCGGGCAGGTAGCGATTGATCCAGGCATAGGAGGGCGCGACCGGGCTACCCACCGCTTCCGCGATTCGCGGCGTCAGCGCTCTTTGCAGCAACATGCACGAGCCTTCGCAGTAGATGCCCGCTCGATGGTGGCGCACCTGGTTCTCGTCCAGCGTGAAATGGCCCGCGCGTCGCAAGTGGCGAAAGTGGCGGCGGAGCGCGGCGACCTCGAGCGGCGCGACGATCGGCCCGAGCTCGAGGTAACCGTGCCCAAAGGACGCCGCCTCGTGGCGAGCTGGGCGGCCCCGCTCGCTGCGAGGGATGACGATTTCGGCCAGCACGAGCAAGAGCAGCGTCTCCTCGTCCAGCTCGGTGAGCGGCTTGCCCGCTTCGATCTCGGCGAGGAGCTCCAGCGTCGCAGGCGAGCACCACTCGGGCTGGAGCACGCCGGAGTTTGGCTGGCAAACCCACAGGATCGGGCGGCGCGTCGACAGCGGGCGAGGGTCGAGGGGCTCGAACTCGTCGAGGTGCGCCCAGAGCTCCGGTCCCGTCCCGACCCGACCGAGCAGCTCCGCGGGTACCTCCTCGTCTCGCTGCAATACGCGCCCGCGGTTCAGCTCGAGCGACGCTCGATCGCCGAGCAGGTCACACGCGGCGCGATACAGGCGACGCGGCACGAGCCCGAGCAACTCCGCGTCGACGGGACAGCAGAACGGGATATCTGCAGGGGGGATGTCGGGCTCCCTCACGACGAGGCCGCAAGACAGCGCCGCACGCAGCAACGACGGCGGGACGGCCGGGCTCGACTCGGCCACGTCGAGCTGAGCGAGCAGCCAGCGGACGAGTTCGGGGTGCGTGTCAGGCGTGAGCACGAGGTGCGTCTTGGGGAGCTCTGTCCGCCGCAAGACGCAGGATAGCGACCACTCGAGGGTCGGGTTCAGGAAGAATTCATCATGCATGGCGGGGCCTCCCTCGATCGGTGTGCGGTTCACGTCGCAAACAACACGCTCAGCATGTAGGAACGCCGCAACGCTTCGCTGAAGGTCGCGACCTGTCCATCGAGCCCCTCGGTGTCATAACCGCTCGAGGCCAGCTCCGCGCGGATCTCGTCCTTCGAACGCCCGCGCAAGAGCAGCGACATGAGCTCGAGCATCTCGTCGTCCAGCGGCAGCCCAAAGGCGTTGGAGTCGGAGTCGCGGAGGCTCGATTTCGCCGACACGAGCTCGCGGATCCAGCCCATGACATGGTCCACCGGATCGCGTTCGGGGTGGCTCTGCGCCACGAGATCGAGCAGCATCGAGCGTGACGTCGCGTTGGCGAGCAGCGCCAGAAAGAACCGGTGGTCTTTGTCGCGGACGTGGCGCCGCCGCGAGATGATGGCGCTCTGGCGCAGCTCCTCCCGGAATACGTCGTGCAGCAGATCGACGCGCGCGCCATGCCGCTCCCGCCCCCGCTGGAGCCGTTCGGCGATCAGGTCCACGTCTCCCTCGATGCGTGCGCACTCGCGAAGCAGCAGAAAGAACTTGTAGAAATCGACGCTCCGCGAGAGCTGCGAGACCATGCCGTCGAAGCCGGCAGGATCGCCCTCCTTCAAGATCCGCAGAGCCTGCAGCTGCCGAGTGAACACCGCGTCGGAGCGCGCCGGTACGTCGATCGCGACCGAGGGGCGGTGATAGTTGAACTGGGGCAGCGTATCCGACTCATCGACACTCCGGACGACGACGGTCACGGAGGGGCGATCGAGGTGGAAGAGCGCGTGGATGAAGCGGTTGCCGGACTGGATCTGTCGTGTGGCGCCGGCGGCGAGGTACTCCGAGCCCTGGAGAGCGAGCGCTCCGAGTTGCATGCGCGAGTGGATGCGTTCGTGCGGAGTAAAGCCGTAGTGTGTGTGGATCGACGACCCAGACAAGACCTGGAAGGCACCCGAGAAGGCGTGCTGATGGATCGACGTCGTGCCATCGAGCCAGTAGTACACGTCGACGACGAGCGGACCGCGACGGTAGAGGGTCAGCGGCGGCTGGCCAAACATCCCGGGAAAATCGAGCTGCTCGGGCAGCGTCGTGCGGTCGCGCAGCCAGAGCAGCGGCTCCAGGGAGGACACCTGCCGATGTGCCGGGTCGTCGACGAGCGCGCGCTCGGCGATCGCCGGCAGCTCTCGTTCATCGAGGTCCTTGGCCTGCCAGAGGCCGTAAATTCGCTCACCGAGCCTGTCGAAGTACTCCATCTTCAGCACCTTCCATTGTTCGTGAGTCGTCCTCCGCGCGGAACGAGGGGTCGGGCGTCGAGAGGCCGAGGAACCCGTCCCAGTCGGGCGGGAGATCGCTGCTCGCGGCGAGGACCGCGAGCGCGACGCCGGCGGCGCCCGTCATCAGCGAGGTGTCGAGCTCGCGCCGGCCATCGACGTCGCGCGCGAAGGTCTCGAGCGTCCGCGCGTCGCCGACCATCGCCATCGCCCGTCGGCACCACGACGTCGCCGCCCGGAGCAGCTCGGGGTCGCCGCTCTCCGAGGCGAGGCGGCCGAGCACGTGCGCGATCCCGCTCGCGCCATGACACAGGCTCGCGTCCACGACCCCAGTGCGCTCGAAGGGGCGCGCCGCCGCAGCTCGGGCGACCGCGCAGGCGGTGCTGGACAGAGCCTCGTCCGAGTTCCTTCCGGCGCACCAGAGCGCCCATGCGATCCCGAGATCACCGTAACACCACGCGACCCGGCTCGGCCTCGGTTCGAGCTGGCCCGGGCGCGTCGCCACGATGTCCGGGTAGAGAGACCCGACGCTGGGATCGTTGCGGACGCCGCCGAGCCAGCCGAGCGCGCCATCGAGCAACTCGCTCGCCGCGCTGCTCTCGAGCCGATCCCGCGCCGCGGCCAGGAAGGTGATCACGCCGGCCACTCCGTGCGCCATGCCGAGGTCGTAAAAGCCGTCCGGGCACTGCCGCGCAAAGGGCTGCGCGGGGTGTTCGGGCAGACTCGGCCAGCACAGCCCGGCGGGCGTCTGCTGCGCGCGCGCCGCGAGCTCGTCGATGGAACGCTCCAGCGCGGCGCGCGCTCGCGGCGCCGGCAGTCGAGATAACGAATACATCCCGATGCCCGCCAGGCCGTCGATCAGGTCGAACCAAGAACCGCCGCGCCGGGCGCGTACGGCCAGGCTCACCGCTGCGTCGACGTCATCGAAATCGATGCGCTCGCTCGCGCGCGGATCGAGCTGCGACATCGCCCACGCGACCCCCGTGAAGCCCGCACACAACGATGGGGTGAGGGGTGTCGTGGCCAGCGCGTCGACGGCCCGGCACGCTTCGCGCTCCCGGCGCTCAGCAAAGCCCTGGTACGGAAAGGCGCGATCGAGCTGCGCGAAGAGCAGCGCGTTGCCGGCGGCGCCGTGCCCGACGCCGGCGTCCGCCGGCAACGTCAGGCTGCCGAGCGTCTCGCCGAGCGCGCGCGCGAGCTCGAGGGCCTCTCGTGCGTCCTGGCCCGTCAAGACGGGCCGCCAGGGCTTCACCCGGGCCGTCCGCGGGAGCCGCGCGGCACCAGCGCTCTTCACGGCGCGACCTCGCCGGCGGTCGCGGCGCGCCGGCGGCGGGCGAGGGCGCTCGCATAGAACCTGCGCAGCAGGGCATAGAGCATGGCCTCATGAGCCCGCGCCGAGGAGCTGATGAGGCGATTGGCGTGCATGTGGCTGAGCGCGGCGATCACGTTGCCGAGCGGCACCCCCAGCCGACCCGCTCGTTCGAGCTCGTGCAGGGCGCGCACCACGGGTTCGAGTCGGGCGCTGCGCCGCGCGAGCACGGCGGCCGCCCCCCGCGTGAGGCGCTCGGCCGCGGCGGGATCGCCGTCGCCGAGCAAGAGCTCGACGCGGCCGCGGTACTGGCGACACTTCGCGCTCACGCGGCTCTCCCGCGCGCCCTGGATGCCAAACTCCGTCGCGAACGACTCGGCGATCTGCGTGACGAGGCGCGAGCGCTCGTCGAGCCTCGTGCCGAAATCCATCAACAAGCGGTGGATTCCGACGAGCGCGTGCGAGACGTTCAGCTCCCCGCCCGAGTCCTCTCGCGAGAGTGCGAGGAGAGCCATGCAGGCCTCGCTGTCCGCGCAGAAGGCTTCCTCGCAGAGCGCCATGCTTTCGGGACCCCCGTAGCGCTCGATCTCTCGATCGTAGGTGTCGAGCTGGATGCTCTTGATGCGGCCGTCATCGAGCCAGCCAGCGCCCCGTTCATGCAGGAGCGGCAGCAGTTCGCCGAGCAGCTGCCGGCTCTGGCCGTGGAACCGCACGCGCAGGTGCCAACTGGGGTCGCCGTAGCGCACGAAGAACCAACGATCTGCCCAGCCGCGCGTCAGAGCGGCGCGCGCGAGCGGCTCGACGATCGCGTGCAAGGCCGCGTTGGCCGTGCGTGGTCCACAGTACAGCTTGACGTAGAGCCACTCGGATCCGGGGGCGAAGACGCGCGAGCCGGAGGCGGGGTAACTGCGTCGTTCCGACGAGCGGGTGCTCGCTGGCGCGCGGCGGCGGTCGAGAAAGGGCACCACGAGCTGGTGACAGAAACGCTGGCCGCGAACGTCGCGAACACACAGGGTGTGGTGCTGCTGGAGGACCTCTTCCAGGTGCAGGTATGGGCTTCGCTTCGCCTCGGCCAAGAGCAGGTCCACACACAGCGGGTTGTCGAGGTCGAGCGGGAGCCTCCGGTCGTCTTCGCCGATGGCGACGCAGCTCGGTAACTCGAGCTCTGCCCCGAGCTGTCGCATCGCCCGAGCGCGCTCGGACGCCTGCCCCCGGGCCGCGACTTCGAAGCGGCTCCGCGGGACTCGCCAGCGGGCGGGCGAGAGGATGCACTTGCCGTAGGTCACCCGCGGCAGGTAAGGAAAGAGACCGAGCGGTCCCCAGTCCCACTGGAACGAGCGCGGGCTGTGGCTGTCCGCAAGCTGCGCCAGAAAGCGGTACACCGAGAGGTTTCGGCGCACCAGATAGTTGTGCGCCGTGCTCACGCGCACGCGCACCTCGCGGTGGCTGCCCGACCAGCGCAGCTGCAGGCGGTCTTCCCGAACGGCGAGCCGTAGCTCGTTCAAGCTCAGGATGCGGTCGCTCGCCGCGCCCGAGGCGCCGGCGCATGGGATCTCGTAGCCGCTGAGCACGGGTCGCAACACCAGGTTGGTGGGGCTCGCTCCCGGCTGGTGCACGAGGTCGGCGAAGAGCACGTCGGGCTCGCGCTCCTCCTGGGCGCGGAGCTCGGCGCGGGCGAGCTCTGCCAGGCGCTCGTCGGCGTGTGAAAAGCGGCTCGTGTAGTCGGCTGGCGATGCCGCGACCATGCCCCGAAGCTCCAGGAGGAAATCGCCGCGACCTATGGCCTCCGCGTCGCTCGCGAGCAAGGTCGCGAACGCCGTGAAGGAGCTCGGCACCTCCGCACGCCGCGGTGGGGTCAGCGCCGTCAGATCTCCTTCGCGCAGCGAGAGCTCCCGCTCGCCCCGCCGGAGCAGTCCAAACAGGCGCTCGCGCAGGTGGGTTTCGGCGCCCGGACCCCGCGCCGCGGAGGGGGGCGGCTGGGTCTTTGGCGGCTCCAGCCACAGCCCGGTGAGCAGCGCCGACTCCGGCGCGTCTCCGTGATCGAGCCCGACCCCGATCTCCTCGTCGAGCGCCTCGAGCAGCGGGACCTCACGGGCGCCGTATCGTTCGGCGAAGTCCGAGCGGAAACGACGCAGCTCGTCGGTCGCTGGCGTCAGCCGGAGGTGGACCTCGAGTCCGCGCAGGAGTTCGCTGAATACCTTCCCGTCGAGCGTCACGCCGTCCTGCGGATTGTAGAGATCGACGCGGATCAGGCCGTCACTCCCGAGCGCGCGCTCGCCGCCGGGCGTGACGGCGGCCGAGCTGGGCTCGGACAGCGCTTCGACCAGGAGCGCCCGCGGTCGCTCATATCGTCCGGGATCACCCAGCGGTCGGGCGTCGTCCGCCCGCAACAGGTCGCAGGCCGCGCGGAACGCTCGCGCACGCTCGCCAGCGTTCGTTCCGAGGCGCTCGGCCAGCGCCTGGGCGGGTTCGGGCCCCGTGGTGAGGGGGGTCAGATCGTCGACCAGCAGCTGCGCATCGATCATCTGCTCGACGAAATCTCGCGCCTCTCCAGCGTCGAGATCCGGATCGCAGGAGAGGATCGCCGCGCAGAGCTCGTCGAAGCTCGCTCCTCCTCGGGCGCGGGCGAGCGCCGCATCCGCATGCAGGCTCGGCTCCGCCGTGACCCGGCTGAAGCTGGCCCAGTCTGGATCTCGGTCGTCGCGAGCGACGAAGGCGAGGCGCCCTCCGCTCGTGGACAGGCACGAGTTGGGGTGATACCGGAGTACGTCGCGCCAAGCGGGCTCTCGCGCGAGCATCGCCGCCAGGCGGAAGACGCACGGCGCGCTCGGGCGGCTGAGGCGTCGAAACGACGCCGTGTCGATCTCGAGCGCTACCCCGTCCCCGGGGACGCCGACGGACCAACCCGCGAACAGTCCAAATGGGATGGCTCTCGTGCTCGCTCTCAGAAAATACTTGATGAGCCGCTCTTCGATCTGGCGCCCGCGCGCGCTCGTCGGAGCCGAGAGCCAATCGGGGACGCGCGCCGACAGCGACGGGGAGGCCAGGGCCAAGGCCTCGGCCAGATCAGGCCGAGCGATGATGTCGCGCAGCTGGTGGCGGAGCGCCGACCGGGCGTCGCCTCCGAGCGTCAGATCGGCGTCGCTCGGGGCTTCGGGCGAGCCGTCCGTCGGCGCCTTCCAAGACGCCAGCAGATCCGCCGACAAGAGCGGGGTCCGCAGGATGAAGTAGCGGGCGGAGTGGTGGCGAAGCAGGGATGGCGAGCTCATGATGGTCGACAGGGTCCGGATGGCTGGCGTTCGATGGCGCCGTTCGGGTCGGGCGCGCGGCTCCCGTTCAGCTGAAGATCGTTGACCAGGCGCGCGTAGTGCCCGCCCTGGGCGTGGAGCGTCTGGTGTGTGCCGCGCTCGGCGACTTTGCCGTTCACGAGCACGATGATCTGATCGGCGCGTCGGATGGTGCTCAGGCGATGCGCGATCACGACGCGCGTGCACGCCACGGTCGCGAGTTGGGCGTGGACTCGGCTCTCCAGGACGGCGTCGAGGGCGCTCGTGGCCTCATCCAGGATGAGCACCCTCGGCTCGCGTAGCAGCGCCCTCGCGAGCGCGATGCGCTGGCGCTGGCCCCCGGACACGGAGGAGCCGCCGTCGGAGACCGGCGTGTCGTAGCCGAGCTGCATGGCGCGGATGTCTTGGTCGACACAAGCGGCCGCCGCGGCGCGCTCGATCTCTGCTTCTGTGCGGTTCTCGTCCCAGATGGTGACATTGCTGCGAATGGTGCCCGGGAAGAGCTCCGGCGTTTGGGCGACGAAGCCGACCTGGCGCCGCAGCGCGCCGAGATCGAAGCTGTCGATCGGGCGCTCGTCGTAACGGACGCGGCCATCCACGGGGCGGTGCAAGCCGACCAGGAGCTTGGCGAGCGTGCTCTTGCCGGATCCGGACGGTCCCACGATGGCGACGAACTGCCCCGCCGGGATCTCGAGCGAGACGTCGTCGAGGACGAGCGGAGACTCCGGGCCATAGCGGAACGAGACGTGCTCCACCCGGATGGCCCCGGAGAGCGCCTCCGCGCGGGCGAGCGCGCGGCCTTCGGCGGGGGGGGCTTGCTCCGGCGCGCTTTGAAAGACGTCTTCGAGCAGCGCGCCGTAGGCGTTGACCAGCTGCATTTCGCCGCCGACGCGCACCACCGAGGCCGCGCGCGCGAGCACGCCCGCCGCGATCGTGTACAGCGCGAGCATCTGCCCGAGGGCGAGCTCTCCGCTCATGACCAGCAGCGCGCCGTGGCCGAGGATGGCGAAGGGCCAGCACAGCTGCGTCATGTTGATGACGGCGAGTTTCAGAGCGAGCAGCCGCGCTCGGTTCAGCGCGATGTTTTGCCACCGCACGTAGTGGCGCGACCAACCTTCGAGCGCGCGCTCCTCGACGCCCATGGCCTTCAGCGTCTCGATGCCGCGCAACATCCCGATCTGATGGGACGACAGCTTGGCCTGCTCGGCGAGCGCCGAGGCCGTCAGCTCGGTCTCTCGTTGGCCGAAGAGGAACATCGCGATCGCCACCGCCGCCCCGAGGCCGAGCGTCGTGAGGCCGAGCGGCGCCGAGCTCAGCAGCAAGAACGCGAGCGGCAGGACGACGAGCGGCGCGTCCAAGATCACCGAGAACACTGCCTCGGTGAACAGCTCGCGCATGCGGCTCGTGGCGGATAGCCGCGACAGCAGGTCGCCGTGCGAGCGCCGCTGGAAGAAGGCGAACGGCAGGCGCATCAAATGCTCGAGAAACGAGCAGCTCAGCTCCAGATCGAGCCGCGCCGTCAGCTGCGCGAGCAGATAACCGCGCGCGAGGGTGACCAACAGCGTCGTCAGGCTGGTGAGGACCAGCCCCACGCCCAGCGCGGCGAGCAGCCCGATGTCTCCGTGGGGAACGACACGATCCACCACGAGGCCCGCCATCAGCGGCAACGAGAGCCCGATCGAGAAGAGCAGCACGGAGGCGAGTAAGATGAAGGACCAGAGGCGCCGGTACCGGAGGGCCCAGCGCAGATACCCGAGCGTCCGACGGCTGCCGAGAGACGCGGAGCTCACCGAGCTTTGGCGCTCCAGACACACCGCCACTCCGGTCAGCATTTCGCTGACGCGCCCGAACGGCACGAAGCGGCGTCCCACGGCGGGGTCGATCACGTCGATCCCTCGGCGGCGAACTCGCACGAGCACCACGAAGTGGGTGAACCCCCAGTGCAGGATCGCACCCGGCATCAGGTGACCGAGGTCGTCGAGCTCCAGGCGGACAGCGCTCCCCCGCAGCCCGAAGGTGCGCGCCGCCGAAAGGATGGCGGCGGCCGTCGCGCCGTCGCGATGCTCGCCCATTCGCCGACGGACGTCGACGGGAGTGACGGGGACAGCGAACGCCTGCAACACCATGCTGAGGCACGCAGCCGCACAGTCCGTCTCCGTCGTTTGCGGCACAAAGGGGATGCCGCCGCTCGGTCGCAGCGCGGTGAGGCTCGCGCGAGCCTGAGCCAACCAGCGCGGCGTCATTCGAGCCACCTCTTCAGCGCGTGTTCGAGCCGCGGAAACAGCCGATAGAGCAAGCGCTCCCGACCGATGACCGCGGTCACCGTGCCCACGGCACCGCCCGTCAGCGCAGTGTCCGCGTCGGCCGACTCGGGCGAGACGGCAGTGACCACGACGACGGGGCTCGTGAGCGGCGTGCTCAGTCCGCCCACGTCGATCGCAAAACGCGAGAGTTGCCCCGGCGCGATCGCGCCGGCGGACACGGATTCGACCGCGAGCGAGTGGCGCCCGCTGCGCTCCCCGTCGAGGCTCAGCGTCAGCGCGGCGCCCGGCACGAGCCGGGGGCAGCGCGCTGGTGGGAAAAACGCAAACACGCGCCGTATCGATGGCGCTTCCCGCCGCATCCGAAGCGCCACGTCCCGAGCTGCCAGCGTGCGCCCGGGGACCGCCCACACCTCTTCGACCGTGCCTGTGAAGGGAGCGCCGAGGACTCGATGGTGGTGGCCTGCGGCGTCGCTCACCACCGCCGTCGCGCCCGCGCCCGCGGCTCCGTCGTCTGCAGCTGAAACGAAGCGGACCAGCGCTTGGCCGCGGACGACGCGCGCCCCGGGCGCGACCTCGACACCGAGCACCGTATCGATACCGTTGACCGGTTCGACACCGTGGACCGCGTCCCCCCGCTCGAGCGTGACTTCCACGAGCCCGTCGTCGCGCACGATCGCTGGGGCGTTCACCGAGACATCGAACTCTATCGCTCCGAGCAGAACGAAGCCCGCGATCCAACAGCCGGCGATCGCCGCGAACAGGTGCCGCTGCCAGCGTGGGATCAAACGCAGCACTTCAGCCGTCTGTAGAGACGCCGCCCTGCGATGGTGGAGGATCGCCTCGTGCCGGAAGAGCGAGTCGGCGGTGGCGTCGCTTGTGCGGTCGCTGCTCATGATGGTGCCAGAGATGCGTTGCTCGACGGCGAGCATGCCCCGTGTCTGCGCTCAGCATCGCGTCAACGAAACGTGAATGCAAGTGAGTGCTCGCGAACGCGTGTGGCACAGCGTGCTCACTCTGTCGTTGATCGGTGCGTGCGTCGACGCCGTGAAGCGTGCGACGAGTGAGGGAAAATGAAGGGCAAAGCGTCGGGTTTGGTGCGCCCGGGCTTTGGCGTCGAAGGTGCGCCATCGATGCGCGTTGCGTCGATCGCGGCGCGGACTTTTTCACCGCTTCTGTCTGCCTGCCGTGTGTCACCCCATCGCTCCCGCAGGGCCCGCGTCGTTGCGTGCGCGTTTGCGCGCCACGCAAGGCCGACGCGCGGTGCCTCTTCACCTCGATACATCTCGTCATGCATCTAGATGTCGTGATCCGAGCGGAGCGAGCTCGGGACCACATCACTCGCTCGAAGGTGAGCAAGTCGCGCCGGGCGCTGGAGCATGCTGCACCGCTCGGGATGGTTGCCTTGACAGTGTGATGTCGAGCGAGCAGCATCAGCTCGCAGACCACGAACGCGGAGCGCTCCGGGGCACGCGATCGTTGGAGCGGGGTAGCCGCAGGGCGGCCCGTTTGGGGACGATGGCTCGGTTGGGCGCGAGCCCGTTGGGAACGATGATGACGAGCGGAAGAGTACGGCGAGTCGGCGGTGGTCCTGCGGTGTCGCAGCGGGCTCTCTTGGCGGTGGTTATTACCGCCGTGCTCGGCGCGCTGCTGCTCGCGATCGGGCTGCGAGGGAAGGGCTCGCCGAGCCAGCCGTCGGCGCCACCGTCGGCCGCTCCGAGCGGCGCCGCTGCTCCGGGTCGCTCCCAGCCGGCAGCTCTGCCCGTGGCGCTCGCGGCAGGCCGCGTCGCGGGGCACGCGAGAGACTCGCGGGGTCAGCCCGTGCGGGCCGTCATCCACTTGACGGCGCTATCGTCGTCGGGCGGATCAGCGCTGGGTGGAACGTCGGCGGATCGGTTGCTGCCCGGTGCGGCCACGGGTGCCCTCGAGGTGCACGCCGCGGCGAAGCCGGCGGACGCCTCGGGCAGCTTCGAGTTCGTGGGCCTACCCCCGGGGCGCTATGCCGTGAGCGGCGCCGCGCCAGGGTTCGCGGCGGCCTATGCGGGGCCGTTCGACGTGCACCCCGACCGAGAGACACAGGTCGAGTTGAGCTTCGGCGGTCATGGTGTCCTTCTGAGCGGCAGCGTGCTCGACGCCGACGGCGGTCCGATACCGGGCGCCATCCTGATCGCCGACGGGAAGCCGCTGGAGCAGGCCTCCGAGGGCTCCCGGCGCGCCTTCCCTTTCGAGAGCGACGGCGTCGGAAAATTCTCGATGGAGCTGCGCGCGGGCCGCTACCGGCTCCGCGTGGCCGCCGACGGCTACGCGCCGGCGGAGTTCTGGGTCGATCTCACCACCCACTTGCAGCGGAATTTCTTGCTGGAAAGGGCCGGCAGCATCGCGGGGCGCGTCTCGGCGGGCGGAGAAGAAGGCCGCGAGGGCGAGGGCAGCGGAGGCGAGAGCCCCGTCGCGGGAGCCACGGTGGAGTTGTTGATCACGGGCCCCTATCGCATCCGTGCCGGTGCAGGCGACCCGCGAGGGCCCGCGCTCGTGGCGGAGCAGGCCAGCGGCGAAGACGGGCGCTTTCGGTTCACGGGGGTCTCTGCCGGCAACTACATCATCGTCGCGCGGGAAGGAAACCGCGTCGGGCAACGGACGGAGGTCGTTACCGTCGAACCGGGGAGCGACGTGGACGGCGCCGACGTCCACCTGGGCGCTGGGGTACGTGTGCGCGGCGCGGTCGTGACAGAGCACGGCGCGCCGGTCGCCGGTGCCCGCGTCAACTCGGTCGCGCTCGGCTTCAATCCGCACGTGGTGCGGTCCTCGGATTCGGACGCAGAGGGGGCCTTCACGCTCGAGGGGCTCATGCCCGGAGCTTATCGGCTCGACGTGCGCGCCAGCGGTCGCGGCTCTGCCATGAAGGAACTGAACGTCGAGGGCGACACCGACGGCGTCGAGCTCAGACTGCCGGCGGACACGCGCATCGAGGGGCGCGTGTCGAGCCCCGACGGAGGGCCTGCCGCAAACGCCTCCGTGACGGTGTGGAACTCTCCCGTCGAGCAGCCAGAAGAGAAAGAGCGGACCAGCCGCAGCGCCTCGAGCGCTGAGGATGGCACGTTCACCGTTGACGGGTTGATGCCCGGATATGTCTGGGTCGAGGCGGCTGACGGCCAAGCCGTCGCGTCACTCGGTCCCGAGCCGTTGCGCGCCGGGGAGAGCCGGCGCGTGCAACTCAGGCTCGGCGAGGGGACGCGCATTTCCGGGCGCGTTGTCTGGACGGGAGGCGGCCCGGCGCCGAACGTGCTCGTGCGCTGCAAGGGCAGGCTCATCGATCGCAGCGCTCGCGCGGACGACCAGGGCGAGTATGCCTGTGAGGGTCTGCTCCCTGACGAGTACGGCGTCGTCGCGCTCCGAAACCTGGCGAGCGAGCCGTGGTACCTGGCCCAGATCGATCATAATGTCGAGAGGTACGGGGGCCGGCGCGTGCAGCTGACACCCGAGCGGAGCGTCGACGGGGTCGACCTACGGCTCGCGCGAGACGACCAGTCGATCACGGGCGCCGTGCTCCAGTCGGATGGCACGCCCGCGGGCAACGTCGCCGTCTACGCTTCGCGTGAGTCGCTCGGCGTCAGCCACCACGCCACGAACGCCCGAGCGGTCGACGGTCGAGCCGTCAGCTATGACGACGGGACCTTCCAGATCGATGGCCTGTCTGACGGCACCTACCAGCTTCGAGCCCAGGCGATCGACGGCGAGGGCCGTGAGGCCAACGTGCCGGTCGGCAGCGACGTGAGCATCCGGCTGAAGCGCACCGGTCGTCTGCGCGGCGTCGTGCTCGACGAGCAGCGCGAACCCGTCGCCAAGTTCACCATCCACGCTTACGCCCAGGGGCAGAGCGGCGAGTCCTATGACGATGTCATCGCGCGCTCCGAGGGGCCCGCCATCGCCACACAGAGCGTCTTCGATGAAGGCGGGAACTTCGAAATCGCCGGGCTGCGCGCGGGTGAATACGAGCTGGTCGCCACCAGCGGCGACGGGCGCACCGGCCAGGTATCGGCCCGGGTTGCCGACGGAGAGAGCCAGAGCGGCATCGAGATCGTCGCCCGAGCAGGGGGTGATGTCACGGGCCGTGTCGTCGACCACGACACGGGTCAGCCGCTGCTCGGGGCGAGGGTCGACGCGCAGATAGCAGAGCGCCGTATCGGGGCGATCACGAAGGAAGGCGGCGTGTTCACGCTCACCGGGGCCGCCCCCGGACAGGCCGTTCGCCTCCAGGTGTCCGCGAGCGGCTACATCGGTGATGTGCACACGGCGCGCACGCCGAGCGGCGTCGGAGGAGAGTTGGGTGTCATCCAGTTGCTCCAGGGCCGCTGGACGCAGCCGATGTCTCCTCGCTTCTTTGACTGGCAGCTCGAAGGCAGAGTCACCGGCAGCGTGATCATCGGCGTACGGCCGGGGTCACGGCCCGCGCAGCTCGGTATCGTACCCGGCGCGACGGTGTTGAAAGTGGGAGAGAGGGACGCACGAGGTCTCGGACCGGCATCGGTCGGCTTCTTGGGGTCGGTAGCCGCGTCGGGGGCACCGGTCGTCTTGCAGCTTCCTGACGGTAGCGTCCGAGCGTTCGAACTCTGAGCCACCGAGTCGCGCGCGGGTCGCGCGCGGGTCTGATACGCCGCGAGCGAGCGGCGTACCCCGAGGGGGGGACGCCTTGGTCTCTGGTCGCCAAAAGCGACTTTGAGGGTGCACGTATAGTGAGAAAAGGAGTGCAACATGGAAGACAAGCCGAAACTGAAGAAGCTCAAGCTCTCGACGGAGACGATCCGCGTTCTGCATGACGCAGAGGTCAACCTGATCGTCGGCGGAGCGGGAGACGGAGCAGGAGATGACATCGTCGCTCAGCCGCCGTTTTCGCGTTGCTGCGGGAGCTTCCCGGTATTCAATCCGACCTGCGATCCCGTAAACCCCGCGAGCTTCTGAGGAAGTGATGTGCGCGGGCGTCGCGGCACGGCGCCGTGCCGCGATGCCCGTCACTGCGCGACCACCCGCAGGTGCCGAATGAAGATGGGGCTGCTCGAGTTCTCTCGGACCACGCCGGGCATCGACCCGCACGCCGCCGTGCTGAAGCTCGTCGCCAGCGCGCAGCGAGCGGACGAGCTCGGCTTCTCGCGCTACTGGCTCGCGGAACATCACGAGGTGGGTATCGCGCAAGGTTCACCGGAGGTGATGGCCACGCTCGTCGCCGCCCATACCGAGCGAATTCGCGTGGGCTGCGCCGGAGTGCTCATCTCTCACGCTTGCCCGCTGCGCACCGCCAAGGCGTTCCGTCTGCTGCAGACGGCGTATCCCGGCCGCATCGACGTGGGCGTGGCCGCCGGGCGCGCGCCTCCAGAGGTCGCCGCGGCGTTCGCGGTCGCGGCGCCAGCGTCGCGCGAGGCTCTCCGCGAGCGGATTGAGGCGCTCGCGCGCTGCGTCGCTGGCGCCACCTCGTTTCCGATCCATCCGGAGCCGGCAGCGGCCCCCGAGCTCTGGATCCTCGGCAGCGGCAGCGCGGCGACGGCGCGTCTCGCGGGGGAGCTCGGCGCTTCGTTCAGCTTGTCGTTGTTCGCATCGGGGCAGCCGGCGAGCCCGTCGACGATCGACGAATACCGGGCCGCCTTTCGCCCCAGCTACTGGGGGCGAGAGCCGTGCTGGAACATCGCCGTTGCCGGGATCTGCGCTGACACCGACGCGCAGGCGCAGCGGCTCGGCGCGCTCTTGCCGCAGACGTCTGCGGTGCGCGCTCACACCGTTGGCTCGGTGGAGAGCTGGCGGGACTCACTCTCGAGCATCGCGGCCGAGTACCAGGCAGAGGAGGTCATCTTCGCCGACCTGTGTGCATCGCTCGAACAACGAGTGCGCTCGTGCGAGCTGCTCGCAACGATCTAATGTTGCCCGCGTCGAGCGCAGCGCCGCCGGACGTTGGCGAAGCCGGCTAACCCAAGCATCATCGCCAGCGGCCCGATCCCGTTCGGCGACAGAGCCCCGTCGAGCCACCGCGCGCCGAGCGAACAGCCACTGGAAGGCGCGGGCCGGGGCGGCGTGGCGCCGGAGAGCTCGACCTCGAACAGACTCGGCCAGTACTTGCCCGTGAGCAGGAACCGGTCGGTTTCTTCGTCAAAGGCGATGCCGTTGAGCACGTCGATGCCGTCACGTTCGTCGGCGCCGAGCAGGCCCCGTGCGTCGATGCGGGTCAATACCCGCCCCGTCTCCGGATCGATGCGCAGTATCCACTCCGTCGGAAAGAGATTGGCGAAGACTTCACCGCGCACGCACTCGAGCTCGTTCGCACCGGCGAACGCGCGGCCATCCATTGTCAGCGGTACGCTACCGAGCAGCTCGAACGTGTCCGGGTCCCGGAAATATAGCCGATCATCGCCGTTGGTCATGAGCAGGCGCGCGCCGTCGTAGCACAGCCCCCAGCCCTCACCCTCGTATTCGAAGCGAGCGGTCTCCTCGAAGGTCGCGGCGTCGTACACGTGGGCGATTCCGTTCCGGTAAGTGAGCTGGATCAAGCGCTCGCCCACTCGCGCGAGGCCCTCGCCGAACTCTTCCCCGGGCAACGCGACGCTCCGCAGCACCTGTCCTGTCACGACGTCGACCTGCCGTAGCGTCGACGTGCCGAACTCGCCCGTGCTTTCGTACAGCACATCCCCGTCGAGCACGAGGCCTTCGGTGAACGCCGCTCGATCATGTGGATAGCGGTGCAGCACGATCGGCGACATGACCGGGGCGGGCTCGGGTTCGGCGCCACGAGCGACCGTGGCACGAGGGATGCTGACGCAGTAGACGGTGACACAGCAGACGGTGCCGAGCAGAAGCCGACGAGCAGACGGTTGCATGACGCGGCAGTGTAACGCCACCTCGCGTGCGCGCGAGCAGTCTTCGCGGAGCCGGCAGTCGTCATCGGTTCAACGGAGCGAGGTCTGGCCGCTGCATTGCGCGACGGCGGGGCAGAGACGCCACGTAACGAGCGAGCGACGTGCCGAGCGCTTTGCGGGACACGCACGGGGCCTCGCGAGCGAACCCCCTCAATCCCCGAACAACACACGCTCCGGCGTCGCGCGGTCGCGGTTCGGGCACAGCTGGCTGGCTGGGGTACTCCAAATCGCGCTCAGGTACAGGGTGACGCCGCGCGCCCCGTCATGGATCTCGCTCAGCTCGCGCGTCGCCTTGCGCAGTTGCTCGAGGTCGCGCTGCGATTTACCGTCGCAGACCGTGGCCACCAACCGATCCGCCAGGTCTGCAGCGCGGAAGGTCCCGCCGACCTTGCCGGCCTGGAACGCCTCGAGGTAGGCGTCGAGCCCCGCACGGAGCAAGGGGGTGCGCGCGATGCCGGGTTCGAGCGCGGAGCTGAGCTGGCTCACGTACCAGATGTTGGTGGGCTGCAAGGCGAGGTAGCCGCGCAACGTGACGGCATCGATGCGCCCGCCGAGGAACTGGGCGAGCGTCGCCCAGGGCACGGCGCCTTCGTTCTGGTTGGAGATCTGCGTGAGCACATAGAGGTACACGGCGCGCTGCTCGGGGTGCTTCTTCCACCAGGCGGGCGCGGCGGCGACGAGCGGCCTGGCGTCGACGGGGGCCTGGATGTTCTGCGGACCTCTGGTCGCCCACTGGTGGTAGCGCGCCACCGCCCGGAGCGCGACATGGGTCGAGCTTCGATCGGAGGCGAGCGTGTCGAGCAGCGCCAGCGTCGTCAGCGCGCCTTCGTCGCGCAGCGTGTGCACGACGGCCGTCTCTGTCATGAGCTCGCTGCTCCAGCGCTGCAGGCGTTGCATCAGCTGCTGACGGCCTTCCGCCGTCCTCGCGAGGGCGCTGTAAGCGTGGCCTCGGCAGGGGTTTTGCGGCTCGAGGCTCCAGCGCGAGCCCTCGACCACCGACACGACACACCGCTCGAGCGGGCTGCCGAAGTCGCTCGGGCGGTTCGCGGGGGGCGCCTTCTGCAGCCAGGCGTCGATCAGCGGCAGGGCGAAGCGCGGCGCGTCGAAGCCCTTGCGAAGCCCTTCGAGCTCCGGCTTTCCGGACCGAAGCAGCTCCCTGACGAGGGAGAACTGGCCGCTCTCGTCGAGCTCGACCATGTGCTCGTTGACCCACTCGATCCACGCCGACTGCGCCCTGTCGAGCGCGGTCTGGATGGCGGCGTCAGCCGCCGGCGCACGCAGCATGTCTCGCAGTGGAGCCGCGCAGCGTTGGAGGTCGGCGTTGAGCGGCCTGCGCGCCCCGGCGTCCCTGGTCCGGAGCGCCTCGCGGGCCCTCGACTCGCACTCCTGCAGCTGGGCGAGCCGAGGGTCGGAGGGGGCGGGGCGGGCTCGCTGGGGCGTGACCTGCGGTTCGCCCGCGCCGTTCGCGGCAGCCAGCCCGCTCTCGAACGCCGCGCAGAGCGCCCCGCCGTCGAGCAGAGTCGCCTGATTCGGCGCCACCGGCAGCGTCAGCGTCGGCTCGAGCAAGGGCACCCGCGGCCGCTCGCGGGCGCGTATGGCCGTGTACGTGAGGCGGACGGTCTCGAGCCGCTCGGCGCCGTGAGCGAAGGCGGCGGGTGCATCTCGCTGGCACCGGGCGAGCGCTCCGGTCGCGCTCTCGAGGGCGGCCACGTAAGCCTCGTGCAAGCGCGCGCCGAACTGCGCCGCGACGGCCGCCTCGAGCTCGAATCGAAGCGGGCGCCCGATCAGCTCGGCGAGCCGCTTCTCGTTGACCGCCACCCGCGGATCCTGGGGATCGATCGCGGGCGGCGCCTCGTCGCTCTGCGCCCCGGTGTAGATGTAGACGTTCGTCGAGTTGTCGACCTTGCGGGTGTTTGGCGGCGGGCCGCAAGCGAACCCGGCGAGCGAAACGCCCAGGACGCCGAGGGCGGCCAGGGTGTTCCGGATGCTCCGGATGATGGGGACGAGGAACCGGTGACAGTCGGGCATCGCGCAATCTCCAGGCAAGAAGCGACGTCGCTCAATCTCCAAAGTCGACACGCTCCACGGGCGCCTTGTCGGCCTCTTCCTCGGGCCTGCGGTAGGGGCACACCTCGCTGCGCGAACCGCGATAGAAGGACTCGATGCGCTTCATCTGGGACGGGTAGCGCTCGGCGCGCCGTCGCAAGTCGCGCTGCATGTCGTCGAAATCGGTGACGATGCCCGATTCGCACAGGGCGTTCGCGGCGCTCGTCGCCGCGTGGTAGGGGTTCGCGTCACCGAGGCGCCCCTCGGCCTGCGCGTCGAGCCAGCGCTCGAGCGCCGGCATCACGACGCGGGAGCGTGCCCAGCCCGGGCTGAGCGAGGGCATCAGGCGCGGCAGCTCGTCGAGCGCCTGCCAGCTCTCCGCGAGGTAGGCCGTGAGCGTCGGCGGATCGATGCGGTCGCCCAGGAACTTCGGGAGCTCGCGCCAGGGGAGCTTCTCCTTGCCGCTGCCGGAGGTGCCGGACAGGACGCGGAGGAGCAGCGCGCGCTCTCTGGGCAGGCTCTTCCACCAGCGGGGTATGCGGTCGATCAGCGCTCGGGGATGGACGGCGTCGGGGTGCTCGGCGGTGCCTCGCGAACGCCAGCCGTGAAAGTCGCCGAGGGTCTTCAGCGCCACCTGGAGCGTCTGGTCGTCACGCTCGAGCAGCTCGACGAGCTGGATCACGGGCTCCGCGCCGTGCGTGCGGAGCGAGTGCACGATCGCTGTTTGCGTCAACACTTCGGTGCGCTTCGTGATCAGCAAGCGCGCGAGCTCTCGCCGCCCCGCCGCGGTCTTCACCAGGTCTCCGTAGAATGCGCCATTGCACTTCGGTGACACCTCGAGCCGCTCATGGTACTTGCTTCGCCTCGCGCGGCACACGACGAACATCCACGGGCGAATCTCGGTCCGGGTCGTGTCCTCGGAGGCGACGTTGGCGACGAAGTGCTCGATGATCGGTAAGCCAAACGCGGTCGAGTCAAACCCCCGGCGCAGCTCGAGCGCCGTGGCGTGGTGGTCTCGATCCGTGAAGAGCAGATCGATGACGTTCCACAGCGGATACTCGTCGAGCGCGCTGCCGTGCCGATTGACCCATGCGATCCACGCCTGCTGCGCCTTGATGAGCGCGCCGAGCAGCGCAGGGTCGTCCGGCGTCTGGCGAAAGCCGCTGGCCAGGGTCGACCCCTGCTGGCTCAGCGTGCGCGAGGCCTTCGCGCGCAGCTCCGGGTTCGTGAGCCGTGGCTCGAGCTCGGCCGTCAGCCGGATGGTCTCGAGCTCCTCGAGCTCGCCGTCGCCGCGGTCGAAGAGATAGTCGAGGTAAGCGGCGTGATCGATCGGCGCGACGCGCGCCGGTTCCACGCCCGTGAAGCGCCGCCGCCGCTCCTCACTCAGCTCCCGATCGAACACCGAGCACAGGTCGCTGCCGTCGAACAGCTGGAGCGACTCCGGGTGCAACGTGCCGCTCAGCACCCCGGCGTCGAAGTGCGGCGCAACATACGTCGAGCTCCTCACCGGCTCGTAGTGAACCTGGACGCGCTCGAGCTGCGGCGCCCCGAACGCAAAGGCGTCCGGCTGGCTCCGGCGACAGTCGTCGAGCGCCGTCGCGATCTCTTCCAGCGCGGCGACATAGGCCCGATGCAGAGCGGGGCCAAACTTCGCGGCGGCTGCCGCGTCGAGCTCGAAGGCGAGCGGATGCCCGAGCAGTTTGGCGAGCTCGGCTCGGGCGCTGGTGATGCGCGGATCATTTCTGTCGATCGAGGCGGGCAGGGCCCTGCGCTGGCCGTCCGCATACACGGTGACGTTGACGGAGTTGTCTTCCTCCACCTGCTCGGCAGGCCGCGGCGAACGGCAGGCGCTCGAGACGGCGAGCGCTGCGGCCCAGCACGCGATCGCGCGCCACGGTCTCCCCGTCATTTTTCCCCCCAGGTCCACGCGGATCCTGAATCGAACGCGATCGCCCACAGCCGTCCCCGGCCGTCGGAGAAGTAGATGGCGCCGTGTTGCGAGACGCGGAGCTCCGCGTCTGGCGTCTCCGCCTGGACAGACTTCGAGGTGAGCGAGCGATCCCACGCGAGGCGACCCGAGCCGAGCTCGAGGCTCGCGAGTCGCAGCTCCGCGTCGAGCACATAGGGCACGACCACGCGCTCGCTGCGCACCGCGGCGAGCGGCGGAACGAGAAAACGAGGCACCCCGCTCTTGCCCTCGGCCAGGCGAGTGCTCCAGACCCACGACTTTCGCCCGGCGACGGCGACCGAAGCCGCGAGACGGTCTGACGCGAGCGCGACGCGCGCAGTGCCTTTGTGCGGAACGAGCACGCGTGCCACGCCTCCTCGGAAGGGGGCCCGAGGCGGCAACGGCGGCTGGATGCCCCGGCCGTCGACCATCGTGAAGTTCGGCGCGACTGAGCGAGAGGTGACGGCAGGCTCGCAAGCGTCGGTGCGATCTCGCAGTGTTGCACCGGTGGTGATCGAAAAGGCGGCACGACGGCCGTCGGGAAATACCAAGCCGGCAAACCCATTCCCCGTGCAGAGCTCTCGAATTGGCCCTCCGCTGTCACGCGTCCACAGCGTCTCACCACTCTCCGGATTCAGCGCCGACACCTTGTCGGCTCCGAGCACCAAGAGCCCGCCATCGACCCATGCCCTGAACCCGGTGCCCAGATCCGGTCCGTCGCTCGCGGAGCGCTTCCACACCACGCGACCCGTCGCCCCGCTCACGCGCTCGAGCCAGCGCTTCCCGCTCGACGGCGGATCTTCCACCGCGAGAAACAGGTCCTCGTCCTGCGCGCCCGGTGCGGCGAACAGAACGAGGCCCGGGAGCAATTGCGGCGGGGGCGGGGTCGGAGCCGGCGGCGCCGGCACCACGGTAGCGGCGTCGCGCCGCGGGAGGTTCCGAGCGGGCCTGAACACCACGAACACCAGCCACGTGACGACGCCGAAGAGCGCCAGCCCCCCGATCAACGGAAGCTGCCACGCATACTGCTGCTGGCTGTCATAGTACGGGCGCTGAGGCTGTGAGTCAGGCGCCTCGTCGCCGCCGCCATCTCCCGCGGGCGTCGATTCTCGCACGGCGACGGAACCGCAGTGCGCACAGGGAGCGCTCGAGCGAAGGATTCGCAGCGGCAGCGGCGCTCCACACTGCTCACAGGTCAACGACGTCGCCGGCATGGGGGCAGACGATAGCAGGGCGCCTCGCCGATTCGAAACTCGAGGCGCGAGCTCGAGAGGCGTTCGCCCCAGAGCAGCTCGAGCTCGATGGCATTGATGGGATTGACCCCGAGCCAGCCGATGCCGTGAGCGGTGACGAGCGAGACGTCGCCTCCTCTTCGCGGCGATGAGCTTCGAGCCGTATGGGCCGCCGATCGACGAGGCACCGTCACGGCACAGAGCGGCCAGGGTAGAGCGGCAGCTTCTTCTTCGCCCTGTCGTCTCCGCCTGTCGACGTCTCCGCCCTGTCGACCATCCCCGTCATCGGTGAGATTCGGTCGGCCGGTCCCGGTGCGCGACTGAAAGCCATGAGGTTTTCGCTCGATGAGTGAGCCAGTGCTAAGCCCATCTGTGGTGTCGTTCGATCGAATGCCGAAGCCAGCGCCGCGCAACAGAGCACGATGCGTCGCCTTGGCCGCCCTTGCCTCGAGGCTCGCGCTGTACGGGCTCGGCGCTGGGCTCCTGGCGTGCGGCGAAATGGGCGCGCAGCAACGCGTGGACGGCCTGGGGGCGCTCGCAGCACCTCTCGCAGGCGCCCAGCTCGACACGTCGCACAGCGGCGTGCTCGCGATCGTGATAGTGACGACTCAGGTGATCGAGCTGTGCACGGGCACGCTCATCGCGCCCAATCTGGTGCTCACGGCGCGGCACTGTGTCGCGCCGACGACGGCGGATTCGGTCGATTGCGGCGAGAGCGCCGCATACTTCGCGCCCCCATACCCGGCGGGCGAGCTGTGGGTGAACCGATCGGGTGCGCTGGGCGCGCCGCTCGGGAGCTTTGGGCGGCTCGGGTCCGGCGGGGATACCGAGGGGTTCGTGGCCGTCACGCGGGTGCACATTCCGGAGACGGACGAGGTGTGTGGCGCCGACCTCGCGCTCTTGCTGCTCGACGAGCAGCTCGATCCATCCGAGGCCGAACCCATCGAGCCTCGGCTCGATGAAACCATCGCCACCGGTGAAGGTTATTCTGCAGTCGGCTTCGGTGCGACGCCCGACGCTTCGGAGCAGGGCAGCCGCCGCTCACGCAGCGGATTGACGGTGACGTGCAGCGACGAACAGTGCGCCGATCCGAACGCCCTCGCGTCGTCCGAGTTCGCGGGTGATGAGGGCGTGTGTTCGGGAGACTCGGGCGGGCCTGCGCTCGCGGCAGATGGGCGCGTATTTGGTGTGGCGTCGCGCGCAACCGACTGTGAGACCTCGGTGTACTCGGCGGTGTGGTCTTTTCGCGCTCTCATCCGCAGCTTCGCCGAAGAGGCGCTGGAGGCAGGCGACTACGACGCTCCAGAATGGCTCGAAGCGCAGCCGCTCGTGCGCGTCGAAGAGAGGGCAGGGGCCGAGCCGAGCGCGCCCGCGGCCGATGCTGGCACGGACAGCGCCGCGTCGCCGAGCGCGCCGGGGCGCACCGATCAGGGCGAGGCTTCGCCAGCGGATGACAGCGACGAGGGTGTCGCGGATGGCAGCGGGTCCCAGTCGTTCAATCCGGAGGCGGAGTCCGGGCAGGGGTGCGCCATGGCGACGCCGTTCGCCGGCTCTCGCGAGACCGACCGTTCGAGGGCACGTTCGAGGGCACGTTCGAGGGCACGGCCGAGCCCGTTCGGGCTCGCCGCCCTCGCCCTGCTGGCGGGCGCGTTGCGCCGCCGGCGGCGGGATGCGGCCGCAGCGGGCGGCGCTGCATCCTGACCCGCACGAGGGCCGAGTGAGGCCGCGTGAGGCCAGTGGGCTGCATGCCGTCTTCACTCGAATTGGGACTTGGCTCGGCGAAGAAGTCGGTTACTGTCTGAGATTCGCGTCCGCGTCCTTTCGCCTGCAGGCGACGTCGTGGGCGAGCAACGGTCTACACATCTCGGAACGCCGCGACGACGTCGTGCCGGGGCAGGGGTATGCTCTTGAAGCAGTGGCTCTTGAAGCAGTGGTTCATGAATCGATGGCTCGGTTTGGCCGGATTGTGCTGTGTTGCTTGCGGCGAGTCGCAGCCGCCCTCTGCGTTGCCAGGTAGCCCTTCTGCGTCGCCGGGTAGCGATGTCGAGACATCCGAGCCGCTCGTCGCAGACCCGCTGCGCGGGTCGTCGTCGGAAGCCGACTCGCCTGCGATGGGGCTAGCGCCCGAAGGGCCCGCTGTCGCCGAAAACCCCGCTGTCGCCGAAAACCCCGGAACACCGGCTCTCGTGCCCTCCTCGGCGCCAGGGGGCGAGACGCCCGCCGATGAGACGCCCGCCGATGACGGGCAGGGCGCTCCGGCCGTCACGGTGTCTTTCACCTTCGACGACACCTATGGGCCACAAGCCCGCGCGGCGACCATTCTGGAATCGCACGGGCTCTACGGAACATTCTACGTCAACAGCCCAGAGTTGCATCGGGCGTCGGCCAGCTCGAACCCCAACCGTCCCCTGACCGTCACCGACGTGCTGGGCATGCAGGCGCGCGGGCATGACATCGGCGGGCATACGCTCGGGCATCTCTCCCTGACCGGCGTGCCCGAGGCCGAGCGCGTGCGCGAGCTCCTGGGCGATCGAGCGCAGCTGATGCTGCTCGGAGTCGAGGCGCGCTCGTTCGCGTACCCCTACGGTCACGTCGAAGACGACGAGCCAGCGCTGGGGCTCTCGGTGCTCTCGGTCGCGCGAGCCTCCGGCTACACCAGCGCTCGCGACACGAACGGTTTCGATCTGGACGACTGCGCACCGGGCCCCGAGAGCCTCCCGCCGGCAGATGCGTTCATCCTGCGCAGCACCCGCTCGGTGAACGAGCCGCCGGCGGGCGCGGAGTTTCGCGCTCCTGCAGACACGGCCGATACGCTGCTCGGTTGGATCGATCAGACGGCGCGCTGTGGCGGCGGGTGGCTGCCGCTCGTGTTTCATCACCTGCGCGACGACTGCGCCGCCGCGGGCGTGAGCTATTGCTTCGACTTTGGCGAGCTGGATCGCCTGGCCGCGGCCCTCGCGTCGGGGCGGCGCTGTCCGGGGGGCGCTGAAGATGGCCCGGACAGTTGCTATCGGCTCCAGGTCTCGACCGTCAGCGCGGCCATGGGCAGCGCCGAGCTCGCGCCCGCGCCGGAAGTTGCTGGCCTGCGCAACCCGTCGCTCGAGCGGGTGCTCGACTCGGGCGCTACCGAGTGCATTCGACACGATGGAGAGGGCTCGGGGGCGGTGTTCAGCCGCTCGTCGGGAGCACGCACCGGTCAAGCGAGCGAACGGCTCGAGATCGGCGCGCCCTTCGCCGCAGCTGCCGAGGTCGGCGTCGAGCGTGACTATGGTGCGTGCTCCATCTACGTGCGCGCCGGGCACACGTACGATCTCTCGCTCCACTATCGCGCCGAACCTGAGGATGAGCCTCCGACGCTGCGCTTCGTCACCTACCGGCTCACGTCGGCGTACGCTTGGGAGCAGTGGGAACGCGGCGTCGCCTTCGCGGCGCGCACTCCGGGAGAGTGGGCCCTCGCCGCCTTCGCCACCTCCGCGGTCCCGAGCGACACGATCGCCATCAGCTTTGGCTTGCGGCAGGAGTCGGCAGGCGCCATCGAGGTCGACGACTTCGACAGCGTTCCGACCGGCGCCGGCGCGGCAGACTGAAGCGAGTGTGCTCGGGCTCGCTCGAGCCCGCTGGGTCGCTCAGGGCTCGCCGGGTCGCTCAGGGCCCGCCGGGGTCGGGTTCGTCTTGCCCCGATCGACCCGCCCCTGCCGCCAGGCGATACTCGACGCCGTCGAGCTGTTCGGGCGTGTAGATGCCGGGGCGCGGTTCGACAAAGGCGCCGCTCTCGATGCTGATCCAGCCCGCCACCGCGCGTGCGCACGCCAGCGCGAGCGCCGCGAGCACCTCCAGCTCTGCTGCCGCGCGCCCCGCCGCGGAGCTCACCGTCAAGCCGGGACCGGCTCGCCGCCAAGCGCCGATGATGGCGTCGCGCTCCGCAGGGGTCAGCGCTCTGCCGTAATCCTCGACGTACTCTTCTTCGTCGAAATCGGCACCGAGGCCGATCGAGAGCAAGAGCGTATTGTCGGCAGCGAGGCGGAGCGCGTACGTCTTGCCGGGCTCGAGCGCAGCGTCACCGTCTACCACGTCTCGAGCCCCGAGCTTCGACAAGGCCGGCGACGCACCGACCAGCGCGGCTGACCGAGAGCCCATCACCAGCTCGAGCCGCGCGAAGAGAGCGCTCGGCGTGAGCGCAACCTGGCGACCGGGAAGGATCATGACGTCGATGCTCATCGCTGCTCACCCTCCGATGCGTCGTGCACCGGCGCTCGTCACTTCGATGGTACCGTCGGCGGTCTCGAAGAGCAAACGGCTGAAGACTCCCTCGTTCGGCATGTTGCGGATGGGGCCGTTGTTGATGAAATCCAAGACCTCATCGGAGGACTGCCGGAGCGTGACGTGGAGCAAAGCGTTTCCGCCGTGGCCAGCGGCTTGGACCTGATTGGCGTTGACGTTGATGCGGCCGATGATGTTGCGCAGGTTGGTCGTGGCGGAGAAGTCCTTGAGCGAGGTGGGAATGGGGGATCCGTTGGTGGGTGTCCAGAAGCCTTCGATCCCCTGAGAGTTGTTCCCCAGGAAGTCGAACTCACCGCCTCCTTCCAGACGCCCCAGGCGCCGGGCCTGCTCCGCTTCGTGCGCGGCGTCTGCCACGCCACGGATCTCGACGTTTGGCTCGTTGGGGTCGCGTGTTCCGCCACTGCCCCCTTCTTCGCCATCCTGCCGGCTACCAGCGCTGCCTCCGGCGCCTCCCCGTCCGCCGCCCCCCGTTCCGCCGCGCCCGGCGCCTTCGGGGGTAGCGCCGTCTTCTTCGCCTCGAGCTTCGTCGTTCTTCTTGCCGCCGCCGACCGCGTCGGCGCCGTCTTCGACCTCGTCGCCGGCACGCTGGGCATCGCGAGCGTTGTCGACCGCGTCAGAGGCCTTGTTGGCGGCCTTGCCGGCTTTGATCGCGACCGTCGCAGCCTTGACGCCCTGTCCCACGCCCGGAATGACGCTGCTCACGAGGCCCACGCCAGCGAGCACCTTGTCGAACGTGCTCGCGTCAGGATCCATCAGCGTCTTGGCGTCGCCGATAGGGCTCATCTCGATGGCGAAGTCGAGCGCACCGCTCACGAAGCCTCCGAAGCCGCCGCCCTCGTCCTCGGACCTCGGTGGTGGCCCTGGCGGTCGTGATGGCGGGGCGTCTGCGCGCGCTGGCCCCGCGACGCCTTCGCGACGCCCGGCGGCGGCCGGCGTGCCGCGCTCTATCCAGGCAGTCAGGGCTCGCGTCTGCGAGTCAGCGGCTTGCCGAGCGCCCGAGTTCAAGAGCCGCAGGGCACCGATCAGCCCGAGCGCGATCAGACTCAGCGCGACCAGATACTCGAGCGTCGTCGCGCCGGTACGGTTGCCGCCAATGGTTCGCCTCCGAGTCGCTCGCCGTCCCCGCATGGACGGCGAGGCGACTGCACGGCGCATGCCATGCGCGCCCCACGCCTGCTCTCGCGCTCTTCCGCAGGAAACGGGCTGCGACCGCCAAACGGGCGAACGCACTGCAAACCGCCGGGTGTCAGCCGGCGGTTGCGGTCAGTCGCTGCCCGAAATCGCCGCCGCGAAACGCGCCGCGATCGCGACGTGTTCCAAATTGCTCACGATGCCAATCAGTCGAGCAACGTCTCAGTCGAGCACGTCTCAGTCGAGCACGTCTCAGTCGAGCAACGTTGCCCCCACGTTGAGCACGACCTGATGTACCAGCACATCCTGATTCGTCACCTCGATGGAAGGCCCGTCGGCGCCGCCCTCGCCGAGCTCGAGCCGCTGGAGCTGACCGAGTCCGAGCATGTAGCTGAGCACGAGCGTGGTCCGGAAAATCAGGGGGCGGGGCGCCTCGAACGGCTCCCCTTGGCGGCTGATGACGCCGTAGGGCGTATCCAGCTGCACGCCAAAGGACAGGCCGTAGTAATCGATGTCGCGCCCGTTCGCGTCTTCCGTCAGCCGATCGGCGCTGCGATCGCTGAAGATGCCGCTGCCGACCGCCACTCTGTCGCTGATCGGGCCCTGGACTCCGATGCGCGCATCGACCTTCCCTCGCTGGTCGACGAGCAGCTCGGCGTCGCGCAGGGGCGCTCGATAGCTCACCTCGGCGGCGATCTGCCCGCTACCCAGCTCGCGTGCCACCCCGAAGTGGACGCGCAGGGGCGCCAGAATGGCCGAAGAGAAGCCCGACGACTCGCTGAATTCGTCGTCGACCTCCGGTGGAGTGCCGTCGGGCGTGGTCGTCAGGGACTGCTCGATGTTCTGCGCTTGCCGATAGAGGCGCAGCGTGGGGGCCCGTAGCACGAACCCGAGCTGCCAGTCGGCGTTCGCCTGAAACTGCACTCCGGCGATCGGTTGGACGCCAACGCTCTGTTGGTCCTCCGTCGTGTGAGCGAGGACGTTGCCCGAGATGTCCCCAGCGGTCGCCGAGAACTGGAGCGTCGTCTGAGTGAGCTCGGTCCGGTAGTGCGCGAGCAGAGCGAAGCCCAGCCGCAGCCTTTCACCGAGCGAGATCGCGAGGGCCGGCCCGGCGTAGTACTCCTGGCTGACACTCGACGCATCGACGCTCAGCCCGTACGAGAGCGGCTGGGATACGCTCGGCACGCGCAGCCGAGTTCGGATGAACTGCGACTCCTGCGTGGGGACGAAGAGGGCGAAGCCAACGCCCGCCCACGACAGGCGCCGCGCGTAACTCAACGCCGCGGGCACAACCGACAAGGGCGTGCTCTTCAGGCGAGTGGTCTCGGAGCCAGGCACGGTCGAGTCCAGATCGATGTCCTCACCCAGCGTCAGAGAGAACGCCGTCGCGCTGGCGTCGATGCTGCTGTGGTCGAGCTGCGCCAGGCCCGCCGGGTTGTACCAGATGGCGCTCGCCCGCCGCGCGCTGGCGGTCGCCGCCCCCGCCTGCATCGCCGCTTCATTCCCCAGGTAAAAGGTGTCGAAGTTGCCGGCTCGGGCCAACCCGGTCGCGCCGAGCACGCCGCCGACGCTCGACGCGAAGACCAGGCCTCTCCAGAGTCGCGTGTCTATCCCGCTGGCGCCAAACATCGCGGCACACTAGCGGGCACCCCGAGCGACGGCAATCGGGCGAGCGAGGGCTGCTCCGTCTCTCTTGAGGGGCAGTTCCATGCGCCGAGGCGAGCCGGGCTCGAGCAGCACGGTCATGCGCCCGTGGCGGTGGGGTGACGCGATGCCCCCACTCGCGCCCGCAGCGTGCGCGGTCTCCCGTGCGCCAAGCAAGCCTCGTCTTGGAGGTGAGTATGTAACCAGAACGTACTGAAACCAGGAGCGCGACCCAGCGGGTTGAAATCCCGCTCGGCCAAGGCAAGGCCGCCAGCCGAAAGCGAGTCTTGC
>Ga0247763_1000228_pt1 | contig 31088 bp, 24 predicted proteins | sample UWRJL141409B4_FD_179926 | JGI IMG/M metagenome (GOLD analysis project Ga0247763, IMG submission 179926) | Plant litter microbial communities from Arlington Agricultural Research Station in Wisconsin, United States - UWRJ-L141-409B-4 | ecosystem: Environmental > Terrestrial > Plant litter >... | reverse complement strand
TAAATGTTACGGTGGAGGGACGCCGGGAAACGTCGCGGTGGTTGCTGGATGGGTGTTCGATATTGGACTAGAGCGGCTCCTAGGAGTTGTGATGAACTCGAGGTCTCCATGAGCAGGCCTTGAATCCTTGGGACACCACAGTCGTTCGCAGAACGGAAGGAAGCTTATCCTAATAAAAAAAAAATCCCATGGCAAAGGGGTATCGGTCTATGAATACATACCAAGTAACGAAACACTTTTCTTCCTCCAGACGCCCCGTACCGAATCCATTCAAACCATGAACCTCCAAACTCCACCACGTTCCAATTAGAGCAGCCTTAAAGTGGTACGCTGTGCAAAGCAAAGACGATATGAATCAAGTGCGAACACCCGAGGATCGTTTCAACGAATCTCGGGCTCGCGCATGAAGTCAGGGTAAGTAGAAAACTGCGACTCGTTGAACGAGATCGAGTCAAGTAGGTCCTGGAATGTCTGCTCATTGTTGGCAGCGCCGCCCGAGCTCCTAAGCCGCAAGCGCCTTGCGGCATTGTCGATGTGGGACCCCATCTCCTGGACGGTGTCGCCGATCGCCCCGCTCGCCAGGCTTTCGTCGAGAGCATAAATCTTGATGCCACGGATATGCGTGTCCTTGCCATTTTGGTGGTTTTCCTTGACGTGTATCTGGACGATCCAGCAGCAAAGCGAGTGTCCGTCTGCACCCCCGCCACACTCGGCGATGGGAACCTCTTGCCATCCAACGGGTTTCTCTAGAGGAACTTCCGCAAACTGAATAAGATCGTGTCCCCCTGTGCCAGCATAGAACACAATGTTAGTGGGTGTATACGACTCATCCTGGTCGTAATCGACGTAGAAGCGAATAGCGCGGATCTCGACGCGGCGCAAAAAGTGTATTGTGAGCAAGTGAGGCTGCTGACCATCGGATCTGGAGATTGTCAGCGGATGTTGGGACGGCGTGGGCTGGGTCAACTTACTGCCAGTACTTGTCCAAGTCGTCACTGAGCAGCTCTTCGACGCCGTTTCCCGGTTTGTGGCTGCTGACGCCAAAGTGAGCTAGATTGTTGATCTCCTTGAGTCCAATGGCAGCAGCGTCAAAAACTGGCGCACCCTGATGGTCATCCGAGTCACCCGGATCCTCGGGCTCGTGGTCTTGGAGTTCAATGTCTTCATCCATGACCTCGCCGAGCAGGTCGTCGTCGTCATCGAGGAGAGTATTTGGTCCCTCGTGCTCTATTTGAGGGTCATCGTCGCTGATCTCCACGTCCGGGAATGTGACTCTTGAATGTTGGGGTAGCTGGTCGTCGTCCGAATCCTCGGCGTCTCCAACTGAAGCTAGAGGCGGGAGTTCACCATGGTCAGTCCATGCAATGACTTCGTCGAAATCATACAAGCCACGGCGGATGCCATCGACAACAGCATCCTCATTCTCCGGCTCGAAGCTGATGGGGAGTCTTTTGCCTTGGGGTAGAGTATTCAGATGCTTGTTGGGGTCCAACTCGGCTAGTGCTTGTCTCTTCGACGGTCCGGGTTGTGATGGAAGCTGGGCAAGGGAATTGGTGTTCATGGCGCCCGTCTGGGGGTGGGTGGCCGAGGCTGAAGCAAAGGGACGAAAGCAAGGTGCATTTGTTCCTTGGTTTGGTATATAAACAACGCCAGAAAAAGAGGGTAGTGAGGCCAGCTATATAGCCCTGAAAAGAAAGGCAAGAAAAGGGAGGGCAGGGAAAGGTAGGGCTCTAGGGCGGGTGCGAGGAAAGTCCCACTTTAGGAAGATAAACGGGGAGGAAAGAGGCAAACGAGAACATCGGCTTTGCAAAAACGCCGGAGAAGCACGGCGCGGGGTAAGCCACTTACACGGAGGTATTGCGGCTTGTGCAATCGGCGACGACCGAATCCGCTCCGTCGTGAAGGCAGCGCGGGCAGCATGACGGGCCGCAGACAGGATGGAAGCGGAGGACCCTTCTTGGCGACTTGATTGTGTGGATGCAGCCCCAGCCCCAGTCCGGGTACGTCGAGGTGCGCGGCTACCGAGGGCTTCCGACATCATAAACTAACACGACTTGGAAAAACATGGACGAAATTGGCTGCATTGACGCCTGGAAGCTGTCAGGGGACAAACCAAACATCAACAATGTTGAGGGGTGCACTTGGCGGAATTTGCGGGGCATGCCCTTGTTCCTCAGCTCCCCGCTGCGGGGTCAAGTCTTTCCTGGAGTGCTTGCCAAGAGACAAACCACCCACATGTGACCGCGTGTGCCTATCGCGTTCGCTTCTTTCCTGAATAGAGCCTCCAACGCGGCCGCCCACCAGAGAAAGCTTCTGTCAGGTTTCCGAAGCTGTGCCGAAACTCGCACCTGCCAAAGTCCCAGCCCCCCAACACCAGCAGAAAGGCACAACAAGTACTTGCTTCAATGCCAGGAGTGTTCAGCAATCAGAAAAGATGCCGCCAACTTCCGGTTTGTCCTCTCGCCGTCAGAACCTTGGATTGGACTGCACCAATTGCGAGATCGATATGCTGACCAGCTGCAGATGCGGATACAATCCGCATATTAGTCTCGACGGATAATCATGTCGGCTTCGAAGAACGAGACCCGATCCGTAAGGATGACAGCTGGCGAACCTTTGATGAGATTATGCGACTTGCCCGGAAGGAGGACGTCGACATGATCCTCCTCGGCGGCGATCTTTTCCACGAAAATAGACCCTCTCGGAAGTCGATGTACCAAGTCATGCGATCTCTTCGCCGGAATTGCCTTGGGATGAAACCATGCGAACTCGAGTTTCTGAGCGACGCCAATGAGGTCTTTGAGGGCGCGTTTTCCTACGTCAATTATGAAGACCCCGACATCAATATCTCCATACCTGTATTCTCGATACATGGAAACCACGACGATCCGAGCGGCGACGGCCATTACTGCTCCCTCGACTTGCTTCAAGTCGCTGGGCTCGTCAATTACTTCGGCCGGGTCCCTGAAGCAGATAATATCCATGTCAAACCAATTCTTCTGCAAAAAGGGAGAACCAAGCTCGCTCTCTACGGCTTGAGCAACGTGCGCGATGAGCGCATGCATCGCACCTTCAGGGATAACAAGGTCAAGTTCTACCGACCAAATCAGCAAAAGACGGACTTCTTCAACCTCCTGACCCTCCATCAGAACCACTATGCGCACACGCCGACCAGCTACCTTCCCGAGAACATGCTTCCGGAATTCCTCGATCTCGTCGTTTGGGGCCACGAGCATGAATGCCTGATCGATCCCCAGAAAAACAACGAAACTGGCTTCCACGTCATGCAACCAGGGTCATCAGTTGCGACTTCACTCTGCCCTGGCGAAGCTGTAACGAAGCAGGTTGCCATCCTCAGTATTACAGGGAAGAGTTTTGAGGTGGAGAAGATACCACTCAAGACTGTTCGTCCCTTCGTCACGCAAGAGATTGTTTTGGCAACCGATAAACGATTCAAGGGGTTGGGGGATAAGCAAGAGAATCGTCAGGATATTACCAAGCGGCTGATGGCCATTGTCGACGAGATGATTGAACAGGCCACTGAATCCTGGCTAGCCCTCCATGGTGACCAGATGGAGGACGACGAGGAGCAACCTTTGCCTCTTATCAGACTCAAGGTAGAGTACACTGCACCCGAAGGATCGAAATTTGAGGTAGAGAATCCCCAGCGATTCTCGAACAGATTCGCCGGCAGGGTCGCCAACCAAAATGACATCGTCTACTTCTACAGAAAGAAGGCGGGCATCAAGAGTGAGTCGTTTGGTGCGCAGCATCCTGTCCATTTGCTTGTACTGACATCGAGTAGGAAAACCAAAGGGTGGCCAGGATGCCCCAGAAGGTGTCACGGAGAATATGGATTCTATTGATACAATCGGCGTGGAAACTCTAGTGCAGGAATTCTTTGCCCAACAGTCACTCAAGATTCTCCCGCAAGGCGCGTTCGGCGATGCCGTGAATCAGTTCGTGACCAAGGACGACAAACACGCAGTAGAGGTATTCGTGATGGAGTCGCTCACTTCCCAGGTGAAGGAGCTTCTCCACCTTGATGAGGACAAGATCCAAGAAGGCCTCGACGCTCATATTGAGGAGTTCAGAAAGGTCATGGAGAAGAACTTCGTCACAGGCCAGGAAAGGCAAGCGCAACGCAAGCGGCGCATGAGACCTCAGCCAGACGATTGGGACTCGGACAAGGATGGCCACTGGACTGCGCAGCCCGGTGTGCTTGAGGATGCTCCCTCTTCGCCAGAAGCACCTGACCAAGGCCGGACACTGCCAACGTCCGGGGTCCTATTTAGCGACGATGAAGACAACGAGATGGTCATCGACGATGCTCCAACGAAGAAGCCGATTAGGAAAGCGCCAGCCCCTAAAGTCACAGCGAAGAAGGCCCCTGCACCTAAGAAAGCGCCGGCAGCCAAGAAAGCGGCGCCAGCGAAGAAGGCACCGGCACGGGGTCGCAAAAAGGCAAATCCGTTCATAGATAGTGACGAAGAGGAGGATGTTATCATGGTGGATGACAATGATGAGCCTACTGTCTCCCAGGCGCCTCGGTCTCAGCCTGCAAGAGCAACTCGTGCTTCTGCGAGGACAAACATGAAGCAGACAACGCTCAACTTCTCGCAAGCGAGAACTTCACAGAAAGCGATTGAAATTAGTGACGACGAGATATCTGATGACGCATTTGAGTCTATGCCTACCAAGCGCAATCGGCGTCGATGAGCGCCAAAGTGCTTGCGGGAGGAGCCATATGGTGGAGTTGGAACCATTGTTGCACTCCAGCGAGATCGCACAGAAGTTATGGAAGAGGGAGACGACGTAATGTACCTAACTAAGAAATATCAGAGTTTGCAAGCCAGTATTTTCGGGTGCTTGTACTCCCGTCTCGGCGACAGAGCGCCATAATGGATATACTTTACAGCCCAACCCCTGAAAGATTGTTCGCGCGCTACTTCACGGCTTGGCTGTAGCTTCTGGACCAACCTCCCCCCGGCATTCTTTTCCGTTTTCAAGGGGTTATGATAGAAACTTGAGGCCCTAAATGTTAGAGTTAGGGACCTAAATATTCTGGCTTGGCCCCTCGCAAAATAGCTTCCCAGCTGTTCTGCAGGGGGTTAAGGTAGAATATTTAGGCCTCTATTCCAATTTTCAAGGCTCCAAGATTTACTCGATAAGGTCTTGAACCGCTTCACTAAGGCCTCGGGTTTCCATCATCAACACCTCAAAAATCGAAAAAGAATACCGTGGCAGTTTTGGTCCACAGGCTGTAGCCAAGCTGTGAAGTACCGCGCGAACAATCTTTCAGGGGTTGGACTGTAGACACTGGAGCCGCCTGATGCACACGACAAGGCACTTGAGAACACACTCAAAGCCAACTTCACGCTTCGGCTTCCTCCATCCCCTCAAATCAGCAAAATATGGATGCTGCCAGCGAGGACCCCAGGCGTCTTGGACATTTCATCTGGCCGCCGCATCAAGATTGAGTTTTGCGATTCCATGTCACATTCCGCCACTTGCCCAAGTCAAGCCGGCTATCACGTGACAAGAACATTGCGGCCTCAGCCGGAGATCTTCTAACAACAACCTTCCCTCCAACACCATCAAACCATCCAAGCAAGCTGGTGGCCGCAAAACCCCCGATATCATTCACAAAATGTCGAGTAATCAGCAACCAGAAGCCGCCGAGCAGCTATCAGGTCCAGCTCCCGCCGCGATCGCTGCCGGTGGTCCAAACGGCACGCCAGCAACCGCAGCCGCAGCCGCAGCAGCAGGCGATGCCCTTGTCGCAAATGCGAATGCCAATACTACCAATGCCACCACGCCACCCATTCCAGAATCGCGACTACCTACGCGTAAGGATGCGTCGCTCAAGCAGTTCCTCGGCAAAATGGACGATTACGCGCCAATCGTGAGTCTCATTTTCCCCGCGCGTTCTCATTCCCGATTCCGCGCCGCAGATTGCTGACTAGGCTCTGCCATGCCATGACAAAGATCCCCGACGCCGTAACCAACTACTACATGACGCGGGCTGGCCTACCCCCTCCCCCACAGACTGACCAACGGCTCGCGCGACTTTTAGCGCTAGCGACGCAAAAGTTCATTGCCGATATCGCCGCCGACGCGTATCAGTATAGCCGTATCAGGGCGAGCAATACGAGTGCGAACAATCCCATGGGCAGCCTGGGCGCGGCGGCGGGATTCCCCATCCCCGGTCAGCCTTCGAACCAGCCAGGCAATAAAGATCAGGGACGCGGTGGACCGCTGGGTATCCAGCGACCTGGATATGGAGGTGGCGGACAGGGTGGGAGCCAGAACCGGACAGTTTTGACGATGGAGGATTTGGGCATGGCGGTGGGGGAGTTTGGCGTCAATGTCAAGCGGAGCGAGTTCTATCGTTGAGGATCATATAATTGGCAAGATTGGAAGCAGGCAATATTGGGGGACATACTGGGCCTTGCCAGTACAGACGCAGAGTTGCGAACGGTCCACGAGTCGTTTGGTCTTCTCAGGAAACAACAACACGGGGCGGGGCGTTTTGGGGGGGGCTGGGTACGGAGTTTAGAGGTTGTACTTTTTTCATCAGAGTTGACATTTGCGTCGCTTTTCGTCAGCGCATGTCGAATGATACATGATTTATCCTAGTTTGTTCTCTCCATCTGCTCTTCGACACCACCACGAAGCACTTCTGCTCGAGACCGAGATCCCCTTCCGGAACCCAGAATTCCTTTTCATTCTTTTGCGAGTGGTCTCATCTCAGCTGTCGCGCCAGACGTCACAAGGCGCGAGATTAGAATGCCTGCCCATGAACTCCTGCCAATGTATGCATATTTGTACACCAATGGTTAGAACACGCCCCGCGGAAAGGTACGTGATCCGCTCCGCCCTGACCGATGCGCCGCGGCTTTCGTCATTCGTGTCTAACAACTTACTTCCTCTTCCAAATGAAGGGCTTCCGTGTCCTGCAGCAACCGACTCGTCAGTGGGGTGTGTTCTGTCCTGCGCTCGAGCCTGGGTCCAACGTCAAAGGTATCACCTACGCAGCGAATTCACCGAGCTTATGGCCCACCATATCCTCCGTAATAGTCACGTCGTGATACACCTTGCCGTTGTGGACCTGGAAATTGAGCCCCACGAAGCTGGGAAGAATGGTGGCGGCGCGTGCCTGTGTTCGGATGGGTGCGACTCTCTCGCCGGGTTTAGGGCGTACGATCGGGAGACTGCGGAATTGGTCGTTAGAATAGGATGGAAGGTGGGATGGGTGCGCTAGTCTCACGGGACAATGTGTGGCCCTGTGGTGGGAGAACATCAGGTTAGCGAGAGTCGGGCTTGCCTCGTTCTAGCCAGAAGAGCGCTGCAATGCTCACCACAGCTCAATGCGCAAGCGAAAGCCGCGGAGGAGAGTGTAGGGGATCCAACTTACCTTTCCACACTGATCTTTTGAGTAGACACCTTGTCGGTTGCATGTTGGCGGCGAGACGCGGTCGTGCAGAACTGGCGTGCGAAGCTGGGTTCGAAAGCAACCATTCCGCAAAGCATCATGTCCAACAAAAAATTAGTGGGGCATGGAGTCACGTGTGGATGCTCAAGCTATCGGTGCATTGACCAATAATTGGCCTGCTTGACCGACAGCTTGAGAAGCCCACCATCTGAGCTCCAAACGACAACCCCAAGGTCCTGTCCAGCAATTGTCGCTTCGAAATATATTTCTGCAAGATGTTAAAACCTTCGAAAATAAGGTCTCCATAATCCTTTGCAGAATCTACACAGCTTCCAATCTTCAACCCTATAATTTTTCACCTCGATACACAATACAATGTGGAGTTTGCAAGGAGACCTCTTCTCATCAGAACTCAATTCTATTTTGACTTATATTCCCTGTTATATCCGAGCAACTTGATCAATGACCCAACCAAACGTCAAGAGATACAATCCCGGAGCGTCATCCTTCTCAAACTCTATCGTCAATGCAGCCATAATTCCCTACTTCCTACTCCAGCATTCCCGGCCCATGGAAGCCACAAAATGTTCTTTCCTCGCCCCGAGGGATATAATTTCGATGCAGCGGGGTATCTACCGCTCAGGGGACTGGTCGTTGGTGTGAACCTTTGACGGAACGACATCGCCGGCACAGTGAAATGCCACAGACCTCTCCGTTCGTTCATGTGACGAATTCGTGTCGAGGGCCTGACCATGGATCCCTAGCAGACCATCCTCTTGATCAGATGGTAGCCTCTCTGTTTCGTCATCAGCCATCATCCGCCCCGGTTTAGATCTCGATCTTTTGCTGCCCGAGCACGACTCCACCGTCTACCGAGCAACAAGCCAGATTGCAAGAGCTTTCAGAAACGGTTGGTATCTTGATTCCTGCGCACATCTGTTCGAAAGCGTTGCACAATATGGACGTGCCAAATTAACAAGTGCCCACACATCTTGGCCCCTTTGGCTTACTGATACTTCTGAGCTGGAAGGGGCCGAACGGTATTTTTGTTGTTGGGCAAAGCCCTCGAGATGTGTGTGGTCGGATCGAGTTTGTCGAGTAGCATCGAGGCAGGTCTCATTTGCACTCGGCAATCGCTTTTCTGACTGTAGTTTAGACACGCCGTTTTCGCATATGTTGCGTTTTCTCCCCACCCTTGGGTTCAGGTTATTCGTTCCTAGGTGGTCTGAAGCGCACGAACGACTCCGGATCGCCTTCCCCGTACGCTAGCCCCCTCCTCTATTATCGTCACTCCACGCAATCCAGCACGAGTATCACCCCGAGGCGATCTATGTTCAGGTTGGCCGAGGTCCGCAACGGTGCCCCGAACATCCATTACCCGTAATCTTCACCATCGGGATGATCCCGGATGACAAAGTCTCCGGCTACTGTCATGCCACGACGCCATCTCACTCAGAATGCTTGCCTTCTCTGCAGAAAGAAGCGGACAAAGGTACAGTGAAATCTCCCTTGGATACCGGTTATCCCCCTCTTTTAATGGTTTACAACCCCCCTTCTCGACATCCAATTGCTGACAGATTCAGTGTGATGGAGACAACCCCTGCAAGAGATGCCGTGACCGCGAAGAAGAATGCTCGTACGAGGACAAGAAATACCGGACGAAGGAACACCTGAGGTCCGAGATCACGAGGCTTCAGTCGGAACTTCATAAATCGAGGGCACTTTTTCGGCGATTGACTCGCACAACCAATGACCTTGAGGGCTGGGATCCGACCCCCGCAGGAATGCTCGGGAATGGGTCCCCTGAAGCTGTCGCTCAGTCGGTTAGTTTGCGAGGTCCAATTACCACCAACGGAATGCCGCAGGTCGGCAGACTCGGCCTAGCCATGGCCAACGGAGACGCCTCACCGGCAGTCCCACGCCCCATGCACCATCAATCGAGACTATCGAAACCCAGTTGGTGCAGCACTCCTGGTCAGTCCAGAAGCTTTGTTAGCGACTCTCGTCGACAGATGAGCAGTTCTCCAACCTCAGCGCCAATATCACCCATGTGTAAAGCGAACTTGTTTCCGTCTGCGTCAAACTTGTTTGCTTCTCTGTCCGACAACATTGGTGCTGCCGTCATCCCAGTGGCTCGCTCAGAGTCCCGCCTCTTTCCCTCAAACCTTCCCATACAGCAATGCATCTCCGTCGTTCAAGACGAAGAGTTGCTCAAGAACCTAATGGGCATATTTTCTGACAAGAACTCGTTGTCGCTGCTGCCGTGTATTTCTCCCGCTCAGTTCATAGGATGGGTTTTGGAGACGGCCCAGGATGTCCACACCCAGTCCTTAGCCAACGCCATGCTTGCCTGGGCGTACCATCTGCTAAGCCTGAGTCCCCCGCACCAGTCGTCACCAAGCTATGCTAACACGTTCCTCGAGGAGTCCAAGCGGTTAGTAGACTTTGGACGACAAAAAGCGATCAGTGTAACTCTCGTACAGTCATTGTCAACCCTTGCCTTGGTGGACATGGCCGAGGGGAACGACGAAGAGGCATGGAATCAAGCGAAGGAGGCAGCCATATTGTCTACTCAGTTCTGTCTTTCGAACAGGGATGCAACCACCTTTGCGACTGGTGAATCGAGGGGCACGCACGCGTTAGCTTTTTGTAGTCAGATAACGTTCTTCAGGTATGTTGAGCCTCAAGATCCGCGCCCTTTTCTTACTTCCGCTTCCGGTTCTCATTGGATTTCTTGGTCCAGGATGTTGAGGCTTTTGACTGGCCGTCTTGAGCCGAGTACCAATCCCCTCTACATGACGTTCGAGCAAGAGGGGGCCGACATTGCTATTGACAGGGGTCCGTAAAACCAATTCTATTGTAGTCAGAATGTTGACATTTTCCCAGGCATTGTCTTGCATCACAGATTGCGGGACGAGTTAACGTGCTGTCCACCCCTTGTCCGCTTCGTCGGCAGTGTAGCCGACTCATCACACCTTTTCCGTTCATTCCATGCCAGCAGCCACGCAACTGTGGGAAACCTTGGGCTGGCGTACGAAAGATGTACCACATCCTATTCCGAATTCTGTCGCACATATGCTGGGAGCAGGGACTCCACGCCGGACCTCATCTTTGCCGAGTAAGTGTTGATCCGACCCCTGTTCGCTTGGGCATTCCATCTTACCAACCCCTTTCTTAGTATTTGGTACCAATTCTGCCTCCTCTCCCTGCTCCTCCCCTTTGTCCGTGACGCCACCAGTCTCAGCAACGATGGTCAGCAGCCAGCCAATGAACGTGTCCCGCCCAATGTCAATTCTCTGCTGCCGGGTGATGCAACCCCTTTTTCAGTTTGCAATGAATCGTCCGAGGCACTGATAATGTTTGCATCCAACTACCACAACATGTTCTTCGAGGAACCCATGTCTCCTTTACTGCCGTACATGCTTTTTACTGCTGTTCTCTACCGATTGACGCTGATTGTCAACCCGCCGTCCTCGAACCCACCCACTCCGACATCATCCGCCACCGGCTTGTCCAACCACGGGGTTTCAAATCCCAATGTTTGGGGGTATCCGCAACTTACCTTACAGAGGGGCAGATTGCGGGATAATTTCCTGGTTGAGCGCGGATCACAAGTTCTCGAATATTGTGGGAACAAGCACTCAGGCGCAGCCAGCGCTGCCCACATGCTGCGCAGCCTAGGTCGCATCGAAGACTTGATGGAAGGTTCGGTGAACTTGGCTGATATGGCTCATCAGCTGCCTCCATCGGCCAGCTTATTCACCAGGTTAGTGACGTCAACGGTATGCGGCTATGCGGCGAGTCCCGTGGGGGCTGTTTCACAGAATTAAGAAAGTATGCCAACCGCTGGGGTGGCTGTTGGAAAGGTGTGTTAAGTGAAGGGGTGTTGAGTAGAGGGTGTGGAGTGGCGAAGGGGTGTTGGCGAAGGGGTGTTGGCGAAGGGGTGTTGGCGAAGGGGTGTTGGGTGAAGGCCTTTAAGTGAAGGGTGTTGGATGTTGTGTGAAGATGTTATGGGCGAAGATACCTCTTTAAGCTCTGGATCTAAAATTCATTCGCTTTATTCTCAACCCGAGAGCTGTTGTGTCAGGAGATAAGGACTGAATTCTTTTCACTTTCCTTTGGAGTGAAAGGAAACTCTCCTAAAATCGGATCTCTTCTAAACACTAACAGGTCTCTTTTTCCCGTCCACATCCGACCCACTCCCTATTCCACCAGCATACCCTGCCGAGTCCACATGTTAACACTCACCTCCTCGCCCCCCGTCAACGGCACCGCCGCCCTCGCTACCCTTCGATCTCCGTGACCCGACTCGTTCAAATCCCGCCAGTAAATCGCATTTCCTTGTACCGCTCGAAACGTCACGCCCGCTTCCCAGGGTACATCACACTCCACCACGTCACACCACCGCTCATCCCGCGGCGCATCTACCAAGGGGAAATTTACCCCTCCCCCGGTGGTGTCCCTACTCACGCCTACCCATGCCAACAGACTTGATACACGGTTTCCTCCGGCCCTCACTGCAGTGTTCTTGGTATCGGTGTCGGTAGCAGAAAACCAATCCACCTCTGCGTCGACATGTGTCGCAGAATCCACGTCCATGACGCTTGTTAGAGATTGAGCATGAACTATCCGAACAGGCTCAACATGCGTCCTCTCCATGTCGTAGCCCTGTAATTCGAGAAGGCGATCTTGTAGACAGCGGGTAATGTCGTTGCTTTCTACAGTTGGGGAATTGGAATGTCCGTCCTGTCCTTTCCTATTTTTGCTAGCGTCGGTGGGGGGGAGGGTGGCCTCGCTTGTCATCAAATTTCATGTTAGTACATGTGAGCTACCTGTTTGTTGACTTATACCCTTTTCTAGAAATCAAGACTATAGTAGACATGTATGGTGGTATGACAGCAGTTCGGTAGGTAAGAGATAAGAGGTAAGAGGCGAGGGTAGGAGGTAAAAGTTAAGATGTGAGGGGAAAGGTGGCAGGTGAGAGGGAAAGTGAAAAGGAAAGAAGAAAAACGGAAACGAAGTAATAAAGGGATACCGAAAGAGATAATCAAGGAAAGGGAGAAACATACCTATAACCCTTAAGATAGCGCGTTTCCGTCTCTGTAAGAAATCCCCGGAGGTAGAGAAGTAGAGGCGAAGTCGAGACGATCTGTACCCGGTAAGGGGGATGGTTGCATGTGTAGTCTGATGGCACCACAGGGGGTTGTGCGGCGATGGAGTTTTCCGTTGAGCCCGGGTTTGAGGTTGGGCTAGCGCTGAAGCTAGTGTCGGGATCGGATTGGGCATTCCCAAGGGAGGCGAGAGAGAGGGTGCCTAGGACGGCGGTGAGAGGGGGAGATAGCTTCATGGTATGCGCTGTGCGATGGCAGATGTCTGGTGATGTGGTTGAAGCTGCCTGTTTCGTGGAGGATTGGATTCCTTGAATGTTTGGTGATCGAATCTGCACAACTCAAAGTTCAAAGTTCAAAGGTTTTCGTTTCGGGCCAGGCTAGTTGAGATCATCCCCTTTCTGTGAGAGATTTGAAGATTCAATCGCGCAGCAAAGACACGCTGCCATGCCTAGGTAAACAAAGTTCGACGTTCTGATCTGGCCCGGCCCGGATACTGGAAGAACACAGTGACCTGACCTGACCTACAGCGGAGACCAAGTAGCAACCAAGTAAATTACCCGCCGAACCAGACACTCGGGTTTTGTAAAATGCCCGCATATCTTCAATTGATGGGTGCCGAGCCAGGCGGCTCTGTTCCGTTCCGTTCCGTTTCGGGTTGTGCGCCATCAAAGCTGGTGTCATTCCGTTGCAGCGAGCAAAAGGCGGCTAAATTGTTTTTGGCATTGGGTCGCGGGTCCGGGGATCATGACACGAAACAGATTGTCCTCTATCCAAACTGGACTATCGATCTTTTGGGAGGCGAGGATATTTTTCTTCATTTTTTTTTTTTGTAAATTCTGGTTTGTGACTCTTCGACAGAACTGCAATCGATGAAGTATCGCAGGTGCACCCTGGCCATCGGGCTGGCTTGCTGTCTGGCCCGACGAGCAGCGGCATGGAACCATGTCAGCGAAGCAAAACTTCAGGAAGCGCTGGAATCGAGTGGATATACTCTGGTTGCATGTAAGTTGTCCTGCATGCCTCGTTGTTTACGGTTTCTAACCTCGCCATAGTTGTCCTGGTAAGCCCTCTCATGAACTAGAGAGAGTAGAATGCAAAGACACTAATAACACACTCCTGCATCTACATGTAGCCAACACAGTGCGTTGAATCAACACCCCTTGTTCAGACAGAATCCTAACAAAGCTACAGAAATGCCAGCAAAGCCATCGAGAAAGAATGGGCAGTCCTCCAAGAAACAGAAAAGGACGACAACATTGTCAGCTTTGACTGCGCAGCCTCGCCCAAAGTATGCAGAGATTTGGGTGTGCGGTTGTTTCCGGCAGTCCGCATGTACCATCGTGATGGACGGATGGATCGGCATCGGGGAGAGAGGACAGCGAGGGAGTGAGTCTCTTTCCATTCTCTCTCAGCGTATTTGCATGGGACTGACCTAGAATTATCAGATTCACAATGTTCCTCCGCCGCAGTCTACGCCCTCCCGTCCTTGAAATGGAAGTTCAAGTTGGCCCTAAGCTGATGGAGATCGACAACGTTGTCGTTGCGGGCTACATCCACCCACAAGATTGGGTGACCTACGGCCGGTTCTATGAGTTGGCGAAAAAGTATCGCGGCGATTACGGCTTCGTCATGTCCCCGCCTGATGAGGGCGCTACAGGCTCGCTAGTTATCTGCCATAACAATATTGAAGGCGAAAAACACGAGTTGGTGGAGATGGACGCGGTAGATGACCTCGACAACTTTGTCAAGCGTTGTGCTCAACCCACTATCCCGGTTCTGTCGAGGCGGAAATGGGAGGAAGCGTTCCAGGTAAGGTTCATCCTAGTCCGTTTTGCAAGCCACACACAACATGGAAGTGATCAAATTGCTGACTTGGATGGTACGAAAGACGGGAAAGCGAATCCTCCATCTCTTCCCGAAGGACAACACAGAACGAGAGCGATTCAGAAAGGATTTCCGTTCCCTTGCCAAGGAGCATGCGGATACCTTACAAGTAGTCTTAGGTGATGCTACCGACAGCGAGATCCACAACCCATCCCCTGCCATTCGATCGCATCTGCTTGTGGCCAAGACGACACCCGCGTTGGTACTTGAAGACCCTCGGACAGGAGAGGTATATCCGTACCATCGTAAAGGGGAGGACAGGATCACAAATGACCAGGTTTTGAAATTCTTGGCTCAGGCAGATGAACAAAAGATTGGGCTGTGGGGTAGCGGGAAGCAGCACCCAGAAAAGAAGCAGGAGCAGGGGCAGGATGGACAAAAGGTACTTCACGAGGAGCTGTGATACATGGGACAGTATTTCATTGATATATCAGAATCATTATCAGGTTCTTTAGAACACTCTCCCCATCAACTCTCCTTCTACCCCCAGATCAAAAATCACAACTACACTCGTTCATCTCATACCATGCCAGCAAAACAGCAACCCGTACAAGGCTACGAGTAGGTAGGAGCCGTAACCGTAACATCCACTGGAGAGCAGCGCACGTCCCGTTGGCTATAAATCTGGCCAATCGTCCAGTTCTGGTTGACCACGGTGTTGTCCGTACAAGTGAGCGTCAAGTTGACCGACGCAGCAAAAGTCTCTCGAGTGTCCCTATTTGTGTTTGATTCAAACATTAGCCATCAGTCTCCATCTCCATCTCCATCTCCTCTCAACTCAACTCAGCTCAACTCCGATTCATGGGTAAGAAAAGAAATCTTACCGTCCGGGAATGGTCTCTTCAATATCAAGTTGTCCCGTCGGACGGTTGAACTTGAAATTCGCACCAGCTCCCACGGGCGCGTTATCCGACGGGGTGCACGCATAAGCGATCGTTCCGTAGAAAAAATCCGACAGTTGGCTGCTCGCGGCAGTGCACGAGGTTGTGTAGTTAACCTGGTCATTTGTCAGGTTGAAGCTGACATATCCCCACGAGTTTTGGTGCGCCGGGGTCGTGAAGATGTATGAGGCATGGTAGTCGAAGCTGTGCACCGTCCATTGTAGGGCCGAGGCCGAAGCCAGGGAGACGAGGGTAGTCAGGGCGGCTGTCTTCATTTTTTCTCTCTGAGAATCAAGGTGTTTGTGATCGTCGATAAATTATTGGAGTTGATGAGATAGATGAACTTCCTTTATATACCTATATTCATGAAAACCTCGGCCGGTAGGTAAATTACATCTTGTCTTTCCAACCTATTGTGATACGAGGTCACCCTGGCAATTAGCCGGTGTCCATGTGGCGACCAAAACCTATCTTCAGCTGCCCATTGGACTCAGCCTGAGTGGCAAGTGATGAGAGAAATCTCGTGTTGAAAATTCTCGCGTCAGACATACGTACTCCGGGTTGTATCTCAGCTTTTCACCATGTGTGAACTCTGCAGTTGTGGTGGTGTGGGCAATTCTTTTTTTATTTTTATTTTCGCGGCAAACTCTATTCGAGGCCTACCCCAGACAAATTTGGTACTCCGATGTTCGTCATCCATGCATCGCCGGTCGGCAGTGCACCCAGTTTTCGGACGGTGAGCTAACCATTATGGGACGAAGGCCTCCGACAATTGGCGATGACACGGATGGTGGATTCCAATATTTTGATGGTCCAGATTTGGCAAAGGATCGTGAGGACGTTCGAGGATGTTTGTGTTTGCGGAAGTTTCCAGAGGGAGCCGAACGGTTTGGGATTTGCCAAGCCTGTAGCCGCTAACTCAAAATCCATTTCACAGGCCTTGCAAGGCAGTCAGGCAGGCAGACTCCCCCATGCCCCTGTGCGAACCTGCAACTGCCCCGCAAAGTCCTTCCCAGACGAGACGTCGGGGAGTTCCTGCAAAACACGACAAGCTATCCAACGCGCGTCGTTCGCAGTTGCATCCTCTCAACGATATGCACAGCTTTTGTCCAATGACTCGCATCCAGAAGCGCACACTTGAGTTGACCACCTGGCAATATTTGATGTGCACTCCCAAAATGTTGACAGGACACGGTCGCAGTTCGCAAGGGTCCTGGACGCCACTGTCACTGGCTTCAAAGGCAACCACGACCGGTCACACAGAACCCTGGCTCCCGCTCCCCGGATGAGTCCTAGGATGCGCACTGGCTCAGGAGGCATCCAACGCCTGGCCAAGAGACTCGAGCTATATATTTTTCGCCATTTCTTGTTTCTCAGCACGCCAATTCGCCATTCTGTCGCTCCAGTTTGATGTTTCAAGAGTCCAACAACAGACCAGTCTCAAGCGGCTCCAGTTGCAGCAGCATCTCTTACACGGACGAGCTCCGTTGCACCAAGCCTCCTGCACCAGCACGCAACAGCAGAATGATCAGCCGCGAAGAAGCCTCGGAGAAGCTGTGGAAATGGCGCTATAAACTACGTCATCTCGGCCAGAGCGGTGATAAGACACTCTCGGATTTCTCATCGGCCGAGACTGTCATCGACGGGGACGAGAAGCGCGGTGCCAAGCCGGCATCCGGATCGGAGCTTGGCTCCAGCCTGGTCGTCAAGACGCTCTACGAAGGTCCCAGCAGCCACGACAATTTCTACGAATGGGTAGACTATCCGCCAAAACAGCTTAGCAAGAGCGCTGCCAAGGCCCAGGATCGTGTCGCTATCAAGGTCTTCAAGATCAAGGACAAGGAGAAGCCCGCCATCATGGGCCGCTACCCTCTTCGCTACCACATGCTCGAGGTCCAGAATCCCCTCCTGGTGGCCGCCCTCGGTGAGATCCTCAAGAAGCAGGACATGCATCTCGATCTGAGCGAGAACGCCTCGTTTTCGTATCCTTTCCGCGAGCTCTACTTCGCCTACGACGACATCACTGCAAAATGCCGCGACCTTGACGACGAGAAGGATGGCGCCGCCTTGCGTCCCTTCTTGCTCCTTTTTATTAAGCTTCTGGACGACATCTTCCAGGACACCCGGACAAAACTCAAGCAACTCCGCGAAGAGGGGCTCGTATCGTTTAAGCTTGCCTGGGCTTACTTTCCCAAGAAGACAACCGTCATCTCGTGGGGCAGCAACTGCGAGCTGCTCGTCAAGGCCGACGACGCTTCTTACAAGCCCATCGGCATGGGGTGCCAGGTCTTGGCCATCAAGGGCAAGGTGCTCCGCTTCAACGGCACGGGTTTCCAGTGGGAGGATTATGAGCTAGATATTCCCGAGTTTTGCGGGAATAAGCCCATCACCGAGCTGCCGGTGTATCCGCTAGAGTTTTACAAGGAGAAGGACGACATCGTCGAGCGGTTGACCGCCCGTGGCAGAAAGGTTCTCGACCACCAGGGCTTGACGTACGTCAACTACCAAGGCATTGCCGTACACACCGAGGGCAAGAACGTCAGCAAGCACAACGTCGACGGCCGAGTGCTTATCGATGTGGTTGGCTACAACAAGCATCATCTCACCCAAGGCGCACGCGAGGGCAACGATCCGACATCCAACCAGCAAAAGGTCATTGTTAGCCAGGAGACAGCCGTAATGGTCGGCTCGGGTGGCACGGTCAACCCATCCGAGCCCGTGTCTGAGAAGAAGAACTCGATGATCAAGCGGCTGAGTGAGGAAGCCCAAGAGCGCAACAAGGCGGCCATGTTGAAGCTTGAGGAGAAGGAGCCACACCTAATGTACATGCTTCCTGTGATCGAAGGGTACGCGCTCAAGAACAAGCTATGGGTTTCTTTCTTCGTCGAGGATATCAAGCCGATGGTGTGGAACGACGAGGCTTATGATCATCTTGTTTACGACGAGCAACAGAAGGATCTGGTCATGTCGTTTGTCGAAAACCACGGCGCGGCCGCCGAAGCCAGGAAGAAGTCCAAGGTCATGGAAGATGTGATCGCCGGAAAGGGTGAGGGTTTGATCATGCTCCTCAGCGGACCGCCAGGCACAGGCAAGACGCTCATGGCAGAAGCCGTGGCCGATCGGACACACAAGCCCTTGTTCTATCTGCAGGCCGAGGATCTCGGCATCAATGCGGCTGTACTGGGCGCCAACGTCAAGAAGGTATTCGAGATGGCCACAGAATGGGACGCTGTGATTCTCCTCGATGAGGCTGATGTCTTTATGGCGGAGCGACACCCCCAAGATATTGCGCGTAATGAGCTTGTCTCCATCTTCCTCCGGGAGCTCGAGTATTTTCGCGGGATTATCTTCTTGACCACCAACCTCTACAGCACCATCGACTCAGCCTTCCGCAGCCGTGTCAGCTTACACCTGCTCTTCAACTCGCTAACCCCTGAGGCGCGCATGCTGGTGTGGCGCAAGTTTCTCAATAGGCTTCCCGCCGCTTCTTCGACGCAGGGTGAGAACGGCAAGATGCATGTGGGAGAGAGCAAGAACGGCAAGGGTAAGATGGAAGAGGGCGAGATTATGGATGACGAGGTCCTGGATTTGACGGATGAAGACCTCAAGGAGCTAGCGGCATGGCAGCTAAACGGGCGTGAGATCAAGACGGCGGTCAAGATGACCAAGAGCTGGTGTGAGCACAAGGGTTACAATCTGAGCCTGGCCCGGTTGGAGAATGGTATTCGGGTGACGAGCCCACATTCGACCAAGTCAGGGAGGGAAACAGATACATCACTTTACGATTAGAGTACCGCGGAAGTTCTTTTGTTACCTAGCGTAGTGGCACTGCGGAATAACTTCTTTTGTTACCTAGCGTTGCAGTGATAAATATGGGCTTGGACCTATGATGTTTGTTATCCTGAACTTTCGATGGGGTGAAAGATTCGGTGGGGTGGAATCCAAGAGGATTGCGGTGTGAGTGCCAAGCAGTCTTGTTGAATACCCTCGTTGATCAATTTTTGAAGTTCCTCTTCATTGATTGGGCAGACAAGGGAGTGGACCAGAGGTTACAGCGAACAACCTTCAAGCGTGTCCGACAGTCAAGCTGCTTGCTGGTCAGGCTCCGGGCACCTCCGTAAACCATCATTTACACTAAAGGGAGCAATTGAATTGCAAACCCACCGCGAGCCATTGTCAGATGCAAATGGCAATTCAATTCAATTCAATTCAGAACAGTACAGAACAGGATTGAATGTGTTCCCTGGAATACAGGCTGCTACGAAGTGCCATCCAGGGTGTCAGTGACAAAGTCACGGGACTTTTGTATGGAATACCCCACTTTATAACCCCACTTACCTCCCTCTTCATTCATCCAATTCAGGACCTTGTCAGGCGTCAATGGTCTAGTGGTTAGGATTCAACCCTTCCAAGGTTGAGGGGGGGGTTCGATTCCCTCTTGACGCATATTTTTTGTGATTCATTTTTTGCCCCCGTTCAGTCCCTTTCTTGGTTGACTCCCTCATGGACACTGTTGTGTTTTTTTTCCTTCTTTCTTTTCGGCCGGAACGGTGGAGGAGATGTGCAGGAAACGCGTTGAGTTGATGAGGAGCTGTTTCGAGACCACCTTTCCCCAGCCTTGGCTGTCAGGACAACAAGGCATGGAAGAACTCGTGCAAATACAAGAACAAAATCTATGCACTCCATTAGAATTTGTTGATGTCTTTGCTTTTCGGCTTGGATTGAGCTGTTGTTCACAAACAATTGCTTGTGCAAAGAAGTGCAACTCACAACCTTACATAGGTACTAGTCACAACAAGTCAAAGAGTCCCTTCGCTTTCACGCTGCCGCAAGTACGTATACGTAACACACAGGGACGTGGCTTGCAACTAAATACCGGGCCCGATTCCACTACCATGCGCTCTCATCATCATTGGCAGGCTCTCTACCCAAGTCTTTAAAATATCACAATTCACATGCAGCTTATTAGCATCCCTCTCAGGCATCAATGGCTGCAGTTTGTAGTGTTGTGTCGCCCGTACATACCTCAGCCCAATTAGGACCTTCTACTATAAAATGCTTCACGAACTTCAATTGCTTCACGAGGAGGACAAAAGAGGGGACTATCACTGAGTAGAGCGACGGGACGGGACCGGCTGCTCAAATGGCGGCGTTGTGGTTCAATACTACCGAAGAGGGGAGGCATTTGTTTTTTTTATTGTGTCAAGAGGTAAGTCTTTATCTTGATTTGACATTATATCCAGTCTAGCTGTTGTTACTAGGCTTGCTTGCTTTTATTTACTGACTGACTAACTAACTAAGTAACTGGCTGGTTGGCCGACTGCTGACTGACTACCTAAAATAGGAGGGTGATTATTCCAGGTTTATCATTCATCAAATGGATGGGATTGCGATGGCGAGTAGGTGTCCAAGGATTGATCTGATTTTTGAAATATCCTCCTCCGGGATATACCCAGACACATAAAAAGAACCGGGAAGAAGAACCATCTGAAAAGGGGGGGGGGACAGCCAGAGACGTTGACGAACATGGCCTTGGCGTGTTGTCGGTAAGTAAGGTCGAACAACACATAGCCTGGATAGCTAACCAAGATTCGAGCACTGGCTGCGGAGGCTGAAGGCTTGTTGGAGCTGACCGGCACGAGGAGGGTTCGGTTCGGGCGTCCAGATTCGGGGGAGACTGTTATTGGAACTCAATAAACTCTGCCACTTCGGCTCACATGGCTCACGCGAACCGATTCCGTTGAGGTGGACGGAGCTTCGTTGAGCGACCTCCGATCATGAACCAGGCCACGCCATCAACTGCGCTTCAAACTATAATAACTACCAATACACACCCGCAGATAACAGAAAACTTGACTGTTGGTTTAACTAACGTTGTTGGTTGTCGCTACCTGGTTGATCCAACGAAATGAGTGGTCGGAAGTTTCCGAGGCCAGTTCTGCAGGCCACCTTTGAAGGCTGGTTGGATCGCTCCGGCATAAATAAAGTAGCGTCTATCTAATCTCGCCGAAGCTTTTTGGCCGCAGCCCTGTCCAGTCGGGAGCCCGGGTCGCCGTTGCGCCGGTGGCGTTCTGCAGTCGAAACTCGAGAAGAGAGCAAACATGGCCACGGCCTGGGCCGCACCGCTACTAGAAAACCTAGGAAACATTTTCTAACAAGCGCCTTTTGTTCATGCATTTTCGCGTCAATAGCCGCGATCCTTCGGCAAAGGCCAAAAAGAAAAGATGTGGTCGCTTGGAAGCCGGCCAGATGAGGGGGGGAAATCATGATTGGCGAACCAAGCCGCCCAAGTTGCGGGTGTGGGAGGACGGGCGCCGACCATGGTCATTGGGTGCCTGACTCGGTCCTTTTGTCGATAGGAGGGGATTACATTTCCAAGCAAAAACTCTGACGACCCAAGGAAGTATTCGACAAAAGGGCGAAAGAGTACCCGCAAGGTTACGGTAATGTGTCATTCCCTTCCGGAGAGCATCCCGTCTGCGAGCTAGCTCCTAGCGCGTAATGCAAAAGGTTCGTTCCTTCCAAATCACCAGCAAAAAGGAGGGCAAGGTTGTTGTCTCCGCACTTTTTCAGCTTTTGTGTCGTGAGGGGAAACGCAGCGGTCAACTGCCCAACAATGCGGCACATTCCATTTACGAAGTAGCAAACCCCATTCTTCGGGCAAAAGATGCCGCGCCACAGCGACCCCAAGGGCGGCCCCATTGCCCTATCGCCCTATGGTGCTGCGCCTGGGCGGCTCAGCGCGTAATAGTTCCAACGAATTAATCCGACACGCACAAAAACCCGCATGCATGGCCAACGAGACACCCCGTTCTTCAGGTCGCATGCTGCGAGCTGGTTGGGGGCCAGCCGGAACCCGCGTCTGTCGCGCCTGTCGGTCCACCCTGAGTGGACATGACGCTCTGTCCTCTTGCTACCATGGGGCGCTGTGTCATGCATGACCGATTCTAGGTAGCTGCGTACCTTAACATTCTCAAATACATCCTGACCAGCTTGTATCATATAACTAACCACCCTGTTCAGCTCCCCAACAACAAAAGACATGCCATCTCTGGAGAATGCCCTCCTCATATTTTTCCTCCTCGGAGATTGGATTCTCCCTGACCCCCTTTATCTGCAACCCCGCTAAGCATGGCCGAGGCCGTGTTCATCACCATGGATCGCACCACCATCTGGAATCCTCGTGAGGTCCTCAACCTCCAAGCCACGAACGAGACGACATGGCGTTGTGCAGGGATTGGCAAGAATTCCCGCCGCTGCACTCGTCTAATCCGCCAGGGCGAGGCCAAGATTGCCAATCTGCTTCTTGACAACATGTCTCGTCAGATGCCCGACCAGATCGACTACGACGACTTGCTGCAGCTCGCTCACGCCTGTCTTTGCACCAAAACATCCGAATCCCACCGTGATAGCCAGATCGCCGGGGTCATCTATCGCTGGACTGAAGCCATGGCCAACGAATCTTGTCTGTTGCGCGCCATTGCAACCCCTCTTCCCAAGAGCCGTGGCCTTTCGTCCGGCTCAGCTCCATCTACCGCCCTATCATCATCATCAGCAGCAGCAAGACATGAGATGATGGCACGCCAGTTTGCCAGAACACGTAGTGCCTTTTGTTCAACACCAATCCCCATGGACGCAGCGGAAGTGAGCAGCAGCGAGACCACCCGGAAGGCAAAGGAGAATATACCCCTTTGGCCAGTGCTTAAGCAGTCTCACACGACGACACTCAGCTCCGGCTCTGCACCCCCTCCAGCAAGCAGAATATCTCCCTCCGAGATTCCCCCCTCGCCACCACCAACACCAACACCCACACCCATCGCCCAGGCCAGTTCTGCAAACCCTTCTCAAAGCTTTGCAGACACTCAGCCTAGTTCTAGTAGTGTCTCATCTCCTCGAACGGGACCGGAAACAGCAGTATCGCCGCCACATACGCCCATCCAAATCCAATCTTCACCTATCAGCCCACTCATCCCATCCATCCCATCCATCCCATCCATATCATCCAGCCCATCCAACGCACTCAATACACTCACACTCACACTCACACCCGCACCCATGACAGTTACACCTCAGCCTCATCAAAGCCTGCTAGCCGCCCACCAAAGCCGGCTACAGTCCCGCCTCGCCGAACTGCAAACCCACTTCACCACGCTCCACCTGGTAGACCACGCCCGGCTAACTGGGGCTTTACATCTCCTTCTTTATGCTCTGCAGGTTGCCGCCTGTGTGCCTCTGGCCGCTGTCATGCTAGGAGAGGGTGTTGGGACGCTCATTTCAGAGTTGCTACCATTCGCGTGGGATGATACGGATGAAGAGTCTTTGGTCGGTGAGGACGATGATGATGGACGGAGCTGGAAGAGTAGGTCGGTATTCGGGAGTGGGAGGGCAAGGGCATGGCGTCATGGGCATTTGAGGAGGCAGATGAGTTTTGGGTTGGGGGATTGGACTTGGGTGGTGAATTTGGCAGGTGACCAGAGAAAGGAAATCGAGAAAAGGAAAAGACGGAGCCGAGATTGACTTGCAGGTCTCCATATCACGCAAAGCTGGCAAAACAACTTCAATGGCAAAACAATAAATCACATTGCCTGAATTGCTATCTGCACTCTCGATATCGACTTTTATGCAGATGTATTCGTACATGATAAACGTAACAAAGCCAAATCTCATATCGTCGTTGTCCCATGAACACCCAAATCATCCCAAGTGCTCAAAATGCCCCACCCTAAGACTAACGATCAATGCAACCGCTTACTGCCAGATTAAGGCTCGTCATGCGAGTAGCTCCAGATGAAGAGAACTAAGAAATTGCAGAGAGCAAAATGAGAAAGGTTGTGGTAGATATCGCCAACGTGTTATCTTGTCCTAACCACCAAACTCAAGGGCCGGACGGAAAACCAGCACTGGGGAATCCCTGATGACCAGAGCCGCTGCCATGGCGACCCTGGGCACTATCCGAGATACGGCCGGCAATGTGGCCTAGGTTGGCAAGCGTCTTTAACGACGGGTCGTGCGGCGCGATGCGGCTGATCTCGAGAAGAAGCTGTTCGGTACGGTCCTTCACGAGTGACATGATCTTTGGAGTCACGTCGCGAACTTGATCATCCTGTGTACAAATCCTGTCAGTAGTCTACACGAGTGCGCAGAATTAGTCAGCACATACCAGGACAGGAACCATTTGGTTGAACGAGAGGATTACCACCTCCAGCCATCGAATCTTATCCATGATCTTGTCCGATGATCGAGAGAAATTATTGGTGATAGTAGCACCAACAGACAAAAGGAGGAGGGGTTGCAAATCCGTAATGCAGACCGGATTGTATTTGGACAGCACCTGTTGGAAGATCTCTTCCGACTTGTCGCCGGCTTGAAGCCAGCGCAGAATGGCGTCATCAAAGTTATTGGACCGCATCAAGCCATCAATGGTGTCCAACGTGTTGTTCAGCTCAAGTTTCTCGCGGTTTTCGCGGTTGCCCTGTGCGAACACCGCTTGATGCTCCTGTGCTCCGTAGTAGTGCTGGGGACCATGAGGCGGATGCTGAACATGCTGCTGCGGTAGCGGCTGTTGAGGCGGATAGTGGGAGAGCTCGCGAGAGACAGGGGGCTGCTTGTGGTGGGAGCTACCGCTGTCATGCCGGCTGGTAAGCGCATGGGTAGACTCCTGGGCAGCGAGCTCTCGCTTGCGAGTCTCTCGCTCCCGCTGCTGCTGCTGCTGCTGCTGCTGCTGCTGCTGCTCATGGATTTGCTGCTTCAGGGCAATCAGGTCGTTCTGGGTTTGGGTCTGGGAAGCTGCCAATGACGAGATCGCGTTGGAGAGGTCATGCGTCTGTGTGATGAGGCGATCGAGCTTTTCGTCCTCACCGCGCCGACGTTCTTCCAGTCTATTGAAGGCATCGCTGAGCTGGGCCGTGACGTCCCCAATGATGCGCTGATGGACAGTTTGTGCTGTTACCTTGGCGATACTTGGCGTAATTGTCTCGAAGGTCTTGGCTATCTGGTTCTCGAGCTGAGCATTGACGCTGTGGCAGATCCTATCGGTAAAGTTTTTGACAACCTCCGGTTTCTGCATCGTCTGGTTGACAGCACCAGGAAGAAGGCGCTGGATTTTATCCTGAATAGCGTTCCACTGGTTGGTGGACCTCTGGTTCAGCTGGTCGCTCACGACCTTATCAAGAGCGCTGCGAATCGCGGGAATGACGTTCCCGTTGATCTGATCAATGACCAAGTTCTTCAAGACGGCCTCGGTGTTATCGTTAAGAACGTCGGATACCATCTGCAGAAGTCTAGACTGGCTGCTGACGAAAGCATTGTCGCGACTGTCCTGGAAGCTCTGCATCTGCTTCAGGATATCGTCGAGTTGGCTTGCGAAATTGGTCGTAAGTCGAGTTTCCAGATTTGCCATGCTATCAGAACTGTCAAGAGGGGCCGATGACTGAGCGAGACTCAGGTCAGCGAGCTGATTGCTAAGGGCCGCAGTGGATGCATCATTTCGCGCCGCCGATTTGGCCGGTGTTTTATTCTGCGAGGATGAGGTCCGGCTGAGATCCGCCGCGCCATTGGAGCTGGGGTTAGCAGCATCAGCAGCGGCTTGGGCGGCAGCCTGCGCGGCGGCGGCAGCATTCTTCTTCTTACGGCCCTTCTTCTCTCTACCTTCGGGTTGTTGAACAGGTGTTTCGACCTCGTCTTTACGGTCCGCCTTGGATGGAGCCGCAACCTCGGGGCCCTTCTTGTCATCAGCCACAGACACGGCATTCCTCTGCGGCCCGTCCTTAGCGGCCCGTGAAGCAATGCGAATCTGAGGTGCCGGGTTGTTGTCGCCAGAGATTACTGGAGGTTGTGAGTCGGCTGACTGAGGAGCAGGGGGGGCAACAAGCTTTGTGATCCGAGCCAGGCCTGCATCCACTGCGTCTGCAGCAGCAACGACCTTGTTATCTTTGGTCCAGCCGAGTTCGCTTTGCTTAATGAAGAGGCAAGTAACCCCCTTTGAGTGCATCGCGTAGAGCTCGAAGAGAGTTGGCTCGTCGCCATCAGCCGCCGCGGCCGGGTTCTCCAGGATGCTAAGGCTACGGAGGACTCCCTTGTTAGCAAACGAGTATTCCCTGATGCCGCTGATGACGGCGGTTGAGTCTGGCTGAGGAATCGACGAATCCGAAGCAACAAGCCGCTGGATGTATTCGACCTGAGACAAGTTCTTCAAACCGTACTTGGGCGCTGAAAGGTGGAGGAAGTAGATGGAGTTTCGCGTGGGGTGGCCGACAACAATCATGCTCGACGGAGCGTGGTACATGACGCTGCACACGGCATCAGATTCCTTGTTGTGGGGGAAGTTGAACTCCTGCACAGGCTTTCCCAGAGCGAGGTCCCAAAGCTGAAGCGTGTGGTTCTGCTTCATGCCAACAACCATGTATCTCAAGGCCGTGCGCTTCTGGTACGGCCGGTACTTATCGAGCAACAGCACCGAGGTAGGCCAGGCCTTTTCGCCTTCTGGTGTCGACGTGAGCGTCAACAGCGGTTCCTTAACCTCGAGAGACGTCTGTGCCGGCATGGGGTTCAGAGGATCTGAGCCTTCCTTCATAGCAGTGAGGTCGCGGACATCCCAGAATTTGACACGACCAGACTTATCCAGCGTGACCATCAACGAGTCGTCCTGACTAAACGTGAAGTCTTTACCAGCTTTTCCTGTGTTGATCCTGAGCGAGCACTGTTTTGCCAACCTCTCCGTGTCAACGACGCGGTCGTGTCCCTGCTTGAAGAGGTTGTTCTCGAAAATGAAGGAAGGCCAAATGATGTTGATTGACTTTCCTCGGCCGACAGCGAAGAACTCCGGATGTATAGATGACGCTCGGGCTCGCGTTTTAAGGATGCCGCCGGGCGTGTCACCGCCTTCTTGAACCGTGATCGGAGGCAGAGCAAAGCCATACTGCTCAGAGTGGGCATCCTCTAGGTGATCACGATCGCCGCTCTTCAGTTGGACCCAATAAACTGTGCCGCTGACGCCCGTGCCAATGATCGCTTCCTTGGGGTGCTGGTTGTTGCTCGAAGTTGAGATGGCGACATTGAAGATTCGATCTTTGGTGTCAGTAAAGAGCTTAGCATCCTTTCCATCCTCTTGGCGAATAACCCGAAGACCGCCAGCTTTGGACATTCCATAGGTCATGTACGTCTCGGAAGCAGAGACCAGATTGCGGTCAATTTGGTCGAAGTCTTTCTTGAGGCGAGCGATGTCGAGAATGGCTTCTTCGCGGAAAACAGGGCGTGGCTCGTCCGAGTCCTGGAGACTAATGGCGATCCAAGGCTTCATCGGGAAGTTGTACACCTTGACGGGATTTTCCGGCTCTTCGGCGGCCCTATCATCACCATCGGCATCGGCACTCTCCCAAGAATCTGCCACCACGTGAGAGCCCTGCGCAGCCTCGTCCACGATGCTCTTGACTTCCTTGGCGACATCCACAGCCAGGGTAGATTCAAGAATACCCTGGTTTCCTTCCTTTTCAAGTTCATTCTTGATAGCCTGCGCCGCGAGCTGGGACGACTGTTCAAACTCTTGATTTGACTGGGCTCCGATCATGTTGTGGATATCCTGGGCGATACCTAGCTGGACCCGTTGTTCTTCGTGAAGGCGCGCGAGAGCTTGATCAGCTTCTCGGTTGGCCTGCTCAGCAATGCTGCTGACAGCATCTGCGACGCTCTCCTTGTGTTTCTCTACATCGTCAGAATCGCCAGACCTTGCAAAGCGGTGCTCGATGCTGGCGTCGGAGAAGGGCGAAGCGTTCATGTGAGCCGGCCGTGAAGCACTAGTATGCGAAAGTGGCGACGAAGCCGCATGATCGAGCTTACGCCGTGTGTGTTCGGGGCTTGGGACCGCGCCACGATCACTGAGCGGACGTTTGTGGTCATGACCGGACTGAGCCGAGTCCGGCTTCTTCAGAATCTGTATCGGGCCAGTGACAGCGTGGCCGGATGCGGAAGCACCAGGCGTGGTTGAGGCGGGAGTACGGTGAACCGGGGACGAGTTGGAGTGATCCTCAAAGGGGTTGGAGATGCTGCCATGGGTGGAGAATTTGGCTGCTGAGCCGGCTTGAGAGTGCTGAGAATGAGGTGTTGAACCGTAATTGCCGTGCGGGGGTTCGATCTGCTTGGGCTCGTACTCGAACTCGGACTGCGAGGGAACGGCATCGACGAGAGTTGGCTCTGCAGATCGGCGAAGTTCATCGGTATCCCTCGCATCTTCGTCGGCCGGTGGTGGTGTGAGGACACTAGAGTGCTGCGCGTCGTTTCCATCGTTTTGGCTGGGCTTGGGGCGATTCAGCAGGTTGAGCAGGTACTGTTGTGTGTCTGGCTTGGTAGCGGATTGATTCCAGGTCGACTGTTGCGGTTCGGGTTTCGACGGCTCGGGTTGCATGGTCCCCTTCATCAGCGCAGCAAGAAGGCCAGTCGGGTCGGCTGCCGCAGGGGCTGGGGCATGGATGACAGGCGGGGCGATGGGAGCGGGTGGGTAGCTCAGCGGAGGCTCTCGGGGGGCCGGCTGGGAGCTAGAGGGGCCGCTCTGGCCGTTGTACTTTAAGAGGTTGAGCAAATGAGCGGTGCGCTCGTCCGCAACGGGGGCGCGGCCGGTGCCGATGGGGTTCATCAAGCCGGGAGGATACTGAGAATGCGAGAAGCCAACAGGCGGTGTCGGAGCCTCCGGCAGGAAGCCGGCTGGGGAGTCCATGCCCTGGAACGTGCCACTGACGCTCGGAGAGTCGGGATTGGAGTGATGGCCGTAGAACGACTGGCCGCCTTGGCCGTGAGCAAATTGGCCATGAGAGTCTGGGCCGCCATCGGGACCTGGGCTGGGAGATGATTGCCGACGAAGCTGCGCGAGCAGAGACTCAAACTTCGCCGGATCCTGCGGCGCAGGAGCAGGCCCCTGGTGATAGTTGGACATGGCCGAGGTTGGCGACTACAAGACGGTGGGGAGTGTCTTGAGCGGCCTTCCTCACCGTTGAGTTGAGTGCCACAACGCCAAAGATGAGGCTCCGCAGAATGAGGTTGGGTTGCAAAATCGATGTGGCGGACAGCTTGAGATCTGGCGCAACAAAATAGCTCCGTGAATCAAAAACACGCAGTGCTGCGATTGCGCAACGGGACAACTGTCCTACAGGTGCGAGGAGAGTTGTTTGAGGGAAGAAGAGAAGAGCTCTGGGCTTGCGAGAAGAGGTTAGAGATTTTGCTGGTGTTTGGCTGCGGAAAAGATTGCAAAGCTCCAACAGCGGGAGTGGCTGGGATTGGCCGCGCTGGCGGTGGACCGTGCCACTTAGCGTCTACACGTGTACGCGCGGGGCAGGTCGTGGGGGAAAGGCCCAACAGTGGCCCAATCACAGCAAACGACTGCTGCAGAGCAGCGAATCTGGTCAGCCAGGGAGAAAACAGGGCTGTCCAGCCGAATGACAAGCCGACCACCGGAGGAGTCCATTGAGCAGGCAGAATTGAGTTGCGCGTTTGCTTTTTGCCTACCTATGCATGCTGAGGGCACCTATTCACCGCCAAACGGACGGGCCTCCCAGCCACTGAACGTGGAAACGCCGGGTCCCGCCGGCTCTCACGCGACGGATGGAACCCCATGAGAAGGAGGCATCAGGCTGCTCGTATTGGGAATCACTGGCAATTTCTATAGACGAGACGAGAGCCTGCGGGTAGAGACAGCAGGAAAAAAGACTTCATGGCATGTAAACTGTTTCAGTCACCACAGTATGCAGTACACCGAGGACACCGACAGACTGGGTGGATCGTTAATTTGGCAAACGGTGGTGACCAACCAGGCGGCCCCTGCCACGGGTTCGGCTCTGCCTCAGGCGTCTTGCAACTTACCTAATCAGACAGTGCAGCAAATTCCAACGGCGCCTCGTGCCCAAATATCATCTCAATCAGTCTCACCCCGAGGCCGTCGCCACACCTAGGAGTCCTCGGCGCAACAGTCGACTGCACCTCTTGATTACACAGGGGTTTGCCCATCGCCCCGTGTTTCTGGAAACCGAAGCGGCCCGGCGTCCGACGGATGCTCCGTGCTCAGACGCGGTCTGTCGCATTCACCACCACATTTCACACCCGACCGTTGCGAATATCATAGTCTCGCCTACCACCCTGCCTCTGCCCTTTCCCGTCGCACCCTCGAAATCTCGTGCCACCAGTCCCGGCCGACACCAGGTTCCACAGGATTAAACCTCTGTCCAGCCCAGTTCCCGCCGATCCAAGCAAAGCTCCGCCCTCGTCCCGGCGCCAGGGCCGTCGCCCCCTCGCTCATCATGTTTTGCCTGCGCAGGTGAGTGCCGTTTTTCTCCAGTTCCTTCCTTCCGTATCTGTGTCCTATTGGCTAACGTTGTTTATTCGATACAGCTGGCTTCCTCTCCTCTTCATTCCGACAAACGCGTCGCCGTCCTTCATCTTCCTCTTCTTCGTCTGCACATACTTTCTCAATAGGCCGTGCTTGTATTGCTCATTCCTACTCCTCATTCTTTTTCTTACATCATGCAATTGGTCTGAGCGATGCTTCATCGACTTCAGTAGCAACTGGTTTCAGCCCAGAACAGGGGGGAGTTATGTCTCTTCGCCGGGTTCTGGGCCTGGTGGCAACTCAACGCAGACGGGGGAGGACCTTAATGCTACTGCGTCAGCATTTCTCACCGACATGGTCAATACCACTGCCGGCGCTCTGGCGACCGCTGCTACCGAGAAACTGGCGCAGACAAGGGTGGAGTGGACCGGGCTTGGCCTTGAATGGCTACGGAGCTTGCTAGGGAG
>Ga0247763_1000227_pt1 | contig 31120 bp, 18 predicted proteins | sample UWRJL141409B4_FD_179926 | JGI IMG/M metagenome (GOLD analysis project Ga0247763, IMG submission 179926) | Plant litter microbial communities from Arlington Agricultural Research Station in Wisconsin, United States - UWRJ-L141-409B-4 | ecosystem: Environmental > Terrestrial > Plant litter >... | reverse complement strand
ACCGCTTCCCAGAGCGCCAGCGCCAGGGTTCCGGCGGGCCTTCCCACCACGTGGGTCAGGCTGGCGAGGTCGAACTCGGCGCCCAGACATGCTGCGACGGGCAGTAGCTCGAGCGTCGCGGCGGCCAGGCGGTTCAAGCGCTCGACCATCAGATCGACGACGTTGTCGCTGAAGCGCGCCTGCGCGATGCGGTCGAGCTGCCATTCCCAGCGCCCCTCGCTGCGGACGAAGCGAAAGGCGCCCTCCAGATTGAGCATGCGCAAGAGCTCGTTCACGAAGAAGGGATTGCCCCCGGTCTTCCGCGCGACGAGCTCGGCCAGCGGCCGGCTGAGCTCGGGGGGCCCATGCACCGTACCGGCGACGATCACGTGCACGCTGTCCGAGGAGAGAGGCTCGAGCCGGATCTGACGCACCACCTCGGGCCGTGCTGCCCGCAGCTTCGCGAGCGCCACCCCGAGCAGGTGACCCTCGTCGACCTCGTTGTCCCGGTAGGCGCCGATGATCAAGAGGTGGCGCAGCGTCTCGTCTTCGAGCAGATGCACCAGGAGCTCGGCCGTCGACGCATCGGTCCACTGCAGGTCGTCCACGAAGAGCGCGAGCGGGTGCTCTGGCCGAGCCAGCGCGCGGATGAAGGATCGAACGACCTGCTGGAGGCGCTCGCGCGACTCGCGCGCGCTGAGCTGTGGGAGGGCCGGCTGGCGGCCGATGATCTGCTCGAGCTCGGGGATCAGCTCCACCAGCACCTGCCCGTTGGGGCCCAGGGCCGCGCCGAGCCACTGCTGCCACGCCGACACGCGCTCTTCGGACTCGGCGAGCAACCCCTTGACCAGACCGCCCAGCGCCTGCAGCAGCGCCGCGTACGGCATGTGCCGGGCGAGCTGGTCGAACTTGCCCGCCACGAAGTGGCCTCGGCGATGGACGATCGGCCCTTGGATCTCGTGGATCAAGGAAGACTTGCCGACCCCTGCCGAGCCGGTGACGACCAGGAGCCGCGCCGCTCCCGTGCTGGCGTGTTCGAACGTCTCCAGCAGCTCGGCGCACTCCCGTTCGCGACCGACGAGCCGCGTGGGAGTGTGGAAGCGCTCGGATACGTCGCGCTCACCGAGCGCAAAACTGGGGATGGCGCGCTCGGTTTGCCAGTGCGACTCGCAGCGTCGCAGGTCACCCAGCAGGCCCTCGGAGCTCTGATAGCGCTGGTCCGGATCCTTCGCCATCAGCTTCATCACGATGCGGGCCAGGGCCTCGGGGATGGCTGAGTGGATGCTGCGCGGGTCTGGAACGGCCTTGGAGAGGTGGCAATGAACCCAACCGAGGGCGTCGTTCGCCGCGAACGGCAAGACGCCGGTCAGGAGCTCGAAGAAGGTGACGCCGAGAGAATAGTAGTCTGCGCGGTAGTCGAGATCGCGGTTCATGCGCCCCGTCTGCTCGGGCGACATGTAGGGGAGTGAGCCTTCGAACTGGGGCGCGAGCTCGACGTTGCGTTCGCTCGAGCGCTCGGTCGCCGCGTGAAAATCGATCAGCTTGAGCGCGCGCGTGGCGGGGTTCACCAGCAGATTCTTCGGCTTGACGTCCTTGTGAATGACGCCCTGTGCATGGACGTCGCCGAGCGCCGAAGCCGCCCCGATGGCGATCGTGAAGAACGCGGCGAGCTGCCCGTCTCCGCGCGAGAGCGCGGGCAGGGGCTGGCCGTCGAAGTCTTCGAGCACGATCGCGACGCGATGCCCCTCGCGCACGAGGTCGACGGCCCCGATCACCCCCGGCGAGCGCAGGCGCCGGAGGATGCGATATTCGAACTCGAGCTGCCCGACGGCGCTCGCGCTCGAGTACACCGGCGCCAGAGACTTGATCACCACGGCCAGGTCGTCGCGCTTGCGCCGCGCGCGCTGCACGACCGTGCGCGAACTCTTGGCGATGACCTGTCTGAGCTCGTAATCTTCCAGCAGCATCGGTCCTTCCTTCGAGGGCGTTCCCGCGCGGGGGTTGTGACCCCGTGTCTTCGAAACGGCGATGGCAGAGGCGAGTTCACCGGCATGCGTATCGCAGCCCCTCGCCCCCACACCCACTTCAGCCGCTCGGGTCCGCCGCGGCGCAGCGAGGCTGCGAGTCGGAGACGCTGCGAGCCGGAGGGCTCGGCAGGTCGCGAACTTCGCGGCGGGTCGGGCCCCTGCAGGTTACACGGCCGAGGTCGTGGGGGACGCCATTGGGGGGCCTCTCACCCCCCGCGCCAAGCCCGAGAGCGCTGCGCCGGCGCGTCGTGCCACGTTCCAAGGCTCGAGGGGCCAGCGCCGCAAGCTATTGATTGGCAACGGGTGCGATCTCGTCTTAACTCAGTCGCGGCGTGTCGGCGCTGTCCGCTACCGAACGTTCGTTGAACAACGCAAGCCTGAGAGCTTCGCCTGATGGCTGAGACGACCACACCTGCCGCCGGCGCTTCGCGCGCCTCCCCGATGCACTCGGCGCGCTCCACACATTCAGCGCGCAACGCGGTGCTCCTTTGCGTCGCGGCGCTCATCGCGGGTGGACTCATCTGGTACCTGCTGGGGCGAGGCGGGCCACCGCCGCCCATGAGAGGGGGCGGTCGCCCCACCGCGGCGGTCGGGATCGCCGCCGCCGAGCTCGCCGACGTGCCCGTCTACGTTTCGGCCATCGGCACCGTGCAGCCCGTGGTGGCCGCCACGGTTCGTCCGCAGCTCGCGGGCACGCTGTTCAGCATCGATTTCCGGGAAGGCCAGCGGGTGAACAAGGGCGACCTGCTCGCGCAGATCGACCCGCGCCCTTACCGGCTCGCGCTGTCTCAGGCAGAGGGTACGCTCGGTCGCGACAAGGCGCAGCTGGCCGCCGCGCGCGGCGACCTGGCCCGCTACACGCAGCTCTTGCAGCAAGATTCCATCGCGCGCCAGCAGGTGGATACGCAGAAGGCGATGGTAAACCAGCTCGAGGGCACGATCCTGGCAGACGAAGCCGCGGTCGGTACGGCCCGCCTGAACCTCGAGTACACGTCGATCCGGGCGCCCGTCTCCGGCAAGGTGGGGTTGCGGCAGGCCGACATCGGCAACTACCTGACGCCTTCGGACGCGAACGGGATAGTCGTGATCACACAGACGGCCCCCATCGACGTGGCCTTCGCGTTGCCCCAGGATCAGCTGCCGAAGATACAGGAGAGGCTGCGCGAGCAGCCCGAGATGGCGGTGACGGCTCGCGACAAGGCGGGCAGCGCCGTGCTCGGGCGTGGCACCTTCCTGACGTTCGATAACCAGATCGACCCGGCCACGGGCACCGTCCGCGCCAAGGCGCGCTTCGACAACGCCGACGAGCGGCTGTTCCCCAATCAGTTCGTCAACGTGGAGCTCCTGGTCGACACGCTCTCCAAGGCGATCACGGTCCCGGTGGCCGCCGTGCGACACGGCGCGCAGGGAGACTTCATTTTCCTGCTGCTACCGGACAAGACGGCCAAGCTCAGCCTGGTCGCGACCGGGCCATCCAACGACGGTCGCACGGTCATTCTCTCCGGCGTCGCGCCCGGTGATACGGTGATCACCGAGGGCGCCGATCGCCTGGAAGACGGCGCGCGCGTGAACTTGCCCGGCCAGGGGCCGCCGCCGGACGCTCGCGGCGAGCGAGGTCCCAACCCAGGCGCCCCCACGGAGCGGGGTCCAAACCCGGACGCTCGCAATGAACGACGCGACTCACGACAGCGATGATGCGTCCGCCGGCGGCGTGAACCCGTCGCGCCCGTTCATCCAGCGGCCGGTCGCCACCACGCTGCTGATGCTGGCCATCCTGCTGGCGGGGGCCGTCGCGTATCGCTTCCTGCCGCTGTCAGCGCTGCCGGAGGTGGACTATCCGACCATTCAGATCACGACGCTTTACCCGGGAGCGAGCCCGGAGGTGATGTCGGTCACGGTCACCGGTCCGCTGGAGCGACAGCTCGGGCAGATGGCGGGGCTGTCGCGCATGTCGTCGGCCTCTGCCGCCGGCGCTTCGACCATCACGCTGCAGTTCGGGCTCGACCTCACGCTCGACGTGGCCGAGCAGGAGGTGCAGGCCGCGATCAACGCGGCGAGCAGCCTGCTGCCCGCCGATCTGCCGGCGCCGCCCATCTACGCGAAGGTGAACCCGGCAGACGCCCCGATCCTGAGCCTCGGCGTGACGTCGAGCACGCGCCCGCTGTCCGAGGTGCAAGATCTCGTCTCCACGCGGGTCGCGAACAAGCTCTCGCAGATCTCTGGCGTCGGGCTGGTGTCGCTCTCGGCAGGTCAGCGTCCGGCCGTGCGCATCCAGGCGAACATCCAGGCGCTGGCGGCCCTGGGCTTGTCGACGGCGCAGCTGCGCACCGCCATCGCGGGCGCCAACGTCAACGGCGCCAAGGGCAGCTTCGACGGCGCCACGCGGTCGTGGTCGATCGACTCCAACGACCAGCTCGCGTCGGCTCAGGAGTATCGAGACCTCATCATCGCCTACCGCGAGGGCGCGCCGGTGCGAGTCAGCGATGTCGCCGAGGTCGTCGACGGCTCGGAGAACAGCCGCGTCGGCGCCTGGATGAACCGCACGCCCGCCATCATCGTCGACGTGCAGCGCCAGCCGGGCGCGAACGTGATCGGCACGGTCGACGCCCTCGAGGCGGCGTTGCCGCAGCTCGAGCAGGCCCTGCCGGAAGACGTGCGCATGACGGTGCTCTCCGATCGCACCGTCGGCATCCGCGCCTCGGTGCACGACGTGCAGATCGAGCTGTTCTTCGCCGTCGCGCTGGTGACGGTCGCGATCTTCCTGTTCCTCGGCAACCTGCGCGCGACGCTGGTGGCGAGCCTGGCCGTACCGCTCTCCTTGATCGGCGCCTTCGCGGGCATGCATCTTCTCGGCTTCAGCCTGAACAACCTCACGCTGATGGCGTTGACGATAGCCTCTGGCTTCGTCGTCGACGACGCCATCGTCGTGATCGAGAACATCGCGCGGCACGGCGAGGAGGGGGCGACGCCGCTCGAGGCTGCCCTGCGAGGGTCGCGCGAGATCGGCTTCACGATCATCTCGCTCACGCTGTCGCTCGTGGCGGTGCTGATCCCGCTCCTGTTCATGGGTGACGTCGTGGGGCGCTTGTTCCGCGAGTTCGCCGTCACCCTGGCGGTGACCATCCTGATCTCGGCGGTGGTCGCGCTCACGCTCGTGCCGATGCTCTCGGCGCGCTGGCTCCGCGCCAAGGACGACGCGCGCGTGCCACGGCTAGCGCAGCAGAGCCGCGAGCTGTTCGATCGAGTGTCGGACCGCTACCGTGGCGCGCTCGACTGGGTGCTGGCGCGGCAGGGGGCGACGCTGGTCGTCTTCGCCCTGACCGTCGCGCTGACCGCCGTCCTGTTCGTCATCATCCCGAAGGGGCTGTTCCCCGTGCAGGACACGGGGCAGCTGCAGGCCATCGTGCTGAGCGAGCAAGGCGTCTCGTTCGCGCGGGCGGCGGAGCTGCAGGAGCAGGTCGCGGCGGCGCTGCTGGCCGATCCCGACGTCGAGAGCCTCAGCTCCAACGTCGGCGTCGACGGCAAGAACCCGACGCTGTCGAGCGCGCGCATGCTGATCAACCTGAAGGACAAGAGCGAGCGGCCCGCGCAGAGCGCCACGATCGCGCGGCTCGAGCAGCGCGCCCGCGACGTCGCCGGGGTCTCCTTCTACGTGCGGCCCGTGCAAGACTTGACCATCGACGCCGAGGGCGGCCCCACCCAGTACCGCTTCGCGCTGGAGGGCGCAGACCCGGCGCAAGTCGAGACCTGGGCGCGCCGGCTGACGGCCGAGCTCGCGCATGAGCCGAGCTTGACGAACGTGGTGAGCGACGTGCAGTCGCAGGGGAACACCGTCACCGTCGAGCTGGATCGCGACACCGCGGCGCGCCTCGGCATCAGCGCGGCGGCCGTTGACAGCGCGCTGTATGACGCCTTCGGCCAGCGCATCGTCTCGACGATCTTCACGGAGTCGACCCAGTACCGGGTGATCCTCGAGGCGCAGCCGGGCATGCTCGCCTCGCCAGACGCGCTGCAGCGCCTGTATGTGCCCGGCGCGGGCGGCGCCGCCGTGCCGCTCGGCGCCATCGCCAAGATTCGCACCGGGGAGGCGCCGCTCCTGGTCTCGCGTGTCGCGCAGTTTCCGGCGGCGACCATCGGCTTCGATCTCGCGCCTGGCGTGGCGCTCGGAGCGGCCGTCTCGGCGATCATGGCCACCGAGGTGGCGCTCGGCGTGCCGCCGGCCCTCACCACCCGCTTCCTGGGCGCGGCCGACGCCTTCCGCGCGTCGCTGTCGAACCAGCTCTGGCTGATCCTCGCGGCCATCGTCTGCGTGTATATCGTGCTCGGCGTGCTCTACGAGAGCTTCGTGCACCCCGTCACCATCCTCTCCACGCTGCCCTCGGCAGGGGTCGGCGCGCTGCTCGCGCTGTGGGTCACGGGCAACGATCTCGGGGTGATCGGCGTCATCGGCATCGTGCTCTTGATCGGCATCGTCAAGAAGAACGCCATCATGATGATCGATTTTGCGATCGACGCGCGCCGCGAGCAAGGCCTGGACGCCGACGCGGCCATTCGCCAGGCGGCGCACCTGCGCTTCCGCCCGATCATGATGACGACGTTCGCGGCATTGTTCGCCGCGCTGCCGTTGATCTTCGGTCGCGGCGTCGGGTCGGAGCTGCGAGAGCCGCTGGGACTCTCGATCGCGGGTGGTCTGATCGTCAGCCAGGCGCTGACGTTGTTCACGACGCCAGTCATCTATCTCGCCTTCGAGCGGCTGGCCCAGCGAGTCGGCAGCCGGCAGGGCGAGCGCGTGGTCGCATGAGCGTCTCGGATGTGTTCATTCGCCGCCCGATCGGCACGTTGCTGCTGACGGTGGGCATCGCCCTGGCGGGCATCGGAGCCTTCTTCGAGCTGCCCGTCTCGCCCCTGCCCCAGGTCGATTTCCCCACGATCCAGGTGCGGGCGTCGCTGCCGGGCGCCAGCCCCGAGACGATGGCGACGAGCGTGGCAGGGCCGCTCGAGAAGCGCCTCGGCACCATCGCGGGGGTGACCGAGATGACGTCGCAGTCGGGGATCGGCTCGACGCAGATCACGCTGCAGTTCGATCTGGCGCGCGACGTCGATGGCGCGGCGCGCGACGTGCAGGCGGCGATCAACGCGGCGCGCGCCGACCTGCCGGCGACGCTCAGGAGCAACCCGACCTATCGCAAGATGAACCCGGCAGATGCGCCCGTGATGATCCTGGCGCTCACCTCGAAGACGCGGTCGTCGGCGGAGATCTACGACGCCGTCTCCAACGTGATCCAGCAGAGCCTGGCGCAGGTCGAGGGCGTGGGCGACGTGGAGCTCGGCGGGGGTTCGCTGCCGGCGGTGCGCATCGACGTCAACCCGCTGGCCCTGGCGCGTTATGGCATCGCGCTGGAAGACGTGCGCACGGCCATCACCTCGACCAGCGCGAATCGCCCGAAAGGCGCGCTGGAGGACGGCCAGCGGGCGCTGCAAATCTACGGCAACGACCCGAACCGCCGCGCCAGCGACTACAGCGGCCTCGTGATCGCCTGGCGCGACGGCAGCGCCGTGCGCCTGTCCGACGTGGCGACCGTCTACGACGGGCCGGAGGATGTGCGCACGCTCGGGCTGTTCAACGGGCAGCGCTCCGTCCAGGTCGTCATCCGGTGCGAGCCGGGCGCGAACATCATCGCCACCGTCGACGCGGTCAAGGAGCGCGTGCCGCTGCTGCGGGCGTCGCTGCCGGCCGACATCGAGCTCACCGTCGCTTCAGACCGCACCACCACCATCAAGGCGTCGCTGCACGAGGTCGAGGTCACCCTGGCGATCGCCACGCTGCTGGTGGTGCTCGTCGTCAGCGTGTTCCTGCGCTCGCTGCGCGCCACGCTGGTGCCGGCGGTGGCCGTCGTGGTCTCGCTGCTCGGAACGCTCGGCGCGATGTTCATGCTCGGCTTCTCGCTGAACAACCTGTCGCTGATGGCGCTGACGGTGGCCACGGGCTTCGTCGTCGACGACGCCATCGTCGTGCTGGAGAACATCATGCGGCACGTCGAAGAGGGGATGCCGAGGCGCGAGGCCGCGCTGCGGGGCGCCCGTGAGGTCGGCTTCACCGTGGTCTCGATCAGCCTGTCCTTGATCGCGGTGTTCATTCCGCTCCTGTTCATGGGCGGCATCATCGGCCGACTGTTCCGCGAGTTCGCCGTGACCATGTCGGTGGCGGTGCTGATTTCCTTGGTGATCTCGCTGACCACGACGCCAATGCTGGCCTCTCTGATCCTGCGGGGCGAGGCGCGGCCGTCGCGCTTCGCGCGGATCTCGGAGCGGGTGTTCGTCGGGGTGCAGAATGTCTACGCCCGGCAGCTCGACTGGGCGCTCGCGCATCGTGCCCTGACGCTGCTGCTGCTCCTGGGCGGCGCGGTCGTGCTGAACGTGGTGCTGCTCGTGCGCGTGCCCAAGGGCCTCTTTCCGGAGCAAGACACGGGCTCGCTGCAAGGGGGGCTGCGCGCCGACCAGAGCATCTCCTTCACGGCCATGCAGCAGAAGCTGGGCCAGATCGTCGACATCATCCGGGCGGATCCGGCGGTGGCGACGGTCGTCGCCTTCACCGGCGGCGATCGCACCGGCGGCGGGTTCATGTTCATCGCGCTCAAACCTCGCGCCGAGCGCGACCCGACCCGCGCCGTGACGCAGCGCTTGCGGCCCAAGCTGGCCGGCGTCACCGGCGTCAGCGTCTTCCTGAACCCGGTGCAGGACATGCGCATGGGCGGGCGCGGTTCGAACAGCACGTACCAGTACACCCTGAAGAGCGACGACCTGTCGGAGCTCAAAGACGCCGCGACCCGGCTCGTGCTGGCGCTCAAGCGCGAGCCCCTGCTGACGGACGTGGACGTCGACCAGAACGACGCGGGCGCGCGCGTGCTCGTCGACGTCGATCGCGACATGGCCTCGCGCCTCGGGCTCGATCATCGCGCCATCGACGCGGCTCTGTACGACTCCTTTGGCCAGCGGCAGGTGGCGACCATCTACAGCGGGGTCAACCAGTATCGCGTGGTGATGGGCGTGGCGGCGCAGTTTGCTGGCTCTCCAGAGGCGCTCGACGACGTGTACGTGCCTGCGGCACCGTCGGCGGGCGCGGCGAGCTCCAGCCCGGCGAGCTCCAGCCCGGCGAGCTCCAGCCCGGCCAGTCTGAACGCTGCGGCGGGCAACGCCGTCAGCCTCACGCCAGCGGCCATGGTCCCGCTCTCCGCCGCCGCCAGCACGAGCACGAGCTCGTCACCGTCGCGGGTCAACCATCAGGACGGAGCCCCCTCGAGCACGATCTCGTTCAATCTCGCCAGCGGGGTGACGCTGGGAGACGCCTCCGCGCGCATCGCCGCCGTGCAGGCCGAGATCGGACTGCCGACGACCGTGCGCGGCAGCTTCCAGGGCACGGCGGCGGTCTTCCAGCAATCCACGGCCAGCATGCCCATCCTGATCCTGTCGGCGCTGCTCGTGATCTACATCGTGCTCGGGGTGCTGTACGAGAGCGCCATCCATCCCCTGACCGTGCTCTCCACGCTGCCGGCGGCCGGCGTCGGCGCCGTCGCGGCGCTGATGCTGCTCGGCAAGCAATTCGACCTGATCGCGCTCATCGGCCTCATCCTGCTCATCGGCATCGTCAAGAAGAACGCCATCATGATCATCGACTTCGCGCTCGAGGCGGAGCGAGCTCGCGGCCTCTCGCCCCTCGCAGCGGTGCGCGAGGCGTCGCTGCGACGCTTCCGCCCCATCCTCATGACCACGCTGGCCGCCGCGCTCGGCGCGCTGCCGCTCGCCATCGGTTTTGGCGAGGGCTCTGAGCTGCGCCAGCCGCTCGGTATCGCCATCATCGGCGGGCTGATCGTCAGCCAGCTCCTGACGCTGCTGACCACCCCGCTCGTCTATCTCACGCTCGACCGCTTCCGCCGGCGCTCCGCCAACGAGGCCATCCTGGCCCGCGGCGGCGCCGCGGCGCAGGCGGCGCTGCCCTAGGCCCCCGAGGATCACGGCAATGTTCCGATCTGCCCGATGCCCTCACCTCGGCCTGAGCGCCCTGCTGCTCGTCTCCGGCTGCAGCATGGTGCCCGACTACCAGCGCCCGACTTCGACCCTGCCCCAGGGCTTCAAGGAAGCGCCCGGATGGCGCCCCGCCGCCCCTGCCGACGATCGTCCGCGCAGCGAGTGGTGGACCTGGCTCGGCGACACCGAGCTCGACGCCTTGCAGGCGCGCGTGCTCGTCTCCAACCAGAACCTGGCTGCGGCGATGGCGGCTTATGATCAGGCGCGAGCGGCGACCGACGAGCAGCGCGCCGCGCTCTTCCCCCGCCTCAATCTGCAAGGGAGCGCGACGCGCGCGGGCTCCTTCGGCAGCGACACGGCAGTCATCGCGGGGGGCGCCGGCGGCGGCGCCGCCAACAGCGGCTCGTTCAACTCGAGCCGCCGCTACAGCGCCTCGCTGGGCGCGAGCTGGGAGGTCGACGTGTTCGGCAGGCTGCGCGCCAGCGCCTCCCAGGCCGGCGCCCTGGCGCAGGCCAGCGCGGCCGACCTCGCAAACGCGACGCTGGCGGCGCGCGGAGAGCTGGCGCTGAACTACGTGCAGCTGCGCGCCACCGATGCCCAGGCCGATCTGCTCGACAAGGCCATCACGGGCTTCCTGCGTGCTCTCGACATCGCCAACAACCGCTACGCGGCTGGCGTGGTGGGGCGAGTCGACGTCCTGCAGGCCGAGACACAGCTGCAGAGCGCGCGCGCCGACGCCGCGGACCTCGCCCGCCAGCGCGCCGCGCTCGAGCACGCCATCGCCGTGCTCGTCGGCGAGAGCCCGTCGACCTTCGCGCTCGCCAAGACCGCCTGGGCGCCGCAGGTGCCCGTCGTTCCCGCCGTGCTGCCCAGCGAGCTGCTCGAGCGCCGGCCCGACATCGCCTCCGCCGAACGCCGCGTCGCTGCCGCCAACGCCGCCGTCGGTATCGAGCGCGCCGCCTACTTCCCGACGTTGAATCTCACCGGCAGCGCGGGCTTCACCTCGTCCAGCGTCGCCTCGCTGTTCGATATCGCCAGCAGCGTGTGGTCGCTCGGCGCGACCGGCCTCATGACGCTGCTCGACTTCGGGGCTCGCTCGGCGCGCGTGGACCAGGCGCGCGCCGCCTACGAGCAGACGGTCGCCGAATACCGGCAGACGGTGCTCGTCGCGTTCCAGCAGACGGAGGATCAACTCTCGGCCGTGCGCATCCTCGAGCAAGTGGAAGAACAGCGCGCGGCGGCGGCCACCGCGGCGGACGAGGCGGAACAGATCACGCTGAACCAGTACGTCGCCGGCGTCGTGTCGTACTCTGACGTGATCCTCGCGCAGGCGACGGCGCTCGACGCGCGCCAGGCGTCGGTGACGGCGACGCTGAATCGGCAGACGGCGGCCATCTCGTTGATCCAGGCGATCGGCGGGTACTGGGGCGGCGAGCTCAGCTCCTGACCGTGCCCCAGGCGCGACCGGTAGCGCGCGCCGAGCTCAATGCGGCGCGCGAAGTGGCTCTTTTGCGCGCGCTCCGAGCGCGACGCGAGCGACGCGGGCGGACGCCCGTGTGCCGATACCGCGATACCCTCGCGAAGCTGCTCGTTGCGGCGCCTCCCGGGGCTTACCTGCGCTTCGGGGAACGCCCTTCCGGTAGCCACGACCCCTCGCGCCAGCGTATCGATTCTACCATGGAGACCCATTCCGCCTCTGTTCGGATTGTTCGGATCGCCGTCGTGTCCGCCCTCGGCCTGTTGCTGAGCGTCGCCTGCAGCGATGCCCGCGACGGTGCTGGAGACGGCGCTCCGTCGACAGCAAACCCTGCCGACGGAGCGAGCCCTTCGACCGGCGACGCGCCGGGTGCGGCGGCGCCGATGGGCGCCAATGCGGGCGACTCCCCGCCGGGCACGAGCGAGATGCCCGCTTCGAATGGCACCGAGGAGACGCCGGCGCCCTCGTTGCCTCTCGAACCATCCGCCGGCAACGAGCCGACGGGCGGCGGCGAACCGACAGACCCGAGCGAGCCGACGGACACCGATGGCCCGCCCCCGGCGAGCGCTGCGCAATGCAGGGCCATCGGCTGGGCGACGCGGGCCGGGCGCACCGGTGGAGCCTTCGACGTCACCGGCGGTGGAGACGCCACCCCGGTGATCGTCGACAACTTCGGCGACCTGCAGCAGCTGGCTGCAGGCTCCGAGCCGCGCGTCATCTACATCGATGGCCCGGTGGGGAACGGCTTTCGCGATGGGGCGGGAGATCGGCTCGACATAGGAGCGAACAAGACGATCGCCGGCCTGCTGCCGGGCACGGTGCTCAACGCGGCCGTCCTCATCAGCGGCGACGACTCGTCCAACATCATCCTGCGCAACGTCGTGATCAACGGCCCCGGCTCCGACGACCAGCAGTCCTGGGACAACCTGAACATCACGAGCGGCGCCAGGAACATCTGGGTCGACCACTGTGAGTTCTGGGACGGGCAAGACGGCAACGCCGACGTCATCCGAGGCGCAGACAACGTGACCTTCACCTTCAACGTCTTCGGTTACACGACGAACGGCCTCCACAACCTCTCCAACCTGGTCGCGTCCTCCGACGACGAGCCCGAGAGCGAGGGCAAGCTGGACATCACGCTGATGTTCAATCACTTCCGCGGCGCCGATCAGCGCACGCCCCGCTGCCGCTATGGCGACATTCACGTCGTCAACAACCTGTTCACGACCGATGGCCTGAACTCCTCGATGGGCACATCGCCCGGCGTGCAGTGTCGGATCGTGACCGAGAACAACCACTTCGCCGGCATCAGCGAGCCGATCCACCAGCGCGAAGGGGGCGTCAACGAGCTGCGCGGCGAGAACATCTTCGAGGGAACCAGCGGCAACATCGCGGGCTACGGCGGCGTCGCCTTCCAGCCGCCCTACGAGTACGCCGATGTCTTGCTGCCCGCGAGCGAGGTGCGAGCGCGGCTCGATGGCAGGGTGGGCGCGACGCTCGCCAGCCCGACCGAGTGCGACTGGCAGTAGCTCGGCTCCGCGCCGAGTGCGGGCGCGAAGCCCGCCGTGATCGCGACGAATGCCCCGTGCCGGCTCACACGGCCCGGTGACCGGCCCCGCCCGACTTGCCGCCTCGACGGTTTCGAGACAAGAGGGGTGCTGCTCCGGAGGTCTCGATCATGGACATTGAAGGGCGACGTCGTTCCGATAACTTCGAGGATCGCGGCCAGGGCGGCGGCGGACGGGGGGCGGGAATTCCCGTGGCGCTGGTCGGGGCGCTCGTGCAACGGCTCGGGCTGCGCGGGAGCCTGGTGGTGGCGGCGATCGTCGGTGTCGGGTACTTCGTGTTGCCGGCGAGCCTGCGGCAGGCGCTCTTCGGTGCCGTCACGGGGCAGGCGGCGAGCGGCTCGCCTGGCTCGGCGGGAGGGAGCGCCTGTCAGGCTTCTCCCGAAAACGGCAAGGCCTGCGATTTCTCGCGCGCCGTGCTCGCGTCCACGGAGGATGTCTGGTCTGGCGAGTTCCAGGGCGGGCGGCTGCCGCGCTACGGCGGCCGCAACCCGGGCGCGTACCAGCAGCCGACGCTGGTGGTGTTCGCCGGCGGCGTGTCGACCAGCGGCTGCGGCAACGCCAGCTCGGACGCGGGCCCGTTCTACTGCCCGGGAGACCGCAAGCTCTACATCGATCCGAGCTTCTACGAGGTGATGGAGAGTCGCCTGAAGGCGCCGGGCGACTTCGCTCAGGCCTACGTGATCGCGCACGAGGTGGGCCACCACGTGCAGAACCTGATCGGCTCGACTCAGGTCGCGGTGCGCGGCGAGAGCAAGAACCAGAACTCCGTGCGGGTCGAGCTGCAGGCAGACTGCCTCGCGGGCGTCTGGGGGCACACGGCCAGGGCGTCGCTGAAGATCACCGACGAAGACCTGCGGGAGGCCGTCAACGCGGCGCACGCCATCGGCGACGACGCGCTCGGCCAGCGGAACGCGGACGACTACACGCACGGCACGAGCGCGCAGCGGATGCGCTGGTTCCACACGGGCTTCGACGGCGGCGACGCGCGCCGCTGCGACACGTTCGCGGTCGAGAAGTACTCGCAGCTCTGAGCTCCGGGGACGCTCCGCCCGGAACGCTCCGCCCGGAATGAGCGCGCCCCTCCCGCGGCGCCCGCAGCGCGCTCTTTCATGACGCGCGGGCGCCCCAACTCGCGCTCATTTCCGCGGGGCGCGCCGCTCCGAGGGACGGCGCGCGAGGACGACGCCGGGGAGGAGGCAAGCGCCCCGCTCGCTGCGAGCGGGGCGCGGGGGTGGGCAGCTGATCCTGCGGCGACCCGCTCGGCAGACGCTCCCGAGGTACTAGTCGGCGTTGCCGCTGATCTGACGGGTGAACGTGTCTACGCCGTCGAACACTGCCGTCGACAGGGCGGGATTGTTCATGACCTCGAGGAGGTCGACGGTGGCGAGGGATGGGGCGGTGACCGCGCTCAGCACGGCGTTGTCGTCGATCAGCAGGACGTCGGCGTGGGTGAGCTGGCCGAGGTCGAGGTCGAGCAGGCTCGGGTTCTGAAAGACGCTCACGGCCTGAGCAGAGCCGGCGTTGGCGGGGCTGGTGATGTGCTGCAGGCTGTCGTTGTAGCTGATCTCGATGTAGCCGCCGTCGTTCAGCTCGAGCCCTTGCTCCCCGATCGGTCGCTTCCGCGCCTCGAGCGCCGGGAAGTCCAGGCTGACGTCCGTGAGCGCCGCGTTGCCGATCACGATGAAGTCGTCAAACGAGGACAGCTGCGGGAACTGCGGCAGAGCGGTGAGGCTCGGGTTGCCGGCGATGGTGAGCACGCCCACGCCCTGGAGGGAGCCGAGCGCGCTCAGATCGGCCAGCGCTTCGTTGGCGCCGATGGACACGGAGGTGGCATACACGAGCTGACCGATCTGCGGGAAAGACGTGAGGCCGGTGCCCGAGAGGATCAGCGTGTCGATGGTCGTCGCCTGAGCCAGCGCGTCGATGTTCACGAGAGCGGGCAACCACTCCAGGATGAGTGAGCCGGCGTTGCTCTCGAGCTGGAGCCCGTCGAGGCTCTGGAGCGCGTCGGCGTACGTGATCCAGAGCAGCCGGGGGCTCGCCCCGAGGCCGTTCAGGTTCTGCAGGTGGTGCGAGTAACGCACCACCAGGCCATCGACCGTCTCGAGGCTCTCGAGCTCGCTCAGATCGCTGATGCCCACTCCGGTCAGATAAAACGCCTGCACGCTCTCGAGGTTCTCGAGGCCGTGCAGAGAATCGACCCAGCCGGCCTCTTGCAGCGCGCGGATGGGCGCGAGAAACTCTTGCTGCTCGTCGAAGTCTTCCGGGTACACCTCCGGGTCTGCGCCGATGTCGAGCGGGCCGTCGACGCGGCGGAGCGAGGAGAGCGCCGTCAGATCGATGCCCTCGAAGGGCACGATGCGCAGGCCTCCGATGCGCTCGCAGCCCGAGAGCTGGTCGAGCTCGGCCTGGTTGTTGACGTAGACCTCCTCCTCGAGGCGCGGGGAGTCCGCGCAGCGCCCGGACTGGGTGACGTCCTGGGAGATGAGCCCGTCACCCAGGTCGACCTCGCCGTCCGAACAGGCCGCGGCCAGGCACAGGGGAATGAGCGAAGCGACCGCGCGGCGTTTGACGTCTCGATGTTGCATGATGATTTACCTCCGCGCGATCAGTGTCCGCGCGGGAGCGTTCCGTCACCTGCGCTCGGCAGCGCGGGCAGCGTGGGCACCGTGGACGCGGCGGGCACCGTGGGCACCGTGAGCTCGGACGGGTCGAGCGCGCAAAGCGATCGGATGCGGTCGACGTAGACGCTGCGCGCATGCCGCGCGATGAACTCGCTCGCGCCGCGCTCGGCGCCGGGCTCATGCGTCACGCACGCGGCGAGCACGAGCAGGGCCGCTCGCTCCTGCCGCAGCGCCGTCTTCGGAAAGCGCGCCTCGAGCTCGGCGATGAAGCTGCGCGCGAGCGGGGCGTTGCCCGAGCGGAGCGCGCGTTCGGCGCGCTGCAGGAGCGCGAGCTCCTCGGCGAGACCGTCGGTCGCGGCGGCGTGCGAGCCGGGCCGGGCACGCAGGGGGTCGCGGGCGCCGCGGGCCCTCGGTCGCGGCGCGAGCCGATCGGGCGACGACTCGGGTGCGGAGCTCGGCGCGGTCGACGCGGACGGGTCGCTCGACGGCGACGGCCCCGGGGGCTCCGTTCCCGATGCCGCCCCTGCCCTCGGCGCGGGCTCCGTTTGCGCCGCCGAGAGAGCCTCGGACCGCTCTGGTGTCGCTGGCGCTCGCAACGATACGGGGGAGACGTGGCCCCCCTCGCGCGCCTCGCCGACGTGCCGCGTCTCTGCAAACCAGTAGCCGAAGACGAACCCCATGCCCACGAGCAGCGCGGGCTTCAACACGGCGGCGCCCCGCGCGCGCGCGGTGATCGCGACGGGAGCAGCAACGCGGGCGGGGGCAGCAGCCCGCACGGGAGCCGCGCCGGTGGCAGCCGCGCCGGTGGCAGCCATGCGCGCCGCCAGCGCCGAACGCACTCGCTCACGCTGCTGCTCGGAAGGAGAGAACACCTGGCGAGCCAGCCGCAGGCTCCGGTCTGCGTCGCGCGCTTCAGCCATGTTCTACCTCGTTCTGCCCGAGCGCGCGCTCGAGCGCTGCACGCAGCAGTCGCACGCGCGAGTAGATGGTGTTCGTGGGAACGTCGAGGGCGCGCGCGATCTCGACCGCCGGCACCTCCTCGAGCAAGGCGAGCACGAACAGCGCTCGTCGCTCCGGATCGAGCGTCTCGCAGAAGCGCTCGATGGCCTGGGCCGCCTCCAGCGCCTCGGCGTGGGCCTGCGGCGTGGGCTCGCTGCCGACCAGCGCGTCGCTGAGCGGCACGAGCGGGTGCTGCTTGCGCCGATGCGAACGCCGGTAGTTGGATGCGGTGCGCTGCACGATCGCAAAGACCCACGTGCGCAGCGACGAGCGGCCAGCAAACTCCGCGAGCTTGTTCGAGACGGTCGCGAACACGTCCTGCGCGGCGTCTTCCAGCGCCGCCTCCGCTACGCCGAGCAGCCGCAGCGTGCGCCAGACGAAGGCGAAGTGCTCGTCATACACGCGCGCGAACCCGGGGGACGCAGGCTCGGCCTCGGCGCGCGACAGGGGCGGAGGAGCGCTGGCGTCGACAGCGAGGTGCGCCGCGTCACGCCGGCCCCCGCCGGAGCCGCCGTCGCTGGCCCCGGAGCTCGCCTCCGCCGCGTCGGCGGCAGGGTCATCGCGGACGCGACCGGCGGGCGAGGCAGCGATTTCGTAGACGTCGGGGCTCATCGGGGAAGACCGGGCCCTCCCTTAGTGTCCGGCGCAGGGCCCCCCTTCACTCAGAGCCGCCAGTTTAATACCAGCGCCGCTCGCCCGACCGCGAGCGAGGGCCGGTGCAGGCTGCCGAGATCGCCCAGCACGAAATCCTCGCGCATCAGCGGCACGGCCAGCGTGAGCACCGCGCCGAGCTCGACGCCCGTGGAGCCGAAGGCCCAGCGGGCTGCCAGATCGAGGCGGGGTGCGCTCCAGAGCGCGGCGCTCGAGCGCGGCCGCAGCACTCCCCGCCCCTCGCCCGACAGCCGCCCGAGCTCCCACCCGCCACAACCCTCGACGACCCAGCCGGGGCCGACCGCGCCGAAGGGCGCCGCGCACGCCGACAGCGCAGCCGTGACCAGCGCGAACTGCGCGCCGGGCCCCGCCGCCTCTGCCCCTCGCAGAGCCGCGTGCTGCTCGAACAACCACGTGCCGACAGCTCGCAGTCGAAGGCGTCCCTGCCCGACACCGGCCCCCAGCGCGAAGCCCGCGCCTACGTGCGGCAACGACCCCGCGTCTGCCAGAAACCCGAGCGACAGCTCGGGCAACCACGGCGGCGACGATGACTCGAGAGCGGCCGCGCCGAGCTCGTCCGCGGGCGTCGCGCCCGACGAGCTGCTGGCGCCGACGAGGGGGGCTGACGCCCCCGCCCGATCCGCCGCCGAAGCGAGCTCCGACGCCGAGGACGAAGCGGTCGCTGGCGAGCCAGGCCCCGTGGGTGAGGCGCCCGCCGCAGGCGAGAGACCCTCGCCGGGATCGCTCGCTCCGAGGGCGATGGCCGCCGTCACCGCCACCAGATCCGTCAGCTGCGAGCAAACGGAGGCCGTCAGCACGCGCCGCCGCGGCGGCTCGCGAGGGCCCGCGTCGACATCCATGCGCGCCCGGTAGCCCTCCGCCGAGCGCTCCGCATCGATCTGGAAACGCAGGGGCGCCGCGTGGCTCAGCGGCATGCCGATCGCGCGCTCGATCCGGAAGCGAAGCTCCTCGGCATCCGGACACGCGGCAGGCCCCCGCCACTCGACCTCGGCGGCGCTCGCGCTGGTGGCCAAGAGGCCCAGCACCATGCCCGCCCACCCACCAGCCCAAGACGCGCCGCGCATACCGCGAGTCATAGCAGCGAGCGTGGCGACTGCCCGCCGCTCGCCGACGATGACCCTCGCGCGCCCGGCGGCGGCGCAATCTCACCAGTTTTTCCGGGCGCTGGTTATTCTGGCGCTGGCCTGAGCTCCCGTGCCGGCGCGTGGCGCGCCCGTGCCCCCCGTCATCCGTCGAAGTCGCTGAACACCAGCAGCGATATGGCGTGTCGCGGCAGCGAGAAATCGACGATCGCGCGCCCCGCTTCGATCGGCACCGAGCTCGGCGCGGCATCGAGGGAGGTCAGCGCGCTGGCGCGCTCGAGCGCGGCATACTGCTCCGGGTTCGGCGCCGCGGGCGAGCCGAGCCGAAGCCACGCCGTGTGAGCGTTGCCGTGCGTCTCGTCGACGCGATAGTGCGTGAGCCGAGCGCGCGTGGCCGAAGCGGGAAAGCCGCTCGTCACGAGCCGAACGCTCGCGTCCGGCCCCGGCGTGGCGTCATCGTGATAGTGCCAGATGAGCGCCGTTACCTGCTCCGCGCTGCGGCTGGCGAGCACGCCGACATCGGGCGCTCCGCGAACGCCCTCCGCGATCATCCGAGCGAGCGGAACGGCGCCGCTGCTCGAAGCCGTCAAGCGCTCGGGACCGAGCCTCGAGAACATGCGAAAGACGTTGAACACCGCCATCGGCAAGCCATTGCTGGCCACCTGGCGAAAGCCAGCGAAGTAGGGCTGATCGGCGAAGGTGAACGCCCAGGTGACGGCCCCTTCCAGCTGGATGCCGTGCTGGGCCGCGAGCTCGAGCTTGCGCGGAAAGCTCGCGGCCGTGTAGCTCGCGTAGACCGAGCCGTTGCGGTAGTCATACTCCTTGCCCGTGCAGGCAGCGCAGCCCTCCGGGTCTGACTCCCCGATGATCACCGGTTTCCCCCGCAGCTCGGGGTAGCGAGCGAAGCGGGCGAAGGCCGTGTCTATCGTGCGCAGCTGCTGCGCGATACCCATGCGGATGTGGCCGTCGACCGTCTCTGGCTTGCCCTTGGCGTGAAACGCCACGTAGTCGAGCGGCGTGCCGTGTTCGCCGGTGGCGTGGTTGGTGCCGTGGAGGGCGTGCTCGAGGAACTTCTCCATGAACTCGCCGCCGTCGCCCGCGGTGTGGGGCCCGCCCACCCGGGCCGTCGGCAACGCGCGCCGCACCGCGGCCATCGCGTGGTCGTTCAGCTCGAAGAACTCTTCCGGCGTGCCGCTCCAGTAGCCGATGTTCGGTTCATTCCAGGTCTCCCACCACCAGCTCTGGACCTCGGCCGCGCCATATCGGTCGACGCAGTGCCGGGCCCACTGGTACACGAGCTCGCCCCAGCGTGCGTAGTCCTTGGGAGGAAACGTCCATCCCGTGAAGAGATCGCCAGGCCACGAGTGGCGATAGGGGCTCGGGCGAGTCGACAGCGCCTCGGGCATGAACCCGATCTCGACCAGCGGCTTGACGCTGCGCCGGAGGCCCGCGTCGATGACTCTGTCGACCAGCGTCCAGTCGTAGTGGGGCGTGCCGTTCGGCTCGGTGTAGGCGTTCGTCGAGCCCCACTTCAAGGCGGGCTTGCCGTCGCCGCTCGTCAGCAGGTTGTGCGCTCGGAAGTACATCTCGCCGGGCGCGAGCGCCCCGATCTCGCCCAGCAACTTCTCTCCGGCGGGGGTCGTCGCGTAGTTCGGCTCGTCGGCGCCGAAGTAACGCCAAGGGCGCGCCAGCGTGCCTGCCCCGCGCGCGGCGTCGACCTGCACGTCGACACGGTAGCCGGCCCCCACGGTCGCGGCACAAGCGCTGCTCGACAATGCCAGCAGCAGCGAAGCGGTCTTCATGAAAGAACCCTACCAGCGCGGCTCGCGCGCGCATGGAGCCGCGAAGAGGGCGCCATCAGGAGGGCCTGGATGATGCAGCGGCCAACGCGAGACAGCGACCCGGCGCTCACGGCAAAATTCCTATTACCGGTGACTGCCAGCGCGCGCTGAAGCGGCCTTCGCCGGCCGCGTGCCACCGACGCGCTTTGCTCTTCTCGACCTGCATGTACTCTCGCCTCTCCAGGTGCTCGATCAGTGACCGCGCCCGCATGACGACGTCACGATGGTATCTTCGCACACGAGCCCAGCCAGGACAAAAGTGTTCGCCCGCCTCTCGATGCATGGATTCACGTCGAGCCCGTTCACCGATAATTGTCGCGTGACGGGCACGATGACGCAAACGAAGAGAATCGCGTCCCCAATTTCAATGAGCTCTGGTCGAGCTACCGCTTCCATTCATCCGAGCAGGTTCGCGCGGCGGCGACCTCCTCGCGCCGAGTGATGCACGACCGCACAGCCATACAAGTCGAGCCATCGCTCGAGAAGCGACAACTCGCGAGCGACAGCTCGAGAAGCGACAGCTCGAGAAGCGACAGCTCGAGAAGCGACAGCCCGCGAGGCGACACCTCGCGAGGCGCGCGCTGGGTTGAGCAACCCTCGAGTTCAGACGGCCGTCGCCGTCAGCGAGTCGGTGAGCGCGGGCGCTCCACTACCTCGAGCACGCGCGCGGCCCGGTAAGACGCGCCGTCAGACGGCGCGCATCCACGGCGCCGCCAGGTCCGGGGTGTTTCTCGAACGAACACTCTTCGGCGGCCGCGGGCGTTCCCCGCCGGGACTAACGAGCTTTCTGGCGGCACGCCCCCTCCGGGCTTGACTGTGGCCGCGGGAGGCTCCACACCGCGCTGCAAGGAGCTCTCTCTTGCGAATCGAAGCTGTTTCACTGGGCGCCGATCCCCCTCACGAGATCAACGTCATCGTCGAAGTGCCCGTGGGGGGCGAGCCCATCAAGTACGAGATGGACAAGAAGGCAGGCACCCTGGTGGTCGACCGCTTCCTGTACACGTCCATGCGCTACCCCGGGAACTACGGCTTCATGCCCCACACTCTATCGGGTGATGGTGACCCGCTCGACGTGCTGATCGCCAATCAACGCGGCATCGTCCCCGGCGCCATCGTGGCCGTGCGCCCCATCGGCGTCCTGCGCATGCAAGACGAGGCGGGCGTCGACGAGAAGATCATCGCCGTGCCGGTACCTCGGCTCACCCGGCGCTACGATCAAGTTCAGGACTACACGCAGCTGCCCGACATCACCATCAGACAGATCGAGCACTTCTTCGAGCACTACAAGGACCTCGAAGACTTCAAGTGGGTGAAGGCGCTCGGCTGGGGCGACGTCAACGAGGCGAAGCAAATCATCATGGAGAGTATCGAGCGCGCCAAGGCCGCGCCGGCATAGCTCGCTCGAACGTGCCGTGCGGGGGTGCCCTCCGCGCTCGCAAGCGCGCCGACCCGGCGGCCGGCAACAGCGGCCGGCAACAGCGACCGGCAGTGACGTCACGACGTGACGGCACCAGGCGCCGGTTGCACCGGGTCGGTGCAACCGGCGCGACAGATTCTAAGGATCGGATGGCTCCGGACACTGGTGGAGAGCCACGGCAGCACCCGAGCTCATTCACGCGCTCGGGGCCGCCCCACCGGCAAAGGAGAGTTCTCGATGAAAGGCAATCGCAACGGGCGGGTCTGCTGCAGCGCTGCCCTGGTCCCTCTGGTCATCGCGCTCGGTGCTTGTCAGGGAGACAGCCTGAGTCTCGGAGAGGAGACAGCCGCGCAGGCGGCTCCCGACGGCTCACGCTGCGCCGCGAGCACGACGCTGGTCGGCACGGTCGTCGTCAACCAAGCGTCGGACCTCGACGCCCTCGCCGGCTGTGAAGCGATCGAGGGAAACCTCGAGATCGCGCAGTTCGCGGGCGCCGATCTCCGCCCGCTCGCCTCCCTGCGCAGCGTGGCTGGCGACCTGAACATCGGGAAGACGCCGTCGGTGGCCGAGTTCTGGACGGTGCTCGAAGGAGGCTGGCTCGAGTCGTTCGAGGGCCTCGAGGCGCTCGAACGGGTGGGCGCGCTCGCGATCGAGAACGTCAACGCGCCAGACCTGCGACCCCTCGCGAACCTGCGCCACGTCAACGCCAATGCCACGGGCTCCTGGCGCGCGGGCGAGCTGGTCATCGAGCGCTCCCACCGTCTGGTAGACTTGAGCGGCCTCGAGAAGCTCCAGGGTGTGACGAGCCTGCACATCGTCGATAACGACGCGCTGGAGAGCCTCGACGGTCTGTCGCTGCCGTTCCGGCTCGAGGACATCAACCTCGGCCATAATCCTCGACTGTCGAACCTGGACGCGCTCGCGAACGTGCAGTTCGTCGACCTTCTCCAGATCCACACCACGGGCGTGCGCGACCTGGCCGCTCTTTCGGGGCTCGGCGTGGCCGAGAGGATCCAGGTCGCGTACAACCCGGAGCTGGTCGACATGAGCGCGCTGCCCCTCTGGGGTATGCTGCAAGCTCTGGTGGTCGAGAGCAATCCCAAGCTGGACGGGACGCTCGTCGTCCCGAACCGGGCCAGCGTTTTCGTCAGCGGCAACGCCGCGCTGGATCGGGTGGAAGTCGAGGAATTGACCGCCACCGGCGACACCTGGCGCGGCGGGGGCCTCGACACCAGGATCGTGATCGGCAACAACCTCGGTTTGTCTTCGATCGATCTCGGCGGCATCGAGAGATGCGCCGAGCTCGTCATCGGGGGAAACGACAGCCTCACTCAGCTCGAGATACCCGCCCTCGTCGGCGCGGTCACCCTCGACGTGCGCCTCAACCGGCGCTTGTCGACGGCCTCGCTCGCCGGCGTGCAGTCGCTCGAGCGCCGGGTCAGCGACAACGCCGATTGACGTCGCAGGCGAGGAACCGCGCGCGCCGCGAGCCGGCCGGCGTCGTACATTCGACGCGTCGAGCCGCTGGAGCTAAGCTCGACCGGTGAAGCAGGCCGTCCCGCGCTCGCGCCTCGCGCCGACCCGAGGCGTCTCGGGCCGCGCCCTGCTGGGCCTGGTCGCGGCGCTCGGAGGGCTGGTTTCCGTGAGCCCCGCGGCAGCGAGCGAGCTGAGCTGGCAGGGGCCGGCCGAGTGCGCGGCGGGTGAGCAGCTGCGTTTCGCGGTGGAGCGCGCGCTCGGCATGTCGCTCGAGCGCGCCTCGCGTTTGAACTTCGAGGTGCGGGCAGAGCTCTCGAGCTCGCTCGCCTCCGCCCGGCTGCGCGTGATCACACCGGAGGCTGCCAGCGCCGGAGATGCTGCAGCGGTCGCGAAGGAGCGAGTGTTCGCCGCGCCCGACTGCTCGAAGCTGGTCGACACGCTGGCGGTCGCCGTCACGCTCGCGATCGCCAGCTCCGCGCCGGAGGGCTCGGAGCTGGCGCCTGCCAGCGCGAGATCGTCGAGCGTGGCCCTGCCGCCGGCTCCAACCACGACACCCGCCGCGTCGCCGGACAGCCTGGACGGCGGCGAGGCACACGGCGACGAGGCACACGGCGACGAGAGCGTGCGCCCGAGCGTGCTGTTCGCGCTGGTGGGCGACAGCGGCTCGCTGCCCTCGCCTGCGGCCGGGGCGTCGCTGGGCGTGGAGCTCGGTCTACCCCCCATCGCCGTGCGCGCGTTCGGTACGTTGCTGTTCGAACAAAGGGTCCGGCTCTCGGCGCCCGACGGTGCTGCGGCGGCCGACCTGCGCTCGATGTTCGGCACCCTGCAGGCGTGCGCCAACGCGCTGACGGTGACGTCGTCGCTGTCGATCCCGATCTGTGCGGGCGCCGACGCTGGTGTCGTATCGGGATCGGGCGTGAGCATCGCACGGCCAGCGCGCGCGTCCGCTCCGTGGCTCGCCCCGCGCGCCGACGCCGGATTGTTCTGGGACATCCCCTTCACGCGCTTGCGCCTCGACGTGCTGCTCACGGCGACGGCGCCGCTCATCCGAGACGAGTTCGTGGTGCATGGAATCGGCGCGGTCCATCGGGCCAGCCGCGTCGTGGGGCGGGCCTGCGTGGGGCTCGCGCTCCGTTTCTGATTGAGATCCGAGCGGCCCCGGACACGAGTGGGACGGAGCGCGTGTCAGGTATCAAAACGGAGTCAGGTCCAGCTTGAACTGGAATGATAAAGCGAGATCGAAACGACCCGGCTCGATCGCGGCTCCGCGACCGGGAACGCCGGCCCCCATCGTTCGACTCCACCCGGCGGCTTTATCGCCTGTAGCCCCGCCCCAGCCCGCTCCGGAGTTCGAGGCGGTCTATGTGCAGACGTTCCAGATGGTGTGGCGCTCGCTGCGCATGCTGGGCGTGCCGAGCGGGCAGCTCGACGACGCCGTCCAGGATGTGTTCGGCGCCGTCGCTCGCCAGCTGCCGGGCTTCGCCGGCAAGTCATCGCTGCGCACCTGGGTGTTTGGCATCGCGCAGAACGTCGCCAACAACCATCGGCGCACGCGCCAGCGCAAGTTCGACCGGCTGGAGGCGCTGCCCGACGCCGTCGCCAGCGCGGAGCCGACGCCCCACGCTCACGCCGAATACCGCGAGGCCGCGGACGTGGTGCTGGCGTTCTGCGCGTCGCTCGACGAGGCTCGCCGCACGCTGTTCGTGCTCGGTGTCCTCGAGGGCGTGCCCGGGAGCGACATCGCGTCCGCTCTCGGGATCTCGGTCAATAGCGTGTATACGCGGATTCATGGGCTGCGCCAGGAGCTGAGGCAGCGCCTCGAGAGGCTGGAGGACGAGGCGTGATGGACCCGGTGGATCGTACCGTGCTCCTGGCGCGTGCAGCGCTCTCACCATCGGGCGCCGACGACGAACGCGCCCGTCGTGCGCTCGGGCTCGGGCCCAACGCGCTCGCAGCGAGCCCGAGCGCTGCGCGCCCCGGCGCTCGGGTCTGGACGGCGCTGCGCGCCTCGGGCGGTGCGGGTGTCGCCATCGCAGCGTTGCTCGTCGGTCTGGGCTTCGCCGGGGGGTTCTGGGTCGGTCACCGCGAGTCTCCCGTCGCCGCGCTCGCGCCCGCGGCATCCAGCGTTGCGGCGCCCGAGCCTCAGGCGACGCTCGAGGCGGCTGCCGTGCCAGCGCCGCGCGACGCCGAGGACCACGCTGCACTAGCCGGTCGCTCCGAGCGGGCCAGCGAGGCCCGAACCGCGTTTCCAGCTCCGCCGCGCGCCGTCGGCAGTGCGCCCCGCGCCCACCTCGCGCTCGGCAGCTCGAAGGCGGCCGCCCGAGCGGCGCGCCCCGACGCGGCGGCAGGCGCTCCGCGGCTCGACCCCGGCGAAGAGCTCGCGCTGCTCCGGCGCATCGAAAGATCATTGCGCTCCGGTGAGGCCGCGCTCGCGCTCGCGCTGCTTGGCGAGCTCACGGAGCGCTTTCCCGAGACGCGGCTGGATGAGGAGCGCGCGGCGGCCAGCGTTCTCGTGCACTGCGCGCTACGCGATCCGGGTGCTCGCCAGCGCGCGGAGGCGTTTCTGAGCGAACGAGCCGCGAGCGTGTACACGGATCGCGTCCGATCGTCGTGCTCGATCGAGGGAGCGACGGCGAGCGGACGACAGTGACGAGGGCGGGGGGGTGACGGCGCCGAATCCCGAGCGGCATCAGTTCAGTTTCGCTTCAGCTACATTGTGGGTGTCGCTGAGCAGCCCGAGCCGCGTGGCACATCTGCCCGACTGCGGCCGTGAAGAGCACTGCTGGCCCGGCCATCACGGACCCAGCTGCTCCGGAAAAACGCCGATGGAAACTTTCCTGACGAGCCTCTCGCTTGCTAGGAGCAAACGCTGCGGCGTAGTGTCGTCTGACTCGCAGAACTCACCGGATACGAAGAGTGCCGAATGAGCCTGCTATCCGAACACGTACGGAATTTTTTACACGTGCCCCCACACATCGTCAAACAGGACCGAATCAAGCCGTTTCCTACCGAGGCTGCATTCGAGGAGTGGCTCGCGGCCCATCATGCCACCGAAAAGGAAGTGTGGATCCAGATCTACAAGAAGGGCTCCGGCGTGCAGACGATCACGCCCGTGCAGGCCATCGACGTCGCGCTGTGCTGGGGCTGGATCGACGGGGTCCGCAAAGGCCTGGACGAGACGTCGTTCCTGCAGCGCTACACGCCGCGGGGGGCCAAGAGCGCCTGGAGCCAGATCAACCGGGACAGCGTCGCCCGGCTCACGGCCGCGGGTCGCATGAAGCCGCAGGGTCAGCGGCAGGTCGATCGCGCCAAGGCAGACGGGCGCCTGGACGCGGTCGACCCGCCCCTGCGTAGCGCGATCGAGCCCCTCCCCGCCGACCAGCGAGTCGCGAACGCCGCCAATCCACGCTCGCTCGATAACCTCCTGGGCCGCCCGGACGTGCTCGAACCCGCCTCTCGAACCAACGGCGCGAAGACGGCCGCGGGGAGGGCAAAGAAGAACGCCGAGCTCGACGCGCCGCCGTCTCCCGGAGAGGCCATCGTGGCAGAGCGGGCCGCGCCGGAGCGCACCCCGCCGAAGCGGGCTGCTGCCGCGGCTAAGGCGACGGCAAAGCCCGCCAAGAAGAAGGCGGCGCCGCCGAAGCGGGCCGCTGCCCCGGCAAAGGCGAAGGCAAAGCCCACCAAGAAAAAGGCGGCGGCCTCGAAGCGGGCTGCTGCCCCGGCAAAGGCGAAGGCAAAACCCGCCAAGAAAAAGGCAGCGGCGCCGAAGCGGGCTGCCGCACCGGCAAGGGTGACGGCGAAGCCCGCCAAGAAAAAGGCAGCGGCCTCGAAGCGGCCGGCGAAGGCCAAGGCAAAAAAGCCGAAGGCCAGGTAGCGGACGCGGGGCGCGATCGCGCCCCCACCCGCGCCGCCGCTACGGCAGGAGGGCCGCGCGGGCAGAGTCACGCGCCATCATCCCGCAGGGTCGCCGCAGGCCCAGCGTCGGCTGGCGCCCATGAGCTCAAGCCCCCCCCCGCCGCGGCAAAGGCGGCGCGACGCGACGCGGACCCGCCCCAGGCCTCGTGCTCGGTGCTCGCCCCGCGAGGCGCTCGAGCGCGATCTCGATCGAGCGATCCAGCTGACGATCGACGCCGGCGGCATAATCGGCGGGGGTGTTCTCGACCACGACGTCCGGGTCCGTCCCGTAGTTCTCGACGTTCCAGCCGACGTCGTCGAACCAGTGCGAATATTCGGGCTGGGTGGTGAGCGTGCCGTCGGCGAGCAGATGGCGCGGCCAGATGCCGATGACGCCGCCCCAGGTGCGCTTGCCCACGAGCGGGCCGAGGCCGAGGCGCTTGAACGAGTGGCAGAAGATGTCGCCGTCGGAGCCAGCGAACTCGTTCGTGAGCGCTACGAGCGGGCCGCTCGGCGTCTCGTCGGGGAACGGCCGGGGCTCTTCCCAGCGCGAGACGGAGTAGCCGAGCCGGCGCCGGGCGAGCTTCTCGAGCAGCAGCCCCGAGACGTGGCCGCCGCCGTTGAAGCGCACATCGATGATGAGGCCGTCGCGCTCGAACTCGGCGAGGTAGCCGCGATGGAACTCGCCATAGCCGGCGACCATCATGTCGGGCACGTGAACGTAGCCGACGCGCCCGGCGGTGACGTCGTGCACGCGGGCGCGGCAGGCCTCTACCCAGTCGCGGTAGCGCGCGGGGCGCTCGTCGCTGATCGCCTTCACGCTGACCTGCCGCACGGGCCCGTCAGCGCGGCGAACGCCGAGCGACACGCGTTGCTCCGCCTGCCCGACGAGCTGCTCGGCGGGGATGGCAGGCGGTTCGATGGCCACGCCGTTGATCGAGACGACCGCGTCGCCGACGGCGACGTCGAGCCCGGGCTCGTTGAGCGGCGAGGTGCGCGCCGGCTGCCAGGGGTCGCCGAGCAAGATGTGAGCGATGCGGTATTCTCTGCGCTCCGGGTCGAGCTCGAAGCGCGCCCCGAGGAAGCCGAGGCGGTAGTTCGGGCTGCGGCGGAAGTCGCCCCGCATCTCGTAGGCGTGTGAGGTGCCGAGCTCGCCGTGCACCTCCCAGAGCAGGTCCGAGAGCTCGGAGCGGGAGGCGATGGCGTCGACGAGCGGCGCGTAGCGGCGCCGGATCTCGTCCCAGTCGACGCCCGACATGTCTTCGACCCAGAAGTGCTCGCGCTGCAGGCGCCAGCTCTCGGCGAACATCTGCCGCCACTCGCTCGCGGGGTCGACCGACAGCTTGATGCGCCCGAGGTCGAGCCAGCCGCTCTGCCGCCCCGCGGGCTCGACGCCCTTGGAGGCCTTGCTGCCCGCTGCCAGCACGCGCCAGCGCAGCGCCGAGCGATACAGGAGCGTCTTGTGGTCGGCGCCGAGCGAGAAGTCGGTGATGTTCTCGACCAGCCGCTCCTGGCGGTGGTGCTCGAGATCGTAGCTCTCGATCGTGCCGCGCGCGCCCGGCACCTCCTCGGGCATGGCCACGAGCTGGTTGCCCTCGAGCGGATAATACGAGAACAGCACCGCGCGGCGAGTGCCGAAGACACGGCGATAGCAGCCCTCCGCCACCGGAAACGCGACGAGGCGACGCTCGATGCCGTCGAACTCGATCTCGATGCGAGGCGGCGGCCCCGCCGCGGGCTCGGGGCTCGATGATTTGCCCTCGCCCGCCGACGCCTCGACGACCTTCGGGCGCGGCACGAACGGCGACGGCACGTCGGCGCGCAGCGTGACGGCGTAGGGCCGCATGGCGCGCGGGAAGCCGAGATCGAACTGCAGGTTGTCGTAGATGGGCTCGAAGTCGCGCCGCCCGATGAAGTAGAGGTAGCGCCCCGCCGGGTCGAACGCGGGCTGCTCGTCTCGGTGCACGCCCCGGGTGACGGCGTGCGTCGCGCCCGTGTCGAAGGCGTGCACCTTGATGATCGAGATGTTCGCCGCGGTCGCCAGCCCGTACGCGAGGAAGCGCCCGTCGGGCGAGAACGCGACGCCGGCGATGCGAGCGAAGCGGCTCGCGTCGACGCGCAGCGGTGCCTCTTCCGGCCGATCGGCATCGAACACCCAGAGCTCGTTGCGATGGTTCGAGAGCGCCACGCGCGCGCCCACCGGCGCCGCCAGCAGGCTCACCACGCGCCCGAGATCCCCCGCGACCGCCGTCTCGGAGGCGGAGCCGTCGGCGTGAAACACCACCACGTGCTCGCGCTCGGCCTCGGCGCTCACCGCCGCGACGAGGCGCCGGCTGTCCGAGAGCCACGTGAGCTGGCGATAGCGCGCCCCGGCGCGACCGTGCAGCGTCACCGGTCCCTCCCAGTGCGAGAAGGTGTAGCCCTTGCCGCGGCAGGTGAAGGCGACGCCCGTACCGTCCGGGCGCAGCGTCGCGCTCTCGACGAAGCGCTCGGCAGACACGAACTTGCGCTGGCGCTGGGTGCGCGAGCCGCTGAACTCGATCGCGACGCGCTCGGGGCCGTCGGCGCCGGGATCGAGCCGCCAGATCTCGCCGCCCGCGTGGTACACGAGCCGCTCGCCGTCGGAGCTCAGGTTGCGGGCATAGAACACGTCATGATCGCTGTGGCGGCGCAGCGCCCCGCCGTCGGGCGCGCACGAGTAGACGTTGCCGTACCCCTCGTGATCGGACAGGAAGAAGATGCGCTCGCCCACCCAGCACGGGTGCGCCAGGTTCCCGTCCAGCGCGATCAAGGGCTCGAACACGCCCGCCCCGTCGCGATCGACCCACAGCGTGCCTGCCGTGCCGCCGCGGTAGCGCTTCCAGGTGAAGGCGTCGCGCGTGGGGTGGCGCGCGAGCACCACGCCGCCCCCCTTTCCTTCAGACATCACCGTCGCCGGCCCAAAGGCAAGCTCGCGCGGCACCCCGCCGAAGACGGGCACGGCGTTCAGCCATGAGTCCTTCAGGAAGGGGCGCCCCGCGTTCGTGCTGTAGACGATCTCGCTGCCGTCCTTCGAGAAGCCGACCCAGCGGCACGTCGCGCCCTGGAACGTGACGCGCCGCACCGCGCCACCGCGCGCGGGCAGCGTGTAGACCTCGGTCGGCCCCTCCTCGCTGCCGATGAACGCGATCGTCCCGCCGTCGGGCGAAAAACACGGGCGTGCAGCCTCGCCGACGCCCGCCGTGAGCCGCTCCGCGCGCCCGCCGCTGCTCGGCACCCGCCACAGATCGTCCTCGCACACGAAGACGATCGCGTCGCCGGACAGGCTCGGGTAGCGAAAGTAACCGCGCTCGCTGGTCGCCATGCCCCCGCTCTAGCGTCCGGCACGGACGAGCGGAAGCACCATCCGGCCGGGGCCGAGCGGGGGCGGACTCTTTCAGCGCTCGGCGTCGACCTCGGGTGCCTGCTCGGGCCTGACCCCCGCGGCGCAGACGGCTGCGCCGCGGAACCCGTCGCAGTTCGATATCAGTCGCCGTTGATCACGGCGAAGCAGTAGATCGAGCCGCGGCCGCCGCCCGTCGTGATGTTCTCGGCGCCGTCCTGCGAGCAACCGACGGGGTGCGTGGTGCTGAACGACTCGGGCTGCTCGCCGCCGGTGCGGTTCGAGTGCCCGACGCGCACCTGGATCGCCTCGTCCGAGACGTCCGAGGTCCAGTCCTCGCACGTGAGGCCCGGATCGAGGGTGCCGTCTGCCTGCGTGCCCGTCAGGATGTCGTGCACGTTGTTCGGTACCTGGTTGCCCTGTTCGTCGAGCGCGATCGTCAGGTCGCCGACAGGCCAGGTCTCGTTCAGGGTGCCGTCCACTGTGCCGTCTGGCTCATCGATGATCGTCCCCTGATCGTGGAGTTGCACCAGATTATTGGCGATGATGACACCCGCCTGGTTGCGCCAGGGCCCCGCGCCGATGCGGTCGCGCGCGTCTTCGTCGGTGGTGCTCAGGTAAGCGTGCCAGGTGCGGCGCCCGAAGTCGGCGTCGACCGCCACGGCGAGCTCGGTGCAG
>Ga0247763_1000226_pt1 | contig 31232 bp, 19 predicted proteins | sample UWRJL141409B4_FD_179926 | JGI IMG/M metagenome (GOLD analysis project Ga0247763, IMG submission 179926) | Plant litter microbial communities from Arlington Agricultural Research Station in Wisconsin, United States - UWRJ-L141-409B-4 | ecosystem: Environmental > Terrestrial > Plant litter >... | reverse complement strand
GCCGGGGGCGCGGCCTCATCCGCATTGGCGATCCGCTCGCGCCTCGCCCCGTGACGAAAGGTGCCCGTGGGTCGCGAGCTCGTAAAAAATGGTGATGACACTCGACCGATCTCCGGGGTGCAGATCACGATGACGGCGATCCGTCAGCGCGAGATCTCGCTTCAGAAGCGCAGCAACTCGAACGCGGTGCAGCAGCACGAGGCGTTCGCCGGCCATCGTCGGCACCTGACCGACCTCCTGATGGCGAGGGCGGTGGACGTAACCTCGGGAGAAGGCCCGCGCCTGTGCGTGCTCGGGGCCGGCAACTGCGGTGACCTCGACCTCGAGCGGCTCGCGTCGCGTTATCGTTCGATCCACCTGGTCGACGTCGATACCGACGCGCTCGAGCGCGCAATGTCTCGCCAGAGCGCGGGCACCCGCGCCGCGCTCGTGCCGGTGGCGCCGCTCGATCTATCGGGCTTGCTCGAGCCGCTCGATCGCTGGAAGAAGCTGCTGATCACGCCGGACGAGGTGCTGGCGCATCCGGTGCACACCGCCGAGAGCATCGCGCAGCGGCTCGGCGAGCCCTTCGACGTGGTGGTGTCGGCGTGCGTCCTGTCGCAGATGCACCTGTCCGTGCGCAACGTCTTGTCCGATTCGCACCGGTTGTTTCAAGCGGCGGGTTACACGCTGAACCTCACCCACCTGCGCACGCTGGCGCGGCTGGCGAAGCCCGCGGGTGGCGTGGCGCTGCTCGTCAGCGACGTGGCGACGGAGCGGATGGCACCCCTCGATTCGTCGCGAGCGACAGGCGATTGCTTCGCTCTGCTCGAGCACCAGCTGCGCACCGGCGGCGTGTTCGACGCGGTGCGGCCCGACGCCATCGCCGCCATCGCGGGCGATGATCCGAGCCTGCTGCGCGAGCTCGGCACGGCGCGCATCGTCGACACCTGGGTCTGGCAGAACGGGCCGCGGCGCGCGTTCCTGGTGTACGCGCTCGAGCTGCCCCGTGTGGGGTGAGCGCTGGTCAGAAGTCGGAGCGGACCGGCAGAACTGCGAGAGCTCGAGCGCTCGAGTGCAACACCACGCGCGAAATGACATGCGAGCCGGCGTCATTCTCATGACTCTCCGGGTATCGATCGCGGTATCTAGAGCGAGGGATCGAGCCAACGCGCGCAAGTCGCGCCCGCCGTGGAGAACTTCGCGTGTCCAACGACTCCTTTAGGTTTGTAGACGACCGCAGCTCCGAGCGAGTGCGCAACCGGGTGCGCTCGTGCGGAGCCCTGACGCTCCTGGCAGGCCTTCTGTCAGCGTGCGGTGGCTCGACCGCCCCTGACGGCATTCCCGGAGATCCGGCGGCACCGGGCGACGCGCCCGCGAGTGAACCCTCGCTGCCCCCGGCAGGCAGCGTCGAGCCCGGCGGCGCACCCGGTGACGCTGCCGACCCCGGCGCCACGCCCGCACCGACGGCAGGCAATGAAGACCCGACATCGGGCATCGGCGGGCTCGACGGCAACGAGGGGGAGGGAACACAGGCTGGCGTCACCGACCCGAGCGGGCCCGAGCCGACCCCGACCGAACCCCCGCCGCTCGAACCCGAGCCCCCACCGCCCGCGTGTGAAGACCCGAGCGGCTGTCCGCTGCCGGCTTTTCCGGGCGCTGACGGCGCGGGAGGCTACGTCAGCGGGGGGCGCGGCGGCGACGTGTATCACGTCACCCAGCTCGACACCGACTTCGGCGATCAGGCACCGGGCACGCTGCGCTTCGGACTCTCGAACCTGACGGGGCCGCGCACCATCGTGTTCGACATCAGCGGTGTATTCAGCCTCGGGCGCAGCGCCGTCGCCGGCTGGGACGACAACGGCAACGGCTGGGACACGGCGTCCCGCCTGAACATCCCGTCCAACGTCACCATCGCCGGGCAGACTGCGCCCGGCCCCGTCATCATCACGGGAGGCGTGATCAAGGCGGGGGGCGAGAATTTCATCCTGCGCAACGTCACGATCGCGCCGGGCTACGGCAGCCGCGGCTTCGACGAGCTCGATCGCCCGCCCGTCACGGGTGACTTTCCCGACTCGTACGTGTTCGACGCGATCGACATCACGGGGCGCGATCTGATCATCGATCACGTGACGACCGTCTACGCGACGGACGAGACGGTGTCGATGAACGAGTCGGTCACGCGCGCGACCGTGCAGTACAGCAGCATCTCGCAGGGGCAGAACTACCCGCAGGCAGACGCCGAAGCCACCGGCGTGCGTTACACCGGGCACGCGCTCGGCTCTCTGCTGCAAGCGGGTTCGGGCGCCACTGTCAGCGTTCATCACAACCTGTACGCGCATCAGAAGGGGCGCCTGCCGCGCGTCGGCACGGAAGCCGATGCGCTGACGGTGCCCGGCGTCGGCGCCTTCAACGACTTCCGCAACAACGTGTTTTACAACTGGTTCGACACGGCCGGTACGGGCGCGAGCGGCCAGGCCAGCCAGAACAACTTCGTCGCGAACTTCTACCTGGCTGGCCCCGGCGGTGACGACCCGTCGGGCGACACCAGCACGGAGCTCGCGACCAAGGCCGGCGGTACGAGCATCTTCGACGGCAACGACGCGGTAAACACGCGAGTGTTCCACTCGGGCAACCTCGCCGACCGCGAGCTCGACGGCGACGCGCTCGACGGAGTGCCGCTCGACGACGCCGACTTCATCGATTCGAGCCTCGCGGCCGCGCCTTTCGTAGAGGCTCCCTACGCCGGAGTGACCGACGCCGCCGACGTCGCGTTCTCGCGCGTGCTCGACTACGCCGGCAGCCGCTACTGGGAGCGCGGCCCCGTCGACGCGCGCCTCGTGGCCGAGGTGCGCGCCGGAGCGGGCCAGATCCAGGCCTGGGCGGACGATCCCTTCAACCCGAGCGCCGATGAAGGCGTCGAGTGGCGCCGCCTGATCGCGACGCCTTCCGTCGCTCGCGACGCGGGCTTCGACACCGACCAGGATGGCATGCCCGACGGCTGGGAGGTGGAGCACGCTCTCGACCCCCGAGCGCCCGACAACAACGGCGATTTCGACGCGGACGGATACACCAACCTGGAAGAGTACATCAACGAGCTCGCCGCCTGGCCCGCGGCGTCGACCGCGCAGTTCGTCGGGCGGGAGAACCAGCGCTACGCGCAGATCCAGAACTGGAGCCTCTCGACGAGCAAGCGTGATGGCGCTGCGCCCTGGCAACCGAGCGGCCACGATATCGCCCAGATCCTGACGGGCACCGCTCGCATCGACGCCGTCGGGCAGCATGCCGGCAGGCTCGAGGTCTCGTCGGAGGGTGGCATGGCCGTGCTCGAGGTCAGCGGCGGTTGGCTCGAGGTCGAGCGCGAACTGTCGATCGGCTCCCGCGCGACGGGCCCGGGAGCTCGTGCCGCGGGCGCCGGGCAGGTCAACCTGAGCGGAGGCCGGCTGCGGGCGGGGAGCGTCGTGATCGGCGCTGGCGCGGCATCGACCGCGGAGTTCAACCTGACGGGGGGCGTGCTCAGCACGGCGCGCGTGATCGCTGGCTCACCCGGCGCGCGCTTCAATTTCGCCGGCGGAACACTCCACGCCGATCGCGTGGGCTTCGAGCTCGACAACCAGGGTGGGGTGCTGTGGCCCGGGCGCTCGGTGCGCGCCGAGCGCTTCGGCGGCCGTGCCGAGCCGACCTTTGGCTACCTGCGCGTCGCCGGCGATCTGCGCCTGACGCGAGGCGCGTTGCATCTCGAGCTCGGGGCTGCAGGCAGCGACGGCGTCGCCGTCGATGGAGACCTCTGGCTCGGGGGCGATCTCGAGCTCGAGACCCTTCGCGGCGCGGAGCCGGTGCTCGGCGCGAGCTGGATCATCGCGACCGCCCGGGGCCAAGTGCACGGCGCGTTCGAGCGCGTGCCGTCGGGCTATCGGGTCGAGGTCACGGGGCAGCGCGTGATCCTGGCGTACGGCGTCCTCGCGAGCGATATCGCAGCGCGGCGTATCGGGGTGCACGATGCGACGTCCGCCGGTCGCGATGGCTCGCCGGCAGTCGCGAGCATCGCGCGCTGAACACCTCTGCGCGAAGGGCGCACGCTGACGCGAGGCGGCGACGCTCTCGCGTTCGCGCCCGAGTTCTGTCGTTTCTGGTCGCCGGTGACGGCCCGCGAAAGAAGTGTCGGGCGTCCATGGAATCGCCGCGGTCTTCGCGCATCTCGCCATCGCTCACGGGCTTTTTTCTGAGCCGCCACGGTCGCCTGCGGTGGCTTTACTGACGCCGAAACACGGGGGCCCGCGCCAGGTGGCGCAGGCCCCAACCGAGGCTCTCGGACGGGTTGCGGAGGTTTGCTGTCTGCTGCTTCGGGTCCCGAAGCGGGGAGCGGCGTCGCGTTCGTGTGCATCGAGACCGAAGAGAAGGAAGGTCCACTTTGAGCTCCAAAGATTGGAAAGACGCGAGGGCGGTCGACGAACGGCGGGCGATGTGGGGGCGTGGGGCACGGGCCGCGTGTGCAGCAGCGCTCGTGATCGCCTGCGCCAACAAGGTCGTTGATTTGCCGGAGCCCGGCGACGTCGCGCCCACGACCCCGGACGGACAGACCACCCCCGATGACGGGCTGAGCGGCGGCCCCGGTGGCGTGGGCGGCCCCGACGCTCCGGAGGCGTGTGCTCCCGGTCGCCTGAGTCGCAAGGCGATCTGGTTGAGCGACATCCAGTTCGCCAACACCATCACCACCCTGCTCGGGCCAGCGGCGGTGGCTGTCGACGACCAGCCCGACGCGGCGCTCAAGGTCTTCTCACAGAAGGGCGTGGTCGTGAACACGTCGATGCTGCGCACGCGGATGGATCTCGCCGAGAGCGCCGCGGCGAGCCTGACGGGTCGCGTCGCCGAGCTGACGGGCTGCACCGATGGTGACGACGCCTGCGCCCAGAGCTTCCTCGCCGACCTCGCGCACCGCGCTTTCCGCCGCCCCGTCGGCGCGGTGGAGCTCGCCGACCTGGGCGAGGTCTACGCCGCGGGCCGCGAGACGAGCTTCGAGCAGGGGATTCAGCTCGCGACGCAAGCCATCATCGCGTCCCCTTCGTTCAACTACCGCACCGAGTTCGGCGACGCGACGGTCGGCGCCGCGTCGGGCACGCGACAGCTCGCCGGCACCGAGCTCGCGAGTTTGCTCAGCTTCTGGCTGACGGACGGCCCCCCCGACGACGAGCTGCTCGGCGCGGCCGAGGCGGGCCAGCTGAGTCAGCCCGCGGAGCTGGAGCGGCAGGTGGGGCGCCTGCTGTCGTCCGAGGCCGCCCAGAACAGCGTCACCCTCACCCTGATGTCGGCGTGGGGCATGAGGAACGTCTTCGACGCCGTCAAGGATCCGACGCTCTTCCCAGAATATGGGCCGCTCCTTCAGAGCAGCATGTTCGAGGAGACGCGCCTGTTCCTCAACAACGCGCTCTGGTCTGAGGGTTCGACCGTCGACCAGGTGCTCACCTCGCGCACGAGCTTCATCAACGAGGCGCTGGCCGAATTGTACGGCATTCCGTTCACGGGCGCCGACTCGACCCAGTTCGTCGAGGTCGAGCTGCCGGAGAATCAGCGCGCCGGTTTGCTGACGCAGGCGAGTCTGCTCGCGGCTCGCGCGCGTACCGACAACACCTCCGTCGTGGCTCGCGGGCTGTTCGTGCGGGCGTCGCTCTTGTGTCTGCAGCGCCCGCCGCCTCCACCCGAGGCCGTCATCGCGCAGGTCGAAGAGCTGCTCGCGGCAGACCTGACCGAGCGCGAGCGCGCCGACTTCCGCGCGGCGACCAGCCCGTGCAAGAACTGCCACTCGAGCATCGACGGCTTCGGCTTGATGCTCGAGAACTACGACGCCATCGGCCGCTTCCGGGAAGACCTGGAGGGCACGCCCATCGACCCCCAGGTAGACCTCGGCACGCTCGGTTACCCTGGCGTGTTCGACGGAGCCGTCGACTTTGCGACGACGGCCGCGGAAGATTCGCAGTTCACGGCCTGCCTGGCGCGGCACCTCGCCGTGTACGCCACGGGTGAAGATGGTCTAGCGACCAACGACTGCGAGCTCGAACCGTTCGCCCAGGCAGCCCCCAGCGAGATGAGCTTGCCCGAAATCGTCGCGACTCTCGCTCGTTCGCCCCTGCTCACGACGCGTTCCGGAGATTGACATGAATTATACCTTCAAGCGCCGCGCCTTCCTTCAAAGCATCGGGGCAGCGGCGGGGTTGGCTTCGTTCCTGCGTGGCCTCGAGCAGGCCGAAGCGCAAGTCGCTGCTCCACAGCGCATCTTGTTCCTGCAGCGCCCCGTCGGCACCGTTCCTCAGAACTGGTTCCCCGCCGGCCGTGGGCCCACCTTCGAGCCGAGCCGCATCCTGCAGCAGTTCGCGGCGCTGCGCGATCGAATGGTGGTGTTCGAAGACATCCGACTGCCGTCGAACGGCTCGGTCGGTGGCGGGCACGAGCGCGGCACGGTGCTGATGTTGACGGGCCAACGCACCACGCGGCTGTACCCCGGAAACGGCGGCGACGATCCGATCGCCGAAGGCCCGAGCGTCGATCAGCTGCTCGCGGCTGGAGCGCCCAGCCTGCAAGGCACGGCCATCGCGTCGCTGCAGCTCGCGGCCGACAGCCGCGCGGACACGCCGGAGGTGTCGACCCGCCACATGTCTTACTCGGGCGCGCAGGCGCCGCTGCGCCCTTATTATCAACCGAACGACGGTTACCAGCGCGTCTTCGGCACCCTGATGCCGGGGGGGGCAACGCCTGAAAACCTGGTCGTTCTGGAGCGCGCTCGCGCCCAGAAGCGCAGCGTGCTCGACTTCGCCCTGAAGGATCTGACGCGGCTCTCGACGCTAGCGCCCGCCTCGCAGCGGGTGCAGCTCGACATGCACGCCGCTGCCATCCGCGAGGTGGAGACCGAGTTTGACGCGACACCGCTCGACCCGGTGGGCTGCGGCGTGGCGACGGCACCGCCCACGATCAACGTGAGCACGCGCACGGACCCGTACAGCGGCAACCACATCGTCCCGGAGCGCGACGACCAGCTCCATTCGGACATCGGCGGGCTCCACATGTCCGTCATCAAGGCCGCGTTCCGCTGCGATCTGACGCGGGTGGTGACGTATCAGTGGTCGCCGGGAACCAACCACGTCAGCTTCGGCGACCTTTGGCCGCCGAACCCTGCGCAGTTCAAGGTGCATCACACCACCAGCCACGATCCGGGTTCGCCGGATCAGGCCGAGTTCCTCACGCGCGTGGAGGAGTTCTACGCGGTGCGCGCTGCGACCTTCCTGCAGGAGCTGGCGGCGCTGCCCGACATCTCGGGCAACGGTTCGGTGCTCGACAACACGCTGGTGCCCTACATCACCGAGGTGGCCGAGCGGAATCACACCTGGACGCGCATGCCGTTCCTGATGTTCGGCGGCCTCGGCCTGATCGGTAACCGGCGCTGGGACAACGGCAACGGAGGGATGCGCATGAGCAACGATCTGTGGATGGCGATCGCCGAGCGCTTCGGCATGTCGGGCTTCACCCTGGGCGACAACGACATGCACACGACCCCGATCACCGGCTTGTTCGCGTGAAGCGGAGCGGCGTGGCCACGGGCGAAACGGTGCGAGTCGCGCGCGTCGAGTCAGCGTCTCGGACGGCGAACGCGCGGGGGGAGCGCTCGCTGTCGGGGGCGGGTCGGCTCGCGCTCGTGGGGGGCGTGCTGCTCGGCGCAGCTTCGGTGTCTTGCTCGGCGGAGCTGCCGGAGTGCCCCCCGGGCACGAACTTCGATGATTGCCGTCCGTCCACGCGCAGCAGCATGATGCAACCCGTGGCCAGCGCGGGCGGAAGCCCGGCGGCGCAGGGCGGGAGCGGCGGCGCGGGCGGCGGCCCGCCCGTGGCGTCTGCCGGCACATCGGGATCGGAGCTTCCACCGGTGAGCGAGGGAGACGACCTCGACCCGCCGGATCCGCCAGAGGAGGGCGATCCCGATCCGCCTCAGCCCACGGTCGACAACTGCCCGGACGACCCTGCAAAGATGCTGCCCGGCGTGTGCGGTTGTGGCGTCCCGGACGACAACTTCGACAACGACGGCGCTCTCGACTGCATCGAAGACTGCCCCGACAACGCCGCCAAGACGCTGCCGTCGGGTCCGTGCGGCTGCTCGAGCCTCGCAGACACCGCCGCTTGCACCACGCTGCGCGGCGCGCTGCGCAACCTGTACACGTTCGACGGCACGGGCGTCGAGATCGTCGATTCGCTCGGTGGTATGGATGGCGTGCTGCTCGATGATGACGGCGTGACGACGGCCGCGGAGCTCCAGCGGCTGCAGGTCAATGGGCGCTTGAACTTCGACGGCTTCGGCAGCTTCGTGGATCTGCCCGATGGGCTCATTTCCAGCCTCGGAGACGCGACCTTCGAGGTCTGGGTCGAGTGGCGCGGCGGAGCCTTCTGGCCGCGCGTCTTCGATTTTGGTAACAGCAACGCAGGGGCTGGGCAGTCGTATCTGTTCCTCACGCCGTCGAACAGCGTCACCACGACGCTGCGTGTCGCGTATTCGATCGCAGGCCCAGGCGCCGCAGAGACGCTCGTCGACGGGCTCGCTGCGCTTCCGATCGCGACGGGTGCGGGAGGAACGCTGGAGCACCTCGCCGTCGTGGTCGACGACACGCAGGGCACGCTTCGGTTATACTCGAACGGCAGCGAGCTCGGCGCCGTACCGCTCGCCAATAGCCTCACCGAGCTCAGCGACGTCAACAACTGGCTCGGGCGCTCCAACTTTGCGGCGGATCCGCCGCTGTTTGGCTCGCTCGTCGAGTTCCGGATCTATGCTCAAGCACTCTCTGCAACACAACTTCGCTCGAGCTTTCAAGCGGGCCCGGGCGCGCTTGACTAGTACCTCATGCCCTAGGTTCGTGCCGGGTTCGCCCCGCCCCCGCTGCGCGGGTGAGGGGCGTGTCGAACCCGACCCAAAGGGCATCTCTGCATTCGGCACTTCCTCTACATTGGGCGAAACCCTGCGCGGACTTCGGGTTTCGCCTACTAGCGCCGCCGAGCGCGGAGGTATCGCCCTCATCGCTGCGGTGATGATCGCCGCTTGCGTCGATTATGCGGGCCCGCCGCCAGAGGAGGAGACGGCGAGCAACCAACCGAGCGACACGCCGCCGACGAGCATCCCGCCGACGAGCATCCCGCCGACCACGACACCGCCGACCACGACGCCGAGCACACCCACGCCCGACCCGGACATGGAGGCGGGTGGCGATGAGCCATCGGGAGGCGACGCGGAGCCCATCAGCTTTGACGGCGACGTGCACCCGATCCTGGTGGCGAGGTGCGGCATGTGTCACGAGGGCGTCGCGCCGGCGCTGCCCGATCACGGCGCAGCCGATCTCGATGTCGCGTTCGCCGCGACGCAAGGCGAGTCGAACGATGAGCCCGTCTACGAGCGCATCCTCGCTCGCTGCTCGGGTGACGATCCGAACGGGATGATGCCTCCGGGCTGCTCCGGCCCCCCGGGCTCCGCGGGCGGCTGCATCACGCAAGACGAGTTCGACATCCTCGAGCGCTGGGTCGAGCAAGGGGCCAGTCGATGACCGCGACTGAATGCGCCCCGCAGCTTTCTCTTTGCCGGAGGGCAACATGAAGGGACTCATGATCAAATCCAGAGCCGTCGTCGGGCTTCCCCTCGTCGCGCTGTTCGCTTGTTCGTCCGAGAATCTGCAGACGACCGGGCTCGATCCGGCGAGCAGCGTGAACCCGGCGATGCCGGGCAATCCGAGCACGACACCGTCCACACCGTCGACGACGCCCGATCAACCCGGCTCGCCGATGACCGAGCCGACCGCTCCGGTCGGCAACGACCTGCCCTCATCCGAGGGCAACCCCGATGGCATCGCCCCTCCAACTCTCGATCCCGGCGATGAAATGACGAGCGGCGAGGCGCCGGACGACTCGATGGAGACGCCGGACCCCGAGACACCGGCGCCCGAGGGTCCGGAGGCCGTGCTCACGCCATCGCAGATCGGCGGTGACCTCGAGGGCTTCCTGCACCTCGCGCCCTGCGAGAGCCAGGACTTCGGGCACGACTGCACGCTGCCGGGCTGTCAGGGCGGGTCGAAGACGCTCGAGCGCACGCTGCAGCTCGGCGGCGAGCCCGGCACCGTCTACGACGTCACCGTTCACGTCTACGGCGTCGTCGAGCCGCGCGCCTACCAGGGCGGTGTGCGCCGCGCCGGCGCGAACTTCGACGCGAGCAGCCTCGACCTCTGGTACGAGGGCGGCGTCATCCCGGCCAACCCGGGCACGTATAACTCTTACGAGCTCCACGTCGAGCCCGCGGTGCCAGGCACGCCGAACGTCTATTACTTGAACTCTCGAACGGGCGGCGACCAGCAGATCGTCGTCCGCATCGACTACCAGGCGACATTCGCCGTCCAGGGCGGCGGCACGATCCGCTTCCGCTCCTTCGACTTGAACTGCCGTCAGATCACGAACTGCGCGACCAACGAGTGCGGGCCGCTGAACCCGAAGCCCCTCACGGTGGACGCGGTGCGAAACGCCGATCCGCCGCCGGTGGCGACGTTCGCCCAGCCGTATCAGACGGGCGCCAACATCGGGCGCGGGCAGTGGGTCTACATCGACGTGCTCGACGCCGCGCCCCGTCCTTGAGCGCCGTGCTCACGGGCTAGCGCGCGTCGAACGCCATCGAAGCCTCCGGGCAGCAAAGCGAGCAAACGAGCGGCAATCGAATGATCAGATGATGGGGCGGACCTGCGTGAGGCGAGGTCCGCCTCCGATTTGCGAGTGCCGCGAGCAACCCGATCTCTCTCGTTCGGGTCGGTCGAGCTCGTGCGCCAAACACGGACTCTGTTGGAGGTAGGTTCGGTGGTGAGCAGTTCACGACGGATAGGTCTGCGACTTGCGCTGGTGGTGCTCGCGATGGCACCCGGCGCAGCCGGCGAGGTGACGATCTTCAAATCGCCCGACTGGGAGGTGTTCACGGACGGGCGCGTGCAGGCCTTCCTCAGCTATGGCTGGGGCGACACGATCACCCCGCAAATTCAGCTTCAAAGCCCGACGGGCCCGATCGACGTGAGGCCGGTGGGCGGCGGTGTCAACCAGGGCGAGGCGCTGAGCGACGGCTCGACGTCGGAGGGCGGCAACTACTCGAGCACCCGCGTGCGCAGCGGCTTCACCGGCAACATCTTCGGGTTCGGGCTGCGCCACCGCCTCGGGGAAGACCTGTCGCTGAAGGGCTACATCCATATCAATAGCGTGATCGAGTCGATCGATCGGCGCAAATTCGAGACGGTCGAACCCGACGTGCGGCAGGGCTACCTCGAGCTGTCGGGCAGCTGGGGCAGCTTCCTCGCCGGTCGCTCCTTCACGCTGTTCTCGCGCGGCGCCACCGAGATCACTTATCTCTACGGCTTTCGCTACGGCGTGGGCTTCCCGCCTTCTCCCGACAACCTCGGGCCGACGAACGGCCACATCGGCTTCGGCGTGCTCGCCAACGGCTTCTCCGCCGGCATGGTGTACACCACGCCCAGCGTGGCCGGTTTCAAGCTCTCCGCGGGCGTGTATGACCCGTCGGGCATCGTCGGCTCGCCCTGGGAGCGCACCAAGTACCCCCGCCCCGAGGGTGAGCTCAGCTACGACCGCACGTTCGAAGGAGGGCTCGTTCACCTCTTCCTCAACGGCGCATGGCAGAAGGTTTATGAGCGCAACAACACGCGGGACGTGACGGTCTCTGGTGTCGGCTATGGCGGTCGCGTCGAGCTCGGCCCCGTCCACCTCGGCGTCTCCGGGCATACCGGCGTCGGCCTCGGCATCAACTACGCTTTCGACCCGTCCCCCGCGACCTACGGCGAGCTCCAGCAGAATTTCGAGCTGCGCTCGTTCGACGGGTTCTATGGCCAGCTGCAGCTGGCGCTCGGCAAGATCGACCTGCAGACCGGGGTCGGAATCACCCGCGTCAAGCCGCTCGTTTACGATCGGGTCAACTTCATTGACGACGACGCCAACCCAGACACGCCCTCACTGAACGATGACGGTGACCCTACCCAGAATGATCCGCTCACGATCAATCTGCTGAAGCACCAGTTTGGAATTTCTGGCGGGGTCGTCTATCACGCGGCAGATCACCTTCACTTCGACGTCGACTACTTCCGTGCGGACTTCCGCTGGCAGCTCGCCGATCAGAAACAGATCCTCAACTTCGTCAACGCAGGGTGCACGTTCGACTGGTGAACGTGCCGAGAGGAACCGTCATGCTCAGAACCAAAGTCAGGAGCACCGTCTCGAGCTGGTCTGTCGTCGCCATGATCGTGGCGCTCGGCTCGTCGGGCTTCATCGGAGCCTGCAAGTCCGAAGACGGGAAGAAGGAAGGCGCGGCGGTGCAGACCACCACCGCGCCGGTGCTGCCGGCCACCGCCAGGCCCGCGTCGCCCGAAGGCAAAGCCACCGTCACCAAGGAGGTGTATGGTGACCTGGATGGGCACGGCGTCGAGCGCTACACCCTGACCAACAGCAAAGGCCTGTCGCTGAAGGTGATCACCTACGGCGCCATCATCACGGAGCTCCAGGTGCCAGACCGCGCGGGCAAGCTCGCCGACATCGTGCTCGGGTTCGACGATCTGCAGGGCTACGTGAAGGGCAGCCCGTACTTCGGCGCCACCGTGGGCCGCGTCGCGAACCGGATCGCGAGCTCCAAGTTCGAGCTGGAAGGCAAGAAGTACACGCTCGCCGCCAACAATGCGCCGCACCACCTGCACGGGGGAAACAAGGGTTGGGACAAGGTGGTGTGGGAGGGCGAGCCCGTCGACGCCCCGAACGGCGCCGCGCTGAGGCTGACGTACGTGTCGCCCGACGGCGAGGAGGGTTACCCGGGCAAGGTCACGGCGACCACCGTTTACACGCTGACGAACGACAACGCGCTGAAGGTGGAGATGAGCGCCACGACCGACGCGACGACCCTGGTCAACATGGCGCACCACACCTACTGGAATCTCGCCGGGCATGCCTCGGGCACCATCCAGAACCAGGTGCTGCAGCTGTTCGCGACGCAGTACACGCCGCCTGAGGGGCTCGTCCCCGACGGGCGCATCGCACCGGTCGCGGGAACGCCGTTCGACTTCACCAAGCCCAAGCCCATCGGGAGAGACCTGGCCGCCGCCGGCGGAACGCCCGTCGGCTTCGATCATAACTTCGTCGTCGACGGTGACGCGCACCGGCTGCGCCCGGTGGCGAAGCTCCACGACCCGAGCTCGGGGCGCACGATGACCATCGACGCCGACCAACCGGGGGTTCAGTTCTACTCCGGCAACTTCCTGGATGGCAAAGCCGTGGGCAAGGGCGGCGCCGTCTACGCGCAGTACAATGGCGTTTGCCTCGAGACGCAGAAGTTCCCGAACTCGATCAACGTCCCCGAGTGGAAGAGCGAGGTGATCCTGACGCCCGGCAAGGTATACGAGCACACCATGGTCCATCGCTTTTCGGTGGAATGAATCGGTGGAGTGACGTTCGATGGCAGCGGCTCAGAACCTTCAGTGGGCAGTGATCGGCACCGGTGGCATCGCCGGAGATTTCGTTCGAGCGCTCGGGCACTCCGCCCGGTGTCGAGTGGTCAACGTCGTCGGATCGTCGCGCGAGAAGGGCAGGGCCTTCGCAGAGCGCTGGTCGCTGCCCCGGTCGAGCGCGACCCTCGACGACCTGCTCGCCGATCGCGAGGTGGACGCCGTGTATGTCGCCTCTCCCCACCCGCTGCACGAGGCGCAGGCGCTCGCTGCCATCGCGGCGCGCAAGGCCGTGCTGTGCGAGAAGCCGATGACGGTCGACGCCGCCGGCACCGAGCGGCTGATCGCGGCAGCGCGCGCCCAGGGCGTGTTCCTGATGGAGGCGTTCATGTATCGCTGCCACCCCATCGTGCGCGAGCTGCTCGGGCGGCTCTCGGATGGGGTGATCGGAGCGGTGCGGCACGTGCGCGCCGATTTTGGGTTTCGCGTTCCACGCAACCCTGAGGGGCGCCTCTTCAACCTCGCGCTCGGCGGCGGCGGCATCCTCGATGTGGGCGGCTACCCCGTGTCGTTCGCTCGGCTCATCGCCGGCCACGTCGCGGATGCCCCGTTCGCCGAACCCGAGCGGCTCGCCGCTGCCGGGCACCGCGGCCCGACCGGCGCCGACGAGATCGCGACGGCGGTGCTGAGCTTCACTTCGGGGCTGTCGGCGACGGTCACCTGCGGGGTGTTGCACGACGTCGGCACCTCCGCGGTGGTGTTCGGTGAGCAGGGCAAGATCGTGCTGCCGAACCCGTGGATTCCGGAGGGAAACCGGCAAGCGCTCGCGAGCCGTTTTTTCATTCACCGCGACGGTCGCTCCGCGGAAGAGGTCACGGTGGAGACGGCGCTGCCCACCTACGGTGTCGAGGCCGAGCTCGTGGCGGACTGCTTGCCTCGGCTCGAGGCGCCGCCGCCGGCGATGAGTTGGGCCGATAGCCTCGGCAACATGCGAGCGCTCGACCGATGGCGCGCAGAGCTCCAGCGCTAGCGGTTGTAGCTTCGGCCCTGAGCGCCTGCGCCAGCGGAGACGACGGCCCGAGTTATTCGCGCGACGTTCGGCCGCTGCTCGCCCAGCGCTGTGTCGCTTGCCACCACTCGGGTGACTCGGGCCTCGTCGACATCGAGGACCCCTTCACGCCTGATTTCGACTCGCCTGGCCTGGTCAACTCGCGAAACTCCTGGTCGATTGACGCCAACGTCAGCATGCCTGCCTACAACCTGGTGCCGTTTCAGCCCGAGGCGAGCTTCATCATGCAGAAGGTGACAGACCGGGAGCTCACTCCCGGCTGCGACTCGAGCGCCGGCTCCTGCAAGACCGACGCTGTCGGGTTCTTCATGCCCCCCGCTCCGCGCCGCCTGTCGGAGCTGAAGCGGGCCGCCGTGCGCCTCTGGATCGTGACCGGCGCGGAAGAGGATGACTACTACCGCAGCCAGGTTCTCCCCATCTTCGGTGACCCGCAGAACCGCCGGCGGTCGGAGTGCGAGGAGGGGGGCATGGAACCGGGCTGCATCGTGTGCATCACGTGTCACTACGAAGGCTCACCGAACCCGCCCGATCTGACGAATCCGTTCGATCCCCTCGCTGGCATCGTCAACGTCAGGTCGGCGTATCGCTCCGACCTCGACCTCGTCGAGCCGGGCGACCCAGAGCAGAGCTTCCTGCTGAGAAAGCTCGACGCGCTGGGTCCCACGAGCGAGGTGGGGGCGCCGATGCCGTACGGCTATCGCGCTCTGGCGGAGCACGAGGTGGAGGTGTTGCGTCAGTGGATCACCATCGGCGCCCCCGACGATTGACGTCCGCGGACGCGCCGCCAAGGAATCACTCGTGCACGGGACCCGTGAAGATCGGCAACACGAACGGAGAGGCGACGACCTCGTCTCGCCCCAGCGCCTCGCCGGGCCCCGCACCGAGGGTGGGCGTGGTGTCGGTGCGGTGGCAGCGCGCACAGCCGCCGTAGCTGGGGCTCGACACCATCGACTGCCGGCTGCGGCGGCCGTCGTCAAAGTCGTATTCCACGACCACGCTGTACGGTGTCGCGAGCGAGCCCTCGCGACCCTCGAAGAAGAAGTTACCGGCGTGGTTGGTGAGCGTCTGGAGACGCTGCCCATCGGCGCCGGTGATCGTGACGCGCGCACCCTCGACCCCCAAGCAATCGTTGAGGACGGTGCGTGCGCCCTCGCGATCGACGAGCCCGTAGACGGTGCCTCCCGCGATCAGCTCGGGGCCGCCCTCGCGCGTGTGGCAGCCGACGCAGTCGCGCCCTGGAAACATCTCCTCGCTCGGCGTGAGCTCACCGATCCAGCGCTTGCCCGACGCACACACTTCGGTCGGAACGTCTTCGACGAGCTCACCGGCACACGCTGACGAAACGAGCCAGCACCACACCGAGCAGATACGGGAGACGCGGAGCGACGGCCGCATGGCGAGCTCCACACTGTGCGAGTCACCGCGCAAAGTACAGCGATGAACGACGATGAGCGATCGGGCCGAGCCGATCGGCCCGAACTCGGGCCGATCCGCGAACGATGGACAGATGAGCGAGCACCGCTCGAGCGAGCGGAGCAACCAGGCAAGCGTGTGTCGAGAGCAGTGAAGGCACGAGTCGTATTCATTCTGACGCTGCTGCTGGTCGGGCTCGGCGCGCCCGCGGCGCACGCCTACCCATGGATGATCCGCCACGGCCTGGCCGAGTGCGGCGGCTGTCACGTCGACCCCATGGGCGGCGAGACCTTGACGCAGATGGGGCGTGCGCTCGGCGAGGCGCTGCTGCGCACCCCCTGGGGGGACGATGCACCCGAGCCCACCCGATTCCTGTTCACCGTGGACCCGCCCGAAGACGTGCGCCTGGGCGGCAGCGTGCGCGTGCTCGGGCTGACCAGCCTCGACACCGGAAGGCGGCGCGTCTTTCCGATGCAGGCCGACCTGACCGGCGCCTCCTCCTTCGGCCAGCTCACGCTCGCGGGCAGCCTCGGCGTGTCGCGCGCGTCCCGGCGCTACGAGCACTCGAGCAACGCGCGGCTGTGGGGCGATGTGGCGGCGGAGGAGGTGATCCTGGTCTCGCGCAACCACTGGCTCGGCTATCGCCCCAACGACGACTGGCTGCTCCGGCTCGGGCGCATCAACCTTCCCTTCGGGATCCGCGCTCCAGAGCACACGCTCTGGGTGCGCTCGGAGACGCGAACGGATCGCGAATCCGACCAGCAGCACGGGGTCGCGGCGTACTACTCGCGGGGCCCGCTGCGCGCCGAGTTGATGGGGGTGCTCGGCAACTTCCAGCGCCCGGGCGACGCCTGGCGCGAGCGGGGCTACACGGGGCAGTTCGAGGTGTTGATCGAGCCCGAGCTCGCGCTCGGCGCGAGCTCGCAGATACTCGTTGCCCAGCGCGACGCCGAGATCGACGAAGGCACCGTGTTGCGCCAGGCGCACGGCGTGACGCTGCGTTATGTGGCGATTCCGGCCGCGGTGTTCCTGATCGAGGGCGACGTATTGTCGAAGACCGGATCGAGCCTCGGCTATGTGGGCATGACGACGCTCGACCTGGAGCCCGCGCGGGGGCTGCACCTCGCGGGCACCGGCGAGGTGCTCGATCGCGGCAAGCCAGCGAGCGGCGCCGGGCTCGGCCGTGGCAAACCGCACTTCGGCGGTTGGCTCACCCTCGATTGGTTCTTCGCCCCGCACCTCGAGCTGCGCGTCGACGCCGTGCTGCGCCAGAACCGCAGCGGAGTGTTGCTGACGCAGATCCACCTGTCGTTGTGAACGAGCTTCGGCGCGAACGCCTCGGGGGCAGCCCTCGGCGCGCTGCCGGGCCGTCATCGCAATCCCGCTCGCACCTCGCATCTGGCGACGAGCAGAGCAACACGAGCTCGCAACGAGGCGCACATCTTTTGTGAGCCATCGTCGGGCGCGGCGCGACTCTCGCCGAGCCACGCGGGGCGCGTTGCGTCGCCGAACCGCCTCCGCTATCAACCGCAGTCGTAGAGAGAGCGCGTCGTGACGCGCGGCCAGAGCGCGCAGCGGAGCAGATCCGAGCGAGCTCTCAGCGGGCCCTGGTGCGCTCGACCCATGCGATCGAGCGCTCGTCTTTTCGGTGCTGCGCTCGCTCGCAGCAAGGAGGCTCTCGTGGACTGGAACCGAAGACAGCGACGGATGACCGTCGAGCTGATGTTGATCGTGGGTTGCGCCGTCGCCGGCGCTGGATGTGAAGACGAGGCGGGCCCACTGCCGGTGCCAGCCACGGCCAGCGGCGGCACGGCCAGCGCGTTCGGCGGCGCCACCGGATCGAGCTCAGGCGGAACCGGCGCCATGGGTGACACCAGCAGCACCGGGGGCCGTGCAGGGGGGGCGTCGACCGGGGGCAGCGAGGGCCCGCCCGGCGTCGCCGGCGGGTTGCAGGGCAGCGGCGGGGCCGCGGGTTCCCGAGGGAGCACGGCGCCGGTGGGCGCAGGCTGCGACTCCGACGTCGACTTCGACGGCACCGCCGACTGCCTCGACGGTTGCCCCGCCGACGCGAACAAGCTGGCCGTCGGGGTCTGCGGCTGTGGCGTGCCCGACACCGACACCGACTTCGACGGCACGATAGACTGCGAAGACCTGTGCCCGCTCGACGGCCGCAAGACAGAGCCGGGCGAGTGTGGCTGCGGCCTCACCGACGGTGACACCGACGCCGATGGCGTGCTCGATTGCGACGAGGCGTGCCCGTTCGACGCCACGCGCACCGAGGCAGGGGACTGTGGCTGCGGCGCCCCGGACGATCTCGCGCTGTGTCTGCGCCACCGCTACAGCTTCGACGGCGCCGGCGCTGTCGCGCTCGACGGCGTGGGCGACGCCGACGGCGCCATCCAGAACACGACCCTGGACGGCTCGGGTGTGCTCACGCTCGCCGGCGTGGACAGCGACCAGTTCGTCGATCTGCCCGACGGCACCATATCCAGGCTGGGCCCGAGCGCGACCATTGAGGTGTGGCTCGAGTGGACGGGGGCGGGGGGGCCCTGGCAGCGCATTTTCGACTTCGGCAGCAGCGAGGCAGAGGCCGGCTTCCAGGGCGGCGGGGTGACGTACCTCTTCGTCACTCCGACGAACACCATCAACACTCACCTGCGCGTCGCCTACACGAACGCGGGCCCGCTCGTGGAGCGCGTCGTCAACGGGCCGACGCCGCTGCCCTTCACGGTACCCAGCCATGTCGCCGTCGTCGTCGACGGCCCCGGCGCGACGCTCGCCCTGTATCAGAACGGCGTGTTGATCGAGTCGGTGGACACGCTCGACACCCGGCTCTCCCTGCTGAACGACGTCAACAACTGGATCGGTCGTTCACAGTTCATCCCTGACGAGGAGTTCCAGGGCACCATCGACGAGGTCCGCGTCTACAGCGCGGCCCGCAGCGCCCAGCAGATCGCTGCCGAGATCGCCGCGGGCCCTGACGAGTTACCGGACGAGTGAACGAGCTGGGGGCTCAGCCACCGTCGGGCTGGGTCGCTGCCTCTGCCACGCAGGCATCGAGCTCCGGCGTCGCCGCGAAGGAGCAGGCGCCCTCGTTGCAGCCGCAGGTCGTGATCGCGGGATCCTGCAGGCAGGCATACTCCGGGCGGAACTCACAGCTCGTGATCCTGGGTTCGTCGGCGCAGATCTCGCCGCTGCAACCCGTCGGGAAGCACTGCTCGTCGCTCGTGCAGCCCTCCGGCGCCGGCAGGCAAGCCGCCTCGCACGCCGTCTGCGACTCGTAGAGGGCGACCGGGCTCGAGCAGCCGCTGAGCTCGCGACACGCCCCGCCGTAGACCCCCCAGCCCAGCACGGCGTCGCAGTCGCCGAAGTCGTTGCCCCAGAGATCGACACAGCTGACGTCACCGCAGGTCCACCCGCAACCTTCGAAGGGTTCGCAGGTGCCATAGCCGCTGCACTCGGGGTGGACGAACGAGTTACCCTCGAGGTTGCAGTCGAGGGCGAACTCGCACTGGCCGTCGGGGTCGCACGTGCCGTCGGTGGCGCAATACTCGGCAGCGTCGCACTCTGCGTCGCAGCTGCACGGGGCTCGGCAGACGCCCGGAGCGTCGGCGATGAAATCGACCGTGTCGCAGACGAGGCCGGGCGCGCAGCGCTCGAAGAACTGGGGCAGGGTGAAGCCCTCGCACGAATCGCCCTCGTTCACGAACGGCACGCACTCGTACCTCGGATCGACCACGCCGCGCCCGCCCTCCGCCGGGCGGCACCACTCGTCCGCGGGACAGTCGGCGTCGCTCGCGCACTCGTCCGCCGCCGCCTGGCACACGAGATAGCCGCTCGCGTCATGGAACTCCGCGTTGCACCCGCCGCAGTAGTTGGCCTCGCAGGTCGCGGCCTCGGCGCACAGCGGCGCGACCTCGCACGGGTCGGCGAAACACTGCACGGGCTCGCTGCCGTCGGCGCAGCTGCACTCGTCTCCGCAACAGACCTGGCGGCCGTCGAGGAACTCTCGATCGTGGTCGTTCAGCTCTTTGACGGGGAGGTTGTAGTCGCAGGCGTTGATCGCGAGCTTGGGGATGCCGAAGATCGACCCGCGCCGGTCAGCGTGGACCAGGTGTTCGACGCCCAGCTCGAGCCGGGCGCCACAGCTCGCGCTCGAGCCAGGCGTGAAGAGCAGCACGATCTCGCCCGCATCGGTACAGCCCTTGTAGGGCTTCGTGACGAGGGCGAGGTACCATTGCTCCGAGGCGACGCGATAGCCGAACAGCGGCTTCAGCGTGGAGACGTCGCTGCTCCCGAAATGGCTCGACTCGATCGTCGCTGGCAAGCAAGAGCACGCCTCCGCCCGATCGGGCGGCAGCAACACCGCGAGGCCCGTCCCCATCGCCACCGCCGCTGGCGCGAACCGTCGGCGCGCCATGCTCCACTCGAGAGTTTCCATGCATCCCCCTTCGCTGTCGGATGTCAGTTGGGATGATGCGACCCCGCACCTCGCGCCAGCGCCACGCGACAAACAGAACTCAGTAAAGCCGATCGGCCCGTGACCGACTCGATCTAGCATTCACGCCAGCGAGATATCGTGCCCGTGTTGCACGAGCTGATCACCGCCAACCCGGAATGCAGTCAGAGCCGATTCAGAAATGCGATCAGGTCGTGCTTTTGCTGGACGCTGAGTGTTTCACCCGGGGCTCCGGGCGCCTCTGGCGGGTGAACGCGCGGCAGGCGCAGGGGCGTGATGGCAGAGAGGATGAAGCGGCTATAGGTGTCGACCACCTCTCTCAGCGAGGCGTGGCTGTTATCGTGAAAATACGGCGCGGTGCGGGCGATGCCGCGCAGCGGGTTCACGTCGAAGGCCTCGAAATCTGCAGGGTCGCCGCTGATGACGGCGCGGCCCGGATCGGTGCTGAAGAGCTGCGGCACACGGTTCGGGCCCACGATCGGAGCGCCGCGAGAGTCGAGGGCCGGGCGCAGGTCGAGCGGGTCACCGCTCCGGGTCACTGGCACCGGCGGCAGATCGACGACCTTTTGCGTGCGGCTGCCGTCGCTGTAGAATCGAAAGCGGTAGCGCGGGAACTCGACGTCGTCGTTGAACGCGGGCGCGACGCCGACCTGCCCGAGGTAGGTCGCCACGCCGAGCCCGATGTTGATAAATTCGTCGTTCGGTCGCGCCAGCGGAACCGCCACGGGGTGGCCGTCGACGATCTCGAAGCGCACATTGCCGTCGGGGCCGAGCTCGTAGAAGAACAGATCGTGCGTCTCGCGGTCGACGATGCGGTCGGTCGTGGCCGAGCCATGACAGGCCTGGCAGGCGGCATCGTACACGTCGCGGCCGCGCTTCTCCGTCGCCGACAGCGGCATGAACTCTTCCGGGATCGGCACCTCATCGAGCGGCAGCCCGAGACCGAGCAGGCGCGACACCAGCCAGGCGCGCGGCGACGAGAACGCGCCGCGCTGAAAGTCGGCGATTTGCTCGAGTTCCGCGCGTGACACCAGCGGGCCCTCGCTGTGGCCGGTGATCGCGGCCTGCGCTTGCTCCTCGAGGGTCGCCTGACGACCGTCGAGCTGGTAGGGGCCGGTGATGGCCGTGTTCGACACGCTCGGCACGCCGCGCCAGACGAAGATGTTGCGGTCGTGCGGCGTGGTGACGTTGCCGTCGAGATCGATGACGTCCATGTTCGCGGGCAGGGGCAGCACCACGCGCACCAGCCCCTTCTTCAGGTGCTCGAAGCCGAGCACCTCGGCGTTCGGGTCGTCGGCGTCGAGGCGATCGAACAACGGATCGTCGGGGTTCTCCTCCAGCCGCGCCTGCACGTTCTCGGGGCGTAGCGTGGTGGCGTCATCGAGCACGTGACAGGTGGCGCATGAGCGCCCGTTGGTGCCGGCGAGCGGCTTTTCGAACAGCGCCTTGCCCGGGTGGTTGTCGGGCGGCGCGAGCAGCTCCCGCGCCGTGTCGACCAGCGCGGGCGCCATGGCGAGGCGACCCGCTGTCGTCAGCTCGGGGCTCGGCGGCTCGACGGGCGCGCTGGCGCAGGCGTACAGGCCGCCCATGACCAGGGTCTGCAGGAGTCGCTGGGCGATCCCCTCGTTGAGATTTGGGTTCATCATGACCTCCGACGAGAGGTCCGTTCCAACGCATGGAACATCGTTCCGCGGCCCGGCGTGGTGCTCAGACCGGTCGAAATACGCAATATGTTCCGGTCTGGACCGTAGCGGCCAGGTAGCGACCGAGTGCGGGGTCTGCTGCGGCCACGCGGGCGATGGCGTCTTTCAGGCGGCGCTGGACGTTCACCCGCGTGCGCTCGACGTCGGAGGCCGCGCGCCGATCGCGACCGCCCAGCCCCACCGCCTGCGCCAGCTGCTCGGCGAGCGCGTCGATCTCCTGCTGGACGGCGCGAGCCCGGGTCGCGTCACCGAAGCGCTCGGCCTCCGCCAGCGCCTCACCGAGATCGTCCAGACGGCACCGGTACGCCTGCTTGGCGCGCGGATCGAGCAGCGCCCCCGCGTCGCCCGCGAAATGCTCGACGCCGGCGAGCTCGAGCACGTGCAGCGAGCGGCCGGGACTGGCGAGCAGCTTCTCGAGATAGTCGAGCCCCTTCGACGGCTTGAGGTGCAGCGGCGCGCCGGAGCTGCTCTCCAGCAGCCACAGCTCGCCGTCGCGCCGGAGCAGGGGAGGGGGGCGCGCGGGCGCTGGTGCAACGGGCGCTGGTGCAACGGGCGCCGCAGACGAGGGCGTCGGTGCTACGGGGGTCGAGCTCGGCGCAGCGGGCGTGGCGGCTTCGATGCTGGGCAGCGTCGGGCTCGCGAGCAGCGCGGCACGCCGGCTTCGACACAGCTCGATCAGCGGCGGCGAGCGCAGCTTCTCGACGAACGCGAGCGCCTCGTCGTAGTGCCGGAGGGCGTCCGCGTCCTGGCCGATGAAGCGCGCCAGGTCTCCCAGCACTCGCCCGGTTGGCCCGAGCAGCGCGCCAGGCGCCAGGTTCCACAGCGGGCGATCGACCGCGCGCTCGAGCGCCGGGTAGATGCGCTGCCCGAGCTCGCGATCGCCGAGCAACACGGCGGCCTCCGCCGCGCCCATCAAGTCCGTCAAGCTCGCCGAGGGGATGCCGCCTGGCTCGGTGTTCGTGTGGCGCAGGCGCTCGCGCGCTTCCTCGCGCCGTCCCGCCGCGATCAGGAGCCATTCCACATAAGGGACGGCGCTCGGCATCCGATCGAACTCGTCGAGCAAGAGCGCGGTCAGGTCACCGAGATCTCTGGAGCTCCCGAACAGCTGAGCCAGCGAGACCCGATGGGTGAGCCACAACAGCCGGCTCGGCCCGGAGCGCGCCTGCCGAGCGAGCGCGCCAGCCTCCTGTCGGGCGTGCTCGCCGCTCACCGGATCGCCCGCGATCGTCGCCAGCAGCGACGTGATCAACAGGCGCCGCAGACGATGCATGGGCCACGGAAAACCCGCGAGCAGCGCGTCGTACGCCGGCAGCTCGGCCTCGGCCCGCTCCCGCTCGCCACGCCCGAGCAGCGCCGTGATGAACGCCGGGAAGGTCGTGATGAGCACCAGCGGCTGATCGAGCTCGCGCGCGAGGCTCATCGTCTCGGCCATGATCGCGAAGCGCTCTCGATCCGGCACGAGCAACGCCACGGTGGCTCCGAACTGCAGCACGTACAGGAGCGCGTGGCGGTCGCCGAGCGAGCGCGCCAGCGCGAGCGCGCCGTGCATCAGCGCGAGGATCTCCTGATCGAGCGCGCGATCGATCGGCGGCGTGAGCGCCGCGGCCAGCCGCGCCATCACCCGCGCGCGCAGCGGCGAGCGCTCGTCACCCAGGCGCGCGAGCCCGTTGCGCAAGAGCGCGATCATCTGGGGATCGATCGTGCCGCTCGCCAGCTCCGTGCCGTAGGCGAGCCCCGCTCGCGCCACCAGCTCGTCGGCGCCCGCCCGCTCCGCGAGCGCCGCCGCCTCCAGGCACAAGGGCTTGCCTTCGCTCGCCTCGCCCAGCCGGATCAGGGCCTCGGCGACGACCAGGCGCAGCTGGGCCAGCAGCAGCTCGGAGACCTGCCCCGCGTCGAGCGACAGCGCACGGCGGCCGATGCGGGCCGCGTCTTCAAACGCGAGCCGAGACAGCTCCGCGCGAGCCGCCTCCAGCGCCACCTCGGCGACCGCCTGCACCGGCGCGGCCGCGCCGGCCTCGAACAAGTCGTGAACCACCGCCTCGGCGCTCGCGCCGCGCTCTCGGCGCACGCGCGCCACCCGCGCGTGCAGCCCCTCGCGCGCCGACGGAATGAGCTCCGCGTAGAGCCGATCGCGCAGCAGCACGTGCGAGAAGCGATACCCATCGGGGGCCTCACCCGGCACGACGATGCTCGCTGCGAGCGCCTCTCGCAGCCCCGCGAACGCGCTGTCGTGGTCTGTCTGGGCCGCCGCGGCGAGGACACTGCTCGAAAAATCCCTGCCGAGCACCGACGCGACGTCGAGCAGAGCGCGGGTCTCTGCCGAGACGGCCGCCAGCCGCTCGTCGAGCACCCCCGGCCCGATCGGCCAGCTCCCACCGCCAGCGCCGTGCGCCGAACCGAGCCGCAACACCTCGACCACGAACAGCGGATGCCCCTCGGTGACGCGATAGAGCTCCTCGGCGCGAGCGTCCCCGATCGCCGGCGCCGACTCCCGCGCCCAGACGGCCACCGACTCCAGAGACAACCGCGCTAGCGGCAGCACCTCGGCGTGCCGTGCCAGCTTCGCGAGCAGCGCCAGGAGCTCCGGAGCATTCCGGGTCGCCGCGTCTCGGTAGGTGCCGATCAGCAAGATCGGCGCGCGCCCGACGTCGCGCGCGAGCAGCAGCAAGAGCAGCAGCGACGGCGCGTCGGCGGCGTGCAGATCATCGAGCACCAGCGCCAGCGGCCGCTCTGCGGCGGCTCCTCGCAGCGCCCGGATCGCCCGATCGAATGCCACGAAGCGCGCCTCCTCGGCGCTCGTCCCGGGCGGCGGCACGGCATCCACCAACGGCTCCACAGCCAGGTCCAGCTCACGAAAGACCTGGATCCAGGGCCAGTACGCTGGGGCACCCCCTGCCTCCCAGGCCCTGCCGAACGCCACCCGAGCGCCCCGCCCCGCCGCCTCCGCCGCCAGATGCTCCGCGATGCGCGACTTACCGATGCCCGGCTCACCCGTGAAGAGCAGCAATCGCCCCTGGCCCGCGCACGCCTCCTTCACCCGGAGCTGCGCCCGCGCGAGCACGTCTTCACGACCATACAGCCGCTGCACTTTGCCACCGTAACGCAGCCCGCCCGCGGGCAGGTGGAGATTTCCGCTGCCGGCGGGTGGTCCAGGGGCGACCTCGCCGTCGTCGCGCCCCGCTTCGCCCCATGCACCTCCCGGTGGTCGCGCGCCCATTCACACGGCCTCGCGGTTGTCGGCATTCGTCGACGCGGGTGTTCGACACAGACTCCGAGTCGAGCATCACTAGAGCGCAGGGCGCGCCTGCCGAGAAGCGCGAGACGGCACCGGATGAACGCTCATCTCTGATACCCATCGGCGCGGATGCCGCGAGCGATTCACCCATTGCTGCGACGACCGCCCACGATGCCCGCTGGGTGACGACCGCGGCGAAGCCCTCGCCGTCACCGCCAGCCACCGCCAATTGGGGCGATGTGCGCCACGCCGTGTGGCGCGCGGCTGAGATGGGCGCGATCGCCGCGACGTGGAAGATCGCAACCCGAGCTCGACAGCGGAAGATTGCTGCCGGGACACATGGATGATTCGCCGAGCGGCCCCGTCAACCGCGAGCCCGGTGCCGGCTGCTCCCGTCGCCGCTCGCTTGCCGAGGCCGGTCGCTGGGGTTACCGTCCCGCTGCCCTGCCGCTCGTTCGACGTTCAACCGAGCCGCGAGCGCGTCCCGCTTCAGCCCTTGTGACCTCGAGGAACTCTATCATGCGAACCGCAATCGTTTCCCGCACCATGACCGGCCTGCTCGCGATGGCCTCCCTGTCTGTTGCCTGCTCCTCCTCCGATGCTGGTGACGACCCGGGCAACGACGTGCCGGACTTTATCGTTCCTGGCGCCACGCCGACCGCTCCGGGCGCGATCCCGACACCCGGATCCGAGACTCCCGGGACGCCCACCCCCGGCGGGGTTACCCCCACCGGCCCCGAAGGCCAAGGCACGCCGCCGCTTGCCACCCCCGGGACGCCCGCGCCAGTGCCAGGCGCAGCGACGCCCGGCGCGCCGGTGGACGGAATGCTGCCGCCCGCGCCGGTGCCGGTGCCGGGCGCGCCACCCGCAGCCGCGAGTTTCTTCAGCAGCGGCCTCTGGAGCGGCCCGGTGCTCGCCGAGGGCGTGCTCGCCGGCACCACACTCAACCCCGCAAACTATGACGCTCGCGCCGAAGGCGCCCCGTTCTGCTTGCAGGGGCAGGTCGCGAACGACGTTCCGATGAACTTTCGCGGCGTCGCGCGCATCAAGTTCTTGTTGAGCCAGGCCGCGGGCGCGGCGCCGGCGGCCGTGACGCCGCAGGCGGGCGGCCTCGCGTTCACGTTCACTCGGACGACGGGCTCGCTCATCCGCGTAATGTTGCACGCGCCCGCGGGCACGCAGCTACCAGCGAACCCTGACGGCTCGATCCCAGAGGGGTGGTGTTACGCCGTTCCCGAGGTCCAGGGCCAGGTCTTTGTGCCGTACACGCAGTTCAACACGACCTGCTACGAGCGCACGCCCACGGGCGCCACCTATGCACGTCAGCCCATCGAGGCGGTCTCCTTCAACTCGCCCGGGTCCGACCAGCAGCCGATCGATTACAACTTCTGCGTCGCTGGTATCGCCGACGCTGGAGATGTCGCGGCGGCTCCGCCCGCGCCTGCAGGCTTCTTCGATGGTGACATCGCGGGAACACTGCGAGCCGGCTTCGAGCGTGCGGTCGTTCTGGATCCCAATGGCAGAAAGCTGGTGGTGCAGAGCAACGCCTGGGGCGATGTGGTGGCCAACAGCCAGCAGCTCACCTATACCAATAACAGCTTCACCGTCAGCGCTGCGCCGCAGCGGAGCGGGGGTGATCCCAACGTTCCGCTCAGCTTCCCGTCGATCTATGTCGGCGAGAGCGGATTCATCGACGGCGCGCAGGCGATCAGCACGCGGCGGTTCGACAACCTGCCCATCGCGATCAACCAGATCCAGAGCATCCCCACGACGTTCGCACACAACGCCACCAATCAGGACGCCAACGCCACCTACGACGTGTGGTTCGCCGCTCAGCCGCCGACCGCGGAATACGGGACGGCGACCGGTGCCTTCTTGATGGTTTGGACCCACAAACCAGGGAATCGCAACGCGATTGGCAACATGACCCGCACGGCGACCGTCGGTGGTCGCCAGTGGCAAGTGATCGTCGGCTTGCGTAGTGAGGGTGGTGCCGCGACGGGTGGCGACGCGAACGCGCCGGTGATCTCTTACCTGTCTAACCAAACCATCCCGAACTACTCGTTCGATTTGAAAGACTTCATCGACGACGCAGTCAACGCCGGCGAGCTCAATGGCAACTTCTTCCTGACGGACGTCTTCGCCGGCTTCGAGATCTGGAGCGGTGGGCAGAATTTGAACGTGAGCAACTTCACCGTCGACGTGCAGGGCGGCTGAGTGCGCTGACGGGGGGCCCGTGAGCAGGCCTCACGCTCGACGAGAGGGGAGGGAGCAGGCGGAATCAGCTCCCTCCTCGCGCTGGGGGCACCCCTAGGGCTCGCCGTACGCAAGCTCCTTCGAGCTGACCTCCCCTGCTACAGACAGAGGGTTCCGTCTTCTGCTCGGATTGTCGTGCAAACTTCCTGGCCATCGCAATTGAAGTCGTCAGGAAGCGGGCAAGCAGACGCAGGCCGCGCGCGACTCTCAGTGACACCCGGGTTGACATGGAAGGGCGTCGAAATGAGAAGACCTGTGGATGTGTTGATCAGGTCGCAACAATCACCAGTGTTGGGCGGAAGCACGTACCTCAGAACATGAACACCAAAGACCGCTCCGAGGTCGACGTTTATATCTGCAGGGCGGCCGACGTCGAGCCCGTTGCTGCAGACACTGAGCGTCGGCGCGCCGCCGCTCTCCGGTTGTCCACCGTAGCCGTCTTCGTCTTGATCCAGATACCAGATGGTGCAGAAGAGGCTCGTTCCGCACTCGTTGGCGGCGCCGAACGTACACTCTCCAGCGGGACCGTAGCGCACGGGAATCCCCGCAAGAGTCACCTCCACAGCGAGCACTCCCGCCGTCACCCGAAACGTCGCCGAGCGGCTGCCTGCTGGGCGTTGGGGCGTGAAGACGATGTCGAGGCCGCACGTGCTGCCGGGAGGCAAAGGCCGCCCGATGCAGTTGTTCTCGACGCCGAACTCTGACGTGTCGAACGTTGGTTCGAGTCGCAACGGCTCGGTGGCTTGTCCCCCGTTGTTGATGACCGTCCAGCGCACCCGCGCCGGCGCGTCGCCCACCAGCGTCTGTCCAATCTGCCCCGGTGGCGAGCTCGTCGCGAGGGTCGCAGGGGGAGTTGAAGCCACGCATTCTCCGCCGCCGCACTCCTGCCCGAAGGGGCAGGCGTTTTGATTCTGCCAGATGCCCGCTTGGCTGCACAGCTGCGGCACTCCAGATTGGGGACTGCAGCGGCGCGCACCGGGGCTGCATTCACCGCTGCAACTTCCACTGCCTGTGCACACAAACTGGCAGGGCGCCTGCGCCTGCCAGAGCCCCGCGTCGCTACAGAGTTGAGGCGCGCCGCCAGCGCAGCGGCGCGTACCGGGCGAGCACTCCCCCCCGCAGCCATCGTTCACGCAGGCGAACTGGCAAGCGGTCGGGATCTGAAACTGACCTTGGGGGCTGCAAGCCTGAAACTGGGTCTCCGATGAGCACCGGGTGCTTCCGGGGGTACATTCACCAGCGCAAGCTTCTCCCGCGCAGGCGTTCTGGCACGCGGTGGTTTCTCCCCATTGCCCTTGGTCATCGCACGTTTGGACAGTGGTCGTCGTCGCGCAGCGTGTTTGGCCAGGCTTGCATTCGCCACCGCAGGCCGCCCCAATACAGGCGTTGTCACATTCGGACGGCTCTGACCACGAGCCGAGGTCCGAGCAGGAGCGAACGCGAGTGCTGGACAGGCACTCGGAATCTCCCGAGACGCATTCTCCGGCGCACGTGCCATCGGTGCAAACGAACGGGCAGACGCTCGGCGTTGCCCAGAGCGCGTCGGCGCCGCATTCGACGCGCTCCGAGATCGACGCGCATCGGGTTGCTCCCGGCGTGCATTCGCCGCCAGCCGGAGTCATGGCCGGAAGCTGCGACTGGTTAGCTCCGGCGTCATCGGGTCCAAGGTAGGCCCCTGGGATCGCTCCGGACTCGGTGGAAGCCGCAGGCCGTCCTTCGTTGCTCGCACCTGGCTCGTTGGCGCCCTCGTCCGGGCCGCCCGCTTCGGGACCGCCGGCGATGCTTCCCGAGCCAAAGGGTCTCTCCTTGCCGGAGCAACCAACGACCGCGAGAAGCAGCGCGATGACGGCGGACCCCACCGCGTTCGAGCCCATCCGTTGCGACCGCGACGATGGGCGCGAAATGCAGTCAGATCTTGGTTCGCGGCGAGATTCACGTCGCGAGGCCAGACGTTGCCGGGCAAACCGAACCGCCGATCAGGTGCCAGGAGATCGAACAAAATGACTATCGAGTATGCGTTGCGCCGCCGGTGTCGCGTTGACCCGCTGGCGCCGATTCAGCGGTGTGGTGCAGCTCTTCGCGCCGGGTGCTAGTAGCTAGCCATGCTCGCCGACCCGACATTCGAAGCTGCGCGCGGCCACCTGCGGCGCGTGGCGTACCGCATGCTGGGAACGGTCAGCGACGCCGAGGACGTCGTGCAGGAGGCTTACCTGCGCTGGCGCGATGTCGACGCCAGCACCATCGCGGAGCCGCGCGCGTTCTTGACGCGCATCACCACGCGGCTGTGCCTGGACCAGCTCAAGTCGGCGCGCGTACGGCGCGAGAGCTACGTCGGCACGTGGTTACCCGAGCCCGTGGCGAGCGCAGCGAGCGCGGGTGCCGACGTGCGAGACGATCTGTCGGTGGCGTTGCTCATGACGCTCGAGCGGCTGTCGCCGCTGGAGCGGGCGGCGTTCTTGCTGCACGATGTGTTCGATGTGGACTACGCGGAGCTTGCGGAGACGCTGTCGCGCAGCGAGCCGGCTTGTCGCCAGCTGGTCGCGCGGGCGCGACAGCATGTGCAGGCGCACAAGCCCCGCTTCGAAGCCACGCCCGATGCGACGCGGCGGGTGACGGCGGCGTTTCAGGCAGCGATGCTGAGCGGCGACACCGAGGCGCTCGGCGCGCTCTTGGCGAACGACGCGGTGCTCTACGCCGACGGTGGCGGCAAGCGCCTCGCCGCGCGGCACCCCGTGGCGGGTCGAGAGAAGATTCTGAAGCTGATGCAGGGCATCGTCACCAAGTACGGTTGGCCCGGCTCGAACCGGTTCGAGGCGACCGAGCTCAACGGCCAGCCCGCCTGGCTTGTGTTCGAGCCCGATGGGCTCGAGACCATTCTGCTCGCGGTAGATGGCGAGCGCATCGCCGCCCTGTATCTCGTGCGTAACCCCGACAAGCTGCGGCATCTCGAGCGGCAGCCCGCGCCCGGGTCGCCCGAGCTCGGCAGAGCGGACGACGGTCGAGGGTCGCCCAGGGGGATTGTTGCCATGTTCGAGCACCACACCAGCACACTGACCCGAGTCGCCGAACACTTCTCTCGAGACGCCGAGGTGGTCGGTTTGCTGCTCGGCGGCTCGATCGCACACGGGTTTTGCACCGCCGAGTCAGACGTGGACGTGATGATCGTCGTCTCCGACGCCGACCACGCCGAGCGACTGCGCAGCGTCCGTACGGGCTTCTTCAGCCGCGAGCTGTGCACCTACGAGGCGGGTTACGTCGACGGCAAATACATCTCGGCGAGCCTGCTGCGGGAGGTGGCGGCCAGGGGCAGCGAGCCGGCCCGCTTCGCGTTTCAACACGCGCGCGTGATCTTCTCGCGCGACGGCGAGCTGTCGGCTCTGGTGGAGGCGGCCGCGCGCTACCCGGTGGCTGGCAAGGCCGAGCGCATCCGGCGTTTTCAGGCACAGGTCGAGGCGTGGCGCTGGTACTCCGCGGAGGCGCTGAAGAAGCAGAACCTCCCGCTGCTGCGCCTGGCGGTCGCCAAGCTGACGCTGTTCGCGGGGCGCATCGTGCTGGCGCACAACGAGCTCCTGTATCCGTATCACAAGTGGTTCCTGCGCGTGCTCGCGGGCGCTCCCGAGAAGCCGGC
>Ga0247763_1000225_pt1 | contig 31269 bp, 31 predicted proteins | sample UWRJL141409B4_FD_179926 | JGI IMG/M metagenome (GOLD analysis project Ga0247763, IMG submission 179926) | Plant litter microbial communities from Arlington Agricultural Research Station in Wisconsin, United States - UWRJ-L141-409B-4 | ecosystem: Environmental > Terrestrial > Plant litter >... | reverse complement strand
TTTCCCAGCATGTCCCGCAGCGCGTCCCGCAGCGTCTCGTTGGTCAGGCCGCTCGCCGTCAACAGAAAGTTCATCGGGCGAGCCAAGCACGGCCGACCGGCGCACGCAACGAGCCCCCTGACACGCCCGCACCGCCACGGTACGGCCGCATCCGGAACAGGCGTCGGAGAGGACACCGGAGGCAGGACCCGGGAGAGCCTGTCGGCGGACCGGGGCGCGGCGGTCCTCCCGACGGCCCCCGCCGGGATCCGGGGCACTCCGGGGCACCACGGCCGCAGCCATACCGTCGCCGTCGGGCCTGGACCGATGCCCCGCCGGGCCGCCGGCGTATCGATCAGCGGGGCCTGAGTCCGTCGACGACGACAGCCAGCATGCGGTCCAGCCGGGTGCGCTGCTCGGGTGCGCCGGCCACGGAGAGCAGACCGGCGAGGATGCCGCCGACGTCGGCCGGGTCGATGTCAGCGCGCAGTTCTCCTGCCGCAGCGCCGGCCTCGAGCACCATCGCCAGAACCTGCTGGACCTCGTCGCAGACCGGTCCGGTGCCGAAGCGGCCGGAAGCGCTCATGGCCACCAGGGCCTCGCAGACACCGCGTCGTTCGCCCGCCCAGTCGGCGAACCGGCGCATCCACGCGTGGAGGGCCTGCGCGGGCGGCTCGGTGGCCAGCAGGGTGCGCGCGTCTTCGCGCAGCGGGCGGATCTGGTCCCGGTAGACCTCCTCGACCAGGTCCTCCCGGGTGGGGAAGTGCCGGTACAGGGTGGCGTTACCCACTCCTGCGCGCTTGGCGATCGCGTCCAGCGAGATCGCGTGTCCGGATGCGAACACGTCGGCGGCCGTGGCGATGAGCTGCTCGCGGTTGCGCTGCGCGTCGGCGCGCAGGGTGCTTCGGGGAGGTGTCATGACCTTCGCGATCGTGAGTGCCGGACGAGGTTCGAGAACGAATCGGGGATATCCCCGGTTCAGTGTACGGTGAGACAAGCGGGGAGTTCCCCGCTTTGCGGGCGGTCCCGCCCGCTGCTCCGGCGACGAAAGGCCCGCCCATGCCCGCAGCACCCCTCACCGGGGGCACGACCGGGACCGGCAGAGCCGCGGCCGCGCGACGGCCGGGCTGCCGCCCGCCAGCGGCCGGCAGGTCGCGGTCCCCGGACGGCGGCCCGGCCGTCCTGGCCGTGGGCCGCGGATCCCGTCGCGCCAGACCTTCCCCCGCGGTGGGGGCGGCGGCGCGCGGCGCACCGCCGTCGACGACGCCCTCGCTCGCGCGCGAACCGGCTCCGCGCGGGATTCGCGTCGGCGCCGTCAGCCCCGGGGCCGCCGGCACCCGCTGTTCGACAGGCCGGGAGCGCCCAGGGACCCCCTGCGCGCGAAGAGCCCCTCCGGGCGTTTTGGGTCCGGCCGGGAGGTCGCGGAGGCGGGCCCTGCTCGCCTCGGACGCCGCCGGCCACCGGCCGGGCGGCCCACGGGCCCGGAGCCCGATGAGCGTCCGCGGGCCCTCGGCCGGCCCGTACGCGGCACACGCAGGGAACCACACCTCACAGGAGAACACGATGGCGCTCACACTCGACACCTACCGGCAGCTGGGACGTTCCGGCCTGCGGGTCTCACCCCTCGCGCTGGGCGCGGCCACCTTCGGCACCGACTGGGGCTGGGGTACGGAGCAGGACGAGGCGCGGAAACTGTTCGATCTCTACGTCGAGCGCGGCGGGAACTTCATCGACACCGCGGTCACCTACACCGACGGCACCTCCGAGCGCATGCTCGGCGAGTTCACCCGCGGCCGGCGCGACAGCCTGGTCCTGGCGACCAAGTACACGACGCTGCGCCGGCCCGACGACCCCAACTCCGGCGGCGCCGGCCGAAAGAGTCTGTTCGGTGCGGTCGAGACCAGCCTGCGGCAGCTGAACACCGACTACATCGACCTGCTCTACCTGCATGTATGGGACTCCACCACTCCCGTGGAGGAGATTCTGCGCGGCCTGGACGACCTGGTGCGCCAGGGCAAGATCCTCTACGTCGCCGTCTCCAACACCCCGGCTTGGCAGATCTCACGCATGCAGACGATCGCCGACCTGCGCGGCTGGTCGCCGCTGACGGCACTGCAGCTGGAGTACAGCCTGGTGGAACGCACCGGGGAACGTGACCTTCTGCCGATGGCCCAGGAGCTGGGACTGGGAACCGTGCTGTGGTCCCCCTTGGCGGGAGGAGTGCTCACCGGCAAGTACAGCCGCCAGGACTTGACCGCACCGGGGCCCGACCGGGGCGGGAGCGCCCGCAAGAGCTTCAACCTGGCCTTGGGCGGAGTGACCGAGCGCAGCCTCGCCATCGTGGACGTCGTCAAGGAGGTCGCCGCGGAGCTGGGGCGGACCCCTGCACAGGTCGGACTGGCCTGGGCCCTGCACAACCCGGGGGTGACCGCGCCCGCCATCGGGGCGCGAACCGCCGGACAGCTGATGGAGAACCTGGGAGCCCTCGAGGTCGATCTCGCCCCGTCCCAGATGGCGCGCCTGGACGAGGTCAGCGCGATCGACCTCGGCTTCCCCCACGCCATGCTCGCCAGTGACCACATCCGCGTACAGACCCGCGGCGACCTGAAGATCCAGGCCCGCCGCTGACGGACGCGCACGGGGGCGGCCGTCACCGCGCCCCCGTGCGTGCGTCGGCGGTCGCCGGGTGCGCGCGGCAGACGCACGGACGAGCAGGTCTCGCCCCGCGGCGCCGCCGTCCCGGCAGAGCGCGGTGCCGGAGGAAGTCGCCGAGCCTCACACGGCGTTGTCCAGACCGACGGACACCTCGGCGATACGCCACCCGCCTTCGGTGTGCCGCAGGGTGAACGTGTAGAAGCCGGTCGCGATCACGGTCGCGCTCCCGCCCGCGTTCGACGTCAGCATCAGGTAGGCCCACGCCGCCGCCGTGCCGGCGTCCACGCGACGGGAGACCATGTTGATCAGGTGGTGCCTTCGCTGATCGGTCTGCGTTTCCGTGGCATCCCGCACCAGGTCGACAATCGCCGCGCGTCCCGTGACGGGGCCCTGCTCGGCCTCACCGGCGACGCCGGCCGTCCAGACGGCGTCTTCGGTCAGAAGACCCTCCAGCGTCGCCGGATCTGCGTGGTCCAGGGCGAAGGCGTAGCGGGCCAGCGTCTGCTGGACGGCGAGCCGCTCCGCGGGGCCGAGATCCTCCTGTCCCGACGGTGTGGTGTCGAGGTGGCTGCTTCCCCAGCCGAAAGCCGCAGTTGTCGTCATGTCAAGCCTCTCTCATGCTCGGTCGTCGGGTGAAGGGTCAGGGCGCACAGCGGCAGCGGCCCACCCGTCGTGCGACGGGAGGGCGGGGCGCGGGACATGAGCGGCGTGCCGCCCCGCGATCCGCCGCTCCGCCGTCAGGACGCCGGACAGGTGCTGCCTGCGGCACCGGGGCGCCGGCCGGTGATGTCTCCGTCCCGCCGGCGTCGGGCGGGGGACCGTCCCGGCGGTCCCCCGCGGCGGGCGGCGACCGCCCGGTCGCCGGACGCGCCCCGGGCGCTCCGCGTCGGCGTCCCGATGGCCGCCGGTGCCCCGCGGACGAGCGCCGGACGCGTCGGTGAAACGGCTTTCCTAGGCGACCGTGAGTACGATCTTGCCCTGGATGTGCCCCCGGGCGGCGCGCAGGTGAGCGGCTCGGGCGTCCGCGAGCGCGAACGTGCTGTCGATCGCCACACGGACCGTGCCCGCGTCGAGCAGGCGCCCCAGTTCGGCAAGCTGCGCGCCGTTCGAGCGGACCTGGGCGCTCGAGACCGTGACGCCCAGTTTCGCTGTCTCCTCTTCGTCGAAGTCCCCGGGCAGTACGGGGAACTGGGCGCCGCCGCGCTTGAGCGTGCGCAGGAAGCGTCTGCTGTCCGGGCCGCCGACGGTGTCGACAACGAGGTCGACGTCGTGCACCAGTTCCTCGGGACGGCTCCTGGTGTAGTCGATGAACCGGTCGGCGCCGAGTTCGCTCAGGAACGGTTCATGCCCGCCCGATGCCACCGCGATGACACGCGCGCCCTTCCACTTCGCCAGCTGGAGTGCGAAGTGCCCCACGCCGCCCGCGGCGCCGTTGACGAGCACCGTCGTGCCGGTGTCGAGTGGCACCGGGCGATGCCGTGCCGTCTGGAAGGGCGAGGGGTGATCGTGTCCGGCCTCGATCAGGAACTGCCACGCGGTGAGCCCGGCCATGGGCGCCCCGGCGGCGTGCACGTGGTCGATGCCGGCCGGCTTGTGTGCGAGGTCCGACGCGGGCGCGGCCACGTACTCGGCATAGGCGCTGCCGTGGAAGCTGGGAAAACGCAGAAGGCCGAAGACTTCATCACCCCGGGCGAGGCCGTCCACGTCCGCGGCGACGGCCTCGACGACGCCCGACACGTCCGTGCCCGGAATCACCGGCAGGCCGACCGTCGACTCCGTCTCCCCGGGCATCCTGGTCAGCCCGCCGCGCAGGTACCAGTCCGGAGGATTGACGCCGACCGCGTGAACGCGAACGAGCACCTCGCCCGGCCCCGGCTCGGGAGTCGGCGCCTCCTCGTAGCGCAGAACTTCCGGGCCGCCGTGTTCATGGAGCCGGATGGCCCTCATCGTGTCTGTCGGCATCATCTTCTCCTGCCCGCGCCGCGGGATAGACTTATTCGGATCAGTGGTCCGCATAAGTGGACCACTGATCCAAATATATGGACCACTGATCCGAATAGTCAAGGAGGGACAGATGCGGGCCGACGCCAGGAAGAACCGCGACCATCTGCTCGCGGTGGCGGGCACCGCCATCGCCGAGCAGGGCGTCGACATGTCCCTGCGCGACATCGCGCGCAGGGCCGATGTCGGGCTCGCCACGCTGCTGCGTCACTTCCCGACGCGCGAGACGCTCCTCGATGCCCTGCTCCGCACCAGCTTCGACGAACTGACGGCACGGGCGGGTGAGCTCGAGACGTCGAGCTCACCCGCGGACGCTCTCGTTTCGTGGCTGCGCGACTGCGTCGTGTGGACAACCGAATACCGGGGTGTGACCGTGCTGATGGCAGCTGCCATCGAGGACACCGAGTCCGCGCTCCACGCCTCGTGCGTCACTCTGCGTGCAGCCGGTGCGCGGCTCCTCACCCGTGCCCAGGCCGCGGGAGCCGCGCGGAGCGATATCGACGGCGCCGATTTGTTCGCGCTGGTGGCCATGCTCGCCTGGCTGGGCGATCAGCCCTCGCTCGCGTCACGCGCCGATCGTCTCTTCGGGGTTGTCGCCGGCGCGATCCTGACCAGCGCAGCGGGCAGCGACGCCGAGGGGGTACTCCGCCGGGCCCATGGCTGAGGGCGCCGCGCACGCGGGCCGGCGGACCCGTCCGCGCCGCCCGGCAGGGAACGGTCGGGCACCGAGTTCGCCAGGGCGGCCGAGGGCACCGGCATCGGGCCGCGCGCGGCGGCTGGACACCGCACCGGATCCGCGGCAGCGTCCCGGCCCACGGCACCGGGGGGTGTGCCCCGGACGCGGCCGGCCCGCTCCCGTCACGCCTCCGTCCGCTGGACGGGCCTCGGCGATGTGCGAAAGCAGGTGGTCCCCGGAGCGTGCGCACGCCCCCGCGCCCCGCCCCGACGCGGTGCCGGCGAGGTCGCCGAACGGGACTCCGCCGCCCGACGGATGCGCGGGCCTCCCACGGTCAGCGACGGGCGGCCTCCGGGCTCACCGCGGCGACGCCCCCCGGGCCGCTGGACCGGTCCGTCGGCGTCCGGTGCCACCGCGGAGGCCGGTGAACGGTCCGTCAGGCGGCCGGCGCAGCTGCCGTGGCCTGCTCGGACGCGGCGCCGGGCAGTCCGCCCGCGCGAAGGGCGCCAGTCCCCGCGGGTACGGGGAGCAGCCGGCCGCGGTGCGCTCCGTGCATCGCGACGACCGCCCGCGCCTCGGAAGGGCTGCTGCCGGGCCCGGCAGCTCAGTGGCCGGGCGAGCGCAGTCCCGCCAGAAGCAGACCGAGCAGGGTGCGGATCGCGGCGGGCCGCCGGCCGGCCTGTGCGGGGTGCAGTGAGGAGATGGCCGTCAGGCCGACACGGACGTCGGTGACGGAGACCTCTCGCCGCAGGACCCGCTGCTGGTGCGCGCGGGCGACGAGTTGTTCCAGTGCCGCGGCGTGGGTCCGCCGGTCGTGGTGGAACGCGGCGCCCGCCGTGTGTGGGCCCAGCAGGGCCTCGTTGAGGCCGGGGGCCCGGATCTGGTGTTCCGCGAACCGGCGGATGGCAGCGCTGAGCGCGGTCCAGGCGTCCGGCTCCGCCAGGGCGGCCCGCATGTCGGCCCGGCAGGCCGCCACATGCCCGGCGAGGGCCGCGCTGATCAAGTCCGTGCGGCTGGGGAAGTGCCGGTACAGCGTCGCGGTGCCCACACCGGCACGCCGCGCGATCTCGCGCATCGGAAGATCCACGCCCTCCGCGGCGAACGCCTCACGGGCGGTGGCGATGATGCGCTCATGGTTGTCGGCCGCGTCGGCCCTGGGTTTCCGAGTCACTTCTCTCCCCGTCCCTCTCATCTTCGGCTGACGTGGAACAGACGCTCCGCGACGGTGTTCGTCTCATTCAAACGCCCGGAGACTCCGGGCGGGAGAGGTGATCATGTTTGCTGTGCAGTTCGAGCGGTTCGGCCCGCCCGAGGTCCTGGCCATGGGCGCCGCGCCCGAACCTCGTCCCGGCCCTCACCAGGTCCGCATCGCCGTCAGGACCACGGCGGTCTCACCCGTCGACCTGGCACTGCGCGAAGGCTCGTCCCCCGCGGGCAGGAACCTCGCCCTGCCGCACATTCCCGGCGTCGACGCCGCCGGAGTGATCGACGAGATCGGCACCGGTGTGACGGACTACGCCGTCGGCGACGAGGTCTTCGGGGCGGTCGACGTGGCACGGCTGGGCGGGGCGAGCGCGCAGTACGCGGTCCTGGACTTCTGGACGCACAAGCCGCACGGCATGACGTGGGCCGAAGCCGGCGCGGCGGGCACCGGCGTCGAGACCTCGACCCGCGCCCTCGACCTGCTCGGTGTCCGGGGCGGCACGACACTGCTGGTCGACGGTGCGGCCGGCGGCGTCGGCAGCATCGCCGTACAGCTTGCGGTCGCGCGCGGCGCCCGCGTGATCGGAACCGCACGCCCCGACAGCCACCGGTTTCTCAGGGAGCTGGGAGTCGAACCCGTGGACTACGGGCCCGGTCTGCCCGCCCGGATCCGCGCGCTGGCCGGCGCCCCGGTCGACCGGGCACTCGACGTCGCGGGGGCCGGGTCGCTGGGTGAGCTGGTCGAACTGGTCGGCACCGCGGACGGCGTCGTCACACTGGCCGACTTCGGGGCATCCACGTACGGGGTCCGGCTCTCCACGGGCCGTTTCGGCGGCCAGCCCGACGGCGTCCACGGACTCGCGTCGGCCACAGCGCTCGCCGAGCGGGGCCGCTTCCGTGTTCCGGTCCGGGAGACCTACCCGGCCCGTCAGGCAGCACAGGCACACGGGACAGCCGCACGACCGCCCCGACGGGGAAAGGTCGTCCTCGACATGACCCCTGCCGGCTAGCCCGACCACGGCCGGCACGGCTGGGCGCTGCTCCACCGGCAGCGCTCTCCTGTCTCCCCGGCGGCACCGCCGCCCCGGCCGCAGGGCAAGGGGCAGGGCGGGGGCGGCCGTTCGACGGGTCCCCCGTCGCCGGCCTGCGCGCGCCGGCCAGTGCGGGCGGTTTCGTCCCGGACGGGTCAGTGACCGGTGGCTTCCGGCGTGGTGCCGCACGTCGAGCCGCCGGTGGGCAGGGGGGCCTGCGCCGGGTCGTGCGCCCAGGTGACGGGGATGCTCTCGTAGCCGGTGAGGAGGCGGTCGGGGAGCCAGCGCAGCCGGTCGGCCGGAACGGCGAGGCGCAGGCCGGGCAGGCGGCGGAACAGGGCCGGGACAGCGACGTTGAGCATCAGGCGGGAGATGGGGGCACCCAGGCAGCGGTGCATCCCGTGGCCGAAGGTCAGGTGACCGTTCCCGGCACGGGTGAAGTCGATCGTCTCCGGAGAGGCGAACCGATCGGGATCGTGGTTGGCGGCCGGGATGGCAGGCAGGACCGCGCTCCCGGCGGGGATCGTGACTCCGGCGATCTCCACCTCCTCGGTGGTGATCCGCAGAAGGCTGGATTCCACGGCGTTGGTGAACCGCAGCAGTTCCTCGACGGCGGGTTCGGTCTGCTCGGCCGTGGCCAGTTCAGCGGCGCGCGCGGGGTCGCGCAGGAGAGCCACGACGATCAGGCCGAGTTGGTAGACGACCGTGTGCAGGCCGCCGATCAGAAGGAACATGGCGAGCGCCTCGAGTTCCAGCTCGCTGAGGTGGCCCTCGTCGTAGCAGCGTTGGGAGAGCATGGTCAGTACGTCGTCGCCGGGCTCGCGGCGGCGCCGGGCGATGACCTCCCTGAGGTGGCGGTGCAGCAGGTCGCGCGCCTCGTCCACCTCCTGCTGGGTGTGGCCGCTGAGGTCGGTGAGCACCTTGGTCCAGTGCAGGAGGTCCTGGCGGTCGCCGGAGGGGATGCCCAGGTACTCCAGCAGGACGGCGGCCGGTAGCTTGCTGCACAGTGCTTCCGAGAGGTCAAAGGGTGTCTGCCGGCGGGCAAGTCCGGTGAGGAAGACGTCGGTGACCTCTTCCACGCGGGGCCGGAGCCGCTCCACGTGCTGCCGGCTGAACGCGGACGCGACGATGCGGCGGAGCCGTGGGTGTTCGGGCCGGTCCATGTTGGCGAGAGTGGACAGCAGGAGGTGGTCGGCGATGCCGACCGCGCCGAGCCGGAGCCCGGCCAGTTCCAGACTGCGGGAGAAGCGGGGGTCGGTGAGGACCGTGCGGGAGTCGTCGTAGCGGGTGACCAGGTAGGCGGTGTCACCGCTGGGCATGGCGACCAGCACGACCGGCTCGTCGCTGCGGAACGTGGCGTACTGGGCGGGCAGTTCGGTGGCGGGAACGCGGGGAAAGGGGAAGCGGTGTCGGCAGTGCTGCACGGGATTCCTCCGTCGGCGTTCAGGGATCAGGGCCCCGGCACAAGGGGTGCTGCGGACCGGTGTGCGGAGGCGGGTGTGCCCGGTGTCGGGAGGCCCGACAGCACGTCGGCGAGCGCGGTGACGACCTCGTCCGTCTCGTTTCTCGTCATCACCAGGGGCGGGGCCAGGGTCAGGGCGCGCGGGCCGCCGCGCACCAGGACGCCGGTGCGGTCCCGGATCAGGTCGGCGACGGCGTAGGTGCCCCCGGGCAGGGGCGCGCGGGTGGTGCGGTCCGTGACCAGTTCGACGGCGGCCATCAGCCCGTACTGCCGGGTCTCGCCGACCATGGGGATGGTGTGGAGTGAGCGCAGTCCTGCGGCCAGGTGCGCGCCGGTCCGGTCGGCGGCATCGAGCAGGCCCTCGCGTTCGATGATGTCGAGGTTGGCCAGTGCCACCGCGCATCCCGTGGGGTGGCCGTTGTAGGTGTACCCGACGGGGAAGCCGGCGTCCGCGCCGAGGACGTCCGCGAGCCGCCCGGTCAGCAGTACCGCGCCCAGGGGGAAGTATCCCGAGGTCAGTCCCTTGGACAGGATCGTCAGATCGGGGCGTACGCCCATCCGCGCGGCGGCGAACCAGTGGCCGAGACGTCCGAAGGCTGTGACCACCTCGTCCATGATCAGCAGAATGCCGTGGTGCCGCAGCAGTTCCGCGACGCGTGGCCAGTAGTCCGGCGGCGGGGCGACCATGCCGCCCAGAGCGAGCACCGGCTCCCCGATCAGCGCGGCGATCTTGTGGGCGCCGATCCTTGCGACGGCCGACTCCAACTCGTCCAGCAGCAGGTCGGTGGCCTTCTGCGGCGCGTCGGCCAGTCCCATGGCGTACGGGTAGGGCGCGGTGAGCCGGTGGACGTGTCCCGGCTGGGGGCCGAACCCGGTGGCGTACAGGGGGAAGTCGGAGACTTCTCCGCTCGCGTAGCCGGCGCCGTGATAGGCGCCGGTGCGGGTGAGGATCCAGGTGCGCTCGGGCTCCCCGCGCCGATGGTGGTAGTTGCGGGCCATCCGTAGCGCGGTCTCGGTGCCCTCGGAGCCACCGCTGGTGAAGTAGACGCGGGCGGTGTCGGGATGGCTGAGCCGGATCAGTCGCTGCGCGAGCGTGATGGCACGGTCGTGGGTGAAGTCCCAGAAGGCCGTGGAGTATTCGAGGCGGCGCATCTGGCCGGCGGCAGCGTCCGCGATCTCGGGACGGCCGTGCCCGACCTGGCACAGCCACATACCCGCGGTCGCGTCCAGGTACTCGCGTCCCTCCGCGTCCCGCAGCCGGCATCCTCGGCCCTCGACCATGACGATGCGGGCGTGCTGCGACGCCGGCAGGAAGGGGTGCAGGACGTGGTCCCGGTCGGCGGCCGCCAGGGCCTGCGAGTCGTACGCTGTGGACATGGTTACGGGTTCCTCACGGTAGTGGGGTGGGGCGGCCGAGGGGTGCGGGGGACGGCGCGCCGGGGGCGGGGCGGAAGGACAGGTCCGCGATGCGCAGGGAGTCGGGAGCCAGGCACGCCCAGCGGTTCGCGGTCGCGGCGGATCCGGCGGGTCGGAACCGCGTGTCCCAGTGCTCCTCGTCGGGGCCGAGGTAGCGGCTGAGCTTGCGGCGTCCTCGGGCGGCGTCGAACGCGGTGACCGTGCCGTGTCCGCGGGCGAGGACCTGGCGGACCCGGCCGGTGCCCGGGTCGCAGGTGTCGACGACCAGGGTGAAGGCGGAGTCGGCGGTCAGCCTCCGTTCCAGCGCGGACCAGGGGCCGGTGATCACCCAGAACTTCTCGTCCTCCCAGAGGTACCAGACCGGTTGGAGGGCCAGCCCGTGTGTGGCGAGCCGCGCGACCAGGGGCTGGGCCAGGAAGGTGTCCACGGCGAACGGCGCCTGCGGACAGGGGCCCAGGTGTCCGCCGGGGCCTCGCCGCCAGGTGATCGGGGCCACCGTCAGCCCTCCCCCGGTCGTGCCGGTGCCCGCAGCCGCTCCAGAGCGCGGGCCAGTCGGGCGCAGCCCTCGGCCATCTCGCCGGGCTCGGCCGCCGCGTACGACAGGCGCAGGGTCGAGGTGTCCGGGGCCTGGGCGTAGAAGGCGGCGCCGGGCACGAAGGCCATGCCTTCGCGCAGGGCGCCGGTGAGGAGCGCCCGGGTGTCGTCGCCGTCGGCCAGCCGGGCCCAGAGGAAGAATCCGCCCTCGGGAACGGTGAACGAGAGCTCGTCGCCCAGGTGCGCGCGGACCGCGGCCGTCAGGATGTCGCGGCGCTCGCGGTAGATCCCCCGCAGCCGTGCCAGCTGGTGGTCGAGCAGGCCCGGTGTGGTGATCCAGGCGTGGACCAACAGCTGGGTCAGCGCGGAGTTGCCGAGGTCGGCCGCCTCCTTGAGCCTGCCGAAGAGCGGTGCCAACGGCTGCGGTGCGCACAGGTATCCGGTCCGGACGGCAGGGCTGAGCACTTTGGAGAAGCTGCCGAGGGTGATCACCCGCTCGGAGAAGGCGGCCACGGGCGCGTCCGGGCCCCAGCCCGGGGTGAATCCCAGCTCACGATAGGGGTCGTCCTCGACGACGACGCAGCCGTGCCGCTCGGCCAGTCGGCCCAGGCGGGCGCGCTGACCGGTTCCGAGGCTGGCGCCGGTGGGATTGGCGAAGGACGGTACGACGTACACCAGCCGGGCGCTCGGGTGTTCTTCGAGGGCCCGGGTCAGGGCGGCCAGCCCGGGATCGGCGGCGATGGGCACGTCGTGCACCCGCGCCCGGTGGAGCCCGAGGAGTTGGAGAGCGCCGCTGTAGCTGGGCCGGTCGACGAGAACGGTGTCGCCGGGGTCGAGCAGGGCGCGGCACACCAGGTCGAGACCCTGTTGTGATCCGTGGGTCACCAGGATCTGCTCGGCGCCGAGCGTCCGGCCGGTGCGGTGGGACTCCTCGCCGGCGATCCATTCGCGCAGCGCGGGCAGACCGGCGGTGTCGGTGTACTGGAGTGCGCCGGGAGTGCTCAGGACCCGGTCGATCAGCCGGAGGCTCTGTTCGGTGGGCAGCGTCTCGGCTGCGGGGCATCCGGCGGCGAGGGAGATCGCGCCGCCGGCGGCGGCCTCGCGCAGCGCCGCCGCGATGACGGACGGGGCCAGGTGCCGGCTGTGCCGGGAGACGCGCCAGGCCGCGGGCGAGGTGGCGGCGGGGCCGGTCGGCATCGTCTACAGGCCCGTCATCTTCGGCAGTACGTCCCGTCCCAGCAGGGAGACGGTGCGGGTGGCCGCGTGATGTGAGATGTCGCCGAACCGCACGTGCAGACTGGCTTCGGCTCCCGGGTAGCGCTCCGCGACCGCGTGCAGGCTTTCGACGGCGTCGGCCGGCGAACCGACGATGACGTTGCCGGCCTCGACGAGGTCCCGGAATCCGGTCGCCCGTACCGCCGCCTCCATTTTCTCGTAGCCGGGATACTGGTCGGAGGTCACCCCGCGCCAGCTCGCGTATGCGTCCAGCTGCTTGGTCCGGTAGTCGGCAAAGTGCTGTTCGGCCTCGGTCAGGGCCTGGGAGCGCTCTTCGGCGATGTAGGCGTGGTAGCTCACGTGCAGCCGTCCGGGGCCGGGGTGGCCGTGGGCGGCGCGGGCCTGGTGGTAGAGCTTCAGCAGTGCGGTCAGCCGCTCGTGGGTCGCCACGATGGGGATGATCATGAGGTTGTGGCCGTGTTCACCGGCCCACACGAACGAGTCCTCCGAGGTCGTGGCGGCCACGAACACCGGTGGATGCGGGCGCTGAACGGGGCGGGGCAGCAGCCTGGGCAGCGGCCCGAACCGGTGGAAGGAACCCTCCCAGCGGAACTGGCTCTCCGACCACAGGCGCACGATCGCCTCGACGCCCTCACGCATCCTGGCCTTGCTGTCGGCCATCGGCACACCGAAGGCGTCGAACTCGGTGGGCAGGAAGGCCCGTCCGAAGCCGGCGTCGAGGCGTCCGCCCGACAGGTTGTCGAGCATGGCGAGCGAGGCCGCCAGCTTCACCGGGTGGGAGAAGGCCGGCACGCAGGCACCGGTGACCAGGCGCAGCCGGCTGGTGCGGGCGGCCACCGCGGAGAGGAAGGCCACCGGGTCGGGGCTGTAGCCGCCCCAGGGGTGGAAATAGTGCTCGACGGCCTTGGCGTGGGCGAAGCCCAGGCGGTCGGCCACGGCACACAGATCGAGGCAATCCGCGTAGTACTCGGCGGCCGGAGTCTCGTTCGGAGCGAGCGTGGGCAGGAAGTTCAGCCCGATTCTCATGGCGACGGCCCATCTGGTGAATCCGCGGGGCAGGGAGGCGGGTGGGTCAGCGAACGCCCAGGCACTGGCACAGGTTGTCGAACTGCCGCTCGGCATACTCCAGCTTGCCGAGCATCGCGCCGGTCTCCCGTGCGACGTCGGCGGGGATACGGTGCGGAGTGCCCACGGCCTCCGCGAGCAGCTGGACGTCCGCGGCCCGCTCCATCGCCACATGGAGCCAGGCCGCCTCGGCGATCGACCGGCCACCGGTGAGGAAGCCGTGGCTCTGGAGGATCACCGCCGATCCCTTCCCCAGGACGGCGGCGATCTCCTTGCCCTCCTGCCGGTCGGTGACCGGTCCGCCGAAACGGGGGTAGACCTCGTGGCGTCCGAACAGCAGGCAGGCGTCCTGGGTGATCGGGTCGAGACTGCGGCCGAGGGCCGACCATGCTTTGCCGAGTCTCGAATGGGTGTGGGCGAAGGCGGTCAGGTCGGGCCGGGCGCGGTGCAGTTCGCCGTGCAGCGCGTCGACCGACGGATTGACCGTGCCGCGGCCTTCGGCGGCCCTGCCCTGCGGGTCGATCAGCAGCAGATCGTCCACCCGCAGCTGGGTGAAGTCGACGCCCAGGGGGTTGACCCAGTAGTGGTCCGGTCGCTGCGGATCGGTGGCGCTGAAGTATCCCGCCAGGCCGTGCCCGAAGCCCTGCGCGCCGAACAGCCGGATCGCCGTGACGAGCCGCTGTTTGACGAAGCGGAGCCCGTCCGGTGAGGGCGGGGCCGAGGGGAGGACAGGGGGCATACCGGGGTTCCTTCGCGTTGCGGGGGTGGGCGTCGGGGACGGCGGAGCCGACGGGCACGCCGTGGGGTGACTGCGTGGGGTGACTGCGGCTGGGGCAAAGGCGCCGCCGTTCAGGCGGGGGGCGCGGCGGGGTAGACACACCGGAAGCCGACCTCGTTGTGGCGGTCGGTCAGCAGGTCCTTGCCGCGGTAGTAGGTGGTCATGCACACCGGCGGGGAGGTCCAGGTGCCGCCCTTGAGCACGTGGAACGCCTCGGGCCGGTTCATGAACTCCGAGCCGCTGCGCCCCTTGAAGAACGGTGCCATGTCCTGCCGGGAGAAGAAGTTCGTCCGGGTCAGTTCCCACACGTTGCCGGCCATGTTCAGCGCGCCGTAGGGACTGGCGCCCCGTGGAAGCGAGTCCGCCGGCAGGACGGGTTCGGGTGGCCAGGTCAGGGAGGTCCGGACCAGCAGAGCCTCCAGTTCGGCCAGGTTGCGCGGGTTCCCGCCCGGGTAGGCCGTCTCGACGCCGTGCGCCAGCGTGCTGTCCCACGCCTCGCCCCACGGATAGCGTCGGCCGTCGGTGCCACGGGCCGCCTTCTCCCATTCGTCCTCCGACGGCAGCCGCCCGCCCGCCCACCGGGCGAAGGCATACGCGTCGTACCAGTCGACGCCGACCACCGGGTACGTGGGGTGGTTGAACCGCCGGTCACGCCAGTGAGCCGGGGTGTGGTCCTTGTCGTCGCCCTGGTCGGGGTGCGCCCACCGGGAGGCGTCGCCGTCCCGGGCCGCGGCCCTGGCGTCGGTGAGGAAGCGCGCGTACCGCTCGTTGGTGACCGTGACGCGGTCGATGTAGAAGGACGGCAACTCGACGACGCGCGGCGGGTTGTCGGCGTCGTCCATCTGGAACGGCCCCATCTCCGAGACCCGCGCTCCGCCGACCGAGAGTCCGCCGGGCACCAGGACCGCGCCGCTGAGGTCCGGCTCCCTGCGGGAGGCCGCCACCTGCGCGCGCATCTGCGCGAAGTGCTCGTCCTCCAGACGCCGCAGTTCCTCGGCGTCCCGGGAGCCGAAGATCCCCCACAGCGCGCGCTTGGTCAGGGCGGCGCCGCACCCCACCGGTTTGCGGGCGTGGTCGGGGCGGCTGAAGTTGCTCGGCCAGCCGGAAATACGGATCAGATGCTCGGCGGCCTCCGGCATCCGCATCGCCCCCACCGCGTTGATGGCCGTGAACGCCACCCAGTCCACGTCGTCGTGGGTCGCCGCGCAGATCGCCCCGCGGGCCGACGGGGAGTCACCGAACCGACCGGAGAGCGTTTCGACGCAGACCCGCCGCACGTTCCAGTCGGTGTGTTCCACCGCCCCCCGGCACAGTTCCTGCTCGAAGTCCGGCAGGGCGGGCTCGTGATCCAGTTCCTTCTTCAGGACGCGCAGTCGGTCCAGGTACTCGGCGTCGCCCAGGGCGGCGAGCATGGGCGCATCCGGCAACTCGTAACGCACTGTGTTGTGTCCTCGGGTCATAGGTGACCGCGAGTGCCGGACGCGCTCGGCATACGGCACTCGCGGCTGGTTCACCGGGCGGTGTCACCCGTCACGGCCCCGCCCACCACGGGGCGGCGTCGGTTCACCACTTCGTGGCGGCTTCACCCGCTTCGCGGGAGCCCAGGAAGTCTTCGGCAGTCATGTCTGATCACCTCCTTCGCACACCGAGTCAGGACGCCGGACGCTCCGCCTCAGAAGGGGCGGCTGTCCGAGTCCGGGTAGCAGAGGCGCAGGCGGCGCTCGGACAGCTCCCGCTCCTGGCTGTTGATCTCGATCAGCTGCTGTACCGCGTCCCGGGACACCCCCAGTGCGTCGGCCGTCTCGTGGACCTTCTCCAGCTCACCGGCCGCGAGCGTGCCGTCGGCGGAACAGACCCGGATCATGTCGTAGACGAGACAGCCGCCGGACTGCTCAGCACCCTTGCCGCGGCCGAGCACGGTCTTGAGTTCCTCGGTGCCCGCGTAGGTCTTGAGCTCCTCGACCACGTCGTGCGGACCGTGCATGCCCGCGATCAGGCCGACCGCGTAGTCCCGCTCCTGGGGCGCGAGTTCCCCGTCACCGTTCGCGCAGATCAACAGGGCCTTGCCGTAGGCACCGAAGTCGGTCGCACCCGGCGCGCGCTCGAACCCCCAGAAGTCCCGGAAGATCCAGCGCCGACCGATCTCGGAAGCACTCTCAGCGGTGGTTGTCATACTTTCTACCTCCCAGCCAACATTGCTCGACGCAGAAGAAGATGGCAGACATCCACCGGCCAATACAGCACTACGTAACGAGACAACTACTCAATGTAGTTGTCGTATTGTCGGGTGGTCCGGCCGGAGCACCCGGCCGCGTCTCTCCACGGATCGCACTGCCACTCGATGTGTCACGCCTGGACAGCGGCATCGCCGTCCCGGGAGAGCGGCCAGGGCCCGGCGCTGTTCCGTCTCCTCCCCGCGGGCGGCCTGCCGGACGGGACCTCACCGTCGGTGTACGGGGCGACGGCCGCGGCGAGGACCGGGTGCGCCGCTTCGCACCGGTGGCAGTGGCGCGGGCGAGGACGGCGCGGGACCGGAAGCTGGAAGGCGCAGCCGCGCAGCGCCGGCGTCGGCGTCGGCGGACCGGCCGTGAGCTGCCGGCACAGGGCCCTTCTCCGCGGCGGCGTGCAGGGCCTGTTCCCGGCCGGCGGTGCGGTCCGGCCGGGCACCTGGCGCGCGAACGCGTCCGCGCCCTCCCTGACGGGCGGGGTGCGGACCTCCCGGACGGTGTCGGCCAGGCCGGGAAGCGCTCTTCGCGGCGGCCCGTGGACGGCTGCGCGGACAGGCGGCGGTGCACGGCGTGGTGTGCGCGGCAGCCGCCCTCGCGGACGAGCCGCCGTCTGACCGGCCCTACGCAGTGTGACGCCGCCCCCGCAGTTCTCCACGGCCTCCCGGCCCGTTCCGCCACGGGCGGCCTCCGCCCCCGCTCCCCCGTGGTGCGGTGCGTGTCCCTCTCCGGTGCCGGCCCGGGAGGTCGGCGCGGCGGCCCCGGTCGGCACACAGCCGGCGGGACGCGCGCCCGGTTCCCCGGCCGCGGTGCCCGTCCCTCCCCTCCCCTCCTCTCTCGTCCCCTCCTCTCCTTTCTCGTCCCGCTCCGGCCGGAGAACCCGCAGAACATGCGCAGGCGGCCCCGGCGAGGAGCGGTGCCCCGGCCGCGCCGAAACCCGTGGTGACCTGCGCTGGCGCGTGGGCGGCCCGGCAGGGCGCGCGACCGCGGGTGCACCCCCTGTCGCACCCCCGTTTCCGGTGGCGAGCGGCGGGCCGGCTCCCGGCGGGCACGGCGCTGCCACCGTCCTCGGCCGGACGGGCGCCGTTCCGGCACCGGCCCGTCTCCTGCTGCGGCCGGCCCGGCCGAGGACATCGTCCTCCCCGTCACGGACCCGGCGCCCGGTGCCGGTCCGTCCACGGACCCTGCGCCCCGGACGAGGTCGGGCACGTCCCGCCGGCCGTGCGGACGGAGCGGACGTGCCAGCACTCGTGGAGAGCCACTGCTGCCGTGTCCTGGGGTGACCGCGGATCTGCGGCGCTCCGGCGGGAGCCGGGGCGGGGGCACGAGGGGTCGAGCCGCCGCGGTGCGGATCCGGCAGGAGGTCCCGCCCGTCGTTCATCAGCGGGGCCCCGCTCGGGCGAGACCCCGCGCCGGGGTCAGACGGTGAGGACGAGCTTGCCCTGGAGGTGACCGGCGTCCAGCAGCCGGTGCGCGTCGGTGACCCGCTCGAACGGGAACGTCTCCTGCACGTGGACCCGGAGCCTGCCCTGCTCGACGAGTTCGACGAGACCTCGCAGAGCGACCGGATCGGGGTCGACCGCGATGCCGCTGAAGCGCATGCCGGCCGCCTCGTACCGGGCGATGAGTGCCGCGTCCCCCTGGGCGACCGCCGTCACCAGGTGGCCGCCCGGCCGCAGCACTTCGAGCGAGCGCTCGACGGTGCCGCCGCCGATCGTGTCGAGCACGACATCGATGTCGCGGACCGCCTCGGTGAAGTCGACCGCCGTGTAGTCGATCACCTCGTCGGCGCCGACCTCCTCGGCGAACTTCCGCTTGCTCCCGCCCGCGGTCGTGATCACGTGCGCGCCGAGCGCCTTCGCGATCTGGATCGCGACATGGCCGACCCCGCCGCCACCGCCGTGGACCAGGACGCGGTCCCCCTCGGTCACACCGCCGAGGTCGACAAGGCCCTGCCACGCCGTCAGTCCGACGATGGGCAGCGCCGCCGCCTCGACGTGCGAGAGCGACGCCGGCTTACGTATCAGGTGCAACGCGGGCGACGACACGGCCTCGGCGTACCCGTTCGCCGCCCGCGGGAACAGCGGCATCCCGAACACCTCGTCACCGGGCCTGAACCGCCACGTCTGCGCCGCCTCGACCACGCCGCTGACGTCCCAGCCGAGGACGAACGGCAGCCCGCCGATGAGCGGGAACTCGCCGGCGCGCAGGCGTGCCTCCAGCGGGTTCAGCCCGATCGCCTTGACACGGACGAGAACCTCGGTCGGCAGGGGCCGGGGCTCGGGCGCGTCCACGACGGTGAGCACCTCGGGGCCGCCGAGTGTCTGTTGGGTGATGACTCGCATGACTCTCCTGGCTTCGGAAGGGGGAGAGGACCCAGGCTATGTTTCCGACAGGAACCAGCAGGTACCTTAGGCGCATGAGCGGTTTCGGTCCCGGTGATGTCTTCCTCGCCGACTGTCCGGCGCGTCTGGCGGTCGACCTCATCGCCGACAAGTGGACGGTCGTCGTGCTCTACGGCCTCAGCAGGGGCCCGGTGCGCCATGGCGAGCTGATCGCACTGATCGGCGGCATCTCCCGCAAGGTGCTCACCCAGACACTCCGACGCCTCGAGGCACACGGACTCATCCGCCGTCACGCCTACGCCGAGGTGCCGCCCCGCGTCGAGTACGAACTCACTCCGCTCGGGGCGACGCTGATCGATCCGATCCACACGCTGACCGAGTGGGCGAGGGAGAACGGCGACGCGGTGCTCGACGCGCTCGACGCCCGTCCCGAGCCGGTCGCCCACAGCGTCTGAGGCCGCCGGAGCGCTGAGCACCCTCCCGGTCCCCCGTCGGTGACGGAACATCAGGCGACTTTGCGCACAACGGCCGTGAGGCCGGGGAGACCGGATCCGGTCATGACACTGTTCATGATGGTCATGGCGCTGCTCCTGATGGTCTTCATGGGCGGTACGCCGCTGGGGGCCCGCCGCCGGCTGTGCCGGACACGTCGGCAGCGGCAGGTCCACGGGCCGGCGAGCCGCGCCGCCGCTTCAACCGCCCGTGGCTCACCGGGTCGTGGAAGTCGCCGAGCGCTCGGTGTCCGGTCGTCGCGCCGCCACCAGGTCCGGGAGCGGCCCGGTCGAACGCAGGCGGCCCCGCCCGGCGGGGAGGTGAAACGGGGCCGCCTGCGAGAGCGCCGTGAGCTTTCCGGCCGTGCGGCGCTCGACGAGGCCGCCAGAGGCCTGGCGACGCCCTCACAGGCGACTATCCCATCGAACGTGATGCCTATGGCATATTCCAGCCACATATCGGAGCGTCCCTCCGGACCGGGTGGGACAGGGCAGCGGACGGCATCCGCCGCCACCGTGGCCTTCCTCGGCGCCCTCGCGCTCCTCACCCCATGGCTCCACACCCGCCGCGCCCCCGCACCCACGGCACCTGCCCCCGGGGCGACCGCCGGAGGACCCGCGCCGGCACCTGGCCGAGCGGGCGTCGGCGGGCCCTTCACTTGTGTTTGTTAGGCTCTCGCTGCCTCCCGCGGGGGAAGTCCGGTGAGAGTCCGGCGCTGACCCGCAACGGTGTGCGCGACGGCCAAGCGAACGCGTCGCGCGAGTCCGATCGCCCGTGGGTGGCGCGACCCGTTGAACGCTCGCCGTGGACTGCGAGAGGGGACCGCGCGGCCCCTGCCGTACGGGCTGTCTCCTTGCGTGGGGTTCCCTCCCGGCCTCAGGCGAAGGACCACTCCCACCGTGCGCCCAGGCCCCGCCCCCCGTCGGATACCCCTGCCACCGCTGGTCGTCGGCAGCGTGCTGTTCCTGCTGTTCTCCCTCGGGTGCGGGGTGCTGCTCGGCGCGGCCGGGATCGGCTGGTCGGAGGTGTTCCGGTTCGTGTGGGCCGGGCTCACCGGCGGGAGCGTGCATACCGGTGACGTCGCCCCGTACACCATCGTGTGGGAGATCCGGCTGCCGCGGGTGGTGCTCGCCGCGGTCGTCGGGGCGGGGCTCGCGTCCGTCGGGGTGGCCGTGCAGGCCATGGTGCGCAACGCGCTCGCCGATCCGTTCGTGCTGGGCATCTCCTCGGGCGCCGCGGTGGGAGCCAACGCCGTCATCCTGCTGGGCGCGTTCGCCGGACTCGGGGTGTGGGCGCTGTCGTTGTCCGCGTTCGTCTCCGCGCTCGCCGCCATGGCGCTGGTGTACGGCGTGGCCCGCTCGGCGCATGGGCTGACCCCGTTGCGGCTGATCCTGACCGGGACGGCACTGGCGTACGGCTTCGAGGCCGTCACGACCGTCATGGTGTTCGGCGCGGCCCGGGGCGAGGCGGCCAGGTCGGCGATCATGTGGCTGCTGGGGAGCCTGGGCGGGGCGGTCTGGGCTCAGGTGCCCCTCGCGGCCGTGACCGTGGCGGCCGGATGGGCGTGGCTGCGATGGCGGGCCGAGGCGCTCAACGCCCTCGCCCTGGGCGACGAGACCTCCGCGGCGCTGGGAGTTCCGCCGGAGCGGCTGCGCCGGGAGCTGTTCCTCGTCACCGCTGCCGTGACCGGAACGGTGGTCGCGGTCAGCGGCGCGATCGGATTCGTCGGCCTGATGGTGCCGCACGTCGTGCGGATGCTGGTCGGCGCCGACCACCGGCGGGTGCTGGCCGTGGCTCCGCTCGCCGGGGCCGTGCTGCTGATCTGGGCGGACCTGCTGTCCCGGCTCCTGCTCGCCCCCGCCGAACTGCCCGTCGGCGTCATCACCGCGGTGGTCGGAGTGCCCGCCTTCCTGCTGCTCATGCGGCGTGGCGGCTACGCGTTCGGAGGGCGCTGACCATGGAACTGGACATCGACGGGGTGACGGTCGAGGCCGCCGGGACCAGGATCGTCGACGACATCCGGCTCACCGTGGACAGCGGTGCGTTCGTCGGGCTCGTCGGCCCGAACGGCAGCGGCAAGTCGACACTGCTGCGGTGCGTGTACCGGGCGCTGCGTCCGGCCGCGGGCGTGGTGCGCCTCGGCGGGGACGACGTGCACGCCCTGCCGCCCCGCGCGGCCGCCCGTGTACTGGCGGCGCTGCCGCAGGAGTCGTCGGCCGAGTTCGACTTCACCGTGGCCGAGATGGTCGCCATGGGGCGGCTGCCCCACCAGGACCGCACGGCCGCGTCGGACCGGGACGTCTGTGACCGGGCCATGCGGCGCACCGGCGTCGGCCATCTCGCCGGGCGCGGGTTCCTCGCGCTGTCCGGCGGCGAGAAGCAGCGCGTCCTGATCGCCCGCGCGCTCGCCCAGCAGCCCCGGGTCCTCGTGCTCGACGAGCCCACCAACCACCTCGACATCGCCCACCAGCTGGACGTGCTCTCCCTCGTCCACGGCAGCGGCCCGACCGTGCTGGCCGCCCTGCACGACCTCAACCTGGCCGCCGCGCACTGCGACGTCCTGTACGTGATCGCCGACGGCCGGATCGTCGCCTCGGGGCCTCCGCACGACGTGCTGCGGCCCGCCCTGCTCGCCGAGGTGTTCGGCGTGCGCGCGCACCCCGTACGGCATCCCGGGACCGGCGCTCTGCAACTCCTGTTCGACCTGCTCCCGCCCACCACGTAAGGACGCCCATGCGCAAGCTGCTCGCCACCGCCCTCTGTCTCGCCGTGACCGCCACCGGCTGCGGCGCGAGCGTCGAGACGTCCGGGGACCCCGAGCCGGCCGGGGCCGTCACCCTCACCAACTGCGAGCGGAAGGTGACGTACGACAAGGTCCCCGAGCGCGTGGTCACCAACGACGTCGGCATCACGGAACTGATGTTCGCCCTCGGCCTGGAGGACCGGATGGCCGGGTTCGCCATGCCCGACGACAAGGGCGACCTGACCGACGTGCCCTGGAAGGACGGCTACAGGAAGGTGCCGTGGATCTCCAAGGACCAGCTCACCAGGGAGGACGTCCTCGACGCCCGCGCCGACCTCGTCTTCGCCGGCTGGAACTACGGCTTCCGTGACGACAGCGGCTTCACCCCCGACGCCCTGGAGAAGCTCGGCATCCCCACGTACGTCCTTACCGAGTCCTGCCGCAACGGCCGGACCGGGAGCGCGCGCGGCATCATGCCGCCCCTGGACGCCCTGTACGCCGACCTCACCAACCTCGGGAAGCTGTTCGGCGTCGAGAAGCGCGCCACCGCGCTGATCGACGACTTCAGGAAGCAGATCGCCGGCGTGCGGGCCGAGGCGCCCGCGGACCCGCCCAAGGTCTTCCTCTACGACAGCGGCCGGGACCAGCCCTTCTCCTCCGGCCGCTACGCCGCCCCCTAGCAGATCATCACCGAGGCCGGCGGAGTCAACGTGATGCATGACGTCGCCGACTCCTGGACCGCCGTCGGCTGGGAGAGTGTCGTCGAGCGCGACCCGGACGTCATCGTGATCTGCGACTACGGAGACGTGAGCGCCGAACAGAAGAAGAAGTTCCTGCTCTCCTACGCCCCGCTGCGCAACGTCTCCGCGGTCAAGAACCGGCAGATCTTCGTACTCGACTATGCCGACCTCGTCGAGAGTCCCCGCAACCCGTCGGCGATCGCCCGGCTCGGTGCGTACCTGCGGACGGCGGCCGACCGGCGGTGACACCGGGCTGCCTGACCGTGCCGCGGCAGGGAACCGGGCTGCCGGACGAGGTGGTCGCGGCGAAGCGCGAGGCCGGCACATACCTCGCCCGCACGACGGCAGCCGATCCAGGCTCCCACGGCGCCGAAGGCCACGGCACCCCAGATGCCCAGGCCGCCTTCCCGGATCCTCAGCGCGTCGAGCGGGTTTCGTCCGGGGCCGAAACAGAACTGGTGGTCGGTGACGACGTGGTACACCCGGCCGCCGGCAGGGGCGCGGTCCGGGCTCCCCGGGACAGGAGGGCCGGCCTCATCCGCCGCAGGCAGTCGCCGACCGGCCCTGGGTCTGGAGGCGGTCCGGACGCCGCACGGCTCCTGGCACCACGAGTGGCCCTCGCCGGCCGCGGGCGGCCCCGCCGGGCCGGTGCCGTGCGGCATCCGGGCCGGCGGGCTGTCCGCCCGTCCTCGTGGAGGAGGTGCTCACACGCTCGCTGTGTGCGCTTCCGAGACCAGCTTGATGAGGGCGTCGGCGGCGGGGCCGGAGGAGGCGGGGTTCTGGCCGGTGAGGAGGAGGCCGTCCTGGACGACGTAGGGCTGCCAGTCGTCGGTCTTGGAGTAGACGCCGCCGAGGCTCCTGAGTTCGTCCTCGACAAGGAAGGGGACGATGTCGGTGAGGCCGACGCCTTCTTCTTCGGAGTTGGTGAAGCCGGTGACCTTCCTGCCCTGCACCAGCGGGGTGCCGTCCTCGTTGCGGGTGTGGCGCAGGACGCCGGGAGCGTGGCAGACCAGGGCGAGGGGCTTGCCGGAGCGCACGGTGGTCTCGATCAGCGTTGCGGAGACGGTGTCCTCGGCCAGGTCCCAGAGGGGGCCGTGGCCGCCGGGATAGAAGACGGCGTCGTAGTCGCCGGCGGTGACGGAGTCCAGGCGCACGGTGTCGGCGAGAGCGCGGGTGGCCTCCGGGTCGGCTTCGAAGCGGCGGGTCTGGTCGGTCTGGCTGGCGGGTTCGTTGCTCTTGGGGTCCAGCGGCGGGCGGCCTCCCCCGGGTGAGGCGAGGGTGATCTCCCAGCCGGCTTCCTTGAACCGGTAGTAGGGGGCGGCGAGTTCCTCCAGCCAGAAACCGGTCGTGCGGCCGGTGTCGCCGAGCCTGTCGTGCGAGGTGAGAACGACGAGAACCTTCATGACTGCTGCTCCTCTGGATCGGTGGACCGGTCTCCTCCTGCACGGCGAGCAGAAGGGTCAGTCGTGCGGGGGGGGTGACGAGGGTGGCCCCGCGCCCGAGCCCGGGGGACGGCGGGCGCGGGGCCGCGCGGCTCCTACTGCGCCAGGAAGGCCAGGAGGACTTCGTTGACTTCCGCCGTGTGAGTGGTCAGCAGTCCGTGCGGGGCGCCGTCGATCTCGGTGTACCGGGCGGCGGGAAGGGCCTTGGCGAAGCGCCGGCCCGTGGCGTCGATGGGCAGCGTACGATCGGCGGTGCCGTGCACGATCAGGGCCGGGACGTCGATGCGGGGGATGTCGGCACGGAAGTCGGTGGGCCAGGTGAGGGGGGCCGCGGCCGAGGCGATGGCCCCTGATCCGGCGGCGACGTTCCACGCGTTGCGGACCGCTTCCTCGCTGACCCGGGTGCCCAGGTTCTCGTCGAGGTTGAAGAAGTCGTCGTAGAAGCCGGAGAAGAAGGCGTACCGGTCCTTCTTGACCGCCTCGGAGACCCCCTCGAAGAAGGAGCGGGGAGCCGCTCCGTCGGGATTGTCCTCGGTGATCTCCAGGAACGGCTCGAGCGACGCCAGGAACACGGCCTTGGCGATACGCCCCGAGCCGTAGACGGAAAGGTACCGTGCCACCTCTCCGGTACCCATCGAGAATCCGACGAGCACCGCCTCGCGCAGATCCAGCTTCTCCAGCACGGCGTGCAGGTCGGCGGCGAAGGTGTCGTAGTCGTAACCGGTCGAGGGCTGGCTCGACCTGCCGAAGCCCCGCCGGTCGTAGGTGACGACCCGGTAGCCGGCCTCCAGCAGGGCCGAGGTCTGCCCCTCCCACGAGTTCCCGTCCAGCGGGTAACCGTGGATCAGCACCACGGGCCGGCCCGACCCCTTGTCCTCGTAATGCACCTCGATGTCCGTGCTGTTCTCGGTGCCGACCTTGATACGCCCCACGATGACCAGCCTCTCAGCAGTGTGTGCCGTGTCCCGGCCCTTCGACTATACGACTGGTCTACTCGAACGTCAACGCGTCCGGCTCCCGGGCCGGGAGGGTCCGCCGGGCCGGCGTGTCGATCCGGCCGTGTCCCGTTCGACGTCATGGTGTGCGGCACGGGGCCGCACGGTGGCGCGACAGGACCTGGCGAGGGAACCCGTGGATCAACTGCTGAGAGTCATGAACATCAATGTCACGAGTGACGGAATCGGTGCCGGTGAGCACCAGAGTCTCGAGCGGCCGTTCGGCTTCGACCGTCCCGAGAGGCTGTTCGCCTGGGCCGGAGCGACGGCGAGCTGGCCCATGCGCACGGATCCCGGAGGAAGCCGGGGCCTCGACGACCACTTCACCCGGGAGTTCGCGCGCAACATCGGCGCCGAGATCATGGGCCGCAACAAGTTCGGCCCTCAGCGCGGACCGTGGCAGGACCATGAGTGGCTCGGCTGGTGGGGGGAGGAGCCCCCGTTCCGCACCCCGGTGTTCGTCATGACGCACCACACGCGTCCGTCGTTCACGCTCTCCGACACCACGTTCCACTTCGCCGGCGGCGACCCGGCCGCGGTCCTGGAACGGGCGCACAGAGCGGCACAGGGCAAGGACGTCCGGCTCGGCGGCGGGGTCACGACCATCCGGCAGTTCCTCGACGCCGACCTCGTCGACACCATGCACGTGGCGGTCTCGCCGCTGAAGCTCGGGGCCGGGCCCCGTCTCTGGGAGTCCCCGAACGAACTGCTCGACCGGTTCCACCTGGAGATCGTTCCCAGCCCGAGCGGTGTGGCCCACCACCTGTTCTGGCGAAGGTGACGCGAGGCCCCGCCCGGATTCAGGCCGCAACCGCGGGAGGCGTCCGCCCCGGCGGACGCCCTTCCCGGCGCCCACGCGGGCGCCCTCCTCGCACCGGGCGGCGAGCACGCCGGGGCGGCGCTGCGCAGGGAGCGGCGCTGCGCCCGGCTCCGCCCGGAGGGTGGCTGCGACGCCTGGAGCCGACCGGGATGGACTGGCCGCAGCGGGCAGAGGCCGCCTCGGGCAGAGTGGCCTTTCACCCCGCACGGCAGGGTGAAAGGCCACTCCCTTGGGACTCCTGCCCCGGACGAGGGGTGCCGACGGCGACGCGGCCGGCCCGGCCGGACACCTCTTCCCGCCGCCACCGGGCCGGACGGCCCCGTGCGGGCCGCACCCGGCTGCGACGCGCGCGGTCGGGCCGCACACCACGAAGCAGTAGACGACTGGTCTATTTCGCGGTATGATCAGAGGATGGCAGCCACGACACGCAGTGCCGACACCCGTCGGAGCATCCTTGAGACCGCTCAGCAGATCATGGCCCGCCGAGGCTACTCGGCGGTGGGCCTCAACGAGATACTCGCCGGGGCAGGTGTGCCCAAGGGCTCCTTCTACCACTACTTCCCTTCGAAGGACGCTTTCGGCGAGGCGCTGCTGAAGAGCTACTTCGCAGACTATCTCGCAGACATGGATCACATCCTGGCCCCGTCCGGGCGGCCGGCCGCCGAGCGGCTGCTGTCCTACTGGCAGCACTGGCGGCGGACCCAGAGCCTCGACGACTGCCAGGGCAAGTGCCTCGCCGTGAAACTGGGCGCCGAGGTCGCCGACCTGTCGGAACCGATGCGGCTGTCCCTGAAGGAGGGCACGAACGCTGTCGTCGACCGCCTTGAACAGGTCATCGCCCAGGGCCTGGACGACGGTTCGCTCCAGGTGGACGGCGGCCCCCACGAGACCGCCCAGGCCCTGTACGACCTGTGGCTCGGCGCGAGTGTCATGGCCAAGATCCATCGCAGTGTCACACCTCTCGACACGGCCACCACGGTGACCCGCACGCTCCTGCACCTGTAGGGCGGGGGACGCCGGGGAGGAACTCCGGCCCGCGGACGGGCTGTTCGCCGCCACAGGCCGGGGCGGCCCGGCCCACGGTGACCAGGGAGGGAGAGCCCCGGCAGCCGCGCCGCCGGGCGGGTCAGTCGGCGAACGCCGCGGCCACGGCATCGCCGAGCCGGTCCAGAATGTCCCGTGAGAGCTGCACCGATCCGGTGAAGGACAAGAACGCGTGGGTGGCCCCCTCGACCGGGAGGTGCCTGACCGGCACGCCGGCGGCGGCGAGCCCCCGCGCGTAGCGCTCGGCCTGGTCCCGCAGCGGGTCGCGCTCGGCGGTGACGACGGCGGCGGGAGGAAGCCCGGCCAGGTCGCCGGAGCGGGCCGGCGAGACACGCGGGTCGGCGCCTTCGTCGGGCGTGTTGAGGTAGAGGCCCCAGAACCACTCGAGCCAGCTGCGGCTCAGCAGCGGTCCGGCCATGTTCTCGTACCCGGCATGCTGCTGTCCCAGGTCCGCCGGTCGAGCACCGCATACCGCCACGCCGTATCGGCCGTGATCGACCACATCGAGAGTTACACCCCCGGGTGACCACCCGGACCCGGCCGCCCCGCACGCCGCGGCCCGGCCGGTACGACACCGGTGGCCGCCTCCGGCCCGCCGCCCGCCCCATCAGCGGGAGTTGCGGCCACCGGCCGGTACTCCCGGGCGGCGCGGCCATCCGCGGACAGAGACCCCGGGCCGGTGCCAGGGCCGCGGCGGGCGACCGCGGCGATCACGACGGGGAGGCGGGCGGTCCGCTCCTGCGTGACACCGGTGTACGCCCGGACAACAGCTGCGCCGAAACCCGCCCGTCGTGGCACCTTCTGCCTCATGTCTGTGTTTATGCCACAACGCGCCGCCCGCGTGACCGCCCAGCCCTTGATTACCAAAAGTATCCGATCGGACACTCAAGGTAAGGGCAGTCGGTTGACTGCGCTGCCGAACAGACCTCTCCCCCGCGCACGTCGGCGCCGTGAGCTTCCCGGCCGTCTGCCGGAACCGGTTCCGGCACCGACGTGTGCGGACGGGCGGGTCGTGTCATGGAGGAACCGATGGCGGACATCACCAAGCTCAGCGTCACGCTGCACACGGCGACCGACACGGGGGCCGGCACCGACGGCCGCGTGTACATCGGGATCGCCGGCCGGGAGTTCCTCGCGGACTCCTCGCGCAACGACTTCGAAGCCGGCGACAACTACACCTTCGTCTTCGGCGACGGCACCAACGTCCTCGACCCCAGCCGCAACGACCCGCGCCTGCCCCGCCTGGACACCGACGACCTCGACCGCTACCCCATCTACCTCCGCTTCGAAGGCGTCGACAACGACGACGACTGGTGCCTGGAAAGAGTGACAGCCAGCGTCAACCCCGGCGGCTCCGGCTCCTACATCTATGACAATCCCCGGCTCGCCGGTGATCAGAAGATCTGGCTCGGCAGGCGCTTCGGCGAGACCCTCTACCTCCGCCGGACCTGACTCCCGGCCGACCCGGCCGCCCCCGGCAGCTGCCCGCGGACCGGTACCGAGGGGCCGCCCACGGCGGGCACACGGCGTGTCAGTCGTGTCAGTCATGCATGGTGGAGGTACGGAGCGTGCCGCGGCAGCGCCAGGAAGTCGATCGGTTCCTGGCACCGCCGCGGAAGCACGAAGTCCCTGCCGCGCCAACCAACAACAGGGACCCCGGCGCTCCCTGTTCAGGCGCCGCCCTCCAGCACAAATCCACTGTGCCGGACGGGCGGCGTCAGAGGTGGTGCCACCGCTCTCGGGCGTCCTTCCAAGCCAGGACACGGCGGCCGGCACGGAGGTCGTCCGGAGGCGGATGCGTCGCCGCACCAGCCTCCGGTCCACCCGCCTCGGATTCTTCTTCCGCTCTCCCCTGGGCACCCCTCGGGGCAGGGACGGGTTCTTGTACCGGGCCCGGAGCTCCAGGGCCCGGTACAAGAACCCGTCCCTGTTCGAGGGGCTCAACGGGTGAGCGAGAACCACTCCAGGCGATGCTCACGACTCTCACATCCCTTCCGTTGAGGGCGAGTTGGGAGACGGCCGGGCAGCCGTTCCGTCCGTCCCCGGCTCGGCGAACATGAAGACGGCCGGGGAAACAACCGTGTTCACGGGTTGAGACAGACCGGACGGCAGGACGGCCTCGTGGTCCCGGACAGCTGGGGTGATCAGGCGCAGGCACCGGTGGCGGTCGTGGTGATCGCCGGCACGGCCGGTGCGGCCGGCCCGCAGCCGCCCGGGGCGGTTCGCCCTTCGGCTGACATTCCGTCAGGGGTGTTGTCCGTTCTCCACCTGGATGGGCCGCTGAAGGCTCACAGGTGGGCCGGCCGTCCCTCCCGGAGAGCGGGCATCCGGCGCTCCGTCGCCTACTGCCCCGGCCGCACGGCCCCAGAGGGCGTTTGGCGCCGTCCTGTCGCGACGGGCACTCCGGTGGAGGGGCCGGGAGCCATCGGCCGGAGTCCGTTCCAGGACCGGCGGATGCGGGTGGCCGCCGCCTTCGGCCTTCGGCATTCGGCATTCGGCATTCGGCATTCGGCCGCGCAGATTCTCCAGGGAGCACCATCATGCCCATGTCCCCGAACCAGGGTCCCACCGGTGGTGGCACGCTGGTCACCTTCACCGGCACGAACCTTGCCGGAACCACCTCGGTGGCGTTCGGCACCAATCCGGCCATCCACATCACCCAGGTCTCTCCGACAGAGGTCACCGCGATCTCCCCGGCCGGCGCCGGCCTGGTCGGCGTGACGGTGACCACCGCCAGCGGCATCAGCAACTCGCTCTCGTTCTACTACGTGGACTCGCCGTTCATGTGCTCTCTGAGCACGGTCTCCGGACCTCTGGCCGGAGGCGGCACGATCACCATCGCCGGCGTCGGGTTCTCCACCGCCACGAACGTGCGCTTCGGCACCAGATCCGCGGTCCCGACGGTTCTCTCCGACCGCCAGGTCAGTGTCACCGTGCCGACAGGGACCGCCGTCGGCACCGTCAGGGTGCGTGTCGTCACCCCGGGCGGCACGAGCAACAGCCTGCCGTACACCTATGCCGGCCTGCCCACGGCCGCTGCGATCTCCCCCATCACCGGCACGTCCGCCGGAGGCACCGCCTTCACCCTCACCGGCACCAACCTGGCGGGCGCCGTCGTCACCTTCAACGGCGTCCCGGCCACCGCGATCACCATCGACCCGGCAGGAACCTCACTGACCGGCACCACCCCCGCCGGCACTCCCGGCAGCGCCACCGTGCAGGTCACCACCACGGGCGGCAGCGCAACGGTTCCCGGCGGATTCACCTACGTCCTGCGGCGTGTCTACGTCACCAACGCCTTCTCGAACACCGTCTCGGTGATCAGCACCGCCACCAACGCCGTCCTCACCACCATCACCGTCGGCAACAACCCCAGCGGGATCGCCGTCTCCCCGAACGACACCCGCGCCTACGTCGCCAACTCCGGCGCGAGCACCGTCTCGGTGATCAACACCGCCAGCAACACCAGCACCGCCGCCCCCATCGCCGTCGGCACCAACCCGCGCCGCGTGGCCATCACCCCGGACGGCACCCGTGTCTACGTCACCAACTCCGGCTCCACCACAGTCTCGGTCATCAGCACCGTCACCAACACCGTCACAAGCACCATCACCTCCGGCGCCGCTCCGTACGGTGTGGACATCACCCCGGACGGTACCCGTGCCTACGTCACCAACTCCGGCTCCACCACGGTCTCGGTCATCAGCACCGCCACCAACACCGTCACCGGCACGCCGATCACCGTCGGCACCACCCCGCGCAGCGTGGCGATCACCCCCGACGGCACCCGTGCCTATGTCACCAACAACGGTTCCAACACCGTGTCGGTGATCAGCACCGCCACCAACACCGTCACGAGCACCATCCCGGTCGGCGCCGGCCCGCACGGGATCGCCATCACCCCGGACGGCACCCGTGCCTACGTCACCAACAACACCGCCGGCACCGTGTCGGTGATCGACACCGCCACCAACACCGTCACCGGCACGCCGATCACCGTCGGTGCCAACCCCTACGGCGTGGCGATCATCCCGGACGGCACCCGTGCCTACGTCGCCAACCAAGGCTCGAACACGGTGTCGGTGATCACCACCGCCACCAACACCGCCAGCTCCGTCACCGCCGGCACCGGCCCGTTCGGCGTGGCAGCCGCCTGACCGCCCGACGCGCGCCCTCTCCCGCCTCCGCCCCCTACCGGCCGGCCCGCGCCCCGCGCCCCGGCGCCGGCTCCCGGCCGAAGGACGGGGGACGGGGGACGGCAGGGCGGGGCGGGAGACCGAAGCAGCCCAGGCCGCTGAGATGCACCGCTCGGGGGCTCTTCGCCTCCGCCCGGGACGCGAACAGCGGCAGGGTCTGGACAGATGGGGAGAGCCCCGCGAACTGTTCC
>Ga0247763_1000223_pt1 | contig 31326 bp, 23 predicted proteins | sample UWRJL141409B4_FD_179926 | JGI IMG/M metagenome (GOLD analysis project Ga0247763, IMG submission 179926) | Plant litter microbial communities from Arlington Agricultural Research Station in Wisconsin, United States - UWRJ-L141-409B-4 | ecosystem: Environmental > Terrestrial > Plant litter >... | reverse complement strand
CATCTGCCGCGCTCGAATAATACCCCCATGCCGCCTTCTTCATAACCCTACGAGCAACAGCCTCAAAATCCATAAGATTGTAGCACTGTTCGAGGAGAGGAATCTCGAGGATTCGGCGTTGCCTCTCCTGTTCTTCAGGTGACTTGACCGCCTTCTCCTGCACCACAGTTGTCATATCGACAGGGCCGAGGTGCTTGGACTTGTCGAGGTATTTCTCCAGCGTGTCGGGTGGGTGAATAGGGTCAAACTCCTCAGTCGCGTCTTTGCCCTATGCGATATCAGCGACAGCGACCTACTGCCCAGCGGAGACACGTTTTTCTTACCGCATATTTGAGGATAATCTTCATCCCGCCGGGGTGTTCTGGGAGGAAGTCCGTGACATCGTAGGCCCGCCCGTGCACAATGACCCAGCAGTTATCTTTGCTGCTGTGCTTTGCGACCTCGACGCCAGTGAGGGGTGATTTTGGCCGTGTCATTTCGCCTCTCCCTTTTTTTCTCCTGGTGTCAACCTTTTCTGTCTTTTCGCCAATCCACAGTGCTCCCCTCCGAGTATACCCTGCCAGATCGCTTGAGAAGAAGGAGCAAGATACCGATGGCCCCTCCAAGATGTTTCGGGACGTCAAGAAGAGGGAAACCAGAGCAGATTCGATCCGAGGCGCCACCACCCCATAACCCAGTCCACTATAAAGAAGTGGAAGAAAAAAAATTCAACTAAGTCCAGCCCAGTCCAACCAGCTCACCGACAAGAACCAACACTTAACCAGAGCCGAGAACAGCACCAACCAGACAACCTCCACAGGAGCACTACCACTTTAGATCATCCGCTAGTCTTCTAGTCAACGTAGCGTATGTATGCGACGCCTAAGCCGCGTCGGTTGAGGCGAAAAGGAAGCTATAAGTTGGTGTCGGAAAATGAACTCCAGTCTGTAGTTGTCGTGATATGCTCAGGTGCGTATCGGGGTCCAATTCGAGCATCCGGCGTCGATAACGTAGATGGGAAGAGAGCTGGGAAAATGCGGAAGGCCGCTTTGGAAAGCAGAGAAGACGTAAAACCCAGATAGGATGGTGAAAATTGAACTCGCCTCGCCTCGGTTCGATCAATCCGGCCCACCACCCAACGATACGGCCCCACCACACCAATTCCAGCGGTGCGGGGGAAGCCTGTAACTAACTAGCGGTCGGGGACCCGGGGTTGTCACTGGCGCCAGTTACAGAACCCGCTGCGACTGGTCTGACCTGACGGGGTTGAAATCAGGGGGATGGACGAACCCCACGATATCGGATGACAGGGCCAATGGTTCATTCATTTTCAGCTCTTGAGAAAAACTATGCGACTCATCAATGTGTCTACTACTCTGAGTTCATTTCGCTAATAGATATCTAGGCGAGACGGGACTTAGGCTATCATGGGTGGACAGCAATTCCCTGTGCAATTCTCATGCTTGAAGCCGAAGCCTTGAAACATCAAGTACCTTCACGTTCGCTTCATGACCAAAAGCATTCCCCTCTCCCATTTCCCCCTTCACACAAGGAGAAAAGCAAGCCAGCCTAGTAGTAAAATATCATGTATGTAAAGGTCTGTACATTTCGTAGCAAGAGGTATCATAAAATAGCGGCCCCGAATCAAGTAACTTGAACGGCATTTTTATCCTCCCTCGACCACCTCCCAAACGCCAGAGACAGCCCCTCTGCCAAAAACGCCCACATGATGTAGTTGTGAGCAAAGCCATTACCTCCCAAGACGCCAAACCGGCCAATGGCCCCTTCGAAAAAGAACAATGATGTTACAATGCTTAGACCCAGTCGTCGAATTCTCCATCCGCATCCAGATCTTCAGTGCTCTGCTTTCTTGGGCGACCCCTCTTGCGATGTTGCGACGACGACCGGGCCCTCTTTTTTCTTCCGCCCGGTGTATTTCCCAGCGCCTTGCGCTTGCGGCCCCGGCCAGATGACGGCTCTTCTCCATCCTCTTCACCTTCATTGGTAGGCGTGGCAGGATCCTCCCCATTCAGATCCTCATCTTCGTCCTGTACCAAGAATTCTTTGTCGACGTTCATTAGTTCGACGAACGCCTTGCAAGTCTCGATCATCCGTTCCCTAGAGGCCAAGCCCGTCATGATGGCCGTCATTTCCTCCCAGACCTTGTCGCCCGTGATGCCTTGAGCTCTCACCGGTACTTTACTGAGGTCCTTGGCCTGAGCCTTAGCCCTACCCTCCCGTCTGTTGGTTCCCATGCTGTACAGCCGGCGGAGATAGGTTCGCGTTTCCCAGACGGCCAAGAGAATCATCGAGGCAGCCGTCAATTGCCGCATTCTCTTAGTGCTGATTTCCGGATTGTTATTATCTGACTGCACCTGTCCCTCAGCAGTGGCGACCTGACTCGGCTCCAAAGCATCCATCCGGACCGCAAAGACTTCGGACTCTATTGCCTGCGCAACCGTGGCGCCCGTTGATGTTACTAACTTCTCCATTGAAGCCACGATGGAGTGCACCTCGCCAACGGTGAGATACTCAAAGAAGGCAATGTTCTCGATAACAAACCGAGCGTACTCAACGTGAGGCGGAATATCCCCGGTGACTTCAAGTTTGGAAACGTCAAAGTCAATCTGCGCACAAAGCTTATCGAGGAACCTCTGGCGGTTTTTGGATTTGCTGATCTTCAGCACTTCCATCATGAGATGAAGTTTGGGGGTGAACGGATCCGCTGTCGCACCGCGGGGGTCCTTGACAATGTCCCTCTGGTACGCAAACGCGGCTTGCAACGCCTTGACGTATTCGCGCTCTACAACCGTCTCATGCTTGGCATGCAGCGCCTTGTGCTGAGCGAATGCAAGTTCTGAAATGTGGCGGTTCGACGATGTTTCCAAAGTGATAAAGGTAACACCCGTCTCCTTCGGATGAACTAGACCCTGCCGATTGATGCTGGAGAGCACCTCAACAGCGAGGTAGGCGTGGTTGTCCTCGGTAGATGTAGCAATACGGGTGATCTCCTTTAGGAAACGGTGTGTAGTTGCGCTCGCAACATCGTCGTAATTGGTGCCTCCTATGACCGTGAGCTCGCGTTTTTTCTCGCTCTTGGCACCATTTGCCGCGGCCGCTTCTGGGTCCTCTTCCGACCGCTTCTCCTCAACAAAGAGAAACTCTTTGAACGACCGCAGAATCATCGACTCTAGAACCGGTACCTGGCTGTCAAAGACTTGCTGAAATGTCGTGTACACGTTGGCGGCGACGTAGTTCCTCGGAGATGACTGACACACCAGTCCAACCGCATCTAGGGCTGCCTTTCGTAAGTCCATAGCAAAGTTGGGCGAAGCCCAAGGCACCAGCACGTCAATCATCAGCTTCGAAACGGATCCAGACCAATTGGTAGGTGCATTATCCTTGAAAAACTTGCGCTCGTCTTCGAGGTCGAAATGCTTGCCGATAATGCCAACGAGCAAGGAATATCGAACGAAGTGCCCGGTGTCTTTTGGGCTGAGCGGAATCTTCGTCTTTTGCACCAGTGTCCGGAGCTTTCGGATGCCCGCTACACTGGAATTGGCCATACGAGCTACGTTCTCTTTAGAGTTTAAAAGAGTGCAAATGATGGAGAGACAGGCGGCGACGTCGTCGATCAGGGCGCGCTTGACTTTGGGCATAGCGTGAAGCAAGATAAAACGGATGTCCTTGAGAAAATCCGCATGTGCGCTCGATAATTGAGGGAGCACCCGGCGGTAAATGACAACAACTGCCCTGGCCACATACATGTCGTCGGTTGTGTCGACTGACTTAATGTGCGGCTTGAGCAGCAGTAGCTGCTCAAAGGTGAAAAGACTGGCCTCGGCCCTGGCAAAGACCATCAAAACCTGGAGCACATCTTGGCCAGATGGGTTCGTCGGGTCGTCCGATTCCGGATTGTCGATCATCTCGAACATGCTGGCGACCAGCTTCTTGCACACTTCGGTAGATGCGTTTGCTGCCTTTGTCTGGGGCGTCAAAAGTGTCTGTAACACCTTGTCGAGAATGTTGCTTGCCTGGCTCTTTCTGATCGTGCAGACCATCAGAGCAACATGGTCAGCAAGAGATGTCTGAGACAATGCCGAGTTTTCGCCGCCCTGGAAGGGAAGAAACCAAATCTCTTCGACCATTTGACGCGCAAGGTCTCTGACACCCTCCTCAGGGTCTTGCACTCTGTGGAGTAGCCCGTTTGCAATGTTAGACCGCAACGTCTTATTGTTGTTGCGAAGATAGATGTCTTTAGCGAGCTTCATCGCCCGTTTGCGAACGCCCGGACCTGCATCACTGAACCTTTCGACGACAGTCCCGACCATTTTCTCCTCAAGGGCAGGTCGCATGGCGATACACTTGCCCATCAGGCCCAGGGCAGAGTCGCGGACTTGGGTGGAAGGATCGCTGGAGCAGCGAAGTACGAGCTGGAGAACCATCGAATCACCATCAAGGATCGATGAGTCTGCTTCCAAGACCTGATTTATACTTTTCAGGCTCTTACTCCTCACCGTGGGCTGGTCACTAGCCATTCCCTGAAGGAGGTTCTGTACGATGTGGCTGAAATGCTCGCACAACGGAGATCGGAGAAGCGTGATGGCGTACGATAGCTTTGCTTGACCAGCCGAGACCTCCTTAAAGGAGAATTCGTTGGATAACCACCGGCGGTCCTGGATCATTTGCCGCAGTCGATACGCAAGGCGGCCAAGCTCCTGATCCCGCTCCGCTACATCATCCTCGTAGGAATCGTAGCACTCGCTTGCTCTGTTGCCCCAGGCGGAAACTACATACGAGATGGCACTTGCTAGATGGGGGTCTTCCGAGTATCGGCTCTCTAGGTATTCTAGTGTGGCACGATATGGGCCGACCCAGGTAATCATTTGTTCTGGTCTAGACTTTTGCTCGAGCGCAGAGGATGCCAGCTCTGTGAGAAACAGCCCGAGAGTGTCGGCATCTCGAGAGTCCAATGCGGCAGCTGTTTTCCGGACATGACCTCGAAGTTTAGAGAGAGCACCTCCGATGATGCCGAGGAGCTCCAGTGCCATGTTCTTGGCGGTTACGGCTGTCTTGTCATTTTCCAAAAGCTTCAGCATTTGAACCGTAAGAAGCCAGAGCAGTAGATCAGCAGCTGGCCAGTCCGGGTTGTCGAGACAAAGAGTGAAGTCTTCGACGAAAAGGTCGAGTAGATTGCGGTACGGTGTATCGCCCGATTTTGTTGACTTCATGGCTCGGTTGACGATAAATTGCGTAACATAGCTGGCATTCTGCTTCGCGTTCACAATAAGAGGACTGACAACATTGCCTAATTCCTGCATTGCCAACCCGCTTTGTGCGGCAGCGTGCTCTTCATCGCGAATGGAAAATGCCAGGCCTGAACTAGTGGCATTTCCATTCTCTGAAACTTCGTCTAGTGACTCGAGGGCCTTGGACCGGCCCGTTTCCCTTGTGTCGTCGACCTTGCCTGCGCTGGTTTGTATAAGGCGCATGATAAGGGCAGAAACCGGTTGTATGCTGTTTCCGTCCATTAGTTTAAATGTCCGAGCCCGTTTGCCCAGAGGCAGCTTCTCGAGGGAGGTCAGGATCTCATCGAAGATGCCCTGACGCTGTGCCGCATTGAGAAGAAAAATTTGTGATAGCATGTCCATGGCCACCAGACGGAGGCCATCAAACTTCTGTGTGTCGATAACCGAGTCTCGCTCGGCGTGGGCTGTTTCCATAAAGATTAAACGGGATGCTTCAAACTCTAATGTGTTGGTTACCGTGTCCGAAGTATCGATTTTGGATATTAGCGTAGCCATAAGTGAGAAGAGTTTCTGGCAGTCGTTCAGAAGAGCAACAATCTTCTTCTTGTGAGACGATAATGCCTTGAAAGCATCAGCCGTGCTTCCTGTGCTCCGCATCTCGGCAATTGGGATGACAATGCCATCCGCGATGCGTTTAAATAAATTGAGACATTGCTCGATGGTGTCTTCCGAGTATAGCTGTTTGTCTTGCCGGCCACCGCACATAACCCTCAAAGAAGTCCTCGCTGCACGGATCGCTGTTTCGAGGCTAGGCAACTGCTGCAGCCAATGCTCGACATCCGAGTCACCCCACGATCCTTCAATTTTGATCTCGAGGGATTCCGCCTGCTTAAGTGCGCCATCGCCCAGCCTAATGAGTCGCAGGAGGCTGTCAAGAGGGACACTTTGATAGCAGCTTAAAGATATTGTCTTGCTCAGCAACGTCTGAGCTCTGGTCTGGGCAATAGACGACAGGGTTGTTTCGTTGTCCAAGGTCAAAATGACGACATCGTTCCCAGTCTGTGATGCTATAGCATGGTTTTCAGCTTCAAAAACATGTTGGAGGAAATTCTTCAACTCATGGAAGGCAGAGTCTGCTCGTTGACGCAGGTCCAAGCTTTCCCCATAGGCGTCATCTTCATCAAAGCCGTCGCGCTTGCGTTTGCGGGCTGAGAGATTTATCGGCTCATCAGGCTCATCGGCGACAACGAGGAACTCGCTTTTGTTGAACGAAGTGGCCCGGGGAAGCTCAACGGCAATTGCTGTCTTTTGAGACCCAGAGTTGGGTTGAGTCCTGGCAGGTGGCCGATTAGGCGTGATTGGGCTCAGATGGTCCACTGAGGCCCCTTGAGCAGAGACAATTGGTGGTTGGGACGGGAGGGGTTGCTGTGCGTTGAGCTGAGGACTTGCTTGAGGGGGGGCGTTTGTAATCACGGTTGATGTTGGGCTAGAGCTTGACTTGACGCGATCGGCTGACTGTTGTTCTAATTGGCTCTTGGTTGGTAGAACAATCTCTAGCCTAGTTGTGTTGCGCGCATGTGCTTGTTTGTTCTTTGATGCAGCAGAGCTCTGTTTCAGCTGCTCGCCTTTTGGAACGACTGGAGAGGCTGCCTTCGAGACCGATGCCCTCGGTACAGTATGATATTCACTCGGAGTCATGGTACCGGGGGTCTCCGGGGTCGGATATCGAAAGGGTATGGTGGCTTGGTCATAGACAAGCTTGGATAAAGGCGAAAGGCCGGTTGCTAGCGATGTGATTTTATGTTGTGAGGAGCTAGACGACCTCGGGCCGGTTTTGAAGCGACTGGGATAAACGATCAACGAGCGTGCTAGGTGAGTGGTGGGGATGAGGGACGTACAACTCAGTTACGCTGGCGCGCTCGATGAGCTGCTGCACCTGGTGCGCGGACTGTTGAAGGCGCTTCGAGACAGCGTCACTGCGCGCGGCCTCTTGGTTTAAAGCATCGTACTCTTGGCGGGAGACAAGGCCGCTCAGGCTGGGCGCGGGAGAAGCAGAACGTATCGACGGCGTGGGGAGGATACCTGTGACGAAGGAGGAGAGGCGGTTAGAGAGGGCCCAGCAGGTTGACGAGGTAAGGGGAGAAAGTTTGGCGAAGAGGAGGGGAGGAGGAGAGGGCTGAAGGCTGAGCTGTGAACTCACCCGAGTCAAACGGTACGATTGAGGTAAACGGTGTGTAGGGGAGGGCCTCGTAGAGAGTGAAGGGGCGTGAGAAGGTCTGCGGCGGTCCAGGAGAAGCATCTGAATTGCCCGACGGAGCGCCATGGTGCACGGCGGGCCGAGAGTTTGCCATGATATGTGTCTACTGGCCACGGCGCATGGCTGGCAGCAAAAGCAGCAAACGGGCAGCGCTGCGCTGAGATCACACTGCGTCGATGCACCTAAGGACCGAGACAACGAAGTATGGCCTGGTAGTGTTCGCTCGGTATGCGACGGTGGCATGAACGACTCGATAAAACGACCTTCTAACAAGAGCACCGCGCCCGTGTTGTCGACAAGAGTGCCGGGACCGGGAGGGCGTCGAGATTGTTTGTGATTTGAGCAAACGGAAGCGTCCGTGTGAGGTGAGGTTGAACTCCACCAAAAGCTCCGCGCTAGCACTCCCTGACCCTGGTTTCCCCATAGGTTTTGTAGTCTGTGCGCAGGTTCCCATCAAGAAAGCTTGGCGGAATCCCAAATATCTTGCTTCCTTCTCTGGCAGGCAAAATTTTGCCGACCTTTGAGCCTATCGATTCTTCACCTGCAACTCACCAGTCAAACTCCCCAGCGAAAATGGCCGCAATCGGGTCGTTGATCTTCTGCACGGACTGCGGCGACCTCCTCCCTGCGTCCAAGGGCAGTGAGAAGAATATTTTGCATTGCCATTGCTGTGGCGCAGAAAACCCAGGTGAGTGAACCCTAAGGCGAGAGTATGTCATTGCGCCGGCTCTGCTGCTAAGCACCTACTCACTAGACCAACCCTCGAGGACTATCATGACGAAAAGCAAGCCATCCGATTTTCCCTCGATATTACGGCAGAGACTCTCCAGCGTCCAGACAGTGGAGAGGCACAAGGTGCAAACCGAGAGGATAGACGCCAACACGGACTGTCCGAAGTGTGGAGTTCGTGGTGTACGGTATTCCGAGGTTCAGCAGCGCAGCGCAGATGAAGGATCAACTATTCTGTTCAATTGCGTCTGCGGCAATAGGTATGGACGATATTTCTTACCCTGCCCCCCCAAGTGACCTACACTATGGTCATGTCTAACGCCAGAACGCAGATGGTCGGTCAATAACTAGAATGTATGCTTGGATGAGGTGGAATCGCCTCCAGAATTAGCCTCTAGGCGGATAATTCTTATCGTCATAACTAGATCCGATGTGCCAGCGTCTCACGCAGTTCCTGTGGCTCCCGGGATCAACGCATACTCGGTTTCGTCGCTCTTTTCGTACTCGGCCATGTCAAGGGCGACAAGGACACTCTCACGAACCACAACTTCTTTGTCATTGAGGAAGCTCTTAAGAGTTTCCTCAACTCCATCCTCATCGCCCAGGCTTCCGAGTGCTTCGGCAGCCTCGTGTCGCACCATGCTGGCCTCTTCGAGATTGCTGAGAGCTGCAGTGAGGGCAGGGATCGAAGCTGGATGTGATAGTTGGCCGAAGACAAAAGCGATTTCGTGGCGGAATAATGCTGAGGGATCATCCATTCCCTTGGCAAGCGCATGGATGGCAGGCACAGCGGTTGGAAGGTCAGGGGGCGAGGCTAGATCGCGGAGTGCAAACATCGCTCTGTACCTTTTGAAGAGTGGGAGACTTGTATCCATCAATGCTTTCCTCAACTCCTCCACCGATGTGTTGCTCTCAGGGATGGGGGGTGCAGGATCGACAGACGCAAAGTTGCTTGAGCTGTTAGTTAGGAATTGCAGCGACAGTTCAATGGGAAATACGATGACTACCTTTGCCGCAACTTTTCTTGTTTTCTTTGCTCTGAGTTCTCCCACTGTATTCTGTCGATGGCAATCTCGCATGTTTCTTTAACGACGACCTCCTCTCCGTTGCGGTCCCGGAACCGCCGAAGGACATTCAAGCTGTTTGCATTGCCCAGCGCGCCCAGCGCCTCAGCCGCCTCATGTCTACACATGGCATCCTCTTGTAGATCTTCGAGAACCGCCGTCAGGTGGGGGATGGCGGCATCGTTGCTCGTTTGTCCGAGACAGTACGCCAATTCATGCTTAAGTAGCGCAGATGGAGAGGTGAAAGCTGCGGCGATGGCATTGATGGCAGCAACCGATTCGCCGGGTGTGCCCAGGCGGGCCAGGTGCTTGAGCGAGAAGAGGGCGCGGAAGCGCACAGGCAAGGGTGTGGCCTCGGAGCACAGGCTCTCGCGCAGGGCGAGGATGGTCGCATCCGCCGATGCCGGTTCGGCGTTCGTCATCTTGGTAGTTCGGGGGGATCAGAGGGATTTCCCAAGCGTCGATGGGGGGGAAAAGGAGGCGGGGAGTCGACTGAGCAGGAATGATATTTGATTCTACTGATCAAACTCGATCGATCAACCCTTTAGGACCTACAAAACGCGGGGTGACATTTTTTTTTGGAGGGGCATTTTTATCCGATAGCGATAAGATCTGGAAGTTCATGTGCCCTAGCCTTGGCCCCCTGGAAGATTGTTCGCGCGATACTCCATGGCTTGGCTGCGGGCGAAGATGGACCACCTACCCGGGCATTTTTCCTAGTATATTCCTAAGGGTTTGATGATAGAAACTTGAGGCCTTAATAAGGAAGATCAAAACCTTAAAAAGGAAGTTTCAAGACCTTGGATATTAGAACCAAGACCTAAATATTTTGGCTTCAGCCCTCGCGAAACAGCTGGGAAGCTGCATGTGTTTATCAGATGTATTATACAACCCTTGCAAGGTAGTTACTCACCAAGTCCTACACTAACAAACTTTCAGCGGTTAGATTATAGTTATCCCTTTTCCCTAGATTTATGGGAAATTATACGTCGAGGCTAGATAGTACATCAAAAGGGTTATCAGGCCGCTGGTTGGCATTTCCCTTTGACATGGATGCCTTTCTCTTCTTCGATTTCGTCGACTTTACAGCCTTCTTCTTTGCCTTTTTCGGTGTTGGGCTTTTTTGTATTTTGTCCATCTGAGTTAGAACGTCGGCATTGTCAGCGAAGACCTCAGTCAAGCACTCGACCCAATTTGTCATCAGAAAGCCGTTCAAGATCCTCTCGAAATCTCTTAACGAGGGGAACCCCTCGAGAGATGGCAGTGCTTCCAGCAAGCGTCTAATGTACCACAAGGAATCAGATAAACTGCTTTCGGGAACGTAGTCTTCTGCCAGTTCCAATACTTGACTGAGTATCCTCAGCGAATATAAGAACCCTTGGGTCTGGGCCAGAAAATGGACAAAATCCCATGATCTTTGATCCAGCGTTCCAGCGACGCACTGCCGAAGGAGCTGGAAGCTTGGGGGTTCATCCTTCCCACTTTCCAATGTGAAAAGGACATCCTGGCAAACGACCATAATTATCCAGAAACATGTACGGTCTGCGAGCTTTGTCCCGATTTTTGACAGAAGGTCCTTCAAGCCAGAACCGTCCATGCCAATGTTTGGTGGCACTGTAGTTTCGAGTCGTGTACCGGAGGAATGCATATCCAATCTCCGAAACTCCACGACCGAAGAGAGTGACACGCCCTTGACAATCCCGAGAACTTGGTATGCGAGCACCCTTATACTCTTGCTCATCTCCCATGCACTTATACGAGTCGGGCACTCGAAAAGGGAAGGGAGAAACATATCCAAGGAATCATCCGAATCTGACAAGGTGGATGGTGAGTAATTTGACCTTGCGTCGAGTTCATCCTCTTCCGCTTTGGTTTCCACCTTTCGCCTTGGTAAACATTGAAGAGCCAGCTCAGACACTCTAGGGTCTAGGCCGGGGCCGTCATTGGGTATTCTACCCGGAGCCATGTCTGGAGAAAGATACTGCTTGAGAAACTTTCCATAAGCTTCCGGGTCGCTCGATGCCGTCTCGCTCCGTTTTGCTCTAGCCACGGCCTGCCCCAAAGTCGCGTGAAAGTCCTGGTAGATTTCGAAGCCGAGGAGCGCAAGGCCGTCGTTGCGACAAAGCGACAGACGCCTGCAGATTTCATAAGGACAGAACTGTGCGGCATAGATTCGACCTTCCTCCTCATCGGCATACACATCTTCAAAAAATACAACACGGCCTTCAGGGCCAAGGTCGTAGAGGAGGAGATCTGAGTCTCCAGTAAACACAACCCCGCCGCTGAAGAGGGCTTTCTGGGCGCAGAAACTGTCTGCTTCGCCGGGAACCATCTCGGTCAGTGGAGCATACTCTACGTTGCGTCTCAGGGCGTCAATGATGGCTGGAACTAAGAAAGAAGGTGGAAGAAGTGAAGGTCGTCTGGCTCTCGGACCGGGGAAAAGATCCACAATTGTCCTTTCTAGGAAGCCGCCCGTTTGTCTGGGCACGCCCGCTGGGTGACCAAGGCGATAGTTGAAAAGGCCTTTGGAGATGCCGCGGACACGCTCTATACGTTCAGGCTTTTTTGGGCTCGGAAGATAACCGTCAAAACAGATGTTCGATCTAGGAGCGTTTGATCAGATCAGCAATGCGTCCAAAATGTGGGCTTGATCTGACCCACACAGAAAAACCGTAATTGGAAATCTGCTGGAGCCATGCGATGGCGGTTTCTCCGAGCAGTTTGTAGGATGGCTGCTCAAATGGGCTTGGCCCCAGGCCTCTTGTGCAGAGGCCGTAGATGTGATAGGCAAGTGCAGGTCCGTCGATCGTGACCGAGCAGGGCTTGATGATGCCATTTTCAGCATATGGTTGCAAATAGGACTTCAGATGAGGGATTCCCATTTTCTCTTCAGCTGTTAGAGTGAATGTTGAAAGAAAGGAATGGAGATATTGTCGTGAAAAATTGAACGGCAGGTCGGCCCAGGCCCGTGGAATATCCCGCTGCCTTCGAACACAGTTCCAAAGGAAGCATGTACCCGTTTGCTATGATTTGTGGGGGTGCAAACGAAAAATAGCGAGGTCCTCCATCCTGGGAATGGCTTTCGATGAGCTACGTGCCACAGACAGACAGACGCCAATGGGTTTGGGATGGATTGGCATTCTCACCATCTACCTATCTGACCGAAGTAGGTGGAAATGAATTTCTTTCACCGCACTTGTTCAGGGTTGGGACCTGAAATCCATTTCAGAAATCTAGGGGGTTATCAGCACACAAGGAAATAGCGACATTTTGCAAGGAAATCTACCATTACAAAGCTGGAAAGTGTAATCATCCCAAATCTACGTGCTCATTCTTGGCTGGCAGTGAGAAACAGACCTGAATCCCACAGATAACCCTAGCCCTACACTCTCCAGTAAGTTAGTGGAAATTCAATTTTCGGAAAAGAGGCTTGAAAACGTGAAATTTTGAAATGTAAGAAAAAGATTGTGGTGAAATTTCCCATCCCTAATCCGAAGTTGCTTGACAAGACCCGAAAGAGAGAAAACCCAGGTTCTTCCCCACTCCCTTTTGGGACCCACTTCCCATCCAATCGCCTACAAATTTTGGAGAAGCGGGAAATTTTAACGCATCTCTCCTACAACCATCTCTCTTCTTAGAGTCAATTGGGCCAACATGCGAGGCACACTGATCTTCGCCGGCAGCTCATGCCCAGCTCTTACGGGCAAGGTGTGCGAAAATTTGGGCATGGCACCCGCGGCGGCCGAGCTCACACAGTTCTCCAATGGAGAGACGAGTGTAAGAATTCTGACCAGCGTTCGAGAAAAGGATGTGTTCGTTGTCCAGTCCGGCAGTCCCAAGATCAACGACACCATCATGGAATTGCTGATCATGATCTCGGCCTGCAAAGGAGGGTCTGCAAACAAGGTCACTGGTATGTTACCTTCTTTCAATTCAACCTCCTGGCCGATTCCCAGTTGACCCACGCGTAGCCGTGCTGCCCTACTTCCCATACAGCCGACAGTCGAAAAAGAAGTCGCATCGCGGCGCCATCACCGCGAGGATGCTTGCTAATCTCCTCCATGTCGCTGGCGTGAAACATGTCATCACGGTCGATTTGCATGCGTCGCAGATGCAAGGCTTCTTTAAGTGCCCAGTCGACAATCTCCACGCAGAGCCGTTGATCGCTCGGTGGATCCGACACAACGTCCCCAATTGGAAGGAAGCTGTCGTTGTATCCAAGAATGCCGGCGGCACGAAGCGAGTCACGTCGCTTGCGGATGCTCTTAAGCTCAACTTCGGCATGGTGACAACGGACAAGAAGCGGGGGACCAACATGACAGCAAGCATGATCATGAACCACCTTGACGGGATCGAACGACAACCTCTGTTAGATTCAATCGCAAGCCAGATGGGCACCAACTCGTCGGGACCCGAAAATGGTACCGCGCCGACTGAGAATGGACGGTCAAGACCTTCTCGTACTATCGCAGATTCTCAAGGGTCTCCCCGGCGACCAAATGGCCCACCCCTACGAACCTCAAATCAACCCAGATCTCCACTGTCGAGGGCACAGACTTCAACATCTCAAACATCTGCCATTGAGGAACTGGAAGAGGCCGAGCTGGATGGACCCGAGTACAATGACCAGCGGGCGCACGAGGTGACCCACGGTCGTTTAGTCCAGGGCCACATCGTGGCCGACGACTTCCCTTCCCCTGCTACGTCGGCAGCTGACGCTAGCGTCATTGAGGAAGACCCGATGGCAATGTCGCACGCATCGTCATTTTTTGCCCCTCAAAACCACGCCCTTGGAGGCTCGGGAGATGCGGCCAGCTCCGACGAGGAGGAGGAAGTACTCAAGAACCCAAAGGTTGAACACATGATCACCCTAGTAGGGGATGTGAAGAACCGCACTGTCCTCATTGTCGACGACATGATTGACAAGCCTGGCTCTTGGATTGCTGCGGCCGAAACGGTCGTCAAGCGTGGTTTCGCCAAGAAGGTTTACTGCATCGCAACCCATTCTGTTTTTGGAGCCGATTGCCTCGAGCAGATGGAGGCTTGCGACTGCATTGATTACATCGTCGTGACCAATAGCTATCCAATTCCGGAAGAAAAGGCACGCAATTCGAGCAAGCTGGTGGTCCTTGATCTCTCCTTCCTTCTCGCCGAAGCTATTCGCCGAAATCATTACGGCGAGTCCATGTCACCGCTGTTTTTGCACATGGGAGATTGATAGGTTTACTGCCCAGCACATCTGGGCACACCTAGCGATTGGCAAGGCTAAATCTTTTATCATTATGAGGTATGTTTGGCGACCTGGACTGACAAAGCGTGGCGTTAAGTGACGGCGGGCGGGTTCGACGGTCCCACGTTGATACTCGGCGAATTCAATCGCACGGGATAGACTTGAGCATAAGTCAGATACCGAATTTACATGATCACATCCGCCGCTGGTTTTTGATCAGTGCTGGAGTGGGTTGCCTTCTGCTTCGCTCGGAAGCCGTTTCCTATTTTCCTTTTCACACCTTAAATTCCACCCAACGATGCTGTCATCTGGGCAGCAGGAGCAATGTCCATCCCAGGACGTGCCCCTAACGGAGCGTTGGAAGATTATTCGTCCTTCGGGACTATCCGATCCAGAAGGCCCCTTGTCCAGGCCTCTACCAGTAAGGTCGCTTCCGCAAGGTTTGGTGGGCAAGGGGCAAGAGAAGTTTTGGTACATATCTTGACATTCTAGTCACCTTAGACTAGATTAAGAGAGTTCTGTCCGCTAACACAGTGGCTCAATATCACTTCCATGTGCTTCTAATGAATATGGCTTGTGAAACATGGTGATTGGTATGTTTGCTGTCGTGGGCTCAAGCAGATTCAAGCGCGGGAACCTCTTCCAGCCTTGGTTATTCTTTAGAGCATGGCAAACGGCTAGCTAGCTCGCCACAAATCAGCCAGCTCACCAACAAATGCGGAGTCACACACACTCCCTTACCACCAAACTTATCTGACCGCTGCCCATCGGCATTTAGATTACATGCATACTGACGAAGTACCTAGTGCAGTTGTGTGGGCACTAGATTAACCATGTCACCTCACCAAACTGAGGTCCGCGGTCCATGCAACTCCTCCAGCAACTGCTCAAACTGCATATGCTCCCGGCGCTCATCTGCCTTTGCAATATCCTCTAGGAGATCCTCCTGGTGGCTTCCCTCTCTTCCAGCCATCTTAATAATCCGCCACGCGCGACGGAACTCGTCGCGAATTGCCACAATACCATTGTGCGTTACGGTACGGGCCACATTGTGTTCGAGTTCGAAGGGATCTTCAATCGCAAACAGGTATCGGTGGCGGACCTCCTTGAATTCGCGCGTGACTTGACCGCCGGCTTGCGTCGCGGCGGGAGGTGAGCCTGGTTGTTCTAGCGGGGAAGCATCCGGTACATGAACAACAGATGGGTCAATGCTGGCAGTGACGGTCGGCACAAGTGGCGGGACTGGCGCTGCTTTTACCTCAATGACCGTCTTTGCCCCAGTCCAGCCCTTTTCCTGCTTGGAAAGCAGGCCGCCGTGTGTTCGGAGGCTGAGGACATCACGTCCCCAATCAAAGCCGCGGGCTGGAACAGTACTCATCTGATTGCCTTGCGCATAGTACTCAAAAAACCCACGGAGAAGTTGGCCGATGGAATCACGGTTTTGGGTGAGTGCATTCTCGCGAGCCAAACGTTGAATCTCAACCTCATCTCGCCAGAACTGAATATCTCGCCCCTTGCACTGCATCGTCTCCTCAACTTCCTGTGGCGTCAGGTTCGGTGGAGGAGGACGGGCCAGTTTTTGCAGGTTCGGACAAACGAATGGCTGAGCAATGTTGACAAGGTAGTGAAGCACCATCAAGACATAGCCGTAGCTGCTCAGGGTTCCCCGGTATGGCGAGTTGATCTGGCGGACTTTAGCCCAATGCTTGATAAACAGAACCAGGGGCCGAACTCGCTCATCGCAGTGCGAGTAGCAACGCAGCAAGAGGGTATTCTGGAGCGCAAGGTGCGCCGAGAAGTTAATATCACACTGAACGCCAACGCCAAACTTGGGGAATTCCAGGCGATCTCTGTAAGGGTCTCGAGGCTGGTTCGGGGCCATCTTGGCAGGATCACCAAGGCTGTGGATCCTGGATAGTAGTTGTGCTCCATCGGCGGGAAGCGGAATAACTAGCCTGAAAAGCGGGTCGTTTGTTATCGAGCCGGTCAGTTGAGCCCGCAATACGGTAATGTAGTCCCTGATGATCGCCCTAGCAGGTTCGGGATATAAGTCCTTCTCAAGGCATTTCTCGTATTCCTGGGCAAGCTGTAGGCTCTTGTGCCTCCTCGAAATGGCGCGGAGAAGAAGTGCCTTCTTAGACTGCGAGGCAGCATACTGTTGGACTTGCTCTCGGATCTGCTCGTTGAAGATGCCTTCAACATAATAATGGATTACCAGATGAAGTGCCGTGTTGTCTTCGGACGACTCGTCCAAAATGCCCAGTTCCGACATAACTTTAGTTGTTCTGGAATGGTACGCCGCGGCAGTTTCGTGCTGGCCTTGTGACAGCAGCATAATTTGGATGGACGAAATTTTCTTGAGCTGCTCGAAAGCGAACTGGATGTCCTTGGCGAACCCGATTGGATCCTGGCCATACTGTGTTCTATTACCCAGGGATCTCCAGCTTCTGAGAACGCTTAGAGCCTGTTGTTCGTACAAGTCGTTTTTCTCCCGTACCTCACGGGATTCCCACATCATGGCGATAAACTCGCCTTCAACCTGGGTGTAAACGCCTAGTAGGGTGCGGTAGTTGGGCTTGTAGGTGAGATCGTACCGGTTGAGAGACTTGTAGTTCAGTAAGCGATCTCGCAAGTTTTTATCCGCAAGACCGTCGACAAAAGCCACGTTGAACTCATTCAGGAGTTCAAGATCTTCCTTCTTCATATCTGTCGCATTGGAGTGTGTCAAATCGCGCCCCCCTGCTTTCCTGAGAACCCCCTTGGCGCTGTTGTAATAGGCTGATATGGACTTTTTGTCGCTCTGTTTAAGAGAACGAAATCTTTGCTGCGTAGTGGGCTCATCCTTTGTCTGCGATGATGCTTTGCGGTCGTGTCGTTGGTGATCATGCGCCGGTGTGTCGTCTGCCACATCGTGATCGGCGTCGTCAGGACCGTCATCTTCATCAATCAAGTCGTCGGGTAAACCCTGTTCCCACTTTCTTCTCTCCTCAAGAAGGGCTAGTCGCAGTGCTTCATCCGGCTTCTCGCACACTTTGATGATAGGGATTCGTGTCCGAGTCAGCAGTCGGGCGCCCAGGCCAACCTCAAGGAAAGCCTTTTCGACAAGCCGTGGAATTGGGGATCCCGGAGCATCGGGTTGGACTGAAGATAGTGGAGAAAGGAGACCAAGATCCATATCAGCGGCCTTGGTAGCGAAACCGGAGGACAAGCTGCCGAAGCATCTGAGCTGGACACTTGTCGACGGGAAGTTGTGGAAGCCATGAAATTCTCTCTCGTATTGCGTGATAACATGTCTTGCAACATCTTCGATTCGAGCACGGAAGTTCTCCTTCTCCTCAATGTCCTCTCTGTTGATCTCTGCGCCCTTGATAATAGTGTTGCAGAGTCTGTCCAGCAAGTCACTTTGAGCCTTGACGTCTTCGGGGCGGACGTGGTAGATTTTGTTTGAGCCATATGAACCTGAGGGGGTGTGTCTTGAAGATCTGGGAGACGCGGGGTCGAAGGGAGTTGGGGGTGCGTGAGGTGGTACTCGCTGGTCTCCGTTCGGCGGCGGAGCCATGTTCCAGTCGCTGGGTGAAGACATGGGGCCATGATAGGAGAGAGATGGGTGGTGACGCGGATGAGCCGTGAATGATCCTCCTGCGGGAGGGGCATGCATTGGGTTTCCCTGGCTGGGTGGTCGAAAGGTGGCCGACTGCGGGCGCTGGACTCGGCTCTGGGTGCTGTGCGAGAACTGCTGATAGCCGGGAGGACTGACATAGCCGCGGCCAAATTGTGGCATCTGTGGGCGTGTATCGATGGGTATGGATAGCTGTGCCGACATCTGGCGACGCTGGGCCTGGTTTGGGCGTTTCGGTTTGGCCTTGGAAAGCGACGGCGACAACTGTGCATCGTTCGTGAAGGGTTCTGGAGGAGACAGGTTTGTGTTGAACCCGGGAGGTTGCTGGGACTGCATATTGCGTGTGGGAGGGGGAGCATGATGCTGATGGAAGCGGGGGCCCTTGGGAGGAGATTGGGGCATATCATGATCAGCGTTGTTCAGAATCATGTTGCGTAGGCGATCTTCAAGACCGCCTCCTCCGCTCTGGCCATCCATAGTTGGTACCGGTGTTGCGGAATCCGAAGAATACCGCCACCTTGTCGACAATATAATGACGAATGAGATGCAATACCAGCTGTGAACCTGGCTGGTATGCGACTTCACAAGCTGGTGAAGTACTGGCGGCCAAAGGCAGGTCCGTGTCACAAGTGGTCGACAGCAAGCCGAAGGGGCGATAGTTGGTGGCTTTCGACGTGCCAATTGCGACTCTAATGCGTCGACACAGGAGGTTTGGAAAATCCCACTCGCAGATTCCAGGCGGAAGAAACAGCCGCATCGAGCTCCTCCTTTTGCAAACAATGGAAGTGGTTCCACGGCCTCATCTCTTGGGAGAACGGTTGATGTGGATCTCAAGTTGCCCCTCCTCACCGGCCCACTTGTGGGGACTCCAAGGGCCAACGTGCCTGGACGGCTCTCCAAACAATTTCGATGGGCTGGAATCGATATCGTCCCATAGATGGCAAAGTTGGGTGGAAAAGATGGGTTGGGCAAGAATCAGGCGTCGCAGGGACTAGGTTTCTTAGATATCGAACCTGGTTCGCGCTGAGGGGGAGCTTTGGGATTGGAGATCAAACCAACAAGGCGGGCGCAAAGCTGATTCCCCGGAGCAGTTGTGGAGAGCTTGCTAGCCGCGCCTATTGGCTCGCCTATTGGCTGCGGCTAACAGGGGTTTGCTGCAGCCTACAGGCCTGCAACTCAGGGCGATGCTTCGATCACTTGCACGCCTCGCCAAGCAGCCAGGATTTCGTCCTGTCTGAATGCTTTGCTCGACATACGCTTTTACAGTTGCAGTGTCAATGCCCTTTCACTTTCAGCGATGTAACACCGCATCTAGGGGCTATGGTGGCAGGAGAACGAGAAAGTAGGGAGCTAGCCGATGGAGGCGCGAAGTCGGTTACTCGAAGCTCTCCCGCCCCAACAGGCGATTGCCTGAGCACCTAGGATCTCGGATGCGGTGCCGACTGAACAACACTTAGCTTTGAAGGAGTTGCTGTTATTTATAGGTAACTATTTACATCGTATTCTCTCACGACCACACACAAATAAGGTACCCACGCCAGAGCTCTAAAATTGCCGACTCAAATGGCCTGGCACTGCTTGACAACTGTGTCATGCATATGGTCTGTGCGTAAGTTAACGACCCCCACTGACCAGAATTGAGCCGCGCTCCCGCTGTTGCCTTTGTGGACCGGCTTTGTAACATTGCTTGGCTTCGCCGTGACTGCATGTCTGCAACCAGGCCCAGCTTTTTCTTTCATTCACTTTCCTCCCACTTGCCTTGCAAGCCCCAAGAGAAACTTCGCGCCCTAGGTTTGTGCTCGACGTCCTCCACTGCCCTTTTTTAGCCCCGACCGAAATTTTTCGAAACGGGACACGCAGATTCCTCAAGCACCGCGAATTCCGCGTCTGCTTCTCCCAATGACGAGTCTCAACTAAGTCAACCAAGCTGCGGTTTCACCAGCCCCCGTCCATCCAACCGACAACCGGCCTGCTTCCAATCGACGAACTTTTGGCCCTTTCAAATTGCGCCAAGATGAGCGCTCCCCCGTCGGCGCCGCCTGGCGGCAAGAAGCCTGCGATCATCGTTTCGCGCAAACCGCAGACAAATCCCCTAGTCGCCAGAAAGAAGACACTACCCAAAAAGACCATATCGCAGGTGCGTAAGGTTGAAGACCCAGAAGATCAAAAAACCCGTCAAATAGCCGCCCTCGCCGCTCTGTACGCACCTCAAATGCGCATCCTCGAAGCCCAGCGGGCGAGCAACAAGGGCTGGAGCGAACCGCCAACAGAGGGCTATACCGAGTTTCCGCTGGTGACCACCAAACGTGCTCTGATGGAGGGAATCAGACATCACATTATGCGTTTAAACAAATCAAGGGGGACACATGAGAATGGCGAGGGCAACGTCGATATCATGGATCAGGACCAATTCCCTCGCCCCGTCACTCTGCATCGTCGCGATCCCCGCCAACTTCCCGCCCACAAACTGGCTCTCGTCAAAGAAGAATCTCCCATGAACGCGGCTGACGAAGCCGAGGCTGACCGCCTCAGACAACAAAAGGCTGACCGTGAGGCACAGCGAGCTATTGACCAAGCCCAGATCGCGCCCGTCTCCAAATCATCGGAGCAGAAACAAAAACAAAACAACACCAAGAAAGACAAGGTCACGACTTTCTACGGGAGGAACTCAGAGGAGCAGAAGAAGCAGTCTGGTCTCCGATATGAGGAGACTCTTCCCTGGCACCTGGAGGACGCTGAAGGCAGAGCCGGTGTCTGGGTTGGCTCTTATGTTGCCGGCCTCTCGGATCTCAACTGTGCTCTCGTTATTGACGGGAGTAAATTCAGAATGATTCCTCTGGAGCGGTACTACCGGTTCGACGAGAAGCCGAAGTTCAACACCTTTTCGCTGGACGACGCGGAAAATATGATGAAGGCAAAGAAGGTGGTAAAGCGGTGGGTGATGCATGATATGGAGAAGAGCGCCATGGAGAAAGAGAAGGAAGAGACCAGACAGTTCTTGCGCGGCCGTGCTCGCGTGAAGACGGAGAGCGCAACATCGAGAGCCGCCCCTAAGACCGAACGACAGGACGACTACGAGCTCGATATGTCCGGTGACGAATTCCAAGACGATGATGAAACACCTGGTTTTGAGGCGGACGACGAAGACGCTAAGGATGCTAAAACCCGTATCCGACGCGAAGTCCTCGGTGCCAACCTCTTTGGCGAAGGCGAGGAATCGAAGGTTGACGAAGAGGAACGGGAACAGCAGTTGGAGAAACTAAAGAAAAAGCTGATTGGCAAAAAGACCATCAAGGGCCTCATGAAGCTGGAACACGCCATGGATTACGACGAATCGGACTCGGAAAAGGATATGAACAATCCTTTCACCGACTCATCGGTAGGTTTTTATAGGTATTCTGAGGAGTTACACATGTTAACAAATCGTAGGAGTCGGAATCTGATTCTGACGCCAAGGACGATGAAGTCAAGAAGGAGGAGGAGGCCAAGAAGGGCGAGTCGGCTGTCTCAGGTGCAGCATCCAAGGGGTCAACAACACCTTCTGGAAAGCAAAAAGCTCTCGAAGTTGTCAAGAAGGGAAAACTAAAGCGCCCTGGTTCTCCTAACCTCTCAGAATCTAGTGGCAATGAGTCGTCGAGAAAGAAGGTCAAAATTGGTAAGGCGACCGCCTCGGCGATTCCCAGCCGCTCAGCAACCCCGCTTCCCGGCCGCCCCAAGGGTGTTGGCGGCGCTACCAGTGATGGCGAGGCAACTGCTGGCGAGGCCTCTGATGGTGGCTTGAAGCTGAAAAAGAAGATCAAGCTTAAGTCAGGCACTGGCGCGACAGGCACTCCTTCTGGTTCGCGGGCGGGCAGCCCCGTTCCGCCAAGTAAGTGATGTCTTGGACACACTGCTCTTTAAATTTCTAACCCCAGTTTCAGGCTCCCAGGGCATGCCATCGGGCAGTGGTGGAAGCGCCACGCCCAGCGGTTCTCCTCCCCCCCCTGCGCCAGTCAAGCGCGTTGAAGCCTCAGAGATTGTCGAGGCCGTCAATGCCCATCCAGAAGGCATTACGCTCGGAGCTCTGATGCGGAAGTTCATCACTAGAATTGACCGGCCAGGTAGTACCACAAAGAGTGAGTGGATCCAGATGGTTAGACAAAATGCCAATTTTGGCAACGACAGGCTCTTGCGGCCCAAGACCACATGAGATACCAGTTCAGTTTGCGCCGGAATGGTGCATTGTTTTTTTTTTTCTTAGGGGGGGTCGGGGAGTTTATTGGCCCTCTAGCCTACTTATAAAGCTGGGCATGCAGATGGCCCCGGAGGCGGAGGCCCACTCAAAGGGCAAAACCACGGATTTCCATGTTTGAACCTGGTGACCCTGTCCATCAATGATAATGAAGAATCCATATACCCACATGGCAAAATGCTTTATTTTCTGTGACAGCATAGCATCGTCTTCTATTCATCCATCTGCCACGCATATTCCAGCCCCTTGTTCCTCTCCCTCCGGTTGATTGCCTTAAACCGCTCTGCCTCGAAGCCGTTCCCCCTATCCACACCATCCCACCGATAGCCCGGGCGTATCCCGTAGCGGTTTGGCGCGGCTGGTCCTTTATAAAGTGGTCTCTGGCCCTCCTTTCTCTTCCCACCCGACTTCCCCCCTCCACCCCTGTTGTCTTCCCCCATAAATTGTGTCATAGGGTCGTTCCACCTCTGCTCTGCCTTCATCTCTCGATTGATCTCAACATCATCCTTACCCCTCGCCAGCGGCATCAGCGCCGCATTCTCCAGTGCCTCTCTTCGCCGTCTCGCCTCCTCAAGCTGCACCTCCCCTTTGAGAACCCGTTTGCGCTCCTCCTCCGCCCTCTCCGCCTCCGCCTGCGCCCTGCGCATTTCGGCCCGGCGCATCGCCGCATCAACCCTCCGCCCCGTCGCATCGCGAAGTATGACCTCACCCTCATCTGCACCTCTCTCGCCACCTGCCTGCTCCGCCTGAAGCCGCACTAGCTCCGCCCTTTCCATCTCCTGCCGTGCCTGGAGTTGTGCCGTAATCGCCTTGGCACTCTGTAGACCTGCGTGCGTACCGTCCGACATCATCGGGACCGCCTTCCCCAGTTCAGCGTCCGGATCAGAATCGGGGTCTGGATCCCCATCAGCGAGGCGCGCGGCTGCAGCTTTTTCAGCGGCTACACTGGCAATGATGGCATCAGCAGCGGAGGCATCGTCGCTATTTGGTATTGGGGGGTTTCGGTTTGGGGCGGAGGAAGAAGACACCGTTGTCCAAGCGGATTTCTTTGCACGGCGGAACTCGGCGCTAGTTCCGGCAATCATTACGGGGGCTTCGGGGTCGTCCTTATCATCGTTATGGTGGGAGGGCTTGGTGGACCAGCCGAGGGAGTCGTCGTCTTGGATGAGGAGGCCATTGTTAGTGGCGGATGTGTGTTTGCGCTTGCGTTTCTTGGCGGGTTTGGTGGGTTCGGCATTGAGGTAGTGGGCGGCGAGGTACGCGGCTTTGTCGGAGGGCATAATGAATCTTTTTGTTTTAGGGGCTGGGTGTCATATTGCGATTGATGGTTGATGGTGTTGCAATTGGGAAACGTTTTGCGAACGTGCAAGAGGCTGACGGGAGGTTCCGCAACACTGCGTGAGTCCTCTGTTAGCTGCGCCGATAAGCTCGGGATGACATCACTGATAAGAGGAAAGGCTGCTCGATGAGCACGGAATGAAATCCACATCAACTGGTATGCACGCCCACAATATTCGCAACTGAGTTATATTCTGATTGCTGTCATCTCGCCGTTGTATAATTGCAGGCATTAATTCCTTTGCAGGCGACCCATTACTGATCGGAACGCTGTGATATATCGAGTTTTCCCGTCATGAATGTAAAGTTGTCGTTAGAAATCTCTGTACAACCGCCATAGTCCGGCAGTGAAAAAACACAAAGTATTGAGTCGAAAATCAAAATCAAACAATTGTCAAGAAAGCGCCATTCGAAAACCGCAAGTATATCAGCAATGCCGAATTAGTTGAGTTGAATATCTACTTAGGTACGTAACGTTCCTAGCCATCCATTACCAGCGATAAAAGACTTCTTCAACCTACCTAATAGCACAAACGGAGTCTTGAACAGCCCCGCAATCAGTTTTCCAACAATCCCGTAGTTCTAAATCTACCTAGCAATACGCGACAGGTAAATTCCCAAATGAAGCATCCACTTGGGCTCTGTACTAATGAATGCCCAGGTGACCCCTGGTTTTCACGCCGCCACCCTCGCATTACCCCATCGCAACACCCTACCTGTGCGGGGTGCATTGTGTCTCCGGCAAGGTATGCACTCCAAGTATCCAACGCACAAGTGGAAGTCCCATCGTCATCCATTGAGGATGCAGTTGGCGACGCTGAAAACGGAATGGTAGGTTACTAGTGAATGTCATCATCTGCTCGCACTGGGAGCCCGGCCGTGACCGCGTCCTAGCAGCCTTGTCTGGGAATTGGTGTGGCTCAGAAATGCGGAGGGTTAGCTTGTCCCCAAATCACGAACTGGACCCTGCTGTCAGCAGACCTCTCTCACCCAACCCACCCCCTTTACGTATTGGAGTTGGCTGGGACGCTACCGAGGCGCCACAATCCATACTCTGAAAATTTGTTGATGCGGGACGTATAGAGTGTTGAGCGGGTGTTTTGACGGTTATCAAGCAGTTGGAGTGCTGTTTGAAGATACGTCAAGCCCAAAAACAAATATCAGGTCCTGGATTTGAAACCCCGAGGCTTCAGAGTTCAACTTGAGCTCCCCATTGCGCCCTCGACTGGATAAATGCCGTTTGGATCCGCCCAGGATGGTTTCTGAGGGTTTCCAACTCGCGCTACGTACTGCACTGTAAAGTACCACACGAGCAAACGTCCAGGGATTGGGTTGTAACTCGTTCATCCTGGTTGGCTCCTATCCGGGGTCCAGGCAATTGACGGAGTGAGGAGGGGTGACGGACAGCTGCGAAGGACAAGGAGGGTTGGGATGACGACGTTTCGATCAGACTGATCTTATCAGGCTTATCGCATTGCAGCGGCTAGCAGCGCCCGCAGCAACAGCATGCATGATCCCCTGCAATTGATCCTCAGGTACAACGGCGGCGACGAAGTCCTGGTGAGACTCCTCCTGGCTGGGCTTGACCACCAGCGAAGCACGGCGTTGAACTGGGGTCAATTAGCACCAGATAACTGAGGTCTCCTTCCGATTACGTTTGCCACCAAGGAAAAGCGCTTCCTATTCCTCAATGCTATGCGCGGGTATTCCATGCTCGCCGATAGCCTGCCAAAACCTGGGCTCAGATCAGTTACCCCGCTATAGGCCAGGCCGTGTGGAGGTGGGGCCTATCCATCAGTCATATCACGCCAACGCGCGCGTGGGACTCTCGGGTATTGCAATATGGATTGCTGATTGCGCCCTCAGCCAATTGCGGGAGCACATGGGCGTGGTGCTTTGCAAACACCGGGAGCTGCAGGAGCAAGAGGGTCTCACTGACAGGGGATTTGTGGCTTCGCTGATACTTCATGAGACAGGCTTGGAGTCGACCTGGTGCTGTGGAAAGTTCGCGTGATAGACGCTGTCGTCGTTAGTTTTAGCAGACAACCAACCGTCGGTGCCACCTGGTTGCGTGCGCAATCGGACTGCCCGGAAATGCCCTCGATGTCATCATCATCGAGGGGCATGGGGCAAATGGAGGCTGAGGAAAGCATGGCTGAGGAAGGGCGCAGACGGAAATCCAAGAATAGGAGTGGTCGAACCCAGGTCACCCGCCCAGTGGGACACTCCAGCGAGTTTGGTCATGTCATATGCCGGGCGTCTGCTGTCGTCACTTTGTCACACACACACCCCACGGGCCTGGCTAACCGCCACCCCTCAAGCGTAACCCCCCCAATTCCAAGGTCCCCTTCGCTCGGGAAGCTTTATCATCAAAGTCCGGCTTTCCCAAACAGGCCGATAAGAGCGGCCTCGCTGCTGATATATCGTCCTACGCCTCTCTTTCTCCTCCCCCCTCCGTGACTCGGACAAGATCAAATCCAGTCATCTAACACTCTATACGCTTTTCACTCTACACTAGATTATTCTGTTTTCTTTCCTCAAACAGTTCCTATCGTATGCTGCATTTTCGTTGCTCCACTCGTTGTTGCTATATCGCATCCTTATCGCTTATCACAATCAACCGCCAGTTTCATTCCCAGTCCGGGACTCCTTTGAGTCACCGGCCAGCATCATTTCCCCCTTTTGGGCTGCCCTCCTTTGTTGGAACGAAAGTGCAAACAAGCAATCCAACAATCCAGCCACTTGCACCTGAGCAACCACTCAGACACGAGAACAAAGCCGCTCTTTCAGTCAATTCTCGTTCCGTGCATAAGACACAGCTTCTGCCCCCTGCCGCCCTTCAGAAGGAGAAGGAGCTCGCCGGTGACTCCAACTTTCAGCCATTATTTTCTTCCCAGCGGGATTTTGAATTATAATCTCGACATCTCGTCTTTGAAGGTGTTGATAATCCTCAGCATTACCAACATTACCAATATTCCTGAGAAGCACCTCTCTTGTGCCAGACTGCAGCCACCACCACCTCAGCACTCTGTACAAGAGTCACCTTTAGATTCCTTTTGGCAGCCACCGTTTCGCGGGCCCCCATTCTCCGACTTTTCAGGTCACCACAGTATCCGACCACTCCATCATGGCTACCGCCACCGAGTCACCGATTCAGTTCGAGCGGGACCTCCGCAGCGCCAACCACGAGTGGAAGCGTAGCAAAGATTCAGCAGAGAAATGGGCTCGTGGCACTGTCGCATCGCCCGGTGTCCACGTCGACTGCTTTAGAGAACCCATTTCGGGAAGCGAGAGCCAGCAAGCTAAAATGCGCCCACGTAGCAGGTACTGCGAGTGAGTATGGCCCATACCCACCCTGTAACCTGGTTCATGCTGAAACATTTCTGTTCTTGCACAGCTCTGGCCATCAATCCAAAAAGCCCTCGCATAACTTGGTCAAGATGCGAAAGAACTGGGACCTGCCAGCTGGCCGGGTACGCAGCAAGCTGCACGCCAAGCTCGAGGTCAACGACCTCACCTCTCGATCGCTCGGCGAGCTGCCCCCGACCAACCAGTTGCTGCGCCGCTCCAGCAACTCGGCCGACGGTGTGCTATACAGCTTTGATCGCAGCGACACGCCTGGCAGGCCACTGACGCTTGACATCTTTGTCAAGGCCCCTACAGCCCGCGACACTGAGCGCTTCGTGGAGAAGGAATACGAGATCTTGGACACCAACGGCGAGGCTCTCAAGGGCCGCAAGGCCCGTAACAACCTGCGTCAAACAACGACAGATCCTGGCATGTACAGGGATGTTGACGACGCCACTGAAGACGACGGGTTCGAACTGCTTTGAAGAGTTTGAAACTGCGCGTCCTGACGGGCGTTGCGCATGTCTGTTGTGACTGGTAACGTCTTGGGGTTGGTGGGCTCTTGTATTCATATTACCGCCGAACGGGTTACTTGTGTCTTTGCAGGTCAGCATTCTTGCTTACGTCGAGAAGGCCGGGGTGAAACTGGGTTACCGGACAGCCCTTGCATAGTACAGTTTCTGTGATATCTTTATCATCAGTGGCAACAACCTAGGGACAGTAAAGATGGGAAGGGAGAGTGTACCTTCTCCTAGGCCTTCTGTTTGAGCAGCTAGCGTTGCTACCAGTTAGCACTTATAATTTTTTGTCCCATTGATTCATTTCTCGCGTCGGGTGTTGCGGCCATTTTCGGCGTTTGATAGGGAAGCGGGTAGCGAGCTTGTCGATATCGACCTGTATGTAGTTAAACCAAATCAAAGTCACACTAGGCAAGGATTTTCTCTGCCTGTCCACCCGCTCACGATGCACCCGAGTACAGACAAGCAAGCTAAAACTGTATCCTACACTCATCCAACATGTGTGATTTACAGGCTCACCAATCGCCTGACACAACACCAATTCCAAACAGAAGGAACAACAGGCACAGAAAGCAAAATGTGGTTATTCTACTTGCCGCTGACTGTCAGTGGCATCATAAGTCGTGCAGTTAAAACATGAATAGGGTATCATATTGAACAAAGCAGGAATGCATCCCTTCTGAAGACAAGTCAGTTTATTTCTCGTCAGGAACGGAACGGAATGGGGGTGGGACACCTTACCTGACATAACTATATGGTCTGTCATAGACCCTCAGCGTAAAGCCCGGGGCCGCCAGGCTACTTGATTGGGGTTGGGCAAAATAGAGCTGCTGACATGAGGGTCACAGTGATGGCGATGTGCGGCGTCAACTACCGAAAGGAGGATTTCCACTAAGTTTGAGCCCGGACTAGGCCGGGTTTCCCTCAATCCGATCCGGGAACGAGATTCAGCCGGGGAAAGACCGTCCCATGAGCAGCTCATAATACGCTCTCTGTTCAGACTCGGAACCAAGCGTAGGATCGAAAAAATCCTGGTCGTTAAATCCCCCGATAGGCTCTGGGTTGGATCCCATAGTGTTGAAATCCGCAATCGTCTCGTTTGGGGCAAAACCTAGCGAGGCGAGAGTGCGGGAGGCGCGTGACGAGCTGTTGGTGGTTAGACACAGGACAGAATAATAATACAAAGGGGTTACGTACGATTGGGCAGCATCTTTGGCCACAATGTCTGACAATGAGGCTATGTCTCGTTGGTGGTAGGAAGTTTCTGATTTGGTTGGACTTTTGTGATCTGCCCGTGAAGCGCCAGTTTTTTGCGGCGTCGAGGCCTGGGTTGACCGCCCGGCCGGTGCTAAGCGGGCTAGGCTGTTGTCGTCACCAACAGGATAGTCCTCATCTTCTGCCTCGGCATCTTGCGATAGGCCGCCGCTTTTGGCATGGGAAGCACCGCCAACGGGGTTGTTATGACCGAAAATGGCTTTGAAGACGGTGCTTGACTGCCACTTGTTGATGAGCACCTCCTGTTGGCTACTGTCTTTGATAGCAGCGGTGATGGAACTTCCGCTGCTGCCGAGCAAGTGGCCCTCGATGAGGGCGTCAAGGCCCGGAATGGCGCTTAGGACGGCACCCCAGGCAGCGGCGCTCTCCTTGTATGAGTTGAGAGCAGTACGGTAGCCTTTCTGCGGACCGCGACGTTTGGTAGGACGCAAGTACAGGCAAGGCTTGTTGTGTTTCTGGCACACGCCGCACTTGGGCTGCGCGTTATCGCACGGCTGATGGTTGACGTGGCAGAAATCACAGCTATGTCATGTATCTTAGTTGGCGAGCAGAGGATGGGGGGCGGGTTTGGGGATACAAGTCGGACCGGGATACGATGAGAGAGAGAAAGAGACAAACAGAAACAAGACTTACGCTCGAGAAGCCTTCTTTCTCTTGCGCGGATTCACAGGCGCTTCACTCCCGGCATCCCCCCCGGCGTCGCTTGCTGGCGCTCCAGGCTCTGCGGTAAGAGCAGCAGTGCTCGCTGCACCAGGCCCGGAGGTGGGAGCCGGAGTAGGCGATGGTTTGGCGAGCGTATTTCCAATGACGTGCCCATTTGTGCCTGCCAATTGCGCCAACTGGGTATGGCTATCTCCGACGGCGAACTCCATTTGCAGTGACTGCGAGGCCGGGGGCTGAGGGTGGAAATAATTATTACCCCATGCGATCGGGTCAATTACAACGGGGTTAGCAGTTCGAGAACGGCGCCGCGGGGACCATGGAGCCGAGACGTGGTTGACTTGACTTGTCCGGTGGTGGTTGGAAAGGTTGGTTGGAGAAATTGTCTTGCGGGCCTTGGGGCTAAAAACCACCCACCAAAGCTGCAAGCGCGGGGCTCCGGGGTCCCATCCGAATGGCACGCCTGTTGGGCTTGGGATTTCCTGTTGGTCAGGACGTCAAAAAGCGCAGATGCGGTCGTGGTGTGGCTGTCGCCAGTCCAGGGTCAAAGTGAAGAAGTTTCTATGAGGCGGGCCATCCTGTTTGTTTGTCCCCTTTGTTGTTTTCTTCCCTCCCTTTTGAGGGGCAGCCTGAAGCCGACAATCTCGAGCCTGGATACCCCGCCAGCCTAACTCAAGTTTTTTTGCCCACCCATGAAAACGCATGCTAATTGCAGAATCTTACCGTACCCAAGATAGGAAAAGGGAAAGCTTCCGAACGTTTCATCGCTCGGATCTGCGCCGCCTTCCCCAGCATTCGCGGGATGCAGACCGAGGGAGGCGCTGTGGGAGCTTGGACCGTCCTTGTTGTAGGGCTAGCCGGGCATTACTCAGTGGGATTTCCAGGGCGCGGTTTGCAGGGTATTCATTTTCCCGGCAAACAATCCCGATTGATCTGCCGATGGAACGCAAAGAAAGAATGGGAGAAGTCACACATCGGGCATTCATCTGGAGCCTGAGTAATTGAACTTCTGTTTTCCATGATCTGCTTTGTATCTTTTTTTTCTGTTTCCAGCGCACGCAGAGAACGGTCGGGAAGCATCAGCAGCTGCAACTCGTCACTTTCTGTCCCAATCACGCGCTGGCTCGACTCCAGGTGATTCGGTCCGGATTCGACCTATCCCTATCCAGATTCCGATACTCGTATAAGAAGAGAGGGACGCGGAGCCTAGGTGCTCCGGAGGGCATTTTTTAAGCCATTGGGCAATACGCGCTCGGGACTGAGACTACCATGTCCATCGCGATGACCCTCCAAAATGAACGCACGTTTGATCCGGCTGCCTCCATCGTCCTGGTAGGCTGCCGAGGCGCAGGGAAACGCACCCTTGGCTTCATGGGCGCGCTGCACCTCCGCCGCCGTCTTGTCACCGAGGACTTTTATTTCGAGAAGGTTACGGGCCTGACCCGGGGCCAATATCTCTCGCGCAACGGCAGGGAGGCCTTTGCGCGCCAAGACATTGACGTCTTCAAGCGCATGCTGGATGGGAACCGCACCGGTTGCATCATCGAATGTGGCATGAGCAGTCTCACCGAGGAGGCTCAGGATGCGCTGCGGATCTATTCCCGAACCCATCCCGTCATCTACATCCACCGGGAACAAGAGCAGATATCTCTCCTTATGGACGCGGATGACGCCGAGCAGCTCCTCAGAGCGGATGAGAAACACAGGAATTGCTCTAATCTGGAGTATTACAACCTTCTGGACTCTTCCAAAAATCCCTCCTCCTCGCCTGTCTCGGGCACTAGCACACCATCGGACGGCAGGCAGGTAGCCCCTTCCAAGTTGCTCTG